>WNEY01004044.1_pt1 | contig 11292 bp, 11 predicted proteins | sample 5400531 | NCBI WGS metagenome assembly WNEY01 (sample SAMN13153338, study PRJNA577476) | soil metagenome | isolation source: 200 cm saprolite under Douglas fir tree site 1 | place: USA:California | collected 2015-04-18
CGCTGTTTGGACTCTTGATCCAGCGCAGTCCGCGCTTCTCGAGCAACACCAGGTCCACCCTTCGTGCGGCGGCCGCGGCACAAACGTGCCCATGCCATCTGCGGCACTTCTCGCAGTGACAGATCAGCACATCGCAGGACTTGTTCCGGTGGGGGAAGCGGCAGGGGAGGTAGAGTACTTTCTGTTCGTGCGACCTGCCGTGCCGTGAGCTTCGGCCCCTTGCCGGTCAGGTCCTCTGGCGTTCCCTGCGGATGATCGGTTACTCCTAGAGACTCGATGTCGCGCGAATCGGAGCGTCAATCGTCAAACCCTTCTGTGCTAGCCGGACAAGCGGAACTCCTCGCGCCCGGCGGGACGCTTCCGACACCAGTTCGTTCGCCTTTGGTGGCAAGCGTCGCCGGGAAGGTCGCGGAGATGATCACCCTCCTTCTCCTCGTTTCGGTCGTCCCGCGCTCTCTCGGGCCCGAGAACTACGGCGTCTTCGCGCTCGCTCTTGCGATCGTGACGATCGGCTCCTCGTCCTTCGCGCTTGGTGGTCCCAGCTTGATGGGCCGCTTTATCCCGGCCGCAGTAGCCGAGGAACGTGCTGCGCTCGCGCGCGCGCTTGCGCTTCGCGCCATTCGGTGGCGCGTCCTCCAGATGTTGGTCTTGGCGGTCGCGGCAACGATCCTCGCGTTCGCCCAGCCCCTGCGGTTTCCGGCGCTCGAATCTGCGCTGGTGGTCTTCGCAGTGGGGTGTGATGTCGCAGCGACGCTCGCGTTCCAGATCGGTCTTGGTTTCGGACGCACCGGCGCCTGGAGCTTCCGCTATCCGGCCCAGAACAGCGTTCTCATTGTTTCTGCGGTGATTCTCGGTCGAACTGCCGGGGCCACCGGTGCGGTGGCGGCCGTCGCGATCGCCTCGGGGGCTGCGCTCGCCCTCGGCCTCTTTGGACTTGGCCCGCTTCGCGGCGCGCCGCGCGCCACGCTTCCCCCTGGCGTCACACGGTTCGCGCTGCTCAACGGTGCGAGTGGGCTTCTCATTCAGCTTGTCCACCGTGGTGGCGTCGTCGCGGTCAAGCTTTTGACTGGGTCGACCGTTCAGGCGGGTTTTGCGGCGCTCGCCGGGGGCGTTGGCCTCGCCGCCACCTATCTCGTTTGGCAGAACTTCACTGTCGAACTGCCCCGGTTGTCTGCGCATGCAGCGCTTGATCCTGAAGGTGTAAACGCCGCGACCCGTCGCTTGGCCAGAAATACGGCTCTCCTCCTCGTTCCTGCGGCGCTCGCGGCGGTTTTCGTCGTGGAGCACGGGATACCACTCGTCGCTGGTGACCGCTTTCGTGGAGCCCTATCCGCGTTCGGTCCTGCGCTCGCACTTCTTCCGCTTGCCCCACTCACCGCTCTGGGGAATCAGGCCTCGGCACTCCGACTTCGGCCAGAGGAGCGTTTCAAGAGTACGGTGGTTGGCGCGGTGACGTTCGTCGCGGTAGCGGCCGCGCTGGTGCCGACTCATGGGGCGCTCGGCGCGACCAGTGCGCTCTTGGCCGGTACGGCGGCTACGAGCTTGTGGCTGGCCGTCGCTTTTCCGGACTTGTTTAGTCGACGCTCCCTGGGGTGGGCGCTCGGGGGAGTCGTAAGCGTCCTCGTGCTTGCGGCTGTCACGTAGCCCGGATCCAAGGTGGTGGGCGACCGTGGTTCGTTTTCTCGATTGGCGGTAAGCCCTCGAGAGCTTTGTCGACTCCGCGGTCACCGCGACGCTGCGGTGACGACGCCACCAGCATCAGCTCGGCAAGCGGACCCCCTCCGGTGAATCCCTCTCCTTTCTCAAACTCTGATCGCTACCGGTTCTAGACTTAGCCCGCATGACCGGGAACGGCCACGCAGTTCGCCCTGCGGCGCCTGCTAACACGAACGCTAGACCAAAACTTGCCATCGCCGTTGTCGCGGATCACTTCTCGGCGATCCGGCGCGTCGTCGACTGTCTCCGCGCCCAAGACGTGTGCAATCAACTCGAACTCGTCGTCGCGGCACCCTCACGCGAAGAGTTTGCACTCCCAGAGCTGCCGGAGCTGGCTCAAGCCCACGTTGTCGAGGTTGAATCAGTTGATCCGCTCCCGCCTGCGCGGGCCGCCGCAGTTCGCGCGGCGGTCGCGCCGTTCGTGTTTGTTGCCGAGACGCACTCGCTTCCGCGACCCGGCTGGGCTGCAGCGACGATCGAAGCGCACGAGCGAGGGGCGGCGGTCGTCGTACCTACGATCGGCAACGGGAATCCTGACGACGCGATCAGCTGGGCACTCCTGATCGTCGACTACGGCCGGTGGCTCAAGCCTCAGTCGCCGCGAGAACTCGATCAGGTTCCTGGCTACAACACTTCCTATCAGCGCGATCTGCTGCTCACATTCGGGGCGCGGCTCGATGAGCTGCTCGAGCAGGAGAGCGGCCTCGCAGCGGAGTTGAGACAGCGTGGCGAGCGAATCTGCTTGGAGCCCAACGCGCGCGTCGATCACCTGAACATCTCGCGTCAGCTGCCCTGGATTCGCGATGTCTTCCTCGCCGGCCGAGTGCTCGCCACGATGCGCCTTAGACGGTGGTCGAGGCTTCACCGCCTCGTGTACTTGGGCGGCTCGCCGCTCATCCCATTCGTGCTGGTGTGGCGGTCGCGCAGGTTTTGGCGGCGCGGCGATCAATGGATGTACCTGCCGCGCACTACGTTCCTGGCGTTCGTCGCCGTCTCGATCGTCATGGCGCTCGGCGAGATGTCTGGTTACGCATTCCGAGCCCGCCGCGCCGAGCTGCTGAAGATGACCTACAACGAGCTTCATCGAGAGCTCTACCTCGCGCGTGCGACGGGACCGAGTGTTGCAGTCGATCGGTCCTGAAACTCACTCGGGACGCCTCAGATAAGCCAATCCTGTCCTAGCTGACCCAGATCGGCCGGGTCTCATAACCCGGAGGTCGCAGGTTCAAATCCTGCCCCCGCTACTTCCGAAGGGCCCTGGAGACAGGGCCCTTTTCGTGGGATCCTGCATGCACGAAGATCTTCCAGATCGGCCCTGCCGGCGGCCGCGACCAACGGCGCGCTGACGAGCGCGAATTCAACGACCGCCTTGAGGCGGTCGTTCCTTTTGTGGGGGGGCCAGTTCCGGCGTGATTGCTGTTTCGGTCCCTTGGACTGTCTGTTTCGGCCGGCTTGCGCTGCTCTTAACCTAGTGCTACAAGTAGCACATGCGCTCGATCGGAATCAGGCAGCTTCGTCAGCAAGCGAGCAGATTCCTGCGCGAGGTCGAGCGTGGGGACACGATCGAGGTCACAGACCGCGGTCGACCGGTTGCGCTGCTCGTTCCCGTGCCGGACGTCGACCGCATCGAGGGCTTGCTGGCAAGCGGCCGGCTTGTTCCGGCTACGGGCGATCTGCTCGAACTCGGGAAGCCGCTCGAGCCGGTGCGCGGCGCGCCGCTCCCGAGCGAGGCGCTCGCCGAGGCCCGCGCCGATGAGCGCTGAGCCCGCGGTCTATCTCGACTCATCCGCACTCGTCAAACTCGTGGTTCGTGAACCCGAATCGAGCGCCCTTCAGCGTTACCTGCGTCGGCGGCCTCGGCGAGTGTCGTGCGCGCTTGCTCGAGTCGAGGTCGTCCGGGCAGTGCGTCCGCAGGGCACAGCCGCCCTCACGCGCGCGCGACGCGTGCTCGAGCGTCTGAACTTGCTTCGCCTCGATGATCCGCTCCTCGACGCGGCGGCGCAGCTCGACAGTCCGAGCCTTCGGAGCCTCGACGCAATCCATCTTGCCGCTGCGCAGGCGCTCGGCGCGGAGCTCCAAAGTGTGGTGACGTACGACGTTCGGATGACCGGATCAGCGACCAGGCTTGGCCTCCGGGTCGCGAGTCCCACTTGACGGGCAACATCACCGCCACTCGAAGGTCGCGCAAGCTCGCGCGCTCTTTGGGGGGCTTCGAATCGTCCTACCGTTGTGATGGCTGAAAGCCCCGCGGGGCAAGCGCTGGTGCTCGGCGATCACGTCACCCCAGCCCTCCCGGAGCTGCTTGACGAGACGCGTCGAGCCCTCGATATCCGTAAAGAGGAAGGTGACCGCCCCGGTCGGCAGCTCGGCCATGCCGAAAGCGTGACAGCTACGCCGGGGCGCGCAAGCGGCGGGGGATTTAGGCCGGTCGTACCTCAGGCCGGTCTTGACGAGGGGTTTGAATCCAGCCGTGCCCGCGGAATCAGCCCCGTGTCCGCCGAATCAGCCCTGTACATCGCGCGCGTCGCTCGGCGGCTGCTGAGGACTCCGAAGGGTGCTCTCAAGCTGCCTCAAACTGTCTCCCTGACGGTGGCCGCGTTGCCAGAACTGACGCGAATCTTCTACCGATTTTCTACCCATCTGAGCTGATCTAGGATGGCCTTTGCTCACTCAGGACGCCCCAGATGAGCCAATCTGACCTCAGATGACCCAAATCGGCTCGTCTCATAACCCGGAGGTCGCAGGTTCAAATCCTGCCTGTGGAGTAAAGAAACTCGATTTCGGCCGGGCGCGTGCTCGTGATCCCGCCGGACCGGTTAAGACTGTGCGTCGTCCTGGCGTGTTTGCTGTACCGGCTCCTGTGCGGCGTCGTTCGCTTGCTCGCTCGCGGCGGCGGTGAGCGGGAGCTTGAGGTCGTGGTCCTGCGCCACCAGCTCGCGATCCTCAAGCGGGGAGGAAAACGGCCGCGGTACACGACCGCCGAACGGGCCTTGCTCGCTGCCGCGCGTGTTGTGACGATGAACTCGCGCTATCCGAAGGGCGAGAAGGAGTTAGACCTCCGGCTCGGCTCGCACATGCATGGCGTGCTCAAGCCGGACATCCGCCCCCTCGCCTGCGGCGGCTAGGCGCTTACCGGCGGTCTGACAGCCATGCGAACACGATCCACCGGTGTGTTGCGCTATAGCCAGGTGGCAGGAGGAAAGCGCAAGTTGTGACGCGATAGGTGAACGAACGTAGCGACGACACGGCAGGTGCCGGGCAGCGCGGTCCCGGCGTAGTCATCGCCCCACCATAGGACGACGCCCATGCAGGCGAGGCTGCCGAGCCCGAGCGCGATTAGGGCGTCGCCGAAGACGTGCATGCCTCGTCTAGGTCATGGCTCCGCGTTGGGTTACGGCAGCTATCGCAAACAGTCCGGGCGGGCGCGTCGCGTCCTGGGTCGACAGGGAACGGCGGCGCGAAAACCACGACCGTCGCCAAGCTTGAACGCGAGCGCCTTCCGACGCTCCGTCTCAACCAACGCTACTGGAGGCTCTGCGCGCCTCGGCCGGCGTCAGACGCTTCGACGGCTGCGGACGAAAACCAGCGCGATCAGTAGGGCGACCGCGACGATTGCGAGGATGGCATAGAACATTGGTGCTCTCCCTTCTTGGTCGAAGACGCCCACTTTGTAGCTCATCCTTCGCGGCAGCCGAATCCGACGAGGGTCTAACTTGGCCTGCACCAAAGAGGGGTTTCCGCGGCGATCGGTCGCATCTGCCTCTCGCCCCGCCGGCCCGTCGACTGGGCACCGTCCCGGCGTCGGTTGCTGCTCAGCGTTTGTTGTAGATCGGACTCTCGACGAGCCCGAGCTCGTACGCTCGACGGACGGCTTCAATGCGGCTGGATACGTCGAGCTTGCGGTAGATGTTCGTCAAATGGAACTTCACCGTCTGTTCGGCGATCCAGAGCTCCTTGCCGATCGCGCTGTTGGATAGCCCGCGCGAGAGGGCGTCGAGAATGTCGACTTCGCGCTCACTGAGGCCCGCTTCTTTCGCAACGGCGTTCGCTCCGTTCTCGGGGAGCCCGACCGCGCTGAAGACCGTCCCTTCGGCTGCCTGACGGAGCGCCGAGGAAAGGTCGGCCGGGTTGACGCTCTTGACGATGTACGCGGCGGCGCCGCGTTTCAGGACGGTTTGGATCACCCCGGGGTCCGTCGAGACAGAGAGGATCACGACTTTGACGTCCGGATAGCGGTCGCGAATTCCGGCGAGGCACTGCAGGCCGTCCATCTGGGGCATGCGCAGATCGAGCAACACGAGATCGGGTCGGAGTCGCCCGACCAAAGGGAGAACCTGAGCGCCGTTCTGGGCCTCGCCAACGACCTCGAAATCGCCGGACTCTTTCAGAGCCCGCTTCACGCCCTCGAGCATCAGTCCATGGTCGTCAGCGATCAGAACCTTCATCGTTCGATGCACGCGCTTCCTTTCTGAGCCGCAGTCGCACGATTACACCTCTTTCGGGACGGCGTTCCCTCCCCCGTTCGGGTCATTTGAAAATCGCGCTGGACGAACTAATTATGAGGCATCACTGCGGCGAAAGGAAAGACGCGCGGCTCAAGCGTCGCCGGCTCCGCGCTTCGCGGGCGGCGTCAGCGTCGACGTGGGTTGCCGTCGGGGGCCGGCGGAGGCGCCGTTGCTGCCACGGTTTCGCAAGCGACCGGCCGTGGGTCGTCGCGCGAGCGGGTGAGGGTCTTGCTGGCCGACAACGATCAAGTGACGCGCCATGGAATCTCGCTCGTTCTCGTCGAGGCAGGGCTGGCCGTCTGCGCGGAAGCCGACGACGCCGACAGCGCGATCGAGCGGGCGCTGCAAGAGCTGCCCGGCGTCTGCCTGGTCAGCCTCGAGCTGCCGGGCGGTGGCCTCAGGGCCGCCGCTCAGATCCGCTCCGAGCTTCCCGACACCGCGGTCATCATGCTCGCTGACGCGGTGGGCGACCAGCAGCTGTTCGACGCTCTCCGCGTCGGCAGCTCCGGCTTCCTGCTCAAGGGCATGAACCCCGCGCGCCTGCCCCATGTTCTCCACGGTGTCCTGCGCGGCGAGGCCGCGCTGCCACGCGAGCTTGTCGCCCGCGTCGCCGAGGAGTTTCGCGACCGCAGCCGCCGGCGGCACCTCTCGCTCCCGGAGGCGCGCGGGGTCGACTTGACCAACCGCGAATGGGAGGTCATCGAACTGCTCGGCCAGGGACTCAGCACGCGTGACATCTCCTTCCGCCTCCGCATCTCGCAGATCACCGTACGCCGGCACATCGGCACCGTCGTCAAAAAGCTGCACGTCGAGAGCCGCGCCGCCGCGCTCGAACTGCTCAAACCCCGTTCACACTCCTGAACGCGCGCTAGGCCGAACCGCCTAGCGAAGAAGGGTCGCGCGGCCCATTGTCGGCGCGGCTGCTCGTCGCCAGACTGAAATCGAAGCAACTGCGGCGGGGGTACATCACACGACCCGAGGGGGGATACCCACTTGCAGCGCACGGACCTTTCGTGGGTCGGAACAAGACTCTCGGCTAGTACCGAGCCGGCGCCGGCGGTGGACGATCGGATGGGTGATTGCGTCATCGAAGGCGGTGGGCTGCGGCGGGCCGCTTAGCGGTGCCTTAGAGCTGCGGCGAGGGAGGAGCTAGGGAGTGGCACCGTTTGCGAAGGACGGGGGACCGAAGAAGAAGTCGTGGGCTGCCGTTGCACTTGCGACTCTCTTCATCGCTGGCTTCGTAGCGGCGACCGCCTTCGGCCGGGTTGGCGCCGCCACCGACACGACTAGCTCCTCGACCATCACGGCGACGGTCTCGTCGTCGACGAGCACGGGCACGTCACCGACGACGACCGACACGACGCCGACGCCGACGTCGACGTCGACAACGACGACGACACCGCCGTCGACGACGGACACGACTCCGACCTCGACGTCCACCGCCACGACGTCGACGGCGCCGACGACCACGACGGCGCCGACTACCACGACGACCACGACGGCGCCGACCACCACGACGACCACGACGGCGACGACCACCACGTCGCCGTCTTTTTTGCCCTCGATCTCGAGCGACAAGGCGACCTACGCGCCCGGCGACACGGCCACGCTCTCCGGAGCGAACTGGTCGCCGGGCGAATCCGTCCACGTACACGTCGCCGACAATGGGATGAGCGGCTGGATCCACGACGTGGATGTCGTTGCGACCGCGGCCGGAACGATCACAGCGTCGTTCGCGCTCCCACTGTCTTTCGCCTCGACCTTTACCGCGACCGCGACCGGCACACTCGGTGTCACCGCATCGGCGACTTTCAGCGACGCGTTTTCCGGTGCGCCGGTGCCCTACATCGTCACGTTCGCCGGCGGCACCTTGCAATCCGACGAGGCTTCCGAGATTGCTGCTGCGGGCGGGACCGACACCGGTTCGATCCCACCGCTCAACATGCACTCGATCACCTTCTCGTCCGGGAGTGCCCAGGCGGGTGTGAGCGAGCTCGAGGCCCACACCAACGTCATGCGGGTCGAACAGGATCACAGCCGCGACCAAGCCGGCACCCCGAACGATCCGGATTACTCACAGCAGTGGTCGCTGCCGCGGATCGGCTGGGACCAGGTCTACGGGTCGGTCAACCCCGGCGGGAGTGCGACCGTCGCGGTCCTCGACACCGGCGTCGACGCCTCGCATCCGGACCTGGCAGGCAAGGTGGTCGCGGGCACCAATGCAATCACAGGCTCCGGCGACGGCCAGTCCGACCCGAACGGCCACGGCACCGCGATGGCCGGCATCGTCGCGGCGGCGACCAACAACGGAACCGGCATCGCCGGGATCGGCTACGCCGGCGTGCAGATCATGCCGGTCACGGTCCTGAATGCGCAGGGGCTGGGCTACGACTCCGACATCATCACGGGCGTCGTCTATGCCGTCCAGCACGGCGCGAGCGTGATCCTGATGGCGTTCTCGAACCCCGGCTATTCGGCTTCGTTGCAGCAGGCGCTCGACTGGGCCTGGTCGCAGGGCGCGGTGCTCGTCGCGGCGACCGGCAACGACGGCTCGGCAACCCTCAACTACCCCGCCGGCGATCGCGGCGTCATCGGGGTCGCGAACACCGACGTCAACGACAATCTCAATCCGTCCTCGAACACCGGCGCAGACGTGTTCCTGGCCGCGCCGGGCACGAACATCCTCAGCACGGCCCCCGGTGGCGGCTACAGCGGCTTCACCGGCACGTCGGCAGCGGCAGCCGAGGTCGCCGGTGCCGCCGCCTTGATCAAGGCTTCGTCCGTCGGCGCGGGCAACGGCGTGATCGTCAACCGGCTCGCCGCGGACGCCGACCCGGTCGGCACCTCCACGCAGACCGGCAACGGCCGGCTCAACCTCGCCCGCGCGATGGTCGACACGTCGCCGAACTCGATCGAGCCGGCCGGCGCCCCACCGAACGCCAGCGGCGGACCCTTTGTCGGGCCGTATGTCGCCGCTTCGAACTTGACTCTGACCCCTTCGTCCGGCCCAGTTGGAACCTCCGTGACCGCGACAGGGACCGGGTACGGCAACGGCAAGACAGTGACCATCACCTTCAATGGATCGAACGTCACGACAAATCCGAATCCCTGCGTATCCAGTAGCGGAAACATCAACTGCTCATTCACTGTGCCTTCGGTAAGCCCAGGCCCATACACGGTCGTGGCCAGTGGAAACAACACTTCGGGAACCGCGCAGTTCACGGTGACGGTCGGGGCTGCTACGAAGCTCGCCTTCATTCAGCAGCCGTCGAATGGGCAAGCTGGGTCGTCGATCAGCCCGGCTGTGAAGGTGGCGGTTGAGGACGCGAGCGGGAGTGTCGTGACCACCTCGTCGGCGTCGATCACGATCGCGATCGGGACGAATCCGAGTGGTGGGACGCTCAGCGGGACAACGACGGTGTCTGCGGTGAACGGTGTGGCGACGTTCAGCAACCTGTCGATTGACAAGGTCGGGAACGGCTACACCTTGACGGCGGCCAGCACCGGCTTGACGGGGGCAACCAGTAGCACGTTCAACATCACGTCGGGTGCAGCCACGAAGTTGGCGTTTACCGCGCAGCCTTCAAGTGCGGTCGCGGGTACGTCGATCAGCCCGGCGGTGCAAGTGTCGGTGGAGGATGCGAGCGGGAACGTGGTCACGGGCTCGTCGGCGTCGATAACGGTCGCGATCGGGACGAACCCGGGCTCGGGGACGTTGAGTGGGACGACAACGGCGTCGGCCTCGAGTGGTGTGGCGACGTTCAGCGACCTGTCGATCAACAAGACGGGCACGGGGTACACGTTGACCGCGGCCAGCAGCGGCTTGACGGGAGCGACCAGCAGTACTTTCAACATCACGACGCGGTCGACGTCGACGTCGGTGACGGGTTGTTCGCCGGCGACGGTGGCGGTGAATGGGAGCACGACCTGCACAGTGCTTGTCTCGGATACCGATTCGGGGACGAAGTCGGCGCCGGGGGGCTCGGCCAGCTTCACGACCAGCGGTGCGGGTAGTTTCTCGGGGAATCCGTGCACACTGACGCCGGGGTCGACGACCTCCATGTGCACGCTGACCTATACGGCGACGGCGGCGGGGACGCACACGATCACGGCCAGCTACACGGCCAACGACTCGGTGCACGCGAACAGCTCGGACGCGACAGGGTTCGCCCTGACGGTGACGAAGCGATCGACCTCGACCGCGGTCACGTGCTCGCCCGCCTCGGTGCCGCTGAACGGGACGAGCAGCTGCACGGCGACGGTGAGCGACACCGATCCGGGCACCAAGTCGGCGCCGACGGGCACGGTCTCGTTCGCCACCAGCGGCACCGGCGGCTTCACGACCAGCCCGTGCACGCTCACGACCGGCTCGACCAGCTCCACCTGCACGGTCACCTACACGCCGACCGCCACGGCCGGCACGCACAACATCACCGGCTCCTACGCCGGCGACGGCAGCCACCAGACGAGCGACAACACCGCCGGCCCGTTCGCCCTGACGGTGACGAAGCGATCGACCTCGACCGCGGTCACGTGCTCGACTCCGGTCGCGGTGAATCAGGGGTCGACCTGTACGGCCACGGTGTCGGATATCGATAGTGGTACCGCCTCGACGCCGACCGGGTCTGTTTCGTTCTCGAGCTCCGGCTCGGGGAGCTTCAGCGCCTCGAGCTGCACGCTGGTGAGCGGCAGCTGCTCGGTGACCTACACACCGAGCGCGGTTGGCACGGGCACGCACACGATCACCGGCAGCTATGGCGGCGACAGCACATACGCGACGAGCTCCGGGACGAAGGACATCACGGTCACGACCCGGGCGACCTCGACCCAGGTGACGGGCTGTTCGCCGGCGACGGTGGCGATCAACCAGCCCTCGAGCTTCTCCGGCAGCCCCTGCACGCTGGTGGCGGGCGGCCCCGACTACTCCAGCTGCACCGTCAGCTACACGCCGACCGCCGGCGCCGGCACGCACACGATCAAGGCCGATTACGCCGCCAGCGACTCGGTGCACACCAACAGCAACGACGCGGGCGGCTACGGGCTGACGGTCACGACCCGGGCGACCTCGACC
>WNEY01004098.1_pt1 | contig 11292 bp, 9 predicted proteins | sample 5400531 | NCBI WGS metagenome assembly WNEY01 (sample SAMN13153338, study PRJNA577476) | soil metagenome | isolation source: 200 cm saprolite under Douglas fir tree site 1 | place: USA:California | collected 2015-04-18
ACGTTGACCTTGCCGTAGCGCTTCTTTGTCTCCGCGTACATCGCCTGCACGCTTGTCGGGTCGCTGACGTCGGCCTGGAAGAAGAAAGCCTCGCGGCACTCGGCTGCGGCCTTCTCGCCGGTCTCGCGCCCCACGTCGGCGATGCACACTTTGGCGCCCTCGTTCGAGAAGAGGATCGCCGCCTCGCGCCCGATGCCACCCGCCGCGCCCGTGATCACGGCGACCTTGCCGTCGAGTCGTCCCATCTTCTACGCGTCCGTCGAGAGGAACACGTTCTTGAGCTCTGAGTAGCCGTCCATCGCGTGCATGCCGAGCTCGCGCCCGAAGCCCGATTGCTTGAAGCCGCCAAACGGAGTCGCCACGCGCACCGACGTGTTCGAGTTGAGCGAAAGCACGCCGGTGTCGATCAAGCGCGCCACCCTCATCGCCCGCGCGGCGTCGCGGGTCCAGACCGAGCCCGTCGCCGCCACCGGACCGAAAACCTCCTCGCGCGCGACGCGGTCGGAGCTGCTCGCCTCGACGAGCGTGCACGGGAACCAGAAGCCCGGACCGGACGGGACGCTGCCTTTGAACATCGTCTTGCCGTCGACGTACGACGCCACCAGCTTGCGGTGCGAAGCGGAGATGAGCGGACCCATGTCGGTGCCCTCGGCCTCGGGGTCCCCGACCTTGAACTGGCGGGTCGCGTCGGTCAGCAGCTGCGTGAACTTGTCGTAAACCGATTTCTGAACCAGGATTCTCGAGCGCGCGCAGCAGTCCTGGCCGGCGTTCCCGAAGACGGCGCCGGGCGCCGACGAGGCGGCCTTCTCGAGGTCGGCGTCGGCGAAGATGACGTTGGCGGACTTGCCGCCGAGCTCGAGCGTGACGCGCTTGACGGTCCTGGCCGCGCCCTCCATCACGCGCTGCCCGACCTCGGTCGAGCCGGTGAAACCGATCTTGGCCACGTCCGGATGAGCGATCAGACGCTCGCCGACCGTCGAGCCCGGGCCGACCACCACGTTCACCACGCCTTCGGGCAGGCCGGCCTCCAGCGCGATGTCGGCGAACCGCAGCGCGGTGAGGGGCGTGAGCTCAGCCGGCTTGAGGACGACGGTGTTGCCGCACGCGAGCGAGGGACCGAGCTTCCAGGCCGCGAGCATCAGCGGGAAGTTCCACGGCACGATGAGGCCGACGACGCCGAGCGGCTCGCGGAATGTCATGTCCACGCCGCCAGCGACCGGGATCGTCTCGCCGTAGTGCTTGTCGATGGCGCCCGCGTAGAAGTGGAAGACGTCGGCGACCATGCCCATCTCCCAGCGCGAGTCGCCGAGCGGCTTGCCCGCGTTGGCGGTCTCCAGCCGCGCGAGCTCCTCGCCGTGCTGCTCCACCAGAGACGCGACGCGGCGCAGCAGGCGGATGCGATCGGCAGGTTTCACGCCACGCCAGGCGGGAAATGCAGCTCTGGCCGCCGCAACCGCGCGATCCGTCTCTGCCGCGCCCGCGCGATCCAGGTGCGCGATCGGCTTCTCGGTCGCCGGGTTGATCACGTCGAGCGTCACGGTCGCGGAGCTCATCCCCTTTCGAAGAGACGCGTGCGCTCGTACTCCGTGACGATGCGGTCGAACTGCGCCTGCTCGGTCCGCGCGTAGTTGAGGTAGTGGTCGACGACGTCCTCGCCAAGCGCCTTGCGCGCCATCTTGCCCTGCTCGAGCTCGCCGATCGCTTCGCGGAGCGTGTGCGGGAAGCGCTGTACGTTGGACTCGTACGCGTTGCCCGTGAACGCAGGCGGCAGCTCGAGCTTGTTTTCGATTCCGTAGAGCCCGGCCGCGAGCAGCGCCGCGAACGCAAGGTATGGGTTCACGTCGGCGCCGGGTATGCGGGTCTCGGTGCGCAGGTGCTGGCCGTGACCTACGATGCGGAACCCGCACGTGCGGTTGTCATGTCCCCACGCCAGCGTCGTCGGCGCCCAGGTGCCCGCGGCGTAGCGCTTGTATGAGTTGATGTTCGGCGCGACGAAGATTGCGAGCTCCGACATGCAGGCAATCTGACCCGCGAGGTAATGGCGGAAGGTCTCGGACTCGCCGTCGAACGTGTTGCGGTTGTCCTTCCAGAGACTCGAATGGATGTGGCACGAGCTGCCGATCCATGTGTGATCCGGTTTGGCCATGAACGTCACGGAACAGCCCTGCTGGTGGGCCATCTCCTTGATGCCGTTCTTGTAGACGACGTGGTTGTCGGCCATCGTCAGCGCGTCCGCGAAGCGGAAGTTGATCTCCTGCTGGCCTGGCCACGCCTCACCTTTGGAGCTCTCGATCCCGATCCCCGCGGCCTTCATGCCTTTGCGCACCGAGCGGATGAAGGGCTCGGAGTAGGTCGTGGCAAGGATGTGGTAGTCGAGGTTGTACTGGACCGACGGGGTGAGGTCGCGGTAGTGCTTCTCGAAAGCCTCCGCGTACGTCTCCTTGAGCAGGTAGAACTCGAGCTCTGAGCCGAACATCGGCTCGAAACCGAGCTTGCGTGCCCTCTCCACCTGGCCGCGCAAGACCTGGCGTGGCGATGGGCGCACGGGCTTGCCGTCGTGCCAGCCAACGTCGCAAAGCACCATGGCGGTGGCCTCGAGCCACGGGATGCGGCGCAGGGTCGCGAAGTCGGGGAGCAGGTCGAAGTCTCCGTAGCCCCGCTCCCAGCTCGCCATCTCGTAGCCGGGCACGGGGTCCATCTCCATGTCGACGGTCATCAGGTAGTTGCAGCCCTCGGTCGACTCGCCATGCGAGGAGGTGTCGATGAAGTACTCCGCATCGACGCGCTTGCCCATCAGGCGTCCCTGCATGTCGGTGAAGGCGACGACGACCGTGTCGACCTCACCGCGCTCGACCAGTGAGGCCAGCGCCTCTTGCGTAAGCGGCGCGTTGCGGGTGCGCGGCTCGGTCAGCATGCCGTCACTCCTTTTGGCGGGCACGGGCGACAAACCGCTCGAAAAGCTTCCGCGCCCATGGCAGGTCGGTGGTCAGCTCTTCCGGGTGGCACTGGACCGCCACTATCAGGCCGTCGTCCGTCTCTACACCTTCCACCGTTCCGTCCTCGCCGGTGGCCGACTGGTGTAAGCCCGGAGCCAGCTGCTTGACCGCCTGGTGATGGAAGCTGTTGACCCTGATCTTGTGCTCGCCCGCGGCCTGGCCGAGCTCGGAAGTCGGCTCCACCTCGATCGTGTGGGCCAGGTGGTTGCGACCGTGATTGCGGACGTCGTGGGCTTCCAGGTGCTGCACGAGCGAGCCGCCCATGGCGACGTTGATGACCTGCTGTCCGCGGCAGATGCCCAACACAGGCAGCTCACGTGCTCGAGCCTGCTTGAACATGCGCAGCTCGGTCTCGTCCAGCTCGCGGTCGATGGGGCCGACTTTCTCGTCCTTCTTCTCTCCGTACAGCGAAGGGTCCACGTCCCAGCCGCCTGGCAAAAGCAGGCCATCGACCTGTTCAGGCAGGCTCGTCGTACCGGGCGGCAGCTCAACCGGCTCCGCGCCGGCGGCCTCCACCGCCCGGCGGTATGGCGTGTAGTACTGAGCGCCCCGCCGCGGGCTGGTGGTTATCCCGATCCTTGGCCGGTCATCCGGCGTCACCTGGCTATCCTGCAGCGGCGAGCTCCGCTTCGATCTTGGCGAGCTCTTCATCGGAGCCCTGGACCTTTGGACCCTTGAACCAGTTCTTAGCCGAGAGGAACCAGTAGCCACCGGAGTACAGCAAAACTACGCCGACTGCCACGGGCGCGTAGTTGAAGGTCTGCAAGGTGTTGCCGGGCGCGTACTGGGGCAGCACGAAAAGGATCGCGATGAACGCGATCCACACCACCGCAATCCAACCGATCACGCCGCTCCAGCGACCCAGCTGCCAGGGACCGGGCTGGAAACGGCTGCCGGCCAGGCGGCGCAGAAGGATCGGCAAGCCGTACGCGATGTAGAGCCCGATGACGGCGATTGAAACCACCGCTGCGTATGCGACCGGGCTCCACAGATAGGGCAGTCCAAGGAGGAAGGCGCCGACCGCAGCAAACCAGATCGAGTTGGTCGGGGTGCGCGTGCGCGGGTTGATCTTGTGCCAGAACTGGGACCCAGGCACCGCGCCGTCGCGTGAGAAGGCGTAGATCATTCGCGAGTTGGCGGTAACAGACGACATTCCGCAATAAAACTCGGCGCCGATGACGATAAGCAGCAGGATCGCGGCCCAGGTCTTGCCCATCGAGTCGATGAAGATCACGCCTGGCGCGGCACCGCCGGCAGCGAACTCGCCGGCGTAGTTCGACTGCGAGATCACGGATGTGACCCCGATCAGCAGGATCCACCCGGCGATCAGGGAGATCACTATCGACCACACGATTCCCCGCGGGCCGGCGATGGCAGCGTTGTGTGTCTCCTCGGTCATATGGGCCGATGCGTCATAGCCAGTAAATGTGTACTGGGCGTTGAGAAGGCCAGTAAGCAGGACGTAGGCGCCCGCCAGAGGGAACGTGAATCCGGTCTGGTTCTCGAAGTGCGTGAAGATGTAGGAGAGCGAGTTGTGGTTTTTCGGCACCAGGATGATCACGATCACGATCACCGCCACGCCGAGGAGATGCCACCACACGGAGATGTCATTGAGAAGTGCGACCAGGCCCACGCCAAACGTGTTCAGCAAGCCGTGGATGAACAGGACTATGCCGTAGACGAGGATGATCGCCCACGGCGCCGTCGGGTAGTTGAAGACCAGGTTCAGCCAGAAGTCCGCGAAATACGCCAAGCCGAAGTCGATGCCGGCCGTGACCGCTACCTGGCCGAGCAGGTTGAACCACCCCGTGAACCAGCTCCATGCGGCCGAGTTGGCGCCGCCGAGCTTCGCGGCCCAGTAGTACAGCCCTCCGGCGGTTGGATAGCTCGAGCAGACCTCGGCCATCGCGAGCCCGACGATCGTGACCATGATGCCGACGAACGGCCAGCCCCAGACGATGATCACCGGGCCGCCGTTGGTCATGCCGAAGTAGAAGACCGTCAGGCAGCCGGCGAGAATCGAGATGATCGTGAACGACACGGCAAAGTTGGAGAAGGTCGACATCTTCCGGCGCAGCTCTTGCGCGTAGCCGAGCTTGTGAAGCATGTCGACGTCAGAATCGTGCGCAGCGACGCTCATGAAACGCCCTCCCTTGAGCCCTACCCAACCAGCTCGGCGCAGTACGCCGGATAGCTTGCGGGGAAGCTATCAGTGACTAGGATGCTTGTCAAGAATCTGCCGGGAAGGGGAGAGATGACCTCCGATGTAACAAACGACACCGGCGCGCGGATCGGCGAGCTCGTGCGTCAGAGGCAGGCGGACCTCAGCCCGGCCGAACGCAAGCTCGCGCGCGTGCTGCTGGCCAGCTATCCCATCGCCGGCCTCGAGAGCGTCGCCCGGTTCGGCGAGCGCGCGGGGGTGAGCGCGCCGACCGTCACGCGATTCATCACCAAGCTCGGATTCCGCGGCTACCCGGAGTTCCAGGAGCAGCTGCGCCAGGAGGTGCAGGCTCGCCTTTCCTCGCCGCTTGCGCGCTACCACGAGGAGGAGCCGAAGGGCGCGAGCTCGCTGGTGAGCGGCGCGCTGGAACGCTCTCGGCGCAACCTGCAGGCGACGCTGCAGCTGCTCTCCCACCACGACGTCGAGGAGGTGGTCGAACTGCTGGCGGACGTGCGCCGCCGTGTGCTGGTCCTCGGCGGACGGTTGAGCGGTCCGCTGGCTCGCTATCTCGCCGGACAGCTGCACCTGCTGCGCCCCGGCATCAGCCTCGCGGACACCGAGCGCACAGCGGCTGCGCAGCAGCTCATCGACATGCGCAAGGGCGACGTGCTCGTGGTCTTCGACTACCGGCGCTATCAGGCCGACACCATCGAGAGCGCGCGGCTGGTCGCCGGCCAGGGCGTGAACGTCGTCCTCTTCACGGATCCGTGGCTGTCGCCCGCTTCGGCGTTTGCGCGCCAGGTCGTGGTCACCAGCGTGGAGACGGTGGGCCCGTTCGACTCGCTCGTCGGCGCGACTGCGGTGCTCGAAGCGGTTGTGGCTGCTGTGCTGGCCAAGCTGGGTCCCCGCGCGCAGTCGCGCATGCAGAGCCTGGAACGGTTGAGCGCGAGCGCCGTTATAGGAGCGGGTGATCAGTAAAACCAGGCTCGGGACGCTTGTCGTGGCGGTCGTCCTCGGCGTGATCGGCGTGGCTGGGCTGGCCCAGCAGGCGATCCGGCAGCCAGCGAACCATCCGCAGGCGGAGATCGCAAGGTCGGCGGTTTCGCGTCTCGATGCGGGCGAGAGCCCCGCCGCCGTCATCCCCGCCGCCAAGGTGGACATCGCTCAGTCCACAGACCCATTCGTGATCGTCGTCGACGGGCAGCGAGCGGTGCTGGCTTCCTCGGCAAGTCTCGACGGCCAGGTGGTCCTGCCGCCTCCGGGCGTCTTCGATTACGTGCGCTCGCATGGAGAGGATCAGATCACGTGGCAGCCTGCCGCAGGCGTCAGATCGTGGATCGTCGTTGACGCTTTCCGCGGCGGCTTCGTGATCGCGGGACGCTCGCCCGCCGACGGCGAGGCGGCCGGCTACCTGCTGATGTTCTGGGGATCGCTGGGGGCTCTGGGGTTGGCCGCGGTCAGCACCGTGGGGCTGTTCGTGATCCGATAGAAGGCGGATCTATCATCGCGATGGTGGAGGCGTGCGGGAGGGTGAAGGCGTGAGTGTTCTTAACGTCGTGCTGCCGTTGGGCTCGAGCGTGCTGAGCTTCGTGTTCGCTGCTCTCGTCTTCGACCAGTGGTGGCAGCGCCGGCAAAGCTTCCAGCTCGTGTGGGCGATCGGGCTGCTCTGGTACGGCATCAGCGCTGGGACGGAGTTCCTTGGCGGCGCGGTTGGCTGGACCGAAGGCCTTTACCGAGCCTGGTATCTCATCGGGGCGTTCTTCGTGGCCGCTTATCTCGGCGCAGGCACGATCTACCTGCTGGCCAAGACGCGGTTCGGTTATTTCGCGGGCGTGACGGTGCTGATCGGCGGTGCGCTGTCGCTGCTGTTCAGCCACATCGACGCGAAAGGCACCACGACGCCGCTCTATCCCGGAGCTGGAACCGCCGGCACGATCGCTTTCGTGATCGCCACCGCCGGCGGGATCGCGATCATCGCGGCCACCGCGGTACGCCGGCCGCTTGCGGCGCACATCGCGATGGCGGTGCTGGTCATCGGCTCGGTCGCCGTTGCGTACATGACAATCAACGCGCCTCTGCCCGCGCCTGGATGGGCGGTCGACCCGGCCACGCACGTTCCTGTCGGCAGCGGTTTCCCCGGATACCTGCGCGTCCTCACCGGTCCGTTCAACATCGCCGGCGCGCTCTGCCTCGTGTTCGGCGCGATCTACTCCGCGTATGTCTACATGCCCAAGCAGCGCGTGCTGCCCGCTCGGCTCGGGGTGCTCGCGATCATCCCGAACTTCTTCGCCTCATTGCCAGGTGCGATCAGAGCTCTCTTCCGCGGAGAGCTGAACTCGCGCGTTCCGGCGACATTGCTGATCGCGCTCGGGGCTTTCATTCCCGGAGTTACAAGCGGCCTGAACCGCTTCGGCGTCACGTGGTCGTTCTTCCTGGGCGAGTTCCTCGGCGTCGTCCTGATCTTCGCGGGCTTCCTCGTCAGCGAGGAGGTGTTCCGGACGTTCCGGTTTGGGCTAGGACTGAGGCAGCGACGCGCTGAAGGCTAGGGGGTCGCGCTCGAACTGAGCGCGGCAGCCCGCCGAGCAGAAGTAGACGTTGCGGCCGTCGTGTTCAGCAACATGCACGGCGTTGGCCACGTCGACGGTCATGCCGCAGACAGGGTCGGTTGCGAACATGACGGGGGCCGCGATCGGCGGAGCGACGTGCCTGTGGCGGGATGCAACGACCTCGGCCAGGGCGAGCAGGGCGATCTCCTCCTGGGTGCCGCCGCGCACCTTGCCCGCGGGCGTGTGGATGCGCGCCACCGCGTCCTCCCCCAGCCCGCGTCGCAGCAGCTCAGAGCGCACGGCTGACGCGCGCCGCGTGCTGGCGATGAGGCTGACGTCGAGGTCGGGATGGCTCAGCGCCGCCTCCAGCGCCTCCTCATCGAAATGGCCCATCGTCGCGATCACCGCGTAGCCCTCGCCTGGCGGCGTCTCAAACGTTGCGACCTCCGCCTGGCTCACGAGACGCGTGCGGAACCCTGTGAGCTCGGCGAGGCGGACCAGCGTCGCCCCGGCCGGGCTGTCGCCGAAAACGAGCAGCAGCGGTTTGGGCATCTGTGGCTCGATGAAGATGTCCAATGATCCGCCACTCGGACAGGTGGTGCCGATGGTGAGCTCGCCCGACTTGCGGCTCTGCTTCACCTCCGAGTCACCGACGATTCGCACCAGGCGAGGGGTGCCCTCGTCGAGCGCGCGCAGCGCCTCGCGCCGCACCACCGGCTCCGAGCAGCTGCCCCCGATCCATCCGCGCAGCCGGCCGTCGGCGGTGATGATCGCCTTGTCGCCGGGCCGCGCGGAGGTCGGCGCCTCGCAGCGAACGACCGTGGCCAGCACGCACGGCGTGCCGGTCGCGGCGAACTCGCGAAGCTGGTCGAGGATGTCGTCCGCTATTCGTTCACTCCTGCAGCCCGCAGCGCCGCCCATACCTTGTCCGGCGTCACAGGCATGTCGATGTTCTTCACCCCATATGGCGTGAGTGCGTCGATCACAGCGTTCACGTAGGCCGCCGGCGAACCGACGGTCGGCGACTCGCCCACGCCCTTGGCGCCGAGCGGGTGGTGCGGCGAAGGCGTCACAGTCTCGCCGAGCTCGAACTTCGGCGATTCCCAGGCGGTGGGCAGCAGGTAGTCCATGAAGTTCGATCCGATGCAGTTGCCCTCGGCGTCGAACGTGATGAGCTCCATGAACGCGATGCCAAAGCCTTCGGTCAGTCCGCCATGGATCTGGCCCTCGACGATCATCGGGTTGATGCGCACGCCGCAGTCGTCGACCGCCACGACGCGCTTGACCTTGACCTGCCCGGTGCCCTTGTCGACGTCCACCACCACGGCGTAGGTGCCGAACGGGTACGTCATGTTCGGCGGGTCGTAGTAGTGCACGCCCTCGAGCCCGGCCTCCATGCCTTCCGGCACGTTGGTGTATGCGGCGAAGGCGATCTCCTGGATCGTCTTGCCCTTGTCGGGCGAACCCTTGACGAAGAAGCGGCCGCGCTCCCACTCGAGGTCCTCCTCGGCCGCCTCGAGCAGGTGGGCCGCGATCTTGCGCCCTTTCTCGCGCAGCTTGCGCGAAACCATCGCGGTCGCAGCGCCGGCGACCGGCGTGCTGCGCGACGCGTACGTGCCCAGCCCATACGGCGCCGTGTCGGTGTCGCCCTCCTCCACCGCCACATCCGCGGCGGGGATGCCGAGCTCCTCGGCGACGATCTGGGCGAAAGTCGTTTCGTGGCCCTGGCCCTGCGACTTCGTGCCCATGCGCAGGAGGGCCTTGCCGGTCGGGTGCACGCGCAGCTCCGCGCTGTCGAACATGCGCAGGCCGAGGATGTCGAAGTCGGCGCCATGGCCTGCGCCGACCACTTCGGTGAAGCTCGCGATGCCGATGCCCGTGACCTCACCCTGCTTGCGCCGCTTCTCGACGTCCTTGCGCAGCTCGTCGTAGCCGAGCTGGTCGAGGGCGACGTCCATCGCCTTGTGGTAGTCGCCGCTGTCGTACACCCAGCCGGTGGCCGAGTGATACGGGAACTGGTCCTTGCGGATGAAGTTCTTCTTGCGGAACTCGGCCTGGTCCATGCCGATCTCGATCGCGGCGTTGGTGATGAGGCGCTCGATGAGATAGCTCGCCTCAGTCACGCGGAACGAGCAGCGGTACGCGACGCCGCCGGGCGCCTTGTTCGTGTAGTAGCCGTCCGCGGTGATATGCGCCGTCGGGATGTCGTACGAGCCCGTGACTATGTGGAACAGCCCGGCCTTGAACTTGGTTGGCTGCGCGTCCGCGAAGAACGCGCCGTTGTCGCTGTCCAGGTGCACGCGCAGCGCGGTGATCTTGCCGTCCTTGTCGAGCGCGAGGTCGCCGGTCATATGAAAGTCGCGCGCGTAGCCGGTCGAGATGAGGTTCTCGGTGCGATCCTCGACCCACTTAACGGGCCGGCCGATGAGCAGGCTCGCCGCCGTCGCGACAACGTAGCCCGGATAGACCGGGACCTTGTTGCCGAACCCGCCGCCGATGTCGGGCGAGATCACGCGGATGTTCTGCTCGGGCAATCCGGTGACCAGCGCGAACACGGTGCGGATCGCGTGCGGTGCCTGGCTCGTCATGTGGATGGTGGCCTTACCCGTGACGCCGTTCACGTCGGCGACGCAGCCGCATGTCTCGAGCGGCGCGGGGTGGCAGCGCGGATAGAACGTGTGCAGGCGCACGACCTTGTCCGCCTTGGCGAACGCCGCCTGCGTCGTGCCCTGATCGCCCGACTCCCAGTGATAGATGTGGTTGTCCTTCTGGCTCTCCTTGTCGTCGCGGATTAGCGGCGCGCCGGCCGCCTTGGCACCGTCGGGACTCGTAACCGCAGGCAGCACGTCGTAGTCGACGACGATTGCGTCGCGCGCGTCCTCGGCCTGGTACCGCGTCTCGGCGACGACCGCCGCCACCTCCTGGCCCTGGAACCGGACCTTGTCGGTGGCCAGCACGGCCTGCGTGTCGTAGGACAGTGTCGGCATCCAGGCCAGCTTGTGCTGCGCCATGAGCTCGCCCGTCACCACCGCTATCACTCCCGGCATGCTGGACGCCGCGCTCGTGTCGACCGACTTGATGCGCGCGTGGGCGTGCGGGCTGCGCAGGATCGACATGTGCAGCATGCCCGGCAGCGTGAGGTCGTCGATGTAGTTGCCTTTGCCGTGGAGGAAGCGCGCGTCCTCCTTGCGCTTGATGGACTCGCCGATGCCGCCGTGCACGTGGGTGGTGGCCATTACTTTCGACCTCCGGCCGCGACGGCTTGAGGCTGTGGCGCTTTCGCGGCCGCGGCGTTGATCGCAGCGGCGTGCTGAATGGCCTTGACGATGTTCATGTAGCCGGTGCAGCGGCAGATGTTGCCGCTGATGGCCCAGCGGATCTGCTCCTCGGTCGGGTTGGGGTTGTGCTCGAGGAGCGCGGTGCCTACCAGCATCATGCCCGGCGTGCAGAAGCCGCATTGCAGACCGTGTTCCTCATGAAAGCCGGTCTGCATTGGTGACATCGCCGCGCCCGCCGCGAGGCCCTCGACGGTCGTGATGTTGCGCCCCGACACCTGGACGGTCAGCAGCGTGCACGACTTCATCGGCGT
>WNEY01003902.1_pt1 | contig 11291 bp, 8 predicted proteins | sample 5400531 | NCBI WGS metagenome assembly WNEY01 (sample SAMN13153338, study PRJNA577476) | soil metagenome | isolation source: 200 cm saprolite under Douglas fir tree site 1 | place: USA:California | collected 2015-04-18
CTGCGCGGTCCGGACGCCACGATGGTCGCGAAGGGATGGCCCTCGCTGCCCAATCGGCGCAGCGCCCCCTCGAGCACTCCGGCGATCGCAAGCTCGGTCATGCCGGGGCGCACCTGCGCGAACGTCTGGCGCAGCGCCTCGCCCGCCAGCACCGCGGCGCTGCGGATGGCCGCCACCTCGCCTTCGTCCTTCGCCGCCCGCAGCCGCTCCACCAGCTCCGTCGTGGGCATCCAGCGCCACGCCTTCCCCGCCTGCGCGAACCGCTCCGCATCGTGCACCGACAGCGCGTGGGCCTCGTAGCCCAGCGAGCTGAGCGGCCCCAGCGTGGCGAGCTCCCTGAAGAAGCGGTCCCACACGCTGGTGCTGTCGACTTCGACCCGCGCCACCGCGGCGGCTTCCGCCCGCGCCTGCTCATCGTAGCGGAAGTCCGTCACCAGCAGCACATCGGCTCGCGTGACCGCCACGACCGCCGCCGAGCCCGAGAACCCCGTGAGGTAGCGGATGTTGGCGTGCGACGTGACGACCAGCCCGTCCAGCGCCTCCGCTTCCAACGCCCGGACGAGCGCCTCCTGCCGCGCGCGCCGCCGATCAGCCGCCATGGCGGGCCTGGAGAAAACCGACCAGACCCTCGAGTCCCAGCCGATAGCTCTCGGCGCCGAACCCGGCCACTATCCCCACCGCGGCGTCCGCGAGCACTGAGCGGCGCCGCTCCGGCTCGCGCGCGAAGATGTTCGACAGATGTACCTCGACGAAAGGCACGCGCACCGCGAGCAGCGCGTCACGCACCGCGAGACTCGTGTGCGTGAAGGCGGCCGCATTGATCATCAGGCCGTCCGCCTTTCCCTTGAGCCGCTGGATCGCATCGACCAGCTCGCCCTCGTGGTTCGTCTGCGTCCACGACACCTCGATACCCAGCCCGCGCGCCTGCTCGCGCGTGCGGGCCTCGATTTCCGCGAGGGTGGTTCGCCCGTACAGCTCCGGCTCTCGCTCCCCCAGCAGATTCAGGTTCGGGCCGTTCAGCACGGCGATGTGCACTAGGACTTGAGGCCCCTGAGCCAGGCCTGGAACTGATCGAGGTCGCCCTCGTCCTCGACGGGCGGCCGGAGCCTTCCGCCCGAGCTCCGCGCCGGCGGCTGAGGCGACGCGGGTGCGACCCCGCCGCCCGCCGGTTGTTCGGTCGAGCTGAAGAACTGGTCGAAGGAGAACCCGCCGGCCTCCTGCGGAGCCGGTGACGGCGTGGGCGGCGCGGGCGGCGTGGCCTCCGGCGCCGCGCTCGAGCTCCGCGAGCCTTCGTCCCCGAACACCTGGTCGAGCGAGATGCTATCCGTCGCCGGTCGGGTTGCCTCGCCCAGGGAGACCACCTCCGGCATCGGGTCCGGCTCGGGATCGGAGTGCGCGATGGCGAACGCATCGTCGAGCGGCGACCTGGCCGGTGGACCGGATGGCTGGGGCGCGGGCGCTCCCGGTCGGCCGGCGAGAATGCGCTTCAGGAAAACCTGGACCGTCTCGCCCGTCTCGCGTCCCCCGTCCGTCGTCCCCACCCCCCCGGTCAGGGACTCCACCCGGCCCCGCAGTCGTGCGTCCGCGGGCCGCTTCGCCAGCAGCGCCTGGTACACGCGCAGGGCGTCCTCCTGATGACCCTGTCGCAAATACAACTCCGCCATTGTCTCGGTGAGCACCGGCTCGGCGCGTGACAGGGCAGCCGTATCGGCTGCGCCATCGTCGTCTGACAGGGCCACCGCCGCCGGCGGTTGAGCGCCGACGGAACCGGCGGCCCCCGCGACGGCGGGCGCTCGCTGGGCCGCCGGAGCGGGGGACGCGGGGGGCGCGGGGGGCGCGGGGCGCGCGGGGGGCGCCTCGTCAACGACTGCGGGCGGCGCGGGGGGCTCGGCTTCCAGCATGTCGTCCGGCATGATCAGCGGCAGATCGATCGTCGGCCCGTCGTCCTGCTGCGTCGTGTCGGGCGGCGTGCCGAACATCCCGGTCTCGTACTGCGTCTGCGCCAGCCCCTCGACCACCAGGTCCTGGGGCTTGAGCTCGACTTCCTCTTGCACTTCGATCCCGTCCGCCTTCGCGGCGCTGTGCGCCACCACGTTGAAGTCGAGGGTCCCGTCAAAAGTCTCGATGTCGGCGGGCGCGCCCTTTACGTCGAGCGAGGGAGAGGTTGGCTCCTCCGAGACGTGCTCGATCCCCAAAGCCCGGTGGGGCCGGGGCGGGGCCGGTTCCGGCACGAATCGCGCGACCGGCTCGGGGGAGGGGGCCTGCGCGGGAGCCGCCTGAGCCGCCTTGCTCTTGGCCCGCGCCAGGTGCTCCGCCGCGTCGCCGTTCATCGGATCGGCCGAGAGTAGGCGGCCGAGCCAATCGGCCGCCTCGTCAAACCGGCCGCCGCGCTCGGCGATTTCCGCCAGGATCTTGAGCGCTAGGACGTTCTCAGGATCGAGCTGAAGGACTTTGCGAAACACGTCGGAGGCACCGGCCTCGTTCTTCTGATCGATCAGGCAGCGCCCGAAGACGATGTGCGCGCTGACGTAGTCGGGGTGCCGCTCGAGGCCGGCGGTGCACAGCTCGATGGCCCTATCTAGTTCTCCTGCCTTACGATAGGCGTCGGCCAGGGGGGCGAAGTTACGTCCCTTGGGGTTCTCCGCCCACCGTTTTTCCAGCTTTTCTATTTCGCTAGTGTAGGCCACGCCTAAGTGCTTGGGGGAGTTGGACAAAGATAGTGTTTGCTCGGGCGCGCTGTCAATCGGAATCGTGCTCACTCGCTTGAGTTTTCGTGTTGTCGTTTTTAGACTTAGGCCCCTTCTCACATGCTCTCGTAGGAGTCTTGCCTGATATGATGCGCGTGATGCGCGAGATTACCAAGCCGGTCTTCTGGGTAGTGGCCATCAGCTTCATCGGTTGGATGGCGTACGGACAAATCACCGATATCGTCGGCGGCGGAAGAGACGTGGTCCTCAAGGTGGACGGCACCATCGTCCGCTCCCAGCCGTTCCAGCAGCAGTATCAAGCGACCCTCGAGCAATACCGCCGGCAGCAAGGAGGCGGGCGGCTGACGCGCGAGGACGAGCGGCAGCTGCAAGATCGGGTTGCCGACCAGTTCATCCAGAAGATCCTGCTCCAGCGGGCGTACCGCCGCTTCGGCATCACGGTCTCGGACGACGAGATCGTCCAGGCCGCACGCAGCTCGCCGCCACCCCAGATCATGCAGCAGGTGCTCGAGGACCCGACGTTCCAGACCAACGGTCAGTTCGACATCACCAAGTGGCAGCGCTACATCTCGAGCGCCGGCTCGGAGTTCGCCGCGCAGGTCGAGCAGCTGTACCGCGACTATCTGCCGCAGCGCAAACTGGAAGAGTACCTCACGGCCGACGTCTACACGTCCGACGCGAAGCTGTGGCGCATCTGGCGTGACCAACACGAATCGGTGACGGTGGCGCTGCTCGCCGTCCACCCCGAGGACGTGCCGGACTCGCTCGCGCCGGTGTCGGACGCAGAGCTCGAGCGCTACTACGGCGCGCACCAGGCCGATTTCAAGCGACCCGCGGCCGCGTGGGTCAGCTACGTCGAGCTGCCGCGCATCCCGAACGCCGCCGACAGCGCCGCGGCCCTGGCGCACGCCCGCGCGTTGCGGGCCGAGATCGCGGGAGGCAAGGCCAAGTTCGAGGACGTCGCGAAGCGGGAGTCCGCCGACTCCGGCACCGGCTCGCGGGGCGGTGACCTCGGGTGGGCCAAGCGTACCGGCGCCGGCTTCGTTCCCCCGTTCGCCGCGGCGGTGCGCCGCCTCGCCCCGGGGGTGCTCAGCGAGCCGGTGCTCACCGAGTTCGGGGTGCACCTCATCCGGATCGATGCCGCCAAGGGCGATTCGGTACGCGTTCGCCACATCCTCGTTCCAATCCAGCTCCAGGGTCCGCATCTGGACGTCGTGGATGCGCGCACCGACACGCTGGACCGGCTGGCCGCGGACCAGACCGACGGCAGCCGGCTGGACAGCGCCGCGCGCCGCCTGACCCTCGCGCTCGCCCGCGCGCCAAAGCTCATCGAAGGGGAGCGGCTGACGCTCCGCGGGTCCACGGTACCGGACGTGAGCGTGTGGGCGTTCGAGGCCCGACCGGGCGAGACCAGCCCGGTAATCGACGCGGCGCGGGCGAGCTACGTCTTCCGGCTCGATTCGCTCGAGGCGGCCGGCGTGCCGCCGCTGGCGAGCATCCGTGCCCGAGTGCTCGACGCGGCACGCTACGAAAGGAAGAAGACCGTGGCGCGCCAACAGGCGGAGCAGGCCGCCGCGGCGCTGCGCGACGCGGCCGATCTCCTCGCGGCCGGCCGGGCGCGGGGGAACCGGGTCGAGAAGCTGGGCCCGTTCACGCGCGTGACCGCGCCCGCGGAGTTCGCGCGCAATCCGAACGTCCTGGGAGCGGCCTTCGGGCTGCGGCGCGGTGAGCGAAGTGGCGTCATCGCCGACGAAACGGGTAGGTTCCTGCTGCAGGTCCTGGCCCGGGCCAGCGCCGACTCCGCCGCGTGGCTCAAGCAGCGGGACCAGCAGCGCGAGGCGCTGCTGCGGCCCGTCGAGCAGGCGCGGCTACAGCAGTTCGTTCAGGCGCTGCGCGCCGATGCCAAGATCGTGGACCGTCGCAGCGAGCTGTTCCGACCCGCGGCCGCCAGCGAGAGTTAGTCGCTCAGGCGCTTCGGGTCGCCCGACGAGAGGGGGCTCGAGGCAGGCGGCTGGACGCCGCGCGGGGGCGTGGTCGGCGGGTCGTCGCTCGTGGCGTCCTTGAGACTGCGCTTGAACTCCTTGATCCCCTGCCCCAGCGAGGATCCGATCTCCGGGATCCGCTTCGCACCGAAGACCAGCACCAGCACGCGCAGCAGGATCAGGATATGGCTGAACGACAAGTCCCCGAACATACCGCGCCTCGCTTCAGAAGATCGATCGGGCGACGTAGTAGGCGATCGCCACTCCCACGAGCGCGAGCAGCGACACGTCGAGCCCGATCGGCCCGAGAGTAATCGACACCACCAGCAGGTCCATATGGACCGGCCCCAGCGTGGGGGTCACCGCCCAGGTGAAGATGTCTTTCGCCGGCCCCTGCGGCAGGAAGCGTCGCAGCAGTGAGTGGACGAAGCCGCCCAGCACGAAGCCGGTGGCCAGCACGCCAAGGTAAAATAGCGGCCTGCGCGGGCCTTGCGCCACGGGCTAGCTGCGCCGCTCCACGGCGTAGGCAATGCTGTCGCGCAGGGCGTCGCGCGCCGACGAGGGGGGCAGGATGTCGAGCTCCGCGTCCGCCTGCTGGGCCAGCTCGAGCGCGCGCCGCCGGGCGTAGTCCAGGCCCCCGGCCGCCGCCACGCACCGCACCACCCCCGCGACCAGCGCATCGGTCGGCTCGGGCGCCGCCATCAGCTCGGCGACCAGCCGGCGGTCGGCGGGCGGCATGTCGCCAAGCGCCGCGATGAGCGGCAGGGTCACCTTGTGCTCTCGCAGGTCGAGCCCCGACGGTTTCCCCGTCACCGCCTCCGCTTCGGTGTAGTCGAGCAGGTCGTCGGCGATCTGGAAGGCCATGCCGAGTCGCATGCCAAAGCGGGCCAGTGCCTCCCGATACTCGGCCGGCCCCTGGAGCGCGCCGACCTCGCACGCCCCGGACAGGAGCGAGGCCGTCTTCGCGCGGATGAGCTGGTCGTACTGCCCCTCGCTGTATGCGAGCTTGTCGTGGGCCTCGAGCTGGCGCATCTCGCCGATCGTCATCTCGTTCGTCACCCGGGCGAACACGCGCAACGGCTCGCGATCGTCGAGGCGGACCAGCTCGATGATCGCCCGGGAGTACAAGTAGTCGCCCATGATCACGGCGACCTGGTGCGAGAAGAGCGCGTTGAGGGTCGGCATGCCGCGCCGCAGCACGGAGTGGTCGACCGAATCGTCGTGCACGAGGGTCGCGAGGTGAATCAGCTCGACCACGGCGGCGAGCGTCACCGCCCGCGGGTCCTGGGAGCCGGCCGCCTGGCTCGAGAGCAGCAGCAGCGTGGGGCGGAACAGCTTCCCCTTCATGCGCACCAGGTGCTCATTCACGTCGGCGATGATCGGGAAGTCGGCCGCAATGATGCGCACCAGTTCGTCGGCGACGCGCTCGAGCTCCCCGGCCACCGGCCGTTGCAGGTCTCGCAGCGCGATCGGAACGACCTGCTGGCTCACGTTACTTCGCCTTGGCGAGCGCCTTCGAGCGCTCACCTACGTCCCGGAATCGGATGTCCACCGCGAACACCCGACCGTACAGCTCGCGCGCCTCTGCCCGCTTGCCCAGCTCCTCCAGCGCGCGGCCCAGCCAGTACAGGACCCCCAGGCGCTCTTGGTCACCGGACGCCGGCAGGTCGAGCGCGCGCCGCAGGATCGACTCCGCCACGACGTAGGCGCCCTTGTCGATGAAGCACACCCCCAGCGCCTCCGAGCTCCTCAGCTTCCCGTCGGGCGCCCGCAGCGCCTTCTGCAGCTCGGCAATCGCCTCGTCGAAGAGCCCCATCTCCTTAAAGGCCACGCCCAGGTCGTAGTGCGCTTGGAAGTCGCCCTCGTCGATGTTTTCGTCGATCCCCTGCTTGAAGCGCGCCAGCATCTCCTGAAAGTCCCGCTCCTCGTCCCCGGTCGGCTCCTCGTCGGCGATCTTCATCCGCGTGTCGCGCACGGGGAGGTCCTCGTCGAGAATCATCGCGCTGAGGTCCACGAAGTCTCCCGCCTCCGCCGCCTCGTCCCGTACCTTCATCTTCGCGTCCCGAGCGGCGGTCTTGCCCTCCGTGTCCCGCACCTTCGCTTTCGGCTTCGGCGGCGGCTCGGGCGGCGGTGTCGCCACCGGCGCGAGCATCGCGAGCGCCGCCTTGGCGCGCTCGTTGGCGGGATCGTGCTCCGCGACGCGCTTGTAGACGGCTCGCGCCTTGTCGGGGAGGTCGCTCCGCAGCAGCGTGTCGGCCAGCTCGACGTAGGCGTCGATCAGCTTCGCCTTGTCGCCCGACTTGAACGCGAACTCGACCTGCTTTTGCCGGTGCCGCACGCTGTTGGGATCGAGCCGCAGGATCTCGTCCACCAGATCCCGCGCCTGCGGCAGGTTCCCCCGCGTCTCGAAACCGGTCGTCGCCAGGTCGAGCTCCTCGACGCCCCGTTCCCGCTCGCCCGCTTCGATCAGCGCCTCGCCGAGCGCCTGGTGCCCTTCGGGATCGTCCGGGTCATCCGCGACCCGCCCCTCGAGCTCGTCGATCGACGGCTTCGTCGGCGTCGTATCCATGTCGGCGAATACGAGCGATCCGCGTTCGTCGCCCTCCCCGGTCACCACGCCGTCCAGGCTCAAGTCGATCGCCCCCGAGCGGCGCCCGCCTCCCCCCGGTCCGATGGCCGTGCCGCCTACCCCCGCCGGCGTATCGTCGATCACCAGTGGTTGATCGTCGACCTCGTGCCCCGAGTCGGTCGCGCCGGTGTCGAAGTCCGGCTCGAGCTCGAGTGGCGGCACTTCCACCATGCTCTTGCGCGGTGGCGGGGCCGGGCGCTTCGGCACGACCGGTTTGACCTTCGGCGGCTCGGGCGCCTTCGGACTCGGCCCGCCGAATCGGGGGGGCGACCCGACGCCGGGCCGCTTCGGCACGACTGGCGCCACCGGCGGCGGTGCCTTCGCCACGGGCGCCTCGATTTCGATCTCCGTTTCCAGCAGCGGCTCGAGCTCTACCGCGGACTCGGAGGCGCTCGCTTCCTCCGCCATGGTCGGCTCAAACTCCGCGGGCGGGGGGATATCATCCGGGGAGACTTCGTCCCTCAACGACGGCACCTCCGGCGCGTCGAGCTCGATGTCGCCGAACTCCGCGCTGGTCGTCTCGAACCCTTCGAGCGTGCCTCCGGCGGTCGAGGACTCGAGCCCTTCGACGAGACTCGTGGACTCGATCTCGAGGGATGTATCGGGCTCGGCCGTCACCGTCTCGAGTAAGCTGTCGGCGACGCCCTCCGGTTCGAGCGCCGGCTCCGGTTCCGGCTTCGGCTTGGGCGGGGCCGAGGGCGGGGGCGGGGGCGGGACGCGCCCCTTCACAGCCGGCTTGCCAGCCGGTGGGGAATCCACGTCGAGGAACACCAGGCTCGACGTCTTCCGGCTGCCCGACTTCGACGGCTCGTCCGGCGGCTTCGCCTTCGGCGGCGCCGCCGTCGGGGCCGCCGGGCGCCGCTCCGGAGCACCGTACATACGCAGGTGTTCTTCCAGCGTCTCGCGCAGGTGTGCACCTTCCGCCGAGATGTCGGCCAACTCCTTCAGAGCGGCGAAGGCCTGCTGGATCTTCCCCACCTTGTGCATCCGCTCGGCGTACTCGACAAAGTTCTGCTTGGCCTCGGCCATGAAGCCCTTCGAGGCATACAGCTTGGCGAGCTTGAGGTAGGTGGTCTGCCGCCCCGGCGCGTTGCGCAGCACCTTGTTACACATCGCGATGGCGTTGTTGTGGAAGCCGAGCTCGGCGTACTTATCGACGGCCTGATCGTAGTAGTCGGCCGCCTGAGCCGGTTCGCGGACCTTCAGATACAGGTCGCCGATGCGATTGAAGATGGCGAGGTCGGGGTTCGGATCCCCGTCCTCCTCCTGCCCCTTGAGGACGTGCTGCCACGCCTCGATGGCCCCCTTCGGGTCTTTGGCCTCGAGGCTTCGGGCCTTCTCTTTCTGCTTCTCAAGCTTTGACATGGAGCCCTAAAGATACGGACCCCGCCGGAAGCGGACAAGCGGAACCTCCTGTCCAGACGGCGGTTACGAGCTGCTCACCCATCCAGTACGCCACTTCCCGCCAATCCGACACCCCGCAGCACACGAGGTCGCCGCGAAACCCCGGCGCGATCTGGCCCCGATCCGTGGCGAGGCCGAGGGCCGCCGCCGCGTTGACCGTGACTGCGCTCACGACCTCGGCATAGCGCAGCCCCAGCTGCGAGACGCCGAGCGCCATCACCAGCGGCAGGCTGACGGTGGGCGACGATCCCGGGTTGAAATCGGTCGCGAGCGCGACCGCCGCTCCCGCCTCGACCAGACGCCGCGCCGGCGCTTGCGTGCGCTTGCCGAGGAACACCATGGTGGCGGGTAGCAGAACGGCGACCGTATCGCTCGCCGCGAGGGCCCGAACGCCGGCATCGGAGATCGCGGCGAGGTGATCCGCCGAAAGGGCGCCGAGGGCTGCCGCCAGCTCGGCGCCCCCCGACCCCTCCAGCTCGTCGGCATGCAGCTTCAGGGCCAGCCCGTGCCCCTGGGCGGCGGTGAGGATCGTGCGCGTCTCCGCGACGTCGAACACGCCGGGCTCGCAGAACACATCGCATGCCGCCGCCAGGTGCTCGCGGGCCACGGCGGGAATCATCTCCTCGCACACCAGCCGCACGTAGGCGGCGCGGCGGTCACGAAACTCGGGCGGCACTTCGTGCGCGCCGAGGAAGGTTGGCACGAGCGTGGCCCGCTCCGTGGTCGCGGTTTCGCGGATGGCGCGGAGCTGCTTGAGCTCGGTCGCGGCGTCGAGCCCGTAGCCCGATTTCACCTCGATCGTCGTGCTCCCGTGGGCGAGCAGCGCGCGCACCCGCGCCCGCATGAGCGCGACGAGTTCGCTCTCGCTCCGCGCCCGCACATCCCGCACCGACTGCAGGATACCTCCGCCCCGGGCGGCCACGGTCTTGTAGTCCTCGCCCAGCGCCCGGCGCTCGTGGTCCTCGAGCCGGGGAGCGCCGAACACGGCGTGCGTGTGGCAGTCGACGAAGCCGGGAAACAGGACCCCGACCACCTCCACCACCTCCCCGCCCCGTTGCTCGTTGCCCGTTGCCCGCCGCAAGTCCTTGTAGGGGCCCACCGCCGCGATGCGGTCGCCCTCGAGCAGCACCGCCGCATCGTGCAGCACTTCAACCTCGGCCAGCTCCCGGCCCCGGCGCGCCCGCGCCGGGCCCCGGCAGGTGACGACTTGCCGCGCCCCGACGAGCAGCGTGCTCAGTCGGCGGCCCCCCCCTCGCGCATCGGGAGCCGGATCCCATGATGGCGCGCCGCGGCCAGCGCCTCGGGGTACCCCGCGTCCGCGTGGCGCGCCACGCCGATGCCCGGATCGTTCGTGAGCACGCGCTCGAGCCGCTGCCCCGCCGACGCCGACCCATCGGCCACGCTCACCTGCCCCGCGTGCAGTGAATTCCCGATGCCGACACCGCCGCCGTGATGGAACGAGACCCAGCCCGCGCCCGACGCCGTATTGAGCAGGGCGTTGAGGATCGGCCAGTCGGCGATCGCGTCCGAGCCGTCCTGCATCGCCTCCGTCTCGCGGAACGGTGACGCGACGGAGCCGGTATCCAGATGGTCGCGCCCGATGACCACGGGTGCGCTGATCTTGCCCCGCTTCACCAGCTCGTTCAGCGCGCAACCGAACTGCGCACGTTCCCCCTGACCCAGCCAGCAGATGCGCGCGGGAAGGCCCTGGAACGCCACCCGCTCCCGCGCGAGCCGGATCCAGCGATGCAGGTGCTCGTGCTCGGGGAAGAGCTCGAGCACCAGCTGGTCCGTGCGATGCAGGTCGCCCGCGTCCCCCGAAAGCGCGACCCACCGGAACGGGCCTTTGCCCTCGCAGAACAGGGGCCGGATGTACTCGGGAACGAAGCCCGGGATTTCGAAGGCGTCGCTGACCCCTGCGTCCCGCGCCTGTGCGCGGATGTTGTTTCCGTAGTCGAAGGTGACCGCTCCACGACGCTTGAGCACGAGCATCGCCTCCACATGCGCCGCGATACTCGCGACCGACCGCTGCACGTACTCCGCCGGCGCGCTCCGCCGCAGCGCCGCTGCCGCCTCGACGCTGAGCCCGGCAGGGATGTACCCGTTCAGCGGATCGTGGGCCGACGTCTGGTCCGTCAGCGCGTCCGGGACGAACCCGCGGCGCACGAGCTCCGGCAGCACGTCGGCACAGTTGCCGATGAGGCCGACCGAGACCGGTCGCGCCGCGCGTCTCGCCTCCTCGCACCAGCCCACCGCCTCATCCAGGGACGCAGTGGAGCGATCGAGGTAGCGGGTCTCGAGCCGCCGCTGCACCCGCGCCGGGTCCACTTCCACCGCCAGGCACACCCCGTCGTTCATCGTCGCGGCGAGCGGTTGCGCGCCTCCCATGCCGCCCAGGCCCCCGGTCAGGACGATGCGCCCGCGCAGCGATCCACCGAAGTGCTGCCGCGCCATGGCGCCGAACGTCTCGTAGGTGCCTTGCAGAATCCCCTGGGTACCGATGTAGATCCACGACCCGGCGGTCATCTGGCCGTACATGATCAGGCCCTGGCGCTCGAGCTCGCGGAA
>WNEY01003904.1_pt1 | contig 11289 bp, 9 predicted proteins | sample 5400531 | NCBI WGS metagenome assembly WNEY01 (sample SAMN13153338, study PRJNA577476) | soil metagenome | isolation source: 200 cm saprolite under Douglas fir tree site 1 | place: USA:California | collected 2015-04-18
AGGCTTTCTACATGGTGGGGCCGATCGAGGAGGTCTTCGAGGCGGCGAAGAGGCTGCAGAGTTGAGAGCGCGGAGCGGATAATGGGCCTCCCCACCCATCTCACGCTCGAGATCGTGACCCCCGAAGGGCTGCTCCTCCGGGAGGAGGTCGACGAGGTCATCGCTCCCGGCGAGGAGGGCTACTTCGGGGTGCGGCCGGGCCACACTCCCTTCATGACCAACCTGGGCCTGGGCGGCATCGCCTACCGCAAGGACGGCCAGTGGGGCCACCTCACCTGCTTCTGGGGCTTCTGCGAGGTGCTCCCCGACAAGGTGAACGTCCTCGCGGAGCTGGGCGAGCGGGCCGAGGACATCGACGTCGGGCGGGCGGCCGAGGCCCGGAGGCGCGCTGAGGAGCGGATGAAGCGGATCAGCGACGAGGCCGGCTACAACGAGGCGCACGCCGAGTACGTTCGCGCGGTGACCCGTCTCGCGGTGGCGGAGCGCCCGTCGCACCGCCCCTAGGCAACCTCGAGGCCGCCCCAATCGCGCGCGTCATCCCGCGCTCGCGGCTGACCTGGCTATCATGGAGGCCGATGCGCGCCCAGGTGATGACCGTCCTCCGCTACCGCCTGCTCATCCAGAGCCTGGTGTCCCGTGAGCTGAAGGCCCGCTACCGGGGGAGCGTGCTCGGCTTCTTCTGGAGCTTCGTCAACCCCCTGCTCCTGCTCCTGACCTACACGGTCGTCTTCACGAAGATCATGCCCAGGCAGCCGACGCCGAAGATGGAGCCCTACTACCTCTTCTTCTTCTGCGGCATCCTGCCCTGGACCTGGTTCAGCTCCTCGCTCGTCGAGTCGGCAAACGGCCTCATCGCCGGCGGCAACCTCATCAAGAAGGTCCTCTTCCCGGCCGAGGTGCTGCCGGTGGTCACGGTCCTGGCCAACCTGGTGCACTTCCTCCTCGGCCTCCCGATCCTGCTGCTGTTCCTGGGCTGGGAGGGGCGGCTCGGACCCGCGGCCTTGCTCCTGCCCCTGCCCATCGCGGTCCAGCTCCTCTTCTCCCTGGGCCTCGGCCTCGGCCTCTCCGCCCTCACCGTCCACTTCCGGGACCTCCAGAACATCCTGGGCCACGTCCTGCATCTCTGGTTCTTCACCTCCCCCATCCTCTACTTCTACGGCGACGTGCCCGGCACCTTCCGGAACGTGCTGCGGCTCAACCCCATGTCGCACATCCTCGTGTCCTACCAGCAGATCCTCTTCGAAGGAACCTTCACCCACGGCCCCCAGCTCGCCCTGACGGGCCTTCTCGCCCTGGCGGTCTTCGCCTTTGGGGCCTTCCTCTTCGACCGCCTGCGCGACACCTTCGCGGAGGGCGTGTGACGACGCCCGCGGTGGTAGCCAGGGACGTGGCCAAGGTCTATCGGCGCTTCGTCCACCAGAAACAGTTCCGCACCTTGAAGAGCGCGCTCCTCACCGGGAGCCTCCTCGCCGAGCTCCGCCCCGAGGAGACGTTCACCGCCCTCGACGGCGTCTCCTTCGAGGTGCCGCGGGGCTCGACCTTCGGAGTGATCGGGGAGAACGGCTCCGGCAAGTCCACCCTCCTGAAGCTCATGGCCGGGATCACCCGGCCCACCCGAGGGAGCATGAGCGTGGAGGGCCGCGTCTCCGCCCTCATCGAGCTCGGGGCCGGCTTCCACCCCGAGATCAGCGGCCGCGAGAACGTCGTCATCAACGGCATCATGCTCGGCCTCACCCGGAAGCAGGTGGAGGAGCGCTTCGACGACATCGTGGACTTCGCGGAGCTGCGGGAGTTCATCGACGCCCCCGTCAAGACCTACTCCTCGGGGATGTACGCCCGCCTGGGCTTCGCGGTGGCCATCCACGTGGACCCCGACGTGCTGCTCATCGACGAGGTCCTCGCGGTGGGCGACGAGGCCTTCACCCGCAAGTGCCTGGACAAGATCGCGGAGTTCCGCCGGCGCGGGAAGACGATCCTGATCGTCACCCACAGCCTGGGCCTCGTGGAGAAGATGTGCGACGACGTGCTCTGGCTTCGCCACGGCCGGATGGCCGACCGCGGCGACCCCAAGCGCGTGGTCGACGCGTATCTGACCTACGTGGCGGGCGGCGAGGAGACGCTCCTGGCCGCGGGCCACGGCCACGCGGAGGAGCCCGCCGGCGCGCCTCCGCCCGACGCCCCGCCCGGCGAGGCTTCGGTCCACGGCTACCAAAAGGGCCGCTGGGGCAGCCGCGAGGTCGAGATCACGCGGGTGCGCCTCGTCGACGCCCGCGGCCGCGAGCGGCACGTCTACGTTCCCGGCGAGTCCCTCACCCTGGCGTTGAGCGTGCGCGCGGGGGCGCCCGTCGAGGACTTCGTCTTCGGCCTCGGCCTGTTCGGGGCCGACGGCGTCAGCATCTACGGAACCAACACGGACCTCGAGGACTGGAAGCCCCGGCGCCTCGCGGGCGAGGCCGAGGTCGCCCTCGTCCTCGAGGATCTGCGCCTGGTCGAGGGCACCTACCTCCTGGACGTGGCTGCGCACCGGAAGGACGGCACGCCCTACGACTATCACCGGGGCCTCTATTCCTTCCGGGTGAAGAGCCGGATCAAGGACGTGGGACTCTACCGGCCCGCGCACCGCTGGGTCTTTTCGGGCGGGGTCGAGCTGGAGGCCCCGGCCCCCCGGCCGGAGCTGGACCTGCGCGAGGAGGAAGGATGAAGGGGCCGTCCTCGCTTGCCGCGCTGGCCGCCGAGCGGAAAGCCTGGAAGGCCGAGAGGCGGCGCGTCGCCTTCACCAACGGTTGCTTCGACCTCCTCCACCCCGGCCACCTCGCCCTCCTGGAGGCCGCGCGGGCCGAGGGGGACCTCCTCGTGGTGGCCCTCAACAGCGACACCTCGGTGCGGACCCTCAAGGGCGCGGGCCGGCCCGTCACCCCGGAAGGGGAGCGCGCGGAAGCCCTCCTCGCCCTGGAAGCCGTGGACCGGGTGGTGATCTACGACGAGCCCACGCCGCTCGAAGTGATCCGGGCCCTCGAGCCGGACGTGCTGGTGAAGGGTGCGGACTGGGCCCCGGACGCGATCGTCGGGCGCAAGGAGGTCGAGGCGGCCGGGGGCCGGGTCGTGCAGGTGGAGCTCGTCTCCGGCCTCTCCACCAGCGCGATCGTGGAGCGCGTTCGGCGGCGATGAGCACCGAGGCGACCCGGGCCCACACCGCCTCCAGGGAAAGCGCGCTCGCGTTCCTGGGACGGGTCGACCGCTTTCGCGAGGCCCAGGAGGCCCTCGCCCGGGACGGCCGCGTCGCCCTGTCGGGCCTGGTCGGCCCCGCCCGCGGCCTCCTCCCCTTGCTCCTGACGGAAGCGCCCCTGCTCGTCGTTGTCCCCAACGAGAAGGAAGTCGACGAGGTCGCCGGGGACCTGGCCACCCTGGCCGCGGAGGCCGGCCGGCCGGGGCCGGTGCTCGCCTTCCCCGCCCCCGGCCCGCCGCCCTACCGCGGTCTCCCGCGCCACGCCGACGGCGCCCTGCGCCGCGCGGCCGCCCTCCTGGCGGTGGGCCGAAGCGGCCTGCGCGCGATCGTCGCCTCGCCCGCCGGCCTTCTCCGCCCCAGCCTCGCCCCGGCCCTGCTCGAAACGCGCGTTCTGTCCCTGCGGGTTGGGGACGAGATGACGCCGGAGATCCTGCTGGACGCCCTGGACGAGGGAGGCTACGTCCGGGAGGATCCCGTCACCGCCCCCGGCCACGTGGCGCGGCGCGGCGGGATCCTCGACCTCTTCCCCTCCGACCGCGACCTGCCCGTGCGCATCGAGTTCCTGGGCGACACCGTGGAAAGCCTCCGCACCTTCGACCCGGAGACCCAGCGCACGGTGGCGCCGCTCGAGGCGTTGACGACGCTCCCTCTGTCCGACGTGTTCGCGACCCGCTCGGTTCTCTCCCGCCTGACCGCGCGCCTCGTCGAGCGCTTCCCGCCCGGCCGCGAGCGCGCGGCCTTCCTGGAGAGCCTGGAGCGCGGGCTCGTCCCCGAGGGCCTGGTCGAGCTGTTGCCCCTCGTGCCGGGGGCGACGGTGCCCGCCTGGGACCACCTCGGGGCAAGTCCGGTAGGCGTCCTCGAGCCCGAGGCCGTCCGGGCAGAGGCCGAGACCTTCTGGCAACGGGCTCACGAAGACCGGGACCGCCGCGGCGGCGAGCTCGCCCTCGACCCCGAGGAAGGTCTGGTCCGCCCGGAGGCGCTTCTCGCGCGCCTGGAGGCAGCCCCGGCCATCCACGTGCGCGAGGTCGACCCCGAGGAGCGCGGGATCCACTTCGCCGCGCGTCCGGTGACGGGCTACGCCGGCGACCTGCGGCGCCTCGGCGCGGACCTCCGCCGCGCGGGCGGCACCACCGTGCTCTTCCTCGGAAACACCGGGCGGGCGGACCGTCTGGAAGACGTGCTCCGCGAAGGCGGCCTCGCGGTCGGCGAAGGGACGCGCGTCCTCACCCGCGTGGGCTCCCTCTCCCGCGGCTTCGAGCTGCCGGGGAGCGGCCTCACCGTGCTCGCCGACGGCGACGTCTTCCCCGAGGAGGTGCATCTCCACCTGCGGGGCCCTCGCGGCCGGGCCCGCAGCTTTCTCTCGGACTTCCGCGACCTCAAGGTCGGCGACCTCGTGGTCCACCAGGACCACGGTGTGGGTCGCTTCCTCGGCCTGGAAACCATCGCGGTCGGAGGGGCCGCCCATGAGTTCATGGTCCTCGCCTACCAGGGGGGCGACAAGCTCAAGGTCCCGGTGGAGGCTTTCGACCGGGTCCAGAAGTACGCGAGCGTCGAGGGGAACCGGCCGGCCATCGACAAGCTGGGCAGCGGCACCTGGGAGAAGGTCAAGAAGCGCGTCCGGAAGGCCATGCGCGACATGGCGGTGGAGCTGCTCCAGCTCTACGCCGAGCGCAAGGCGCGCCCCGGCCACGCTTTCGCCGGGGAGAGCCCGTGGCAGCGGGAGTTCGAGGAGGCCTTCGAGTACGAGGAGACCCCCGACCAGGCGGCGGCCATCGCCGACGTGGCCGCGGACATGGCGGACGCCACCCCCATGGACCGCCTGGTGTGCGGCGACGTGGGCTACGGCAAGACCGAGGTGGCCATGCGCGCGGCCATGCGCGCGGTGCTCGACGGCAAGCAGGTGGCCCTCCTCACTCCCACCACCATCCTGGCCTTCCAGCACTGGAAGACGTTCCGTAAGCGCTTTGCGCCGTTCCCGGTCACGGTGGACATGGTCTCGCGATTCCGGACCGCGAAGGAGATCAAGGCCGTCCTCCAGGGGACGGGCGAGGGGCGGATCGACGTCCTGCTCGGCACCCACCGCCTGCTCTCGAAAGACGTGGTCTTCCGCGACCTCGGCCTCCTGGTGGTGGACGAGGAGCAGCGCTTCGGGGTGGCGGCCAAGGAGAAGCTGAAGCAGCTCAAGACCACCGTGGACTGCCTCACCCTCTCCGCCACCCCCATCCCGCGCACGCTGCAGATGGGCCTGGCCGGCATCCGCGACATGTCGGTCATCGAGACCCCGCCCAAGGACCGCCTGGCCATCCAGACCATGGTCGTCAAGTTCTCGACCGACGTGATCACGAGCGCGATCCGCCAGGAGCTGGCCCGGGACGGCCAGGTCTACTTCGTCCACAACCGCGTGGAGTCGATCTGCTCGCTGGCCTCCATGGTGCAGCGCCTGGTCCCCGAAGCGCGGGTCGCGGTGGCCCACGGCCAGATGCCGGAGGCGGCGCTCGAGAAGGTCATGCTCGCCTTCGTGGAGGGCCGGGCGGACGTGCTGGTGGCCACCACCATCATCGAGAACGGCCTCGACATCCCCCGCGCCAACACCATGGTCATCAACCGCGCGGACCGCTACGGCCTGGCCCAGCTCTACCAGCTCCGGGGCCGCGTCGGGCGCTCCGACCGGCGAGCCTTCGCCTATCTTCTCGTCCCTCCCGACACCGTGCTCTCCGAGGTCGCGCGGAAGCGCCTGGCCGCCATCCGCGAGTTCTCGGACCTGGGGGCGGGCTTCCGCATCGCGGCCCTGGACCTCGAGCTGCGGGGGGCGGGCAACCTGCTGGGGGGCGAGCAGAGCGGCCACATCCAGGCCGTCGGCCTGGACCTGTACGTCAAGCTCCTCGAGCAGACCATCCTGGAGCTGAAGGGCCAGGAGCCGCGGGACGGCCCGCGCGCGGCCCTTCACCTGCGCCTGGAGATGCGCATCCCCGAGGCGTACGTTCCCGAGGTCCACCAGCGCATGTCGCTCTACAAGCGCCTTTCCCAGGTGCGGGACGCCCGGGAGATCGATGCCCTGCGAGCGGAGATCCGCGACCGTTATGGAGCGCTGCCCCGCGAGGTCGACGGCCTGCTGCGCTACGCGGCCCTGCGCCTCCGGGCCGAGGCGCTGGGCGTGGCCCAGGTGGATCTGGTGGCGCGGACGCTCCATCTCCGACTGGCGCCCGAGACGCCGCTGCGGCCCGAGTCCCTGGCCACGCTCGTCCAAGCGCATCCGGTTCTCGCGCCCACGGTCCGGGGCCTGAAGGCCGCGCTCGGGGAAGGGCAGGACATCCTCGAGGGCCTGGCCGCCCTCTTCGGCCGCCTGGAAGCGACCCTGGCCCCGCATCCCCCCGGTCGCCCGGATCGCCTATAATCCGCGCGGGCTCCAAGCCCCCCACCATGCCGGTCCCGAAGCTCCTCCCTCCGCTCCTGGCCGTCCTCGCCGCGGCGTCCTGCCGCGGAGGGCGTGCGCCCGATCCCGTCATTCTCGAGCTCGACCAGCAGCTCGTGAGGCGCAGCGACTTCGACCGCCACCTCGCCGAGGTGGAGGCCCGCGGCGGGGTCCCCCTCTCGCCGGAGGTGCGCCGCGGCCTTCTCGACGCGTTCCTGGAGGAGCGCGCGCTCGTCATCGAGGCCCGGGGGCGGGGCCTGCTGGGGGAAGGGGCGGGCCGGGAGGACGAGCAGAAGGCGGTGGCCGCGCTCTTGTCCCAGGCGGTGGTCTCGCTGGAGATCACGGACCAGGAGGTGGCGGCCTATTACCGCGACCACGCGGCCGAGATGGCGGTCCCCGAGACCGTGACCCTGCGCCAGATCCTGGTCCCGACCTTGAACGAGGCGCGTGAGGTGCGGCGCCGGCTGGCCCGGAGCCCCCGGGATTTCGAGAACATCGCCCGGCAGGCGTCGAAGGCGCCGGAGGCGGGAAACGGCGGGCTCATGGGGACGTTCGCCCGAGGCCAGCTTCCGGCCGAGCTGGAAGCCGCCGCGTTCGCCCTCCCGGCGGGCGGCACGAGCGACATCGTGGAGACCAGCCTCGGGTATCATGTCCTGAGGGTGGAGGCCCGGCAGGAAGGCCGCGGCTCGACCCTTCAGGAAGCCCAGGGGCGCATTCGCGGCCTTCTGACCCGTGAGAAATCGGACCGGAGCGTGCGCCAGTTCGTGGCCGACCTCCTGGCCCGGGCCAAGGTGAACCATGCTGCAGCGACACGGCTTTCTCCTTCCTAGCCTCCTCTTCCTTTCGGGGGCACCCCTCTCGGCCGAGATCCTCGAGCGCATCATCGTCAAGGTGAACGGCGAGATCCTCACCCAGACCGAGTTCCAGGCCCGTCAGCTCGCGGCCGCCCAGGCCGCGCGGGTGGAGCCCGACCGGGTCGGGCAGTTCCTGCGCGAGAACAACGCCAAGATCCTGCAGGAGGCGATCGACGACATCCTGCTCGTGCAGCGGGCGGAGGACGCGGGCCTGCGCCTGCCCCCCCATTACATCGACGACGTGATCGACGGGATCAAGAAGGACAACAAGATCGAGAGCGAGGCCCAGTTCCAGGAGCAGCTCGCCCGGGAAGGGATGACCCTCGAGGACCTGAAACGCAACATCGAGCGCTCCATCGTGCGGCGCCAGATCCTGAGCCGGGACGTCGAGGGCAAGATCACGGTCAGCGAGAGCGAGGCCCGGGCCGACTACGACCGGAAGATCGCGGACTATACCAAGCCGCCCACCGTCTCCCTGCTCGAGATCCTCGTGAAGGACGAGGGCGCCGACCCCCTCGCCCGGGCCCGGGAGATCCTGGCTCGCGCCCGCGGGGGCGAGGACTTCGCGAGCCTGGCCCGCATCTACTCCGCCTCCCCCACAAAGTCCACGGGGGGCGACCTCGGCCGGCTGGCCCACGGCGACCTCAACCCCGAGCTCGAGAAGATCGCCTTCGCCCTCCCGGTGGGCGCCATCTCCGACCCCATCCCCTCCGGAGGGGGCTACCGCATCCTGAAGGTGACCGAGAAGACCGAGGGGAGCGTGGTTCCCTTCGACCAGGCCAAGGAAGCGATCAAGCAGCGCGTGATGCACGAGCGCTGGGCCAAGGAGTACGACGTCTACATCCAGGATCTCCGGAAGAAGGCGATCGTGGACCTGCGGGTGCGCGAGGTCCCGCTCCAGCTCACCGGGCCCGTCCCCTCTCCTCCCGAGGGCGGGAGCCTGCTCGACAAGGTCCCCGACGCGCCCGTGTCCGGCGCGGAGCCCCCGGCGACCGCCGCCGCGGTGGGTCCCGCGCCCCCGCCCCCCGCGGATCCCGACGCGGAGATCAGCACCAGCGGATCGGCCCAGCCCGAACGGGTGGCGCCTCCCCCGCCCCTCGCCCGCCCCGGCGAGCCGGAGAAGGACGAGAGGAAGACCCCGCCCCCGCCGCAGTGAGGGACGGCTTCTTCACGCGCGTCTACGCCGCGGTCCGGCGGATCCCCCGGGGCCGCGTCGCCACCTACGGGCAGGTCGCCCTCCTCCTGGGCGTGCCGCGCGGGGCGCGGGCAGTGGGTTGGGCGCTGCGCGCACTCCGCGGGCGGTCCGCTTCCAACGTGCCCTGGCAGCGCGTGGTGGGCGCGGGCGGCCGCATCTCGCTCCGGGGCGGATGCGGCCCGTTTGTGCAGAGGAAGCGGCTGGAAGCGGAAGGCGTGCGCTTCGTCGGCGGAAGGATCGACCTTGGCCGGTATGGGCTCTACACCAGGCTCACCCGCGGCAGTCTCAGGACCTCCCGGGCCCGCTGGCGCCGGAGCCGCAGCACCGCGTCCTCGAGGGAAGCCGCATCCACCCGGCTGCGGTGACGGTCGGCCGCCCTTTCCGACTCCGCCCGTACCGCAGCCTCCGTCTCGGCGGGCAGGGCCTCCACGGCGGCGGAGGAGACCTCGTCGTCGATCTCGCGCAGCTTGCCGCGCAGGTAGTCCCAGTTCGGCTTCGCCGCCACTGCCACCAGGTCCTCCAGCTCCCGCAGCTTCTGCAAGGGCAGGGCGAAGCTGCGCCGCGGCAGCTCGAGGAGGCGCTCCCGGAGGGCGGCCAGGATCTCCTGGACGTCGGCCAGGCTCGGCCGCTCGACCTCGAGGCCGGAGCGGCTGGGCCGCCGCTCTGCGCCCACGGCCAGCTCCTCCACCCGGCGGCGGCAGAAGGCGAGCGACGACGCGTTGGGCTCGCTGGCGAAGGCGTGGTCGATCCCCACCAGCACGGTGGCGAGAGACACTCCCGCCTCGTGCCAGCTCTTCGCGAGGGCGAAGTCGCGGGGGGAGAGCGCGTGGTCCCGCCCCCGGCGCGCCCGCAGGGAGGCCTCGATCGCCTCCACGTAGGCGAGGAGCTCGGGGTCGCTGGCCGCCGACTCGCCGGGACCGGTCACAGGGGCACCACGTCGAACTGCTCCTGGTGCAGCAGGGGGTCCCCCTGGACCGAGATCTCCCGGGCCACCAGGCCCGTGAGGTCCTTGAGCACCGCCGCCTCCTCGCCCCCGAGGGCCCGGGCCACCTCGGGGTTCACGCGCAGGAGCAGGCGCTGGCCGTCCATGTCGGCGGCCACCTTCTTGACCTCGTCGTAGATCTCGGAGCACACGGTGGCCACGCTCTTGATCATCCCGCTCCCCGTGCAATAGGGACAGGCCTGGCAGAGGAGCCGCTCCAGCGACTGCTTGACCCGCTTGCGGGTGAGGATCACGAGGCCGAACTCGTGCACGGAGAGGACCTTGGTCGGGGAGCGGTCCCTGCGTAGCTCCTGCTCGAAGGCGAGGAGGACCTTCTGCCGGCTCGTGCGCTCCTCCATGTCGATGAAGTCCACCACGATGATCCCGCCCAGGTCGCGCAGCCGGATCTGGCGCACGATCTCCCGCACCGCGTCCAGGTTGGCCCGGAGCAGCGTCTCCTCCAGGCGTTTCTTGCCCACGAATCGCCCGGTGTTGACGTCGATGGCGACCAGGGCCTCCGTCTGGTTGATGACGATGTAGCCGCCCGTGGGGAGCCAGACCTTGGAGCGGAGCGCCCGCTCCAGCTCCGTGGAGACACCGTACTCCTCCAGAATGGAGGCGGTCCCGTGATGGAGGCGCACCCGCGGGGCGAGATCGGGCAGGAGCTGGGTCACGAGGTCGAGGGTGCGCTGGAACTCACGCTCGTGGTCGAGACGGATGTGCCCCACGTCTCCCGCCAGCAGGTCGCGCAGGAGCCGCTGTACGAGCGAGGGCTCACGGTGGAGAAGGGCAGGGGCGCCCTGCCGGGTGGCCAGGGCCCGCGCCTCGTCCCAGGTCTTCGAGAGGTAGCGGCCGTCGCGGAGGAAGTCCTCGCGGTCGCGCCCCTGGCCCGCGGTGCGAGCGATGAAGCCGCCCCCCCCGCGCTCCTGGCGGATCTCCTTGAGGACGGTCTTGAGCCGCCGCCGCTCCTCGTCGTCGGTGATCTTCCGCGACACCCCGACGTGCTCCACCGTGGGCATGAGCACGAGGTAGCGGCCGGGCAGGGAGACGTGGGAGGTGATCCGCGCTCCCTTGGTGCCCAGAGGCTCCTTGAGCACCTGCACGATCACCTCCTGCCCTTCGCGCAGGCGGTCCTCGATGGGGCCGCTGCGGGCGGCCTCCACCTCCTCGGGAGCGAGCAGGTTCTCGGGCAGCTCCTCGAAGACGTCGGCCACGTGCAGGAAGGCGTCGCGCTCCTGGCCGATGTCGACGAAGGCCGACTGCATCCCGGGCAGGACGCGGGTCACCCGCCCCTTGTAGACGTTCCCCGCGATGCCCCGGTGGGTCTCGCGCTCGATGAAGATCTCCGAGACGACCCCGTCCTCAAGGAGCGCGACCTTCGTCTCCTGCGGGGTGGTGCTGACGATCAGGTCTCTGGTCATGGAAGGTCCCTTCCATGAGCCCTCGTCGTCCGGGGGACGGATGGCGGTCCGGGTCCGGAAGAAGGGCTCCTTGGGGATCGGTCCGGCGCGCGGCCGGGCCTCCGGCCCCGCGCGCGGCGGCCACGCGCCGCGCAGAATCGGGGAGGCGGACGCGCCTTTCAGTTCGCGAAGCGACGCATCCTGACATTGAGTATGAGAC
>WNEY01003905.1_pt1 | contig 11289 bp, 9 predicted proteins | sample 5400531 | NCBI WGS metagenome assembly WNEY01 (sample SAMN13153338, study PRJNA577476) | soil metagenome | isolation source: 200 cm saprolite under Douglas fir tree site 1 | place: USA:California | collected 2015-04-18
GCACTGGCACGGGAATCGAGGTTACGCGCGCCGAGGTGCAGCTCGCCAACGATCGCCAGAAGCTGATCCGCGCCGAGAACGACCGCCGCCGCGCGATTCTTCAGCTCCTCAAGACCATGGGGCTCACGCTCGACACCGATGCCGAGCTCACCGATAAGCTCGCTTACCATCCGGTCGAAATCGCCTCGGTCGAAACTCTTCTCGATCAGGCCCGCAAGGCCCGCCCCGACCTGAAAACGCAACAGCAGCGCGAGGAAACCGCCCGCCTCAACTTTGGCGCGGTGAAATCCGAGGGCCTGCCCTCGATCGGCGCATCGGGCGATTACGGAACCATTGGCCCGGAGATCGTGGGCGCGCATCCCACCTACACGATGGGCGTGTCGCTGCGTGTCCCGGTATTCGATGGCGGCCGGCGCGAAGGGCGCAGGGGCGAAAGTTTCTCGCAGTATCACCAGGAGCAGATTCGCACGCGCGATCTTGGCCAGCAGATCGAGCTGCAGGTGCGCGTCGCCCTCGAAAGCCTGCGTTCGGCCGCGGCCGAAGTGGATGCGGCGCGCGAAGGCCTTATGCTCGCGGAAAATGAGCTGGCACAAGCCCAACGCCGCTATGAAGCGGGTGTAGGAACATCGGTCGAAGTGACCGACGCGCAAACCCGAGTGCAGCGCGCGCGCGATAACCAGGTCAATGCGCTGTACGATCACAACCTGGCGCGCCTCGATCTGGCAACGGCCACGGGAGCCATCGGAGAATACGTCAACCAATAAAAACAAACCCATGAAAAAACGAATCCTGCTGTTCATCGTCGTAGCGGCCGCGGGTGTAGCGCTGTGGATGTGGCGAACGGGACAATTCAGCAAGCCAACGAACCGTATTCTCGTCTCCGGCAATCTGGAGCTGACGCTGGTCGATCTCTCCTTCAAAATCGCCGGGCGGATGACGGAGCTTACGGTGCGCGAAGGCGATTTTGTGAAGAAGGGACAGCTCATTGCGCGCCTGGACCCGGTCCAGCTCCAGCAGCAGCGCGCCCGCGATCAGGCGTCCGTATTCAATGCCCAGTCCAACTATGATCAGCTCACAACTTCCATCGAATTTCAAAAGGCCACGATTGAAAGCGACATCGCTTCGCGCCGCGCGGACCTGAACCAGGCCCAAGCTAAGTTGGACGAGCTGCTGGCCGGCAGCCGCCCCGAGGAGATCCAGCAGGCCGAGGGCGCCGTCAACGATGCCCGGGCACAGGTGGATCTGGCCCGCGCGGATTGGGATCGCGCCCAGACGCTCTACAAGAACGAGGACATCTCGACTTCGCAATACGATCAGGCGCGCACCAAATTCAACAGCGCAAGCGCCGTCCTGCAACAGGCCCAACAGAAATACGCGCTGGTGAAAGCCGGCCCTCGCAAGGAAGAAATCGAGGGCGCCCGCGCCCAGGTGGCGCACGCTCAGGCCGCGGTGCGGACCGCCGAAGCAAATCGCCTCGAACTGCAGCGCAAACAGCAGGAGCTGGTGGCGCGCCGCGCGCAGATCGACCAGGCCCGCGCGCAGGCGGGCATCTCCGAAGCGCAGCTCAGTGACACCACGATTTACGCGCCTATCGACGGCGTTGTGCTCGTAAAATCCGCGGAGGCGGGGGAGGTGCTGGCCGCCGGAACCACCATCGCCACCATCGGCGATCTGGAACATCCTTGGCTGCGTGCCTACGTCGGAGAGACCGACCTGGGCCGCGTGAAGCTCGGCCAGCAAGTGAAGCTGTCCACCGACTCTTATCCCGGCAAGGTTTACGTGGGCACGATTTCCTTCATCTCCTCGGAAGCGGAATTCACCCCCAAGCAGATCCAGACCAAAGAAGAGCGCGTGAAGCTGGTCTACCGCATCAAGGTTGACGTGAGTAACGCGAGCCACGAACTCAAAAACAACATGCCGGTGGACGCCGAGATCGTATTGTGAGCAGCATCATTCAGGCCGAGAATCTGACGCGCGTATTCGGGGCTGTGACCGCGGTCGATCACCTCACCCTCGAAGTCGCCGAGGGCGAGATCTTCTGCCTGGTTGGCCCGGATGGCGCCGGCAAGACCACCACTATGCGTCTGCTGTGCGGCCTGATGAACGCGACAGAAGGCCGGGCGGTCGTGGTCGGTCACGATGTGGCCCGCGACCTCGATCAGGTGAAGGACCAGATCGGTTACATGGCGCAACGCTTCGGCCTCTATACCGACCTGACCGTCGATGAAAACATGAGCTTCTATGCCGATCTGTTCGGCATCGTCGGGCGCGAGCGCGAGGAGCTGACCACGCGCCTGCTGCGCATGACCCGCATGGACCCGTTCCGCCAGCGCCCGGCCGGCAAACTTTCCGGCGGCATGAAGCAGAAGCTGGCGCTGATGTGTACGCTGCTTCACAAGCCACGCGTGCTGTTTCTGGACGAGCCGACCAACGGAGTAGATCCGGTGTCCCGCCGCGATTTTTGGGCGATCCTCTATCAGCTGGTCAAGGACGGGCTCACGGTTTTCGTCACCACCGCCTATCTCGACGAAGCGGAGCGCGCCAACCGCGTAGGCTTCATGCACCACGGCCGCCTCATCCGCCTGGACACCCCGGCGGCGCTCAAACAAGGACTGACCGCGACTCTCTACCGCATCACTTCTCCAGATAACCGGAAAACGCGCGAGATTCTCGAACGACAACCGGGCGTGCTGACCGTGCAGCCCATGGGCTCCGATTTGCACTTGTTCCTCGAACCCGGAATAACTTCGCCCGAAAAGCTCACCTCGGTGACGCCGTTTGAATATCACGAGATCGAGCCGTCGCTTGAAGACGTGTTCATCGCGCTGGTGCGCCAGCAGGAGGCGCCTCGTGCCGCCTGACGCCACTGGCCCCGCCGTGCGGACTGAAAACCTGGTCAAGCGCTTCGGCGATTTCACGGCCGTCGATCGCGTTTCACTTGAAGTTAAGCGCGGCGAGATCTTCGGTTTTCTGGGGCCCAATGGCGCCGGCAAGTCCACCACCATCCGCATCCTCTGCGGGCTGTTGCCGCCGACCTCCGGCCGCGCCACGGTGGGCGGCTTCGACGTCGCCACGCAGCCCGAGGAGGTCAAGCGCAGCATCGGCTACATGTCGCAGAAATTTTCGCTGTACGACGATCTCTCTGTCAAGGAAAATATCGAATTCTTCGCGGGTGTGTACGGAGTGTCTCTCGAAAACTTTCCCGCGCGGCGCGATTTCGTCCTGAGGATGGCGGGCCTCGAAGACAAACTGGAGACGCTGACCCGGCTGCTCTCGGGCGGCTGGAAACAACGCTTGGCGCTGGGCTGCGCCATCCTGCATGAGCCGCCCATTCTGTTTCTGGACGAGCCTACCAGCGGCGTCGACCCCATCGCCCGCCGCAGCTTCTGGGAGCTGATCTACCAACTTTCCGGAACGGGCCACACTATTTTCGTCACCACGCACTACATGGATGAAGCCGAATACTGCCACCGCATTGCGCTTATGTACGACGGCAGGACCATCGCCCTCGGGTCGCCCGAACAGTTGAAGGAGTCGCTCGGCAAAGGGCATCTGTTGATGCTCGAAACGCCGCGCTTGTTGGACAGCATGACGCTGCTGCAGGGCCGCGAAGGAATCCTCGACGTGGCCGTATTCGGCGGCGGCCTGCACGTGAAGGTGGATAACGATGAGGCCGCGATTCCGCGCATTCGCGCCGCCCTTGAGCAGGCAGGCATTCAGATCCGTTCGCTCGAACCCATCATGCCTTCCATGGAGGACGTCTTCGTGAGCTTGATCGAGCAACAGGAGACCGCCGCATGAATTTTCGCCGCCTCCGCGCCATCGCCCGCAAGGAAGTGCTCCACATCATTCGCGATCCGCGCAGCCTCGCCTCCGCTCTCATGACGCCGCTCCTCATGCTGCTGCTGTTCGGCTTCGCATTGAGCCTGGATGTTGACCGAATCCCCACCATCGTCTTCGACCTCGACCACACTCCGCAGAGTCAGGACTTGATCCGCGATTTCCGCGGCTCGCGCTACTTCCAGATCGTCGAAGAGACCCAGAGCTACAGTCCCATCGAACAGGCCATGGATGCACGCCGCGCGCTTATAGCGGTAGTGATTGGTCCGGGCTACTCTCGCGACTTGCTTTCCGGCGGTCATGCGCAGGTGCAGTTGTTGCTCGATGGGAGCGACTCCAACACCGCCTCCATCGCCCAAGCTTACGCGGAGGGCGTGGTCGCGGTCTACGGCGCCCGCGTTCGCCTGGACGCGCAACGGTTGCACGCTGGACGCGTACCGCAGCCCGGCGTCGCCGCCGACATGCGGGTCTGGTACAACCCTGACATGATCTCGCGCAACTACATCGTCCCGGGCCTGATCGCAGTCCTCATGATGATCATCACCGGGAATCTCAGTTCGCTGACCATCGCACGCGAGTGGGAAAACGGCACCATGGAGCAGCTTCTCTCCACTCCGGTGCGGCCTGTCGAGCTGGCGCTCGGCAAATTGTCCGCCTACTTCCTGATCGGCCTCATCGATATGGCGATGTGCATGGTGATCGGCATCTTCGTCATGGGAGTCCCGTTCAAGGGAAGCCTGGTCTTCATGATTGTCTCGAGTTTCGTTTTTCTGTTCGGGGCGCTGTCGACCGGAATCCTCATCTCAGCGACGACGCGGTCGCAGCTTACGGCCTATCAGTTGGGCGCTCTCACCTCGTTTCTGCCGAGCTTCCTGCTTTCAGGATTTATCTACTCGATCTCGAGCATGCCGCCCATCATTCAGGCCATAGCGCTGTTTGTCCCGGCGCGTTACTTCATCAACATCGCCAAAGGCTCGTTTCTGAAAGGAACCGGCGTCGCTCTGCTATGGCCCGACTTTCTGCTGCTGTGCGGCTACGGGGCCATGATGTTCTTTTTCACGGCGCGCAAGTTGCGCCAGAAGGTGGCTTAAAATGCGGCAGCGCCTGCGTTCCATTATTCGCAAGGAATTCCTGCAAGCCTTCCGGGATCCGCGCTCGCGCGGCATGCTGATCTTCCCTCCCTTGATTCAGCTGCTGGTTTTTGGATACGCAGTGAATCTGGACGTCGATAACGCCCGCATCGCCTGGATGGATCAGGACCGCACGCCCGCCAGCCGCGATCTGCTTTCGGAGTTTGAAGGCTCCGGCCGTTTCAACGTTGCAGGCGTGCCCTCCACTGAGCGCGAAATGCAGAGCTTGCTGGACCGAGGGCAGGTGGACGGCGTCATCCGCGTGCTTCCGGGCTTCGGACGCGACATCGCGCGCGGCCGTGCGACCGGCGTGCAGGTTCTGCTCGACGGCACCAACTCCAACAGCGCCTCGCTGATCTCCGGCTACGCCAGCCAGGTGATCGCGCGTTATTCCGCGCAAGCCTCCGGCGAAGCGCAGCGCGCCCGGCTGGTCGCCGGCACGACCGCGTCGGGAGGCCCGATGTCGATTCCCGTGCCGCAGCTGTCCGCGCGCAGCCGCGTCTGGTATAACCCCGATCTGCGCAGCCGCAATTATTTCATCCCCGGTGTGGTGGTCAACATCATCACTCTGGTCACGCTTTCGCTCACCGCCATGGCCATCGTGCGCGAAAAAGAAATCGGCACCATGGAGCAGTTGATGGTGACTCCCATTCGCCCGCTGGAACTGATTCTCGGAAAGACACTTCCCTTCCTGGTGGTCGGCTACTGGGCCCTGGTGCTGGTGGTGGTCGTCGCGCGCATCCTGTTCCGCGTGCCTTTCAACGGGAGCTTCCTTCTGTTGCTGTTCGCGGCGTTTGTATTTCTGTTAACCACCTTGGGCGCGGGCCTGTTCCTGTCCACCATCTCGCGCACGCAGCAGCAGGCCATGATGGGGACCACTCTTTTCTTCCAGCCGTTTTTCCTGTTGAGCGGCTTCTCATTTCCGATTCGCAATATGCCGCAGGCCGTGCAGTGGCTCACCTACCTCAACCCCGTGCGCTATTTCATGGAAATCGTGCGCGGAGTGTTTCTGCAAGGCGCCGGTCTGAATACGCTGTGGCCGCAAGTGACGGCGCTCGCGGTATTCGGCGTGGTGATCCTGTCGCTCAGCGTGCAGCGCTTCCACAAGCAACTCGAATAAGAAATTTTCCGCGATTTCCCCACTAATAGCAGCGAGGATTCCAAACGGAGCGGAGTTGGTGAAGGGACGACCCTAGGCGTCCCGGAACTTACCCCGGCCTGTAGGCAACAGGCCGGGGAATCTCCTTCCGGGAGGAAAGGAGGCGAACATGATTACTCTCGTAATCACTATTGCCGCCGTGATAGCCATCACGGTAACAGTTACCGTCCGCGTTAAGCGGCGGTGACACATCCCCGGGGCTGGAAATCCGGCCCCGGACCTCGTCTAAAGTATACACCCTCTCTATCGGCCTTGCTACACTCAATTTAGATGGATTCCCGCCGGAATTTTCTGGGCAAAGTTGCATCCGGGCTCGCTGGGACGCTGGCGGCAGTGCCTGCCCAGGTGTTGGGCGCCAATGACCGCATTCGTGTGGGCCTGATCGGCGCGGGCGACCGCGGGCTGGAGCTGCTCAACCAGATCCGGGCCTGCTCGAATGCCGAGGTGGTGGCGCTGGCCGACATTTACACCAAGCGCCTCGAGAAGGCCGCGAATTTCGCGCCCTCCGCCGCGACTTTTTTAGATTACCGCCGCTTGCTCGACGACCGCTCGATCGACGCCGTGGTGATCGCAACGCCGCCGCATCTCCATGCCGAGCATTTTTGCGCTTCGCTCGACGCGGCCAAACACGTTTATCTCGAAAAAACTCTGGCGAACACGGTGGAGCACGCCAAGCGCATGCGCACGGCGTATCGAAAAGACGGCAGCAAGCATATGGTCCAGATCGGGCACCAGTCCTGCTCGTTCGGACAGATGGCGGATGTGAGCCGGTTTCTTGCGCAGCCCGCGCGCATCGGAAAGATCACCGCGGTGGTAATGCGCAACTATCGCAATACGCCGCGCGGCAAGCCGCAGTGGGCTCGGCCCGCTCTGCTGACCGCGGATGTGAATCCGCAGAACCTCGCGTGGAGCGCTTTCGCGGGCGACACCACGGCGCGCGAGTTCGACGCCAACCGTTTCATCCACTGGCGCTATTTCTGGGATTACTCGGGCGGCGGCGTTTCGGAAAACATGAGCCAGCAACTGGCGTTCTGGTACAAAGCGCTCAAGCTGCGGATTCCGAGCTCGGCGACGATGAGCGGCGGCGTTTATCTATGGAACGACGGCCGCGAGACCCCCGATACCATGGACGTCGCGCTGGACCAGCCGGAACAGATGCTGGTGAGCTGGTCCTCCGGCTTCGGCAACAACCAGCTGGGCGTCACGGAAGATTTGCTGGGGTCGGGCGGAACGATTTCGCGCGGCAATCAAGTGCGGTACATTCCGCAAAAAGTGAACCGCCCGGACGATCCGGAAATCGTGGGCCGCGCTACCCACTTGCCGCAGGTCCACATGCAGAACTTTTTCGATTCCATTCGCGCCGGCGCCGAGCCCAACTGTCCCTTCGACGTCGGGTTCCGCGTCTCGATCGCTTGCCGCATGGCGGTCGAAAGCTATCGCCAGGGCCGCACGGTCCGCTGGGATCCGCGAATGGAAGAGATCGTCTAGCTTCGCGATGGACTTCGGATACACCCAGGAACAGCAGCAGCTTCGCAAGACCATTCGAAAATTCACAGAGGCTGAAATCAAGCCCCATGTGATGGAGTGGGACGAGACGCAGGATTTCCCTTCGGGCGTGTTCCGCGAACTGGGGCGGATGGGCGTGCTGGGCGCGGTGTTTCCGGAGGAGCTGGGCGGCTCGGGCTACAGCTACGTGGATTACTCGATTGTGGTCGAGGAGCTGGCGCGCGTGGATCCTTCTATCGCGCTGAGCGCGGCCGCGCATGTATCGCTGTGCACCAATCACATTTTTGTGGCCGGCAGCGATGAACAGCGCGAGCGCTATATTCCGAAACTGGCCTCCGGCGAATGGATCGGAAGTTGGGCACTGACTGAACCCGAATCGGGCTCCGATGCGAGCGGCACGCGCACCAAAGCTGTCCGCGACGGCGATTGCTGGGTGATCGATGGCAGCAAGACCTTCACCACCAACGGGCATTATGCCGATGTGTGCGTGGTGATGGCGGTCACTGACCGCTCGGCCTCTTCGCACGGCATCTCCGCATTCATCGTCGAAAAAGGAACGCCTGGATTCCGGCCGGGCCGTAAAGAAAACAAGCTGGGCATGCGATGTTCGCCCACCAGCGAGATGATTTTCACGGGCTGCCGCGTGCCCGCATCGCAACTTTGCGGCAAGCAGGGCGAAGGCTTTGTGGACAGCCTGCGCATCCTCGACGGCGGCCGCATTTCGATTGCCGCGCTGTCGGTGGGCATCGCGCAGGGCGCGTACGAGGCCGCGCTCCACTATTCGAAGCAGCGCAAGCAATTCGGCCGCTTCATTTCCGAATTTCAGGCAGTGCAAAATAAGCTGGCCGATATGGCCACTGAAATCGACGCCGCGCGTCTGCTCACGCTGCGCGCCGCCTGGATGAAGGACAACGGCGCAAACGTTAACAAGGAATCGTCCATGGCCAAGCTGTACGCCTCGGAGGCCGCGGTGCGTGCCACCAATGAGGCCGTGCAGATTCACGGCGGCTACGGGTTCATCAAGGATTATCCGGTCGAAAAGTTCTACCGTGACGTGAAGCTGTGCACCATCGGCGAAGGCACTAGCGAGATCCAGCGCATGGTGATCGCGCGCCAACTGCTCAAGAGCGAGCATTCCCATGGATGAGTCTGCGGCGGAACTGACGAAAGGAGTTCTCGCGGGCGGCCAGCGAGCGCTGGCGCGCGCCGCCAGTCTTGTCGAAAACGGCCGCGCCGCAGAGCTACTGCGAGAGATCGCGCCCGTAGCTGGCCGTGCGCTCATTATTGGTGTCACTGGGGCACCCGGTGTGGGCAAGAGCACGCTGTGCGACCAGATCATCAAGATACTCCGCGGCGAGGGAAAGACGGTGGGAGTGATTGCGGTGGATCCGTCGAGCCCTTATTCAGGAGGCGCAATTCTGGGCGATCGCATACGCATGCAGCAGCATCATGCCGATCCGGGCGTGTTCATCCGCTCGATGGCGGCGCGCGGGGTTTCCGGCGGTCTGGCGCAGGCAACCGCGGATCTGGCGACGCTGCTCGATGCCGCAGGATACGACGTCGTGATCATCGAAACGGTGGGGGTCGGGCAGGGAGAAATCGATATCGTGAGCTTGGCGCAGGTGATCCTGGTTGTGCTCACGCCCGGTGCAGGCGATGATGTGCAGGCCATGAAGGCGGGCCTGATGGAGATCGCCGACCTGTTCGTCATCAACAAGGCCGACATGCCGGGGGTCGAGGCGCTCGAGCGTGACCTAGCGGTCTGGAATCGAAAGACGCTGCGAACGGTGGCCAGTGAAGGACAGGGGGTCGCGGACGTGATCGAGGCACTGCGCTCCCTGCGCCATGCTCCTCTCGCGAAAGCGGCGGCGGAGAGGGAAGTCCGGATCGATCATCTGGGGATTGCGGTGCGCTCGCTCGATCAGGCACTGAAGTTTTACCGGGGCCAGCTTGGATTGGGCGTCTCGATGCGCGAGACCGTCATCAAGGAAAAAGTAAACGTCGCGATGTTGCCGCTGGGCGAGCCTCGCATCGAATTGCTCGAGCCGGCCGGGCCAGACTCCGTCATCGCCAAATTTCTCGAGACGCGCGGCGAGGGCTTGCATCACGTCGCACTGCGCGTGCCGGATTTGCAGGCCGCAGTGGATCGGCTGCGCGCGTCGGGCGCTCGCGTTTTGAACGATCCACGACCCGGCGCCGGCGGGCATCTCTACACTTTCGTCCACCCTTCTTCCACTGGGGGTGTACTTCTGGAACTCATACAAGCATGAAACCAATCATTGGCATTATTGGCGGCAGCGGATTGTACTCGATGCCCGGATTTGAAGCGCACGAAGAGCGCGCCATCGACACGCCCTGGGGCGCGCCTTCCGATGTGTTCATTGTCGGGAAGCTCGCGGGCAAGGAAGTCGCGTTTCTGGCGCGGCACGGGCGCGGCCACCGCATCTCGCCCTCGGAGCTGAACTTCCGCGCGAACATTTATGGGATGAAGGCGCTGGGCGTGGAGCGCATTCTTTCACTCAGCGCCGTGGGGTCGCTTAAGGAAGAGCACCAGCCGCTCGATTTCGTCATCCCCGACCAATTCGTGGACCGCACGCTCGGCCGCGTCTCGACCTTCTTCGGCGAGGGATTGGTCGCGCACATCAGCTTCGCGCATCCCATCTGCTCCCAACTGGCACACGTGGCGTACCGCGCCGCCCGGGCCGCGGGCATCACGGCCAAACTGGGCGGTACGTATCTCTGCATGGAGGGTCCCGCGTTTTCGACGCTGGCCGAATCGAACTTGTATCGAAGCTGGGGCATGGATGTGATCGGCATGACTAATTTGCAGGAGGCCAAACTCGCCCGCGAAGCCGAGATCTGCTACACCACCATCGCCATGGTGACCGACTACGATTGCTGGCATCCCGATCACGATGCTGTGACGGTGAACGACATTCTGGCCACGCTGTCGCAGAACGCGGAGAACGCGTGTAAGCTGATCGCCGAGGCGGTGCGGATCATGCCGGCGGAGCGCGAGTGCAAATGCGGCCGCGCTCTTGCGCACGCCCTGATCACCGATCGCAAGGCGATTCCCGAGGCCACGCGCAAGAAGCTGGAGCTGCTGGTTGGAAAATACCTGTAGCGAGCTGCTCGAGTATTGTCTGCGCGGCGAGCCATGGCCGGATGAGCTGCTCGATCGCGCGCTGGCGGTAGATGAAGGCCGGGCGCTGCTCTCGATCGTTGTAGAGCGATTGGGCGATCTGTTCGATCCGCGCCTGTGCGATACGTATGAGCGTCTGTTCACGCAGGTGATCGAGCGGGTTTGTCCCGACCTTCGGCGGCGCATCCGGCGCAAGAACAAACCGTGTGCGCCTCCGGAATCGGCGGATCGCGTGTACGTGCTTTCACGCGTGACGCTGGGCGCGGATGTCGCGATCACCAGTGTGCTGCTCGATGCGGCGAAGCGGCGTTATCCAGATGCCGAGATCGTGTTCGTGGGACCGCGGAAGTCGTATGAGATGTTCGAAGTCGACGCGAGGGTGCGCCACCGACCGGCACCGTACGCGCGCGGCGGGAGTCTGGTGGAACGTTTGCGGGCATCCGCAGCCCTTCGTCTTGAAGATGGCATCGTGATTGATTCCGACTCCCGGTTGACGCAGCTTGGCTTGATTT
>WNEY01003906.1_pt1 | contig 11284 bp, 10 predicted proteins | sample 5400531 | NCBI WGS metagenome assembly WNEY01 (sample SAMN13153338, study PRJNA577476) | soil metagenome | isolation source: 200 cm saprolite under Douglas fir tree site 1 | place: USA:California | collected 2015-04-18
TGGCGCTCGAGGAATTCAACATGCCGATGCGCATCACCGCGATCACGCACCGGAAGAACCCGATCATCCCCTCCTACATCAGCCAGGTCACGCCTTCGGAGTCGAGCGTCATCAAGCGCGTCGCCTACGAGCCGCTCTATCTCGCGCACCTGCGCGAGGCCCTCGGCATCCGGGCCGTGAAGCGCGTCTCCCTGCACGAGCCGCTCACGGGCCTGCTGCGCGTCCAGGTGATCACCCTCGAAAAGGGCACGCCGCGCACCGAGGTCTGGCGCGCGCTCTACGGCGCCGCCTGCTTCAAGGCCGACATGGGCAAGATCACCATCGCAGTGAACGAGGACATCGATCCGGACAACGCGGACGCGATTTTCTGGGCGATGGCGTACCGCATGAACCCGGTCGAGGACGTGCGCGCGCTCCCGCACCGCGGCCAGGGCCACGGCCCCAAGCGCGAGCACGGCAACGAAGAGGATTCCACGCTTCTCATCGACGCGACCATGAAAGGCGACATGCCGCCGCTCGCGCTCCCCAAAAAAGAATACATGGAGCGTGCGAAAAAAATCTGGGAGGAGCTCGGGTTGCCGAAGCTGCGCCCGCAGGCGCCCTGGCACGGCTACTCGCTCGGCGACTGGCTGCCGCAGTGGGACGAGGCGGCCATGCGCGCGGTCGAAGGCCGCTACATCGAGAACGGCAAGATCAGCGAGAAGCAGCGAAAGAAAGGCGTCAAACCCGAGACCAAGTTCCGGCCGGAATGACGCCCGGCCGATTCTTTCGCCGGTTGTCGTTGTCGCAGCCGGTGGGACGCGTCAAGCGGTCTGCACGGGCGATGGCTTTACTTGACGACGAAATCGGCTTTGTCGGTAGCATTCAGCTCGGCTTGGTGATCCGCGGCGGAGACCCGGAGCTCCAAGGTATGTGGCCCCGGCCTGATGCCCGTCAGCGTTGCCCGGCTGCCTTCGAACATACCCATCAGTTTCCCATCGACGTAGGCGTGGACGTGATGGCCGCGCTTGCCTTTCGTCCACTTGAACTCGAGCGGAACCCGATCGCCCCTGACGACTTGGCCAAGCTTCGGAGAGACGATCTTGACACCGGCACCTTCGGCCGGCTTGAGGGCCGGCGTGTCCGGCGCCTTCTGTTCCATGGGCATCTCCATGCCCTTCATGTGATCTTCGTGCCCCAAGACCGGTCCTGCCGCAATTAGAATCGATGCGGCGGAGAAAGCGGCTGAACTCGATCCTTTCATCTCTTGGTCCTCCTTCCAATTCGAGACAATTGAGGCAAAGGGAAGAACTCACCGGGGAAGAGCGATTTTATCGCCCGCCCTCCGGCTCATCCGTCTGATCCCCGCTTGCTTGACTGCCGGGTGGCGCGGCGATCGTGAACTCCGCACGCATGCCCTTGGAAGAGTACGGCTGCCCGTCGGGGTCCAGCCGGTTGCACAAGATCGCGTAGCGCCCAGGCGCCAGATTCTTGAGGAGCACCGTCTTTCCCTCACCCGGTTCCAGCGATCCGGCGCCGCCCAAATGCATCTCAGTGCCCGAATCGTCCCGCAGCATGAACACCGAGAAATCGTGCTTCTGCGTGCCGGCGTTGAACACCTGGAAGGCTACGTTCTTCGTGACGGCGCCCGTGTCGAGCTGGAATGCGGACTCCGTCATCGTCACCGGAACGAGCGTGACATCAGCCGGGATCCTTGTGGCGATCTCCTTGTCGGTATCGATCTTCCAGGCGTTGTCGTCCTTCACCAGCGAGAGCCAGTGGGTCTTTTTCACGTTGCTTTGGGTCAGGTCCACCTCGGTGCTCGCCGTGTCGCGGCCCACGGCGGTATTCGAGAACTCCCCGACCGTGAACGGCTCAAGAACAGGAAGCGCCTGGAGGTTGGGAAATGAGCGCTTCGCCGCTTCCTTCGATTGTTGAAACGTTTTCCGGAATCCCTCGTCAGTCCAGCCGGCCAGGAACGCGTCGGCGTCCCGGTTGTTGAACGCCGCGAAAACCGCCCTCACGGCCCCTTCGACTTCCCACGCTTTGGCAGGCTCGGTCACGGCAGACGCGTCCATGCGGACCTGCGCGGCGAGCGGCGCGACTTTCATATTCTCTTTCTCGTCGCCCCCGCCGGGCGCCGCCTTGTCGCGCATCCCCTCCGTGCCAGGCTCCTGCCACAGTGCGAGCCCCGCAAGCGAAAGCGCCACAGTCAGTGCCGCCATCCAGACCCAGGTGGAACGAGCCATGTTACGTCCCCGCCCGCGCTTTCATTTCACTGCAACCCGGGGCGGGTCCGCGGCGGTGTTTCAGCAAGCCTCATTGCAGGGGCCGATCCAGCCGCACACCAGCCCTCTCCAGCGCTTCGCGCGCGCGGTTGGGGGTGATGGGCCCGAGCACGACATCGCGGACCACTCCCTGAGCGTCGACAAAAAAAGTGGCGGGAGGGCCGAACACGCGGTAGGCCCGTTGCACCTTGCTGTTGAGATCGAGGGCGACGGGGAAGACGACCCCGGTTTCCCTGGCGAACTCCACGACCTGGGCGCGCCGGTCCTGGATGGCGATTCCCAGCACCGCGTAGCCGTTTTTGCCCGCCTCGGACGCGAGCGCGTTGAGCACGGCCATCTCCTCGCGGCAGGGACCGCACCAGCTCGCAAGGAAGCTCATCACGAGGGGCATGCCTCTGAACTTCTCCAGCTGGACGGGTTCGCCATCAAGCGTCTTCAATTCGAAGCCGGCCGCCGCCGCGCCTACGACCGGAGTGGCGCTCTGCGCGGCCTGCGAATCTGCTGCCAAAGGAGCATTCAGCCCGGCGGCGGCAAGGAGGGAGAGGAATGCCTGCACGAGGGCAAACCGGATGGGAAAGCGCGTCGCCCGCCGGCGCGGCACCTTCACTGGACGAGCGGAGCGCTCCTCAGCACCACCCATGATGCCTCTCCATCGACTTCCGTCCAGGCGACATGGAGACCCTTGTCCGAAACCGCCAGCGCCGGCCGCCATGCATTTTCCTTCGCCTGGCTCACCTGCCGCACCGGTGCCCAGCTCTTGCCGTCCGGCGCCAGGGCGCGAACGAAGATCTGGGCCTTGCTCGAGCCGTCGAGGTTGTCCCAGGCGAAGTAGACGGTCCCGTCTTTACCGAGCGCGAGCGTCGGGTGGAGCAGCGCCGCGCCGATTTGATTGGCGTCGATCGATTGGCGAGGCGCGAAGCTCTTCCCGCCGTCCTTCGACACGGCGTAGTACACGCCCGCCTCCTTCTCGGGCGAGCGGCCGAGCGTGAACCAGGCGACGTGAAGAAAGCCGCGACCGTCCCGCACGATCGTCGGGCCGGAGTCGGGGCAGAAGGGCACTTTCCAGTGATCGTCGTTGATTTCGACGGGCGGGCCGAAAACCGCGCCGCCGTCGGTGGACTTGCGCAGCTCGGGGTTGCGAATCTGCTCCGGGCTCACCTTGCGGTTCACCATGTAGACGGTCTTCCCGCCCTCGGCCAAGGCCAAGCCGATGTGGCAGCACTCGCACATTCCCTCGCCCACCTGGACATTTTTCGTCAGCGGCTTGCCGTCGGCGCCGAACCGCATCAAATAGAGCTGGCGCGGCTTCGGGTTGTCGACGCGGCGGTCGACCCAGGCGACGAGCACGGTGCCGTCGGATGCGACCTCGACGGCCGGGAAGCGCGCCGCCCCCTTGACCTCGTTGAGCGTCCGGGCGGGCGCGAAGCCGCCCGCCCCGTCCGCCATCGCAAAGCGCACGTTCCCCCGCAGGATGTTGCCGCCCGCGCTGTCGGTGACCGACCAGACCGCGTACATCCTGTTGTCGGCGCCGAAGGCGATCCTCGGCCCGCTTTCCTCTCCCTGGATGGCCTCGGCGGCGCTGTTGACCCGCTTGGGCGGCGACCAGCTCTTTCCGCCGTCGGCCGACCCGGCAAGCAGCACCGCGCGCAGGAGCGAGGTGCCCGGAGAATAACCCTCGCGCTTGAGGTAAGCCGGCCGGTCGGTATTGTCTTCGGTCCAGACGGCGTACAGGCGGCCGTCGGGCCCGGGGCGCAGGAACGGGGTGGAGGGGTTCCTGTCCGCTTTTCCCAAGCGGAGCTCCGGACCGAAAGCCGGGATGAGCCCGGGCGCGCTCGCGCCGCCGCCGGCGCCGGTCGGGATCCCGCACAGCGCGAGCCCGACCGCGGCGGCTCGCGCCGCGGCTTTCCCCCTGTTCGGAAATTGCACGGTCACGGACCTTTGGAACTTCCGTCCTGGCTCAGCACCGCCGCGATGTCCTTCATCACCGTCTTGGTCTCGAAATCCTGACCTTCGTACTCGAACCGCGTCACCCCCTTCGGGTCGATCAGGTAAGTCTTCGCGCCATGGTCGACCATGTGCAGGCTGAGGATCTCGCCGGTCGCGCCGCGCTCGCCGCGCTTGTTCACGGCGATGCGGTAGTCCGCCAGAACGCCATTGACCTCCTCCTCGGTGCCGGTGAGAAAAGACCATCTGCGAAAATCCATGCCTTTCCACTCCTGGCCGTACTGCTTCAGCACCGCCGGGGTATCGTGCGCCGGATCGATGGTGATGCTCAGGATATGCAGGTCCTTGCCTTTCAGCTCGTGATGGATGCTGGCGAGCTTGGCCGTGATCAGCGGGCACGCCGCCGGGCAGTGGGTGAAGATGAAGGTCACCAGCACCGCCTTGCCGCGGAAATCGTCCAGCGAAACCCGGCGGTTGTCCTGATCGGTGAGGGTAAAGCCGGCGGCCGGGTCGTTCAAGACTTTTCTTTCCCACCGGCCGTAGCTGTGCGCGTGCGCGAGAAGCGGCACTAAGATCATAAGCGCCGTCCCCAGCGCGTTAGGTCTCATGAAATAAGTCATCGTTTTCCCGCTCCTTTCGGTTTCTTTGATTCGGCCGGTCGTCCGATGAGGGGACGCATCCCTCATGCTCCCGAGCCTCGTCGCGAAATGATTTCGCGCCTACTTGATCGTGAACTCCACCCGCATTCCCTTCGCGCAATGCGGATTGTCGCCTCCCGGCTCCGTATTGCAGCAGACCATCGCGTAGTCGCCCGGATCGAGCCCCGCGAGCACCAGATCGGTCGCCTGCCCGGACTTCAGAAACCACGCCCCGCGGGCGATGAAATGCTCGAAGTCCGCCGGCATGACCTTTTTGAAGACCATGAACTCGTGCTCCATCTTGCCGGCATTCATGAGCTTCAGCACCATGTCCTTGGCGAGCAGCTTTTTGTTCAGCTCGAAGTCGAACTCCTTCATCTTCAGCTCGACCACGGGATAACCCTTGGGGTAAAGGGGAAGCACCATGTCCTTCTGGATCTTGTAGCGCTTGTCGATCCCCAAGCGCTTCCACATGAGCAGCCCGTGGCGCTCCCTCACCTTTCCCTGGCGGAAATCGAGCTCCACCGTGGCCCGGGCCAGCATGTGATCCAGGATCCGGATGTTGGAGATGCCCAGGATCTCGATCGGCCCGCGGAGCTTCATGGGGCCGAAAAATCGCGGCAGCTCGTCCTTGGCGAAGGTTCCGTTCACCTCCAGGTTGAACATGGTCTTGTTGTAGAACCCGGCGTCGGTCCAGCCGTCGGCGAAGGCGACGTAGTCGTCCTTGTTGAAGTCGTCGAAAGTCTTCCGGAGCGACTGCTCGATCGCCTCCTTGGTCTCGTCCAGCTCGTGGTGCGCGGCGACGCGAGCCGGAAGAACAGACAGTCCAAACGCGACGAGAACGATCGCTAGAACGTCTCGTCGCCCTGAGTTTTCGAAGTGCATCGCCGGATTCCTTTCCGCTTGCAGCGTATTCGACATTCGGCCGAAATCGCGCCACTCTGGGCGCTGAAGCTTTTCTGTTTTCGTATATCGCATCTCTTCCTGCGCAGAAAGCCTACAGAAAGACCCGCAGAAAAACTCCGGCCGGGTCGTGGAAAGCCTATGGAAAAAAAAGGGGGGCCCATTGCGAGCCCCCTTTTTCAGGCCGAGCTTGGTCGCTTCAGCGCTCCTCTACGGGGCGCATGCGCCCGGCGTCGCGCACGGCACGTCGCTACGGGTGTTGCCGTTGTTGGACGCCGACTTCACGCGCCACTGCGTCATCATCGCCGTATCCTCGTGCTCGAGGACGTGGCAGTGGAGCATGTACCTGCCGCCGGCGGTCTCGCCGTCGATGCCGTTGGCCGCCGAAACGTCGGGCTGCGGCGTTCCGTGGTAGGTCGGCGTATCGTCCGGGATCGTGTGGCCGGAACTGGTGGTGCCGAAGCTCGTGTTGGAGCAGTCCCCGCTGGTGTTCGCGACGTTATTGGGCGGAGGCGAAGACGTCGTGCAGGCGTCGTTGTTCGAGAGCTTCGCCGAAGCCTGCGTGAAGTCCGTCGGCTTGAGCTTGACCACGAACGTCACGCCCGGCGCGATCGGCCAGACCTCCTTGAAGAGGTCGGAGGCCGGGCACGAGGCGCCGTTGCGGCTCACGCAGATCTGGTCCACGTCATGGATGTGGATGGAGTGCGTCCAGTTGCCGACGCCGTGGATGGTCCACTGCTCCACGGTGTTGACGACCGGGTCCGCATCGTAGCGCCGGCAGTCCATGATCCGGTCGGCGTCGTCGCTGGGCAGGTCTTCGCGAACGATGGTCCAGAACGGCTGCCCCTCGCTGGTAAACCGGAAGGCGCGGTTTTGCACCGCGTTGCCGATGGTCGTCGCGGTCGGAACGGTCCGCTTGATATTGGCGACATTGATGTTCTCTTGCTGCGTCACCGTCGTCCCGACATTGAACTGCATGACGTCCTTCGTGTTGGCGGTACACTGGCCGGAATTGCCGGGAACGCACTGGCCGCTCGCGCCGTCGTCGTTCTTCAGAATGAGGGTCTTACCCGCAAACGGGCTGAAGTCGATGACGATGCCGACCCGCTCGGCGATGCCGACCGGGATTTCCGTCCGGCTCACGGGGCTGACGATACCGGCGTCCTGCATGACCTGGGTCATCGCGATCTTCGTGGTGGACCCGTTCTGCACGAGGTACAGGAAGTACTTGCGCGCGTTCCCCGGAACCAGGATGCGGAACAGATATTTGGTCGGCTCGACCGCGAACTTGGGCTGCGGTACGCCGTTCACCAGGATCGTCTGCCCGGTGCTGCCTTGGGCATTGAACGTGTACGGGGCCGCGTGGGTCGAGCTGTCGATCGCCAAGTCCCTGATCACGAGGCCGACGTCGTACTTGAAGCCCTTGTTCACGCCGCCTTCGATCACCGCCGGACCCTTGGGAAGCTGGGGATCGGCCGGATCGTCGATGATGAACAAGCCGCCCGCCAGGCCGCGCCACGCGGTGTGGCCGGTCACGTCCACCCGGTGGTTGTGGTACCACTCGGTGGTTCCCCGCTCTCCGCCCGTGTTGTTCGCGACGTCGTTTTCCCTCAGGAAGAAATCGTAGGTCCGGTTGTTGGCGAGCGTGGAGCTGCCGTCGAAGTTCGACCGGATGTAGTAGCCGCAGGCCCAGCCGTCACCGACGGGAGCGACGTGCGATCCGTGGTGGTGGATGGAGATCTCGCTGTGGTTTCCCGCCACGCCGGTTTGCGTTCCACCCCCCAGACCCTGCACGTTGCCGCCGTTGCCCTGGTTCTGGGTGATCTCCTGAAGGTTGCTGACGAACTTGAGGTGGGTCGGCCCTTGATCGTTGGTGTTGGGATTGGTAGTTCTCCGAATGATCGGAGGCGGAACATCGCCGCCCAGAGTCCACATCGGCGTCGCCGCTCCGGTGGGACAGATCTGGACGTTGGCGTCCGACGCCGTGATGCTGATCGTATTGGCAGGATTCGCCCCGGGCGTGACCACGCCGTTGGCCATGTCCTCGCCCCCGGTGAGAACCGGGATCAGCTTCAGATTCTGACCGAACTTGGTGTGGCAGATCCCATCCGCCGTGGATCCGCCTCCGCCCCCTCCGAATTGAGCAAGAGCAACGCCAGCGCTGAGCGCCCATAATACGGCGACACACAGGGTACTCCGCGCGAGAGCCCCGTACTTTCCTTCGCTTCGTCTCCTCATGACCGTCTCTCCTATCGGGTTGTAACAAACAGGGTTGTAACAAACACAGTATCTATGCAGATTGCGTACCATGGGACGAATGGATGGCAGGGGATTGAAACCAATGAGAAATTTTGCTTGAGCCTCTTGAGATTTTTTCAACGATGACAATTCCGTCTCATTTGTGAGAACGGGATGAAAAAACCTGATGCGGGCGGTCGTTGAGCTTTCGGTAGAGCGAGGTAAGGCTGATTCCCAAGAGCCGGGCGGCCTGTTTCTTGTCAGATTCCGCCTGGGCAATGACATCGAGGATGTGTTTTCGCTCGAAACGGTGGAGAGCTTCTCGTAGGGAAAAGGTCTTCGGTAAGGCGACCAGATCCGGAGGGAGGTGATGAGGCTGGATCAAATCACCTTCTCCCAGGACCATCGCCCGCTCGAGAACGTTCGCGAGCTCCCGGACATTTCCTTTCCAGCGGCGGCTTATCAAGACCTCGAGAGCCTCCTGCTTCAAACCACGGAACTTCGTGCCCAGCACCGCGTTGAGCTTACGAATAAAATACATCGCGAGAAGGGAGATGTCCCCGGGCCGGTCCCGGAGCGGAGGAAGGGTGATGTGAACGACGTTCAACCGATAAAAGAGGTCGTCCCGGAATCTTCCGGCCGCCACCTCCGCGGGAAGCTCGTGGTTTGTACTCGCGACGATACGGATGTCTACCGCCACCGGTTTGATTCCGCCCACGATCCATACCTCCCCTTCTTCGATCACTCGCAGCAGCTTCACCTGCAGGTACAGGGGGAGGTCTCCGATCTCGTCGAGGTAGAGCGTGCCCTTGTCGGCGATCTGGAAGAGTCCAGGGTTCGCTCGGACGGCGTTGGTGAACGCCCCTTTGGCGTGGCCGAAGAGCTGGCTCTCCAAAAGAGTCTCCGGGATGGCCCCGCAGTTAATCGGAACGAAGCTCTGGGCCGCACGAGCGCTGGCGGCGTGGATCGCCCGCGCGACGACTTCTTTACCTGTTCCGCTCTCCCCCGTAATCAGGACACTGCTGGAACTGGAGGCGACTTTGGCGATCTGGGCTCGCACCTCTCGGATGGCAGCGCTCTCTCCGACGAGGCAGAGACGGTCCAGGGACTGTTGGGAAACCTGGCTGTTCTGAGGCACGGGAATCTCCTTCCTCCGAAGTAGCATGCCGGCAAGCATCCCCAAAACTCACTCAGAGTCCCGTTACGATACGGGTGGACGTATTCCCTTATGCTTGCCCCGGTCAGCTCGTGCAAAGCATTTTGTTTTGCAAAGGATTCTTAGCTTCCTAAACAAAAATAATACGCTCCGACATGAGAAAACTCAAGGCGGGCGCCGTCGGCCCGGCCGCGCCTTCGCCTTCATGCTCCCCACTCTGGCGCGCGATCCGCGCGTGGGACGGGTGGCGGCCGCCCGATCCGCGGCCTGAAGCCCTGGAGAAATTCGAAAGAAATTTTCAAGGAAAAGGGTTTTTATCGGTGGGAGATCTTTGCCGGCAACCCGGGCTCGATGTAGTAGTCTACGTCCCGACCCCTCGCCAATTTCATGCGGAGCACGCGCAACTCGCGATGAACCTGGGAAAGCATGTGCTTGTCGAGAAACCCATGGCGTTGAGCCTCGAAGAATGTCGCACGATGGTGGTCGCTGCGCGCCTAGCGATTCTCCGCTCGGCCCGAGAACGGAGGGAGATCCCATTAACAAATCAGATCGCCTTGCGCACCTGACTAAGGAGGCTTGGCGCGCCTTCACGCGCGCGATGCAGGCGCAGCTCGCCGGGCACGGCGTGCCGTTCGGCCACTGGACGTTCCTGCGCATTTTGTGGGAGCGCGACGGCCTGACGCAGCGCGAATTGAGCGGTGAGGCGGGCGTCATGGAGCCCACCACGTACGCCGCCATCAGGGCGATGGCGGCGCTCGGCTACGTGCGGCGCGAGCAGTTGCCTGGGAACCGGAAGAACGTCTATGTCTATTTGACGCCGAAGGGACGCGCGCTCGAGGACAAGCTCGTTCCGCTGGCCGTGAAGGTGAACGCTGTCGCCGTGCGCGGCGTCCCTGCCGAGGACATCGCAGCCGCGCGCGCCACTCTTCTCGCCGTCGTCGAAAACCTCAATCGGCCTTCACGCCCGACGCGCGCACCCGGTCGGGGCACGGGTGGCTCGGGACGAGACTCGCGGCCGCGTGCTCCAGCGGCGTCGAGCCCGGCGCGTCGGCCCCAGGCGAGGTGACGCGCGTCTGCGTGCTGGGACGCATCGCCCCCGCGGGGCGCGAGCCCGTTGTCGGGGCCGCTAGAGCTTGATGCAGACGTTCATCGGCTCGGAGTAGAAGTTGGGCGAGTGCAGCTCGCCCTCGCGGCCGATGCCGGAGAGCTTGGCGCCGCCGAAGGGCGTGCGCAGGTCGCGCAGGAACCAGCAATTGACCCACGAGATGCCGGCCTCCGGCGGCAAGCATGTCCACGGAGAGAGCGGCCGTTTCGGCGACGTCTTCAATCCCACGACCGGCGCGCTCGCCGCGAAAGTCCCGCTCGCGTCAAATCCGAAGTCGAGCGAGCGATCGAGGCCGCGAAGCGCGCCGTCGAGGGCCGCTACATCGAGAACGGCAAGGTCAGCGAGAAGCAGCGAAAGAAAGGCGTCAAGCCCGAGACCAAGTTCCGGCCGGATCGCGCGTAGCAACCGCGCTCGAGTTACCATCGAGTGCCTATTTAGAACCGGTTGCAAAAAGGACCGATGTCATCCCCGCGAAACCTGTCCCCGAGTGCTTGAATCGGGGAGCGGGGATCCAGTGACTTTCACGCCGCTGGATTCCCGCCCCCGATCGCAGTCGAGGGCAGGCTTGCGCGGGAATGACGACATTTGCGTCCGCTCATTTTGCAACTGGTTCTTTGAGTTCCAGCTAAAAACTCCTGCATAACCAGCCGCTGCCGTGGAACGGTGGCGGCTGCTCCGCTGCATTCCCTTCGTCCGTTGTGAATTTGCCACAAAAGACCCGTGGAAAGCTTCACTGCGTCTCTAGTTGCCCAACAACTAGGCTGGTATCGGCCATCGAACGAGGTGAGACGATGTCAACGACAAATGCACTGGGAAATTCCTTCTTGCGCCTGGGTTTCGTCGCCCTTGCGGCGTTCCTCGCCTCCTGCGAAGGCGACGGAGCGGCCGCGCCCGCCGTGCGATATTTCACCGCCGCCGGCAACGGTGGCAAAGACTTCGAGCTCCGGAAGACCGACCGCACCGAAGCCGGCACCGTGCGCGTGAAGGAGATCGATCCCGGGGCTGGCGGTAGTCGGCCCTTGGGCTTCGCCGT
>WNEY01007510.1_pt1 | contig 11281 bp, 10 predicted proteins | sample 5400531 | NCBI WGS metagenome assembly WNEY01 (sample SAMN13153338, study PRJNA577476) | soil metagenome | isolation source: 200 cm saprolite under Douglas fir tree site 1 | place: USA:California | collected 2015-04-18
GCATGTAGAGCTGGAACCATCGTGGTCCCGTTGCGGCCGCGGCGACCTCTTCGATGGCGGCACTGGACAATGTGCTGAGCGCAAAGGCGATGCCCGCCTCCGATGCCGCCTGATAGGCGGCCAGCTCCCCATCGGGGTGCGTCATCCGCTGGATGGCGGTTGGCGCGAGGTGAACGGGCATCCGAAAGCGCTGCCCGAACAGCTCGTGGCCCAGCTCGATCTGGTCGGCCGACGCCAGGACCTTGAAGCGGAAGCGGTACCGGGCAAACGCCTCACGGTTACCCCGTAGGGCGGCCTCGTCCTCGGAGCCACCAGCGATGTAGTCGTATATGCCCTGGGGAAGGACCGCCCGTGCCGCCGGCTCGTAGTCATCCAACTTGAGGGGGGCCGGCCGGGTCTTCCTATCCACCATCGAATCTGCCATGCCGCCAATTGTGGCGTTTCGGGCCCCCAGTGTGTAACGCTTAGCAAAGCGCCTGTCCGAACGCGTCGAATGCCGAAAGGAAGGGAGGTTCCTCGTATGAGTGGGGCCATCGCGATCCTGGCGTTTCATCAGGTCTACCAGCCGCTCGGCGACAGCATTCTTCTCTCGGCGATCGTCGCGGGAATTCCTCTGTACCTCTTGTTCGTGATGCTGGCGATCCTTCGCCTGCCGGCCTGGCTGTCGGCCCTTACCGCCATGCTCTCCGCGGCGATCCTCGCCGCGTTGGTGTGGCGCATGCCGCTCGGGCTCGATATCTCGGCGACCACGGAGGGCATGGCCAATGGGTTGTGGCCGATCAGCTGGATCGTGCTCAACGCGGTCTTCTTCCACAACCTGACCATCGCCAGTGGTGACTTCGACGTGATCCGCCGGTCGCTCACCCAGCTGACCGGGGACCGGCGGGTCCAGGCCCTGCTGGTGGCGTTTTGCTTCGGCGCCCTCATGGAAGGCATCGCCGGCTTCGGTGCCCCGGTCGCCATCTCGGCGGCGATCCTCGCCAGCCTCGGCTTCGAGCCGATCAGTGCGGCGGTGCTCGCGCTGCTCGCCAACACAGCGCCTGTGGCCTTCGGCTCGATCGGCATCCCGATCGTCACGCTGGGTCTGCTGACCGCGCCCATCATCGGCCACAGCGCCAACGATCAGACGCAGGTCACCCTGGCACTCTCCGCCATGGTCGGGCGGCAACTTCCGGTCTTCTCGATCCTCATTCCCGGCTTCTTGATCGTTGTTCTCGCCGGCTGGAAGCGCATGGTCGAAGTCCTGCCGGCGGTCCTCACCGCGGGCGTCGTCTTCGCGATCGTCCAGTTCCTGGTCTCGAATTTCATCGGGCCCGAGCTGACTGACGTGCTCGCCGCCCTGGTCTCGATGGCCGCCGTCGCCCTGCTGCTCCGAGTCTGGAAGCCGAAGACCCTTTGGAGTTTTGCCGCCGACCGCGCGGCCGTGCCGGGCGTAACCCCGAGGTTTCGAAGTGTGGGCGCCGCCGTTGCCCAGGTCGCCGATCCGCCGGCGCGGATTGTGCGCGCCTACATGATGTACGTGATCCTGGTGGTTGTCATCCTGATCGGCCAGATGGGTAACCTGCCTTTCTTTTCCGGCAGTCCACCCGGCAACGTGAAGAATGCGCTGCACACGCCGGCGAACGTCACCGCTGACTTCAAATGCGGCCAGCCAGCATACAAGCTCTGCCCGAATCCGTGGATCGGTCCCAATCCGACAGTGGATGCCAGCGCCTTCAAGTTCCCGTTCTGGAGATTCCAATGGCCCGGCAGCTACAGCGGCACCTCCGCCAAACCCAAAGCCCTGATCTCCCAGGAACCGACGATCGTGACCAAGTCCACGCCGTATCCCGTCACCTTCACCTGGGACTTCCTGGCAGCGGCCGGTAGCCTCGTGCTCTTCGCGTCGATCGTCGCCTTCATCGTGATGGCGATCCGAGGGGCACCGCTGGGCCTCTTCTTTACGACCTACGGCCGCACCCTACGCCAGCTCGCGCTGCCCATCATGACGATCGCGTTCATCCTGGGTATCGCCGCCGTGATGAACTTCTCCGGGATGACGTCCACCCTTGCCCTCCTCATGGCAAAAGCCGGCGGGTTCTTCCCCTTCTTCTCGGCGGTGATCGGTGCGCTGGGTGTCTTCCTGACCGGCAGCGACACCGCGTCCAACACCCTCTTCGGCCCCATGCAGGCCCATACCGCCCAGCAAATCGTGATCGGCGGACATCACCTGAACCCCGTCCTGACAGCGGGTACCAACTCGTCGGGCGGGGTGATGGGCAAGATGATCAGTCCGCAAAACCTGTCCGTCGGCGCGGCGGGTGTCAACCGGGTGGGTTCGGAGGGCGAGATCTTCCGCCGAACCATCGGCTACAGCCTGATCCTGACGGCCGCCGTCGGCATCGTTGCCATGATCGAGGTCTACCTGATCCCTGGGATCATCCCGACCTTCGGTTAACGAGCGTCCCCACAGCACCCTCCCCCGCTCGCGGGGGAGGGCCGGGTGGGGATTCCCGGGGGTACCCTTTAAAAGATGGACGCGGCTGATCGCGACCGACTCCTCGCCCAGATTCGTGGCGTGGTTGGCGAGCGCTACGCCTTCGCCGATGCCTACGAGATGCGGCTCTATCAGTACGACGCCAGCCCCGAGACGGCGCTGCCGGACATCGTCGTCATCCCCGGGACGGCGAAGGAGGTGGCGCAAGTCGTCAAGCTCTGCGCGCAGTCCGGGGTACCGATCACGGCGCGGTCCGGTGAGCCAGGCGCTCAAGCCGCAGGGCTACTACTACGTCCCGGACCCGTCGAGCCAGGGCGCCTGCACCATCGGGGGAAACGTCGCGACCAACGCGGGCGGCCCACACACGCTCCTCTACGGCGTCACCGTCAACCACGTCACCGGTCTCGAGGTTGCGCTCGCCAGCGGCGAGCTGGTGCAGGTCGGTGGGCGCAACACCGCGGAGGCGATCGGCTACGACCTGACCGGTGTGCTGGTCGGATCGGAGGGGACGATGGGCGTCGTCACCCGGATCTGGGTGAAGATCCAGCCCCTGCCGCCGGTGCAAAAGACCCTGATGGCCGTCTACCCGGACGTTGCCACCGCCAGCAATGCCGTCTCGGCCATCGTGCGTACCGGGATCCTTCCGGCCGCGATCGAGATGATGGACAAGCTCTCCATCCAGGCGATCGAAGCCGCGTCGCACGCGGGCTACCCGCTGGACGCCGGCGCGGTCTTACTGCTCGAAGTCGACGGCACCCCGGAGGCTGCCGAGGACCTCGGCGAGCGGATGGCGAGGGTCTGCCGCGAGAACGGCGCCAGTGAGGTGCGGGTCGCTCGCAACGAGGCGGAACGCCAGGCGCTCTGGAAAGGGCGCAAGGGAGCTTTCTCGGCGATGGGTCGGCTTTCGCCGGACTTTTACGTGATGGATGGCGTGGTGCCCCGCACGAAGTTGCCCGAGACGCTCGCGAAGATCGACGCCATCAGCGAGCGCACCGGTTTCAAGATCTGCAACGTGTTCCACGCCGGCGACGGCAACCTTCATCCTCTCGTTCTCTTCGATGCGTTCAAACCGGGTCAGTACGAAGCCGTGCTTCGGATCGGCGACGAGATCTTGAAGCTCTGTGCCGATGCCGGCGGATCGGTGACCGGCGAACATGGGATCGGTTTGGAAAAACGTGAGAACATCCGCTATGTCTTCTCGGATGACGACCTCGAAGTGATGGATCGCGTCCGCCGCGTTTTTGATCCCCAGTGCCTCATGAACCCCGGAAAGGTCTTTCCTGGCGAGGGGCTCGAGCCGTCGGAGGTGCCGATGCCGCCCGGATACCCGCGCCGGCAGCCGCGCGCGGCGGTTGCCGCCAGCGAGGACGTATGGGTGTGAAGGCGCGCGCCCAGGCACTACCCGGGCACGAGATCGGCGTCGATGAGCAGCGCGGGCTCAGCGTCGACGGTCTGCTGCCGTCGACGGTGATGCGCCCGGAGGACGCCGAAGATGCGGCTCGTGGGCTACGTCTCTGCGACCTCGCCCCGGCCGCCGTGGTGGTCTGGGGCGGTGGCACACAAATGCGGTTGGGCGCTCCGCCACGGCGCTACGAGGTGGCCTTTTCAACCGAACGGATGACGCGGCTGCTCGAGTACGAGCCCGCCGACCTCACCTGCCGCGTCGAGGCGGGCATGCGGCTGCGCGACCTGCAGGCCACGCTGCGCGAGCAGGGCCAGCGCCTCCCGCTCGATCCGCCGCATCCGGAACAAGCGACCGTCGGCGGAATGGTCGCGGCCAACAGCAACGGCCTCAGCCGCGGCCGCTACGGCACGGTGCGTGACTGGGTGATCGGCATTGCGGTGGCGTACCCGTCGGGCAAGGTCGCGCGTGCCGGCGGCAAGGTGGTGAAGAACGTCGCCGGCTACGACCTGATGAAGCTGCACATCGGTGCCCTTGGCACGCTGGGGGTGGTGGCCGAAGTGAACTTCAAAGTCCAGGCACGACCCGAAATGGAAGCGACGCTGCTCGCCCACTTCGAGGCGCCGGCGCCAGCGCTCGAGGTGGGGCTCAAGCTTGCCCACCAATACCTCGCGCCCGCCACGGCCATCGTCCAGGACGATGCTGGAGGTCGATGGGACCTGGCGCTCAAACTCGAGGGGTATGCGCGCGAGGTGCAGGCGGCAAAAGACCAGGCTGTCCGATTCGTGCGTGATGCCGGGGGCGCGGTAGGAGACGCCGAGACTCCCCCGGGCTTCTGGGACGTCGCCCGTGATTGGTCCACGCCCGCGGATGACGACGTGGTGCTTCGCGCCATTGTTCCGCTCGCGGCCAGCCCGCTCTTGATGGCGGCCGTTCCGCCGGACGCCCGAGTGCTGGCCCAGCCCGCGTCGGGCGTCGTCGACATTCGAGTACCGGCGCCGGCTGCCGCCGCCACGCTGTCGCGTTTGCGCACCGCGGCCGGCGCCGAGAGGCAGGTAGTGGTGGTGGCGGCCCCGGTCGCGCTCAAAGAGGGTCTCGACATCTGGGGGCCGCCGCCCCCCGGGTTTCCGATCATGCGCGCGCTCAAGCAGGCTCTCGATCCGAACGGGATCCTCAACCCGGGCCGGTTCGTGGGCGGGATCTAGGTGGGGGACTGATGCGCGACGTCGCCTCGCTCGACTTCAAGGCGCAGCTCCAGCGGGACGGCGTGCCCTCGCCGGCCGCCGGCATCGACATGGACCTGGTCCGGGACTGCATTCACTGCGGGCTTTGCCTGCCCAAGTGCCCGACGTTTCGCAGCCTGCATCACGAGGGCGACAGCCCGCGCGGGCGGATGTGGCAGATCAAGGAGGCGACACTCGGGTTGGTGGCGTTCGACGACCCGCGCTTTCAGGCCCACGTCTATCAGTGCCTCAACTGCCGCGCCTGCGAAACGGCCTGCCCCTCTGGTGTCCAGTTCGGAACCGTGATGGAGATGGCGCGCGCGAAGACGCCGCCGCAGAACCGCCGCGATCGGATGGTGCGCACCGTGCTCCTCAACGGCTTGCTGCCGCATCCGGGACGCCTCCGCCTCGTGGGCTGGCTGTATCGGGCCACGAGAGCGCTGCGGCTGCCCGCACTCTTACGGCGAAGTGGCGCATGGAAGATCCTGCCCCTCGGCAAGTTTGCCGCCTTCCCGCCGGTCGGCGACGCGCGGCCGCGGCGGGCGCCGCTACCCGGGCTGACGCCGGCGCAGGCGACGCGTCGCGCCCGTGTCGGCCTGCTTGCCGGATGCATCCAGGACGAAATGTTTCGGGGCACGAATCGTCGGACCGCCCTTGCCCTGGCGCGCAACGGCTGCGACGTCATCGTGCCCGCCGCGCGGGTCTGCTGCGGTGCTCTCGCGTCGCACGCCGGCGAGGCGAAGACGGCCGAACACCTCGCCGGCCTGACCATGGACGCCTTCGCTGAGCAGGGCCTCGACGCTGTGGTGGTCAACGCTGCTGGCTGCGGCTCGAACATGAAGGAATACGAGGTGCAACTGCGCAATGATGCCGGGCGCCGGGAGGCCGCCCCCAGTTTCTCCCGGACCGTGAAGGATGCCTCGGAGTTCCTCATCAGCCTTGGGCTCCGGCCACCGGCGCGCCCGATCCGCCTCAAGGTTGCCTACCAGGATCCCTGCCACCTGGTGCACGGTCAGAAGGTGTACCAGCAGCCGCGACAGGTGCTCGGCATGATTCCCGGCATCGAGCTGGTCGAGATGAAGGAGTCCGACTGGTGTTGCGGTTCCGCCGGGGTCTACAACCTGACCCAGCCGGAAATCTCCGAAGAGGCGCTCGGCTGGAAGGTGCGCAACATCATCGATTCGGGGGCGCAGGTGATCGCGTCCGCCAACCCGGGCTGCATCCTTCAGGTAGGCATGGGTCTGCAGCGCGCCGGACACGACATTCCTGTGGTCCATGTCATGGACCTGCTCGGCTGGGCCTACGGCGATGATGAGCAGCGCCCGCCGATCGTCCGCCGGGCGATGGCGTGACCGAGGCGGCGCTTACTCCTCGGCCCGCCTTTGACGACCCCTGGCTCGATGATCTCGCGGACCGAATCTGGTCGAAGCCGGAATTCTCGATGGTCCCCATCGATCTCGAGGAGGTGCCGGCGCGACCCTACGCGGGCCCGCCTCTTGATGATCGGGGACTGCGGATCGTGTTCTGCGGGATTCCCTCAGACTATGGAACGGCGTTCCTGCTGCACCTGATCGAGAAACGGGTGAACCTGGTGGCAGCGGTTTGCAGCACGCGGTGGCAGCGGACCCACCCCAAGCCTGACCTGGTGGCGCGCATCGCGGGGCACCTTGGCCGCCCGGTCGAGGTGGCGGCCAACGCCAACGCCGAGCCGTTCATCCGCTCGTTGCGGGCCTACCGTCCGGACGTGGTCGTGATGGCCAGCTTCGATCAGATCCTGGCCGCGGAAACGCTGGCGGTACCCAGCCGTGGCTGGCTCAACATTCATCCGTCCCTGCTGCCACGGCACCGCGGACCGGAACCGATCTACTGGACGCTCGCGAATGGTGATGCCGAGGCCGGCATCACGGTCCATTTGACGGTGCCGCGTATCGACGCCGGACCGATCCTGGCCCAACGGCGCACGCGAGTATCCGTCGGGGAGACCGCCGGCTCGCTCAGCAAGAAGCTGGTCGCGGAGGGTCTTGTTGCGCTTGACGAGACGCTGTCACGACTGAAAGCGGGAAACGCGGAGGCGCTCCCGGTCGACCTTGCGCAGGGGAGCTACGAGCCGCCCGTGCGGCATGCCGAGCTGGATTGGGATCAACCCCTGCAGCAGATCGATCGGTTGGTTCGTGCCGGCCACCCCGATCAGCCCCCCTACTTCACCTACCGCGGTCAACGCCGGTATGTGTACGGGATCAGGGAGCTCCGTCCGCGCTCGGGAGAACGCCCCGGCGTGCTGGCGCCCCTTCGGGATGGCGAGATGCTGGCGGCGGTTCAAGATGCCGTCGTGGCGGTGCGCTGGCGGCCGGTCGGGCACACCCACGCGGTCCGCCCCCTAGCGAAACAGCAATTCCCGTAGAGCGTGTTACCAGCCCGTCACAACTCGGAATTGACGGATTGCGGAAACTCAGGCCTTATAATGAATCTCACATGGCTCAGGAAATGATCGAACAAGACACCCAGCTGATCAGCATCACCGATTCCGCCCTCACGCAGTTGCGTGACCTCTTGCAGAAGCAGGGACGCCCTGAGATGGGTTTGCGCGTCTTTGTCCAGCCAGGCGGCTGCTCGGGCATGTCCTACGGCATGGGCTTCGAGGACCGGCCCGAAGAGGGCGACGCCATCAGTGACCTGGGTGGCGTACGGTTGTTTGTCGACTCGGTCAGCGCTCAGTACATCAAAGGCGCCGAGATCGATTTCGTGGACAGCTTGATGGGCGGTGGCTTCACCGTGCACAACCCCAACGCGGTCTCCAGCTGCTCGTGTGGGAGCTCGTTCGACACCGGCGCCGATGCCGGCACGGCTCGAGGCTGCAGCCACTAATCCAGGGCCGCGGCCGCCGCAAAAACGCGTTTTCATGCTTGTGTAACGTGTCCCAAAAATGAGTGCTGTTCGCCTGCATTTGTCCCCTCAACTGATGGCTTGACCCGGGTGCCCTTCGGCCGTACGCTGATGGCCCCTGAGGGACACCATGCCGCGCCAGCCCCGCGTTCTGATGGTCGAGGATCATCCCGACATTGCTGATCTTTATCAGCTGAAACTGCAACTCGATGGGTATCGCGTCGCGGTCGCGTCGGATGGTGTCGCGGGGCTCAGACTGGCCCGCTCACTGACACCGGATCTCATCCTGCTCGATATTCATGTTCCGCAGCTCGATGGCCTCCAGGTGCTGGCCGCTCTGCGCGAGGATGGGGCCACCGTCGAGGTACCGGTCGTCATCTGCAGCGAGGACGACAACCCGCAGTTGATGAAGGAAGCGCAGCGACTTGGCGCTGCCGCCTATCTCGTGAAGGCCCATCTCCTGCCGAGTCACCTCAGCCAGACGGTCTCCGACGTGCTGGGCCAGCGGAACGGGTTCAGCGGCAACGCCGACCACCCGGGCGTCCAGCAAGCCTCCTGATCCGCCAAAAGTCTTAGGGCGTCCTTAGCTGTCCATCATCCTTTCGTAAGGGTGCGTGGTCCATCATCAGGAGATGATCGCGGAGCCCAGCGACGCGCCACCGGTGAGCTCGCCGCTTCGGCCGACTTCGGCGTCGCCGCGAGGCGGACGCCCCACAGCGCGGACCATGCTCCTCGGCGCGCTGGTCTTGATCGGTGGACTCGGCGGCGGGGCACTGGGCGCTGAGGCAGTCATCAGCCGGTTGCCGGCGACCTCCAACACCTCGGCCACCTCGAGTCCGGCCGTGTCAGCCGCGAGTAACGCGGTCGCGGCGAAGCCTCTGTCCGCCGCAGCGCTCTACAAGCAGGTTGCGCCGGGCATTGTCACCATCACGACCGAAGTTGCCCGCCGAGGTGGGACCGGGGAGGGGACCGGTTCCGGCATCGTCCTCGACGCCAGTGGCAACATCCTTACCAATGCGCACGTGATCGCGGGAGCGAGCCAGATCCAGGTGACCTTCAGCGACGGCAAGACGGCCTCGGCCAGCGTCGCCGGGTCGAACACCGCTGCTGACCTTGCCGTCGTTCACGTCTCTGTGGCGGCGTCGAGCCTGCATCCAGTCCCACTCGGCGATTCGAATACGGTTCGGGTCGGCGACGCCGTCTACGCGATCGGGGCGCCTTTCGGCCTCGCCGAGACGATGACCGCTGGAATCGTTTCGGGATTGAACCGGAGCAATCAGGGCACTGGTCTGAGCGGCTTGATCCAGACCGACGCGCCGATCAACCCGGGCAACTCGGGCGGCGCGCTGCTCAACACGCTCGGCCAGGTGATCGGTGTCAATGACTCGATCGAGAGCCCGATTGCCGGCAATGTCGGCGTCGGGTTCGCCATCCCGATCAACGCCGTCAAGCAACTCCTCAACTCGCTCGAGGGCGGCGCGAACCAGTAACGTAAGCGCATTCCAATCATCGCGTTCGTCCTGTTTGCGATCATTGCCGGACTTGTAACCAATCCGGCTGGCATCGGACGGCGCGTTTTCGCTCCGTACTACGTTTACATCGATCACCTGCCCCGGGTGCTTCGCGTGAGCTGGCAGGGCGTGACGCTACTGATCGCGGCCTTGTTTCTCGCTTCCGCGCTTTTCCCCGGTCAAGTCTCGGCGCTGTTGAGGTTCGCCAACCCATGGGGTGGCTTGCTCATCTTCTTCGTGGCCGTGATCATCTTCGTGGGAATCGTTGGACAGCGGCCACCACGCTAGGGCTCGAGAATGTGGACGGCGGTGAGGTTGCGGTAGAGCTCGTCGTAGTCGAGGCCGTAGCCAACCACAAAGTGGTTGGGGATGTCGAACCCCTTATAGGCGATCGGCACCGGCGTGATGCGGCGCTCCTCCTTGTTGAGGAGCACGCAAAGCTTGAGCGACTTCGGCCGGTGGCGCTGGACGTGGTCGAATAGAAAGGATGTCGTGAGTCCGGTGTCGATGATGTCCTCGACCATCAACACGTCCCGCCCCGCGACATCCATGGTCAGGTCCTTGAGCAGCTGGACGTGTCCCGACGACTGAGTCTGGGCGCCGTAACTGCTGACCGCGACGTAATCGAAGTTGACGGGGACCGTGACATGGCGGCTCAGGTCCGTGGCGAAACAGACCGAACCCTTGAGGACGGAGAGCAGGATGAGCGGCCGCTCGAGGCCTTGATAATCCCGGGAAATCTCCTCGGCAATCTCACGGACGCGCCGCTGGATGGCATCGGCGCTGATCAGCTCCTGGCCTAGCTTCAACTCGGTCTTGAGGATGGCATCACTTTACCCGGTCGGCGCGATCAGGAAGATCCAGATATCCCACGAGACGTGACTGATGATCAACGGGGCCAGCCGCTGCTCGCGCGCGTACAGCGCGCCCCAGTAGAGACCCGCGGTCGCGGCCGCGCCTGTGAGTGTGAGGTTGGCCGACACGAGGTGGATCGCTCCGTAGATCGACGACGCGATCAGGGTGCCGCGGATGCGCCCGTAGCGTCGCATCAGACCTCGCTGCACCAGGCCCCGCCAGAACAGTTCCTCGCCGGGCCCGATGACGAAGCCCAGCGTGGTGGCGATGGCGGAGCGTGGAGCCTGCGTCCGCAGGTCGTAGATGCCAGCAATATCGCGATCACCGGCCGGCATGATGCGCCGCGCCATCCGGTCGCCGACCTGGAAGATCAGATAAAGCCCTAGCGCTGAGCCAAGCCCGGTGGCAAAATCCCGAACTCGGAGCCGTTCCCGACGCATCGCCGGTTCGGTGGCCAACGCGTAGGCACCCAGGCCGCCGACGCCGAGCGACATCCGCAGCCAGAACTGCGATCGCGGCCCGCGGAACGCGGCTGTCCAGACGGCCGCGGCCAGGCCGAGGCCGGCGATGACGCGCTTCAGCGGACTGCCGATCCCGCGACCAGCCCGACCAGTAGCAGCACACCGAAGGCGCTGTGCAGGCGAGCGGTCATCAGGTCGATCATCGCGATCGCGCGGAGGTGGCCCTCGGCCCCGCGCTCGGCGTCGCGCAGGATCCAGGCCATCAGCGGCAGGCTGAACAACGTGAGGAGGGCGAGCGTCGGGAGCGCGCCGACCATCACCGCCAGCCCGACCGCGACGTAGGCGCCCAGGACGAGCATCACGTAGACCCAATGCGCGGCCTCCCGGCCCACCTGGGCCGAGAACGTCGTAAAGCCGTGGCGGGTGTCTTCCGCCACGTCACGCCACTCATTCCCATGCAGGATCGCCGT
>WNEY01003908.1_pt1 | contig 11274 bp, 14 predicted proteins | sample 5400531 | NCBI WGS metagenome assembly WNEY01 (sample SAMN13153338, study PRJNA577476) | soil metagenome | isolation source: 200 cm saprolite under Douglas fir tree site 1 | place: USA:California | collected 2015-04-18
TTTGAGTGTTCGAATTCGTCATCGACGCCACCAGCGGCCCCGCCCGCGCCGGCCGGCTCACCCTGCCGCACGGCACGGTCGAGACGCCCGCGTTCCTTCCGGTCGGCACGCAAGGCACCGTGCGGGCGCTGTCGCCGCGCGATCTGCAGGCGGTCGGGGCCGAGCTGGTGCTCGCGAATACCTACCACCTGCACGTCCGCCCCGGCGAAGAGGTCGTCGCCAAGCTGGGCGGCCTGCACCGCTTCATGGCGTGGGATCGCCCGCTGCTCACCGATTCGGGCGGCTTCCAGGTGTTCTCGCTCGACGGTTTCCGCGAGGTGCGCGAGGACGGCGTCGAGTTCCAGAGCCACGTGGACGGCGGCCGGCGCACCATCACCCCCGAGCGCGCCGTCGAGATCCAATGGACCCTCGGTGCCGACATCGCGATGGCGTTCGACCACGTCGCGCCGGGAGGGGCGGACATCGCCACCGCCAGGGACGCCATGGAGCGGACGTTGAGGTGGTTGGAACGGTGCGCGCGACGACATGACGAGCTCAAGGCGTTGCCGGACGCTAGGACGTTAAGTCCTAGGAATTCGCCGGGCGAGCACTTGCAACCTAGCGTCCTAGCGTCCGGCGACCAGACGCTCTGGCCCATCCTGCAAGGTGGCGTTCACCTCACGCTCCGCGAGGCCGGGCTCGGCCGCATTCTCGACATGGGCGCGTGGACCGGCCTCGCGATCGGCGGGCTGTCGGTGGGAGAGCCCAAGCAGCTGATGTACGACATGTTGGAGGCGCTGCAGCCGCGGCTGCCCGGCGAGCTGCCACGTTATCTTATGGGCGTGGGGTTCCCGGCGGATCTGGTGGCGGCGGTGGAGCGGGGCGTGGACCTGTTCGACTGCGTGGCGCCCACGCGCCACGGCCGCAACGGCTCGGCCTTCACGCCGGACGGGCCGGTGAACATCCGCAACGCCGAGCACCGCGAGGACCCGCGACCGCTCGACGCGACGTGCGACTGCGAGACGTGCACCACGTTCTCGCGCGGCTACCTGCGACATCTGTTCGTCGCGGAGGAGCTGCTGGGACTCAGGCTCCTCTCGCTGCACAACGTGCGCTTCTTGATCCGGCTCGCCGCTGAGATGCGGGCGGCGATCCGGGCGAGGGATTTCCCGCGGTGGGCCGACGCCTGGCGCCGCCGCTACACTCAAACCGGATCCGCGTAATCATGCACTCTTCGCTCGCCCTGCTGTTCGCTCCCGCCGGCCAGACCGGCGGGGGCGTGGCCGTCTTCGTGCTCCAGATCGGGGCGTTCATCGCGATCTTCTACTTCCTGCTGATCCGGCCGCAGCGGAAGCAGCAGGAAGAGCACAAGAAGCTCCTCGGCTCCCTTCAAAAGGGGGACCAGGTGGTGACCTCGGGCGGTATCATCGGCGAGGTGATCCACCTGAAAGACAACGAAGTGACGATCCGGTCGGGGGAGTCGCGGCTGGTGGTGATGCGCAGCAACGTCGCCAGCATCCTCAAGCGGCCCGCCGCGGTGGAGGCCAAGCCGGCGTGACCGTCCGCCAGCTGCACCTGCTCGGCTCCCCCGTGCTGCGGCAGCGGGCCCCGGCCGTGGCGCGGGTGGACGACGCCGTGCGGCGGCTCGTGGACGACTTGTTCGAGACGATGCGCGCGGCGAAGGGGGTCGGGCTCGCCGCCCCTCAGGTGGGCGCGTCACAGCGCGTGGCGGTGGTGGACGTGGGCGAGGAGTTCCCGCCGCCGCTCGTCCTGATCAACCCCCGCATCGTCGAATCCGGTGCCGAGGTCGAGCTGGCTGAGGAAGGGTGTCTGTCGATCCCCGAGATCTTCGGCGACGTGGAGCGCCCGGCGCGGGTCGTCCTCGAAGCGCTGGACCGCGAAGGGGAGCCGTACCGCGTCACCGTGTCGGGGTACAAGGCGCGCGCTGTGCAGCACGAGATCGACCACCTCGACGGCATCCTGTTCCTGGATCGCCTGAGCGCCGTGAAGCGCGGCCTGCTGCTCGCCAAGTGGAAGAAGCTGCGCAAGGGGAAGCGCGGCTTCGTGAAGGAGGTCACGCCGCAGCCGGCGGGCGAGCTCTAGGTGCGGGTCGTTTTCTTCGGTACGCCGGACTTCGCCGTCCCGTCGCTCGAGGCCCTCGCGGGCGAGGGGTTCGACGTGCTGGCCGTCGTGACCCAGCCCGACCGTCCTCGCGGCCGCTCCCGCTCGCAGCTCGAGCCTCCGCCGGTGAAGCTCTCGGCCCAAGCCGAGGATATCCCCGTGCTGCAGCCGGAGCGTCCCACTGAGCCGGCCTTCGTCGCGCGTCTGCGTGAGCTCGCCCCCGACGTCGGCGTCGTGGTCGCCTACGGGCATATCCTCAAGCCCGAGCTGCTCGCGATCCCCAAGCACGGGATGGTGAACGTGCACCCCTCCCTGCTCCCGGAGCTGCGCGGCGCCGCCCCGATCGAGTGGGCGATCATCAACGGCCTCACGAAAACCGGCGTCACCATCATCCAGCTCGACGCCGGTATGGACTCAGGTCCCATCCTGCACCAGATCCCCGAGGACCTGCCGGCCGACATCACCGCCGGCGAGCTGGCGACGCACCTCGCCGAGGTGGGGGCCGAGGCCCTGGTCGAGGCGCTCGCGCTGCTCGAGCAGCGAGCGATCCGGCCGCGGCCTCAGGACTCGAGCCGCGCCACGTACGCGCCCAAGCTCACGCGCGAGACGGCGCGCCTCGACTGGGCGGCGCCCGCGGAACGGGTCGCACGGCTGGTGCGGGGGCTCGACCCCAAGCCGGGGGCGTGGACCGAGCTCGACGGCACGGCGGTGAAGCTGTTCGGGGCTCTGGCCGTGGAGGAGAAGGACAGCGGCACGCCGGGCGAAGTGCTGCGGGCGAACGGCGGCTTGGTCGTGGCCACCGGCCAGGGCGCGGTGGCGGTGACCGAGGTGCAGCCCGAAGGCAAGACGCGGATGCCAGCGGCCGAGTGGGTGCGCGGGCGCGGTGTGCAGGCCGGCAGCCGTTTCCGGTGAGGCCGCCGCTGCCGCGCCTGCACGTGATCACCGACGAGCGGATCGCCCGCCGTGCGGACTTGCCCGACATCGCCCGCGAGCTCGCGGCCGGCATCGGGGCGGCCATGGCCTTCCACGCCCGGGGCCGCGGGTTGTCGGGGCTAGAGCATTTCGAGCTCGCTACACGTCTATCCGTCTATCCGCCTACCCGTCTATTCGTCAACGACCGCCTCGACATCGCGCTCGCCTGTGGCGCCGCCGGCGTGCAGCTCGGGCGCGGCAGCCTGGCGCCGGAAGCAGCCCGCCGTCTCAACGCCCAGTGGTGGGTCGGCGCATCGGTGCACGACCTGGCGGAAGCGCAGGCCGCGCGCCTCGCGGGAGCCGACTATCTTGTACTAGGGCCCGCCTTCAGGACCGCGACGCATCCGGAACGTGACCCGCTCAAGCCCCATACCTTGGAGGCGGTGGTCGCGCTCGGATTGCCCGTCGTGGCCATCGGCGGTGTGACACCCGGACGCGTGGCGGCGCTGAAGGTCGCCGGCGTCCATGGCGTGGCGGCGATCCGGGCCCTGTGGGACGCCGTGGACCCCGCAGACACCGCTCGGCGCATGGTGCAGGAGCTCGGGACATGAATGAAACGATCAGCGTGGTCGTGAACGGCGAGCCTCGGTCGGTAAGCGACGGGGCGACGCTGCTCGAGCTGCTGCGCGCGCTGGCGCTCGACCCGCGGAGCGTGGTGGTGGAGCATAACCGCAGGATCGTGCGCCGCCCCGCGCTTGCCGATGTGCGCGTCGCACCCGGGGACGCGATCGAGCTGGTGCATTTCGTAGGAGGGGGCTAGAACCCATGGCCACGGCAGTGGAGCTGGTGAAGGACACCCCGTTTATCATCGGGGACCGCACCTTCCGGTCGCGCCTGATGGTGGGGACCGGCAAGTACCGCGACAACGACACGATGGTGCAGGCGCTCGAGGCCTCGGGGGCAGAGATCGTCACGGTCGCCGTGCGGCGCGTGAACCTCGACCGCACGAAGGACGAGGGCATTCTGTACCATCTCGACCCCAAGCGCTTCTTCTTGCTCGCCAATACCGCCGGCTGCGCCACGGCGGAGGATGCGGTGCGGTACGCGCGGCTCGCACGCGAGGCCGGCTTCAACGCCTTCGTGAAGCTCGAGGTGATCGGGGATCAGGAAACGCTGCTCCCCGACGTCCAGGGGCTGCTCCAGGCCGCGGCCACGCTGGCGCGGGACGGCTTCACGGTGCTCGCCTACACGAACGAGGACCTGGTCACCGCCCTGCGCCTCGAGGACGCGGGGGTCGCCGCGGTGATGCCGCTCGCGTCGCCGATCGGGAGCGGGCTCGGGCTCTTGAATCCCTACAGCGTCCGGCTCATCAAGCGCCGGCTGCATGTGCCCGTGGTGGTGGACGCCGGCGTCGGCACGGCGTCCGACGCGTGTATCACGATGGAGCAGGGCGTCGATGGTCTCCTCATGAATACCGCTCTCGCAGCGGCCCGGGACCCGGTGGCCATGGCGCACGCCATGCGCCTCGCCGTCGAGGCGGGGCGCGCGGCTTTTCTCGCCGGCCGCATGCCGCGGCGCGAGGTCGCCGTACCGTCTTCCCCGCGCGGAGGGATGCTGGATTAGGGACGCGACCGCCGCGCGCCGCGCGGCGCTCGAGATCCTGAGGCAGGTGAGCGCCGGCGCCACCTTCGCTGCGGCGCGCGACGACCTGCTCGGCGCCCTGGCGCAGCGCGACCGCCGGCTCACCTACGAGCTCGCGGCCGGCGTGCTGCGACGACGCGCCGAGCTCGACCGCCTGCTGCCGTTACCGACGATGGATCCCCGCCTCCGCGACATCCTCCGGCTCGGCGCCTACCAGCTGCGGCATCTCACGCGCGTCCCGGCGTACGCGGCGGTGGCGACCAGCGTGGAGCTGGCGCGAGAGGCGGGGGGCGAGCGCGCGGCGGGGTACGTGAACCGGCTGCTGCGCGATTTGGCGCGAGATGCGGGAAGCGGGATGCGGGATGCGCTGGAGACGCATCCCCGCTGGCTGGCAGAGCGCTGGACGGCCCGATTCGGCGCGGCAGATGCCGCCCGCCTCATGGCCTGGAACGATGCCCGGCCCGCGCTCACCCTGCAGCCGGCGCGGTTCGACGCCGCAACCCTGCGCGCACGGCTCGAAGCAGCGGGATTTAGGGTAGAAGAAGCGCCCTATGGGGCCGGATTCAGAGTGATCGGCGCGACCGACGCATCCCGCATCCCGCCTCCCGCGCAGCTCCCGGGCTTCGCCGACGGCGCGTTCATCGTACAGGACCCCGCCGCCGCCCTCGTCTGCCGGTTTGTCGCCGCGCCGCCGGGAGCGCTCGTGTACGATGCGTGCGGCTCCCCGGGGGGGAAGGCGGTCAGCCTCGAACGCCTGGGGGCGCGCGTCCTGGCGGGCGACAGGCGTCACGACCGCATCGCCCGGCTCGCCGCAACCGCGCGCCGGGCCGGGGTGGCGATTCGCGTGATCGCCGCCGATCTTCTGACCGCGCCGGTCGGGCTGGGCCGGGCGGACGTGGTGCTGGTCGACGCCCCCTGCTCCGCCACAGGCACGATGGCGCGCCATCCTGACGCGCGGTGGCGTCTGTCGCCCGGCGGCATGGCGCGGGTAGCAGCGCGGCAGCGTGAGCTGCTCGAGCGCGCCGCTGGGCTCGCGAAGCCAGGGGGCTGGATCGTGTACGCAACCTGCTCGCTCGAACCGGAGGAGAATGTCGCACTGGTGGATGCGTTTCTCGAACGCCACCCGAGCTTCCGGCGCGACCCGCCGCCCGCGGGCGCGGCGATCCCCGAAGCGCTCGTGACAGCCCGGGGCGATTTCGAGTCGCTCCCGCACCGTCACGGGATCGACGGGACATACGCGGCACGACTCCGGAGGGCGGAGTGATGCAAGTGCGCCGCCACATCCCACCAGGCCCGGCGTGGCGCTGGACGTCGTCCGACCTCCGGTCGGACGCGGTGAAACGATGGGCCCTCTACGTGGCGGGGGCGGTGCTGGCGGGCTACCTCACCGCCTACCTGCTCGTCTTCCCCGCGCCGCTGCTGCACGCCCACGAGGTCGTGCCGCGCGTCCTGGGACTCAGCGTGGCCGAGGCCACGAGCGAGCTCAAGAAGGCCGGACTCCAGATCCAGGACGGCGGGGCGCAGCCCGATCCCACGGCGCCGCAGGGCAGCGTGATCTGGCAGGATCCCCCGCCGGGGGTGAGCGCCCCCGCGGGGCTGCGAGTGACCCTGGTGTCGAGCGACGGACCGCCCAAGATTCCGGTACCCGACGTGGCGGGCCTGGACGGGGGGCTGAGCCGGCGCTTGGTGGCGGCGGCCGGGCTGACCGCCGCCCCGCCGGAATCGGTGCAAGCCGCCGCGCCCCCGGGGATCGCGATGCTGACGCGCCCGCCGGCGGGGAGCCTGCTCGCCCCGGGCACCCCCGTCACGGTGGTGGTGAGCCGCGGCGCGCCGACGATCCCCGTGCCCGGCGTGCTGGGCATGTCGGCGGCAGACGCGCGCACGCGGGTGGAGGTGGAGGGGCTGCAGCTCGGGACGGTGACGCGGCGACGGACCGCGGGCGCGACGCCCGGCACGGTCGTGGCGCAGCAGCCGGCCGCGGGGACGCTGGCCGCGCCCGGCACCGTCGTGGACATCGTCATCGCTCGGAGCCCGCAATGACCAACGGTATTCGCATCGCCCCCAGCATCTTGAGTGCGGACCTGACCCGGCTCGCCGACCAGGTCCACCAAGTCCTGGCCGGCGGGGCGGATTGGTTGCACGTGGACGTGATGGACGGCCGATTCGTCCCCAACCTGACGTTCGGGGCCATCATGATAGAGGCGCTGCGCAAGCTGACCGACAAACCGCTCGACGTGCACCTCATGGTGGTCGAGCCCGAGCGCTACATCGACCGCTACGCCGACGCCGGGGCCTCCGTGTTCACGTTCCACCCCGAGGTGTCGCCGCACGCGCAACGCCACCTCGTCCACGCCAAGAGTCGCGGGATGATGGCCGGGCTCGCCCTCAATCCCAGCACGCCCCTGTCGATGGTGGAAGAGGTGGTCGCGGATCTCGACCTGCTCCTGATCATGACGGTCAACCCCGGCTTCGGCGGACAGGCGTACATCCCGGCCTCGAACGACAAGATTCGACGGGCGCGCGAGCTCTTGAGCGCGCGGAGCTCGCGGGCGTTCCTCGAAGTGGACGGGGGCATCGCCCGCCAGACCATCGCCGCCGCGCACGCGGCGGGGGCGGACACGTTCGTGGCCGGGAACGCCGTGTTCACGGCAACGGATCCGGCGCGCGAGGTGCAGGAGCTGAGCCGTCGCTGTCTGGTCACGGTATGACGAGCGGCCGGCAGTGGAGCCTGGTCGCTGGCACCGTGATGACCGTCGTCTTCGGCGTCGCCCTCGCGGTCAAGCTGCGCCCCCAGCTCGACCTCATCGGGCCCGGGTCGCGGGTCCCGGACTTTCACGCCGTGAATCTCCGCACCGGCCGGCCCGCATCGCCGGCGGACTACCGCGGCAAAGTGATCCTACTCAACATCTGGGCCACGTGGTGCGATCCCTGCCGGCTCGAAATGCCGGCGATGGAGAAGCTCAGCACGCACCTCGCCGGGACCGATCTCCGCGTAGTGGCGCTGAGCGTCGACAAGGACGGCCCGGAGGTCGTGATGAAGTTCGTGAACGACCTCGGCCTCCACTTCGACATCCTCCAGGACCAGTCGGGGGAGATCCAGCGCGTGCTGCAGACGACCGGCGTGCCGGAGAGCTTTGTGATCGACCGCAACGGCGTGATCATCAAGAAGGTCATCGGGGCCGAGCAGTGGGACGCGCCCGTGAACGAGACCCTCGTCCGAACGCTGCTCGATGGCCGGTAGCCTGAGTCAGCTGTTCGCCCGCAACTGGCCGATCAAGCTCGCGGCCGTGTTCTTCGCCATCATGCTGTACGTCGCGGTCGCCGCGCAGCAGCCGATCACGCAGACGCTCGCGCTGCGGCTCGAGATCGAGGGGCCCCCCGGCCGCCCGATCAGACAGCCGCCCGGCGACGTGGCGGTGCTGATCAGCGGCAAGGGCGGCGAGCTGCTCAAGCTGCGTGCCCTCCCCCACGTCATCACCAGGGCCATTCCCGACACCTTCTCGGGCTCTCTGTGGCACTGGCGCCTGCAGCCATCGGACGTGCCCATTCCCAAGGGCGTCGACGTCCTCGTGGCCGACATCTCCCCGCGAGACATCGAGGTGACGCTCGACTCCGCCGGTCACAAGGACGTGCGGGTGGCGTCGCGCGTGACTGTGGAGGCCGATTCCGGCTTCCTGCTGCAGGGCGTGACCGTCCTGCCCGCGACCGTGCACCTCGTCGGGCCGGCGAAGAACGTCGCCGGCATCGACTCTGTGACGACGATCGCCGCCACCATCTCGAGCGTGAGCGGGCCGTTCTTCCACACCGTGCCGATCGATACCGGCCCCCTCGGCCCCGTACGCGTGTTGCCGAAGGAAGTGCGCGTCTCGGGCGAGGTCCTGCCCCTGCTGCAGCGCAGCTTCACCGGGGTCGTGGTGACGACGGCAGCGTCGGGGCTCGGCGGGCTGGCCCTCGCCACGGAGCGGGTGGTCGTCGAGGTGTCGGGCCCGCAGGCGCGCGTCCAGGCGCTGACGCGCGACAGCCTGCGCGTGGTCGCGCATCTGGTCGGGCACGCGCCGCCGGATGCGTACGCGCGTCTCACGGTGACCGCGCCTGGCGGGATCACCGCGCACCCCGTGCCCGACTCGGTGCCCCTCAAGGCCCGGGCGCCCAAGTCCGCCCCCCCTCCCCGGAGGCCGGGCCGTGGCTGAGGTGGTCCTCGGGATCGAGACCTCGTGTGACGAGACCTCGGCCGCGCTGCTCATCGGCGGGCAGACGAGGACGGGAGAAACGCGCCCCCCGGAGCTTGCGAGTCTCGTGATCCTGTCGCAGGACATCCACCGGGTGTTCGGAGGCGTGGTACCGGAGCTGGCGAGCCGCGCCCACCTTGCGGCGCTCCCCGCCGTGGTGGACCGTGCCATCGTAGAGGCCGGCGTGGGATGGCATGCCGTGGACGGCGTGGCGGTCACCGCCGGACCGGGCCTCGTGGGCGCGCTGCTCGTGGGCGTGGTGTACGCCAAGACGCTCGCCTACACCCGCGACCGCGCCCTCATCGGCGTGAACCATCTGGAGGGCCACCTCTTTGCCCCACTCGTCGAGGATCCCGAGCTCGAGCCGCCCTTCGTCGCGCTCCTCGTCTCGGGAGGGCACACCCTGCTGCTCGACGTGCCCGCCTGGGGCCGCTACCGGCTGCTCGGCGCGACCCGCGACGACGCCGCCGGCGAGGCGTTCGACAAGGTGGCGACGCTGCTCGACCTCGGGTATCCCGGAGGACCTGCCGTCGAGCGACTCGCCGCCACCGGCGACCCGAGCCGCTTCAGCTTCCCGCGTCCGATGCGGGACGAGGGGTTCGAGTTCTCTTTCTCGGGACTCAAGACCGCCGTGCTGCACACCGTGCGCGCCAGCAACGATCTGGCGCGGGATCGGCCTCACCTGGCGCGTGCCTTTCAGGACGCGGTGCTCGACGTGCTCGTCACCAAACTGGAGCGCGCGATCCAGGTGACCGGCTACCGCACCGCCGTCCTGGGCGGTGGGGTGGCCTGCAACCGCGCCCTCACGGCACTCGCCGCGGAGCGCCTCTCGCGAGCCGGGAAAGCGCGCGTCGCCGTCGCGAGCCCGCGTCTCAACGCCGACAACGCAGCCATGATCGCCCGGGCCGGCTGGTACCGGCTCACCCGCGGCGAGCGCAGCGACTGGACCCTCGACGCCCGCGCCGACCTGCCGCTGCCAGGCCTCGAGCCGGCCACACTCTCACACCTCACCCCGCACCCATGATCATCTATCCCTTCGTCCTTCGCCTCGGTCCGCTCGCGATCACCGGCTACGGCATCATGATGATGGTGGCGTTCCTCATGGGCGGATGGGCGATCCAGCTCGATCTCCGGCGGCGCGGCCTCAACGAGGAATACGCCGCCGACATCGTCGTGGCCGCCGTGATCGGAGGGCTATTAGGCGCGAAGCTCTGGTACGTGATCGTGACCGGCGAATGGGACGCCATATTCCGGCGGGGCGGATTCGTCTGGTACGGGGGCTTCGTGGGGGGGGTGGCGGTGGTGCTGCTCAACGGGTGGCGCCTGCGTGTGCCGCCGCGCTACACCATGGAGCTCACCGCGGCCGCGCTGCCCTTGGGCTACGCCCTCGGGCGCGTGGGTTGCTTCTTGATCAACGACGACTACGGCATCCCCACGACGCTCCCCTGGGGCGTCCGCTTCCCGCTCGGCCTACCGCCTTCGACGGTGGGCAACCTGGCACGCATGCACGTGTCGTTTCCGCCGGGCGCCAACCCGATCGAGGTCGTGCCGGTGCACCCCACGCAAGTTTACGAGACTGCGCTCATGCTCCTGGCCTTCACCCTGCTCTGGAAGCTGCGCACGCACCGGCACGCCCTGGGCTGGCGCTTCGGCGTCTACCTCCTGCTGGCTGGGATCGAGCGGTTCTTCGTCGAGATGGTGCGCGCGAAGGACGACCGCTTCTTCGGACCTCTGTCCCTGGCGCAGGTGACGAGCGTGGCGGCGGTGTTGGCGGGAGTCCTGGTGATGGTGTGGCTCTCCGCCCCCGAGCCCGCGCCGGTGCCGGTCCCGGCGCGGCTCGCGCCCCGCACGGGGGCCTAGCGCAACCCGAGGCTCAGGGGAACGACGGTCGGCGGCGCTCCTCGCCCGTCACGAGGCGCCGGCGCTGCAGCCACCCGATCGCGAACAGGAGTAGCGCGACGAGCACGCCTTGGAGCGCGAGCGACTCGGCAGTGGGATAGATGCCGAGCACCGGGATCCGGGGCGCCCAATCGAGCACCGTGGTCCGGACCAGCCCGGCTTCCTGGAGATCGGCGATCCCTTTCCCCGCGAACACGAACGCCATGTAGTAGAGCATGGCGCTCGTGACCGCGAAGAAGGGACGCAGCGGGATCCGAACGCCGAAGCGGTTGATGGCGAGGTACACCACGAGGAGCCCGACCGCGCCCGCGGCGATGCCCGCCGCCACCGCGGACGCGCCGCCCCCCCCTCCCTGCGCCGCCCCGGCCGATGTCAGCAGCGCCTTGTAGAAGAGGATCGTCTCGAAGCCTTCGCGGTAGACGGCGAGAAAAGCGACCGACGCCAGCGCGAAGCTCGACCCGGCCGACAGCGCATCTTCCATCCGACCTTTGAC
>WNEY01003909.1_pt1 | contig 11273 bp, 12 predicted proteins | sample 5400531 | NCBI WGS metagenome assembly WNEY01 (sample SAMN13153338, study PRJNA577476) | soil metagenome | isolation source: 200 cm saprolite under Douglas fir tree site 1 | place: USA:California | collected 2015-04-18
GTGAATGAAGCATTCGCGGCGCAGTATCTGGCGGTGGAGAAGGTTTTGGGATTGAATCGGGACAAGACCAACGTTAATGGCGGAGCCATTGCGCTGGGACATCCGCTGGGGGCTTCGGGGGCGCGGCTGGTGATTACGATTTTGAACGAGTTGCGGCGGAATCATTTGCGGTATGGGTTGGCGACGGCTTGCATTGGCGGGGGGCAGGGAATTGCCATGATTGTGGAGGCGGTTTACAACTAGCATCGACATCGCGCACAGATATTAGGTCTTGCCGAGATGAGGCGCAGCAGTGCTGCGCCCCTACCTAGGGGGAACTGCGAAGATTCTCTGGTACACTTTGCGTTCCGGGTTGTGTTTCCCGCGTGTTGTTTTTCAACCGACTGGCGGCACTTTTCAACGAGGAACAAAATGGCGATTCAAAAAGTCGGGGTTGTCGGGTGTGGGTTGATGGGCTCGGGGATTGCGCAGGTGTGCGCGCAGACGGGATTCCCGACGGTGGTGCGCGAGGTGAGCGCGGAGATTGTGGAGAAAGGGTTGAAGAACATCGAGAAGAATCTGGCGCGGCTGGTGGAGAAAGGAACGATCAGCGAGGCGCAAAAGGGCGAGATTCGCGGGCGGCTGAAGGGCACGACGGCTGTGGAGGATTTGAAGGATTGCGATCTCATTGTTGAGGCGATTATCGAGCAGCTTTCGGCGAAGCGGGAACTGTTCAGCGCGCTGGACGGGTTGTGCCCGGCTGCGACGATTTTTGCGAGCAATACTTCTTCGCTGACGATCACGGAGATCGCCACGGCGACGAAGCGGCCGCAGCGGTTTGTGGGCTTGCATTTTTTCAGTCCCGTACCGGTGATGAAGCTGGTGGAAGTGGTGAAGACGATTGCCACCGATCCCGCGGTGTACGAAGAGATGGTGGCGTTCGGCACGAAGCTGGGGAAGACGCCGGTGCGCGCGCACGACAGCACCGGATTTATCGTGAATCGGCTGCTGGTGCCGTATTTGCTGGATGCGATTCGCGCGCTGGAAGAAGGCGTCGGATCGATCGAGGATATCGATCAGTCGATGAAGCTGGGCTGCGGGCACCCGATGGGTCCGCTGACGCTGCTGGATTTTGTCGGGCTGGATACGACGTACTACATTGCGAATATTATGTTTGACGAGTTTCGCGAGCGGCGTTTTGCGGCGCCACCGTTGCTGAAGCGGATGGTGCTGGCGGGCTGGAATGGGCGGAAGACGGGGCGGGGATTTTATGATTACTCGGACCCGCAGAAACCTAAGGCGATGAAGTTCTAGAGGTTAGAGGTTCGAAATTCGAGGTTGGGAAAGAACAGCGAATGACTTTCGAAAATTTGGTTTTCGAGAAGAAAGAGGGGATCGCGTATATCACTTTCAATCGGCCGAAGGTGTTGAATGCGCTGAACCGGAAGACGATTGAGGAGTTGCGCGACGCGCTGCTGGATGCGCGGGAAGATTCCGCGGTCCGCGTGCTGATTTTGACGGGAGCGGGGGAAAAGTCGTTTGTGGCGGGGGCGGACATTGGCGAGCTGGCGACGCGCACGCCGGTGGATGGCAAAGAGTTTTCGCTTTTCGGGCAGAGCGTGCTGCGATTGCTGGAGACGATGGGAAAGCCGTCGATTTGCGCGATCAATGGATTTGCGCTGGGCGGCGGATGCGAGCTGGCGCTTTCTTGCACGATTCGAATCGCCAGCAAAACGGCGAAGCTGGGCCAGCCGGAGGTGAAGTTGGGGATTATTCCTGGGTACGGCGGAACGCAGCGGCTGGCGCGGCTGTGCGGCAAGGGCCCAGCGCACGAGCTTTGTCTGACGGGCGAGATGATCACGGCGGAAGAGGCGCAGCGGATTGGACTGGTGAATCGAATTTATGAGCCGGCAGAACTTTTGCCGGCCGCGGAAGCGATGGCGAAGAAAATCATCGCCAATGCGCCGGTGGCGGTGAAGTACGCGATGGAAGCGATCGAGCGCGGAATCGAAATGCCGCAGGAAGAGGGATTGTTTCTGGAGGCGAGCTTGTTCGGACTTTCGTGCGCGACGGAAGATATGCGGGAGGGCACGAAGGCGTTTTTGGAGAAGAGGAAAGCGGATTTTCGCGGGAAGTAAAGGAAGTTGACGAGGTAAAGGAAGTAAACGAGAAAAGGCGCGCGGGTGTATTGAAGTCCCGGCGTGCGTGATTCAAGTCACGAATGGCGAACAAACTCCAGGTTGAGCGGATTGACGGGGAGCTGAAAGCTTCCGGATTGCGGTTTGGGATTGTGGTGAGCCGGTTCAACAGCTTTATTACGGAGCGGCTGCTGGCGGCGGCAGTGGATGCGCTGGAGCGGGCGGGGGCTGCGGGCGAAGACGTGGATGTGGTCCGGGTTCCGGGTGCGTTCGAATTGCCGCTGGCGGCGAAGAAGCTGGCGGCTAGCGGGCGGTACGATGCGTTGATTGCGATTGGCTGCGTGCTGCGGGGCGAGACGACACATTACGATTACGTTTGTTCGGAGACGGCGCGAGGGCTGCAGCTGGCACAAATGGACAGCGGGCTGCCGATCATATTTTGCGTGTTGACGTGCGATACGCTGGAGCAGGCCATCGATCGCGCGGGGCTCAAGGGCGGCAACAAAGGATTTGAGGCGGGGCTGGCGGCTATCGAAATGGCGCAACTTTCGCGGAAGCTGGCGTCGGGAAGAGCGGCGAAACCAAAAGTCAGCGGCTCTGGAAAGCGGCGGCGAAACTAACGTGGCGTCTCTCCGGAGCAAAGGGCGGGAGTTCGCCATGCAAATGTTGTTTCAGTGGGACATGAGCCAGCAGGATCCCACGAAGCTAGAGGCGAAATTTTGGAAGGGCGCGAAAGCGGCGGATACGACGCGGGCGTTTGCGAATCGCTTGTTCGAGGGGACGGCGCGGGAAATCAGCGCGCTGGACGAGTTGATCGTCAAGCATGCGGAGAACTGGCGATTTGAGCGCTTGGCGGCGATCGATCGGGCAATTTTGCGATTGGCGATGTATGAATTGAGGGCCACGGATACGCCGCCGAAAGTGGTGCTGAATGAGGCGGTAGACTTGGCGAAGAAATTTTCGTCGGAGGATTCCGGGGCGTTTGTGAACGGGATTCTGGATGCATTCCGCAAGTCGTTGCCTTCTGTAAGTATTTGATTTTGCTGTCACTTAGACCCCAATGCGGGTTGCGCAACTTTCCCGAAAAAGGCGTGTTTTTCCTCTAACGTCCGAAACAGGTCGCGGATAATTTTGTAACAGCTTTCTAGAGGAGAGAGAAATGAACGCACAATCGATGTTGAGGAGAAGTGTGCTCGTGCTCGGTGTTGCCGGATTGCTCGCCGGCGGCGCTTACGCGCAGAGCGCGGATCCGACCCCGGGGCAGCAGGACGTGCGCAGCGACAGGAAGGACATTCGTCAGGATAAGAAAGACCTGTCGAAGGATCGCGCGGATCGCAATGCGGATCAGCGGGATATCAATCACGATCGCCGCGACCTGAACAAGGACCGCGTGGATCGCAACAAAGATCAGCGCGATATCAACAAGGACAGGCGCGACCTGCACCGGGATGACGAAAAATTCGGGGTGAACAGCGCGCAGGCCCAGGCGGATCGCAAGGACCTGGCCGCCGACCGCACGGACCGCAACAAAGATCAGCGGGACATCAATAAGGACAAGAAGGACCTGCACGCGGATCGCAAAGACCGCAACCAGGATCAGAAGGACATCAACAAAGACAAGCGCGACCTGCACAAGGACCGCAAGGATCTGAGGCAGGATCGGCGCGGGCACAAATAAATAAACGTCCCGAAGAGAAAAAGTGAAAGGCCGTTTCGCTTACCTGCGAGACGGCCTTTTCTCTTGTACTGCGCTAGATCTGAACCGTGCCCTCGAAAACTTTGACGGCCGCGCCACTCACGCGCGGCACGAGCTTCTTGCCGGTCTGCGTGACTTCCACTTCGATGTGACTGGGGCGGCCCATTTCCTGGCCTTGCAGGATGCTCAGGGTATGTCCCGGGGAAAATTTGCCGTGTTTTACGAGGTAGGCGCCCAAGGCGCCGGCAGCTGAGCCGGTCGCGGCGTCCTCATAGAGTTCCCAGGGAAGCATGCCGCGGGAGAAGGCTTTGCCGTTGTTGGCGCCGGCGAAGCAGTAGGCCATGGTGGCGTTTTTACCGATGAGCTTGCGTAGCTCGACCATGTTCATCACGATTTTGCCGAGGGCGGCGCGGTTGCGCAGCGGCACCATCAAGTTGAAGATGCCAGTGGAGACGTATTCGGGCTCGAGCCTGGGATCGAAGTCTTTCGGCGAAAGTCCCAAGGCGGAGGCAAGCGCTTTTTTGTTTAATTTCGCGGGACGGAAGGCAGCGGCCTTTTGCGTCATGGTGACGCGCTGGGGGCGACCATCTTTGAAACGGATTTCGACGGGAAGGACGCCCGCACCGGTTTGCTGCAGGACGTGCACGCCGCCTTCTTGCGCGGGCACCACGCCGAGTTCCGCGAGCAGGAACCAGGTGCCGATGACCGGATGGCCCGCCAGCTTTAATTCTTGTTGCGTGGTAAAGATGCGCAGACGCGCCAAGGCTTGATCTTCGGTGGGTTTTTGCACGAAGACGGTTTCAGAAAGATTCATTTCGCGCGCGACGGCGAGCATGGCGCCGTCGGAAAGGCCGTCGCCGTCGGTAATAACCGCGAGGGGATTGCCTTCAAAGCGGGTGTTGGTAAAGACGTCGAGCGTGTAGAAACGGCGTTCCATGGGGATAGTCATCGGCGCGAGCCGCTGGGCGAATCAGATGCGCTCGAGCTGTGCGACGGTCCTTTCGTTAACGATATTACCCGTATTCAAGGTGGATTTGGGCTCGATTAGCACGATGTGGACTTCTTCGTCGGCGACGGGGCAATGCTCGACGCCCCGCGGAACGATGATGAACTCGCCTTCGCGAACGACGGCTTCGTGGTCGCGGAATTTCATGCGCAGTGTGCCTTTGACGACGAGGAAGAGTTCGTCTTCGACGTCGTGGTGATGCCAGATGAATTCGCCCTTGATCTTCACGACCTTCACTGCACAATCATTGATTTCGCCGACTACGCGCTGATTCCAGTAATCGGAGAAACTGCTGAATTTATTTTCGAGGTTGATGGTTTCCATTTTGTACTCCGGGTTAGAGATTCTGCACGATTTCGCCTACAGCAGTAAGGGCGCGGCGCGTGGTTTCCGGTTTCGAGGTTTCGCAGTAGACGCGCAGAAGATTTTCCGTTCCCGAAGCGCGCACCAGGACCCAGCCGATTTCGCCGAGATAGAGCTTGACGCCGTCCAGATCTTCGCGGCGGGTGACCGGCCAATCGAGGAGCTTTTTCAGTTTGCCGTCGGAGAAATGCGCGATGGCTTTTTCTTTTTGGCCGGGCTTGAGGTCGAGATCGACGCGACCGTAGTGGAATTCGCCGAATTCCGCGTAGAGGGCGCACAGCAATTCGCCTAGGGACTTAGCATGCCAGGCCATCAATTCCGCGAGGAGCAATGCGGAGACCGTGGCGTCGCGCTCGGGAAGATAGAGGCTGGTGCCGATACCGCCGCTTTCTTCGCCGCCAATCAAAATATTTTGCTCGAGCATCAACTCGCAGATGTACTTGAAGCCGATGGGGACTTCGTGGAGCTTGCGCCCGAACTTCGCTGCGAGTTTGTCGATGAGTTTTGTGACAGAAAAGGTTTTCGCAATATCGCCAGGCAGGTTGCGAGTTCCGGCGAGATGCCAGACGAGGAGAGCGAAAATCTGATGGGGATTGACGAACGAACCGTCGCGGTCAATGGCGCCGATGCGGTCGCCATCGCCATCGGCGCAGAAGGCGGCATCGTATTTTCCGGCGCGCACCGCTTGGCGCGCGGCTTCGATGTGCGGTTCGATCGGCTCAGGATGAATTCCGGCGAAGCGCGGATCTCGACTCCCGCGAATTTCATCGCAAGCGACGCCATTTCGCGTGAAGAGATCGCGAAGCAAACCCGCGGCCGAGCCGTGCATAGGATCGCAGAGGAAGCGGAACTTTGCATCGCGCAGGCGTTGCCAATCGACGAGTTTTTCAATGGTGTCGAGATACGGCGCGCGCGGCTCCAGGGGCTGGATCAAATCTTTGCGTATGGGCAGCGGCGGAACGCCTTCGCGCTGCACTTTTTCTAGCTCGCTTTCGATTTGCGCGATGATGGAGGGCAGCGCGCTGCTTCCATAGCTGGCTTTGTACTTGATGCCATTCCAGCTATAGGGATTGTGACTGGCAGTGATGACGATGCCGCCGGCGGCGTGGCGCTCGCGAACGAGCAGGGAGATGGCCGGCGTGGGGCACGGCTTGTCGGCGAGCCAGATGGGAGTGCCGGTGGCGCTGATGGCTTCCGCTACTGCGGACGCGAAACGATCGGAGGCGAAGCGATGGTCGTAGCCGATGAGCACGCCTTTGCGCGCGTCTTCGCCGCGCACGACATAGCGCGCGATGGCGTGAGCGACGATGCGAGCGTTCGCAAAGGTAAAATCTTCGGCGATGATTCCGCGCCAGCCGTCGGTGCCGAAACGAATCGAACTCATTGGGAGTGAGTATACGTGAACCGCCAGTTTGGCGGACAGGCCGCATTGGCTGGTTCAGAACAGGTCTTTGTGGCGGTTTTCCTCGAGCCATTTCACTACTTTGCCAACGTCCTGGGCGCGCTCGCGAGGGCAGATGAGTAGAGCGTCGGGCGTTTCCACGACAACTAGATCGTTGATGCCGATGGCCGCTACAAACTTCGAAGGACTCCACAAAAAATTGCCGCTGCAATCCACCGTGTGCCCTTTGCCTGCCACAATGTTTTCGCCGGGTTGTTTGGCGAGGAGTTCGTAGACGGCGGCCCAGGAGCCGATGTCGCTCCAGCCCACTTCGGCGGGAATCACGAAGACGCTGGGCGCGCCGGGCTGCCGTGTAGCGGGCTCGAGGATGGCGTAGTCGACGGAGATGTTTTCGAGCTTGGCGTAAATGGAGCGAAGTTTGCGCTCATAGCCGCTTTTTCCAATGCCATCGGCCAAGGATTCCAAGAGAGCGTACGTTTGCGGGAGGTGTTTGTTCAGATTTTCGAGGAAGGTGGAGGCGCGCCAGAAAAACATGCCGGCGTTCCAGTGATAGTCGCCGGAGCCGGCGTAGACTTTCGCGACGGAAAGGGCGGGCTTTTCGGTGAAGCGGCGCACGGCGTACACGGGAAAGCCGCGGGAGTCCAGGGCATCGCCCATGCGCTCGATGTACCCGAAGCCGGTTTCGGGGCGCGTCGGGGGAATACCGAGCACAACCATACGGCCTTTCTGACGAGCGACATCCAGCGCGGCGCGCACGATGATGCGATAGCGCTCGGGATTTGCGATGTAGTGATCCGCGGGAAGAACCGCGAGCAGTGCGTCGCCGCGCGCCGCGTGCCGGACGTGTAGCGCGGCCAGCGCAATGGCAGCGGCGGTATTGCGGCCGACAGGCTCCATCAGGACGCGTTTTCGCGCGGCGGGCGGCAACTGCTCCCGCACCTTGGAAGCTTGCTCGCGGTTCGTGACCGTCCAGATACGCTCTGCGGGAATCAACGGACGCAAGCGGGCGACGGTTTGCTCCAGCATGGTGTGCTTGCCGACGATATTGAGCAACTGCTTCGGAGTCCGCGCGCGGCTGCGCGGCCAGAAGCGCGTGCCGCGGCCGCCGGCCAGGATTACCGCGTGCAGCGTCAAGGGATCGTTGGCCATGCGTACGTTGTACTAAGCAAAAATCGTTTGGGCAAGCTGAGCTTCGGAGACACCAGCGCGGCGCAGTTCGGCGCGCAGATTTTCGAGATCGGGAACCCAGGTTCGAATGATGGAGGTGCTTTGCTCGGGCTGCAGAGAAAATTTGCCGAGCGCAGCGGGGATGAACCAACACTGGCCGGCTTGGTATGCCGCCGGCGATCCCTGCCAGTGAATGTAGCCGCTCCCAGCCAGGATAACGAATAGTTCGAAGTTTGCGCGCCGAGATTCCGATTGCGCGCTGGCTCGAAATTCCCAACGTTCCGTGGCGAAATAGGAGCACGCCGCGAGCAAGGTTTTCGAGACAGACCCCGCCGCGAGCGGCAGCCCGACGACCATAGGGATGCCCACCGAGCCGAACTTCATCACTTCGAGAGCTTTTTCGACGTGCAACTCGCGGGGCCTTCCGTGAGCATCGAGCCGGCCGTAATCGTAAACGCGATAAGTGAGGTCGGAATATTCCTGCACCTCGCAGAGCACCATGCCTGGACCGATGGTGTGCGGAGTTCCGGCGGGAACAAAAAATGTGTCACCGCCGTGCACTACGTGCGACACGAAGAGATCCTCGATTTTATTTTCCGCGAGAGCGCCGAGGAATTTCTTCTTATCTACTCCGGATTTCAAACCCACAAGGACTTGTGCTCCTGGCTCGGCAGCGACCGCGTGCCACATTTCCGTTTTGCCACGGCCGCCGGCGGCTTGTTCGTGCGCGGCAGCGTAGGCGTCGTTTGGATGCACCTGAATGGACAGCTTTTCCTGGGGGAAGATGAATTTCACGAGAATAGGGAAGTTTTTGCGGGAAGCGAGGCGGGTGCCTCGCCACTCGGCGGGCATCTCGCTCCACGCCGTGCCTAGCGTCTTCCCCTTAAAAGGGCCTGTCGCGATTTTGCAATCGACGCCGGTAAGCCAGGCTTCGCCCAGTGGCTCGGCCAGGTTGGATTTTGCAGGGTAGAGCGGCGCGAGCGAGCGCGAACCCCAGAGGCGCGGGCTGAAAATCGGCTCGATGCGTAGCGGCTCGGGTCGCACGGAATCCAGGGGCGAATCAGGCGGCGGCTTCGACGCGGCTGAAGAAGTGCTCGAGGCGGCGCAGCCCTTCGTCAATGCGCTCGATGGATGTGGCGTAGGACAGGCGCAAGTAGCCGGGAGCGCCGAAGGCATCGCCGGGAACGAGGGCGACACGCGCGTTGTCGAGGAGCAGCTTGGCAAGTTCGGTGGTGTCTTTGGCGAGCGCACGGCCGCTGCTGCCATTGGCCAGGTGCGCGGCGACATTGGGGAACGCGTAGAACGCGCCGCCGGGATCCTCGCAGGTGACTCCGGGAATGGCGCGCAAGCCGTCGACGATGCGGCGGCGGCGCCGGGCGTATTCGGCGAGCATCACTGGAACGGAATCCATCGAGCCGCGCATGGCTTCGAGCGCAGCGTGCTGCGCGATGGAGGTGGGATTGGAGGTGGACTGGCTCTGCAACTTGACGGTCGCTTGAATCAGCGCTTCCGGCGCGAGCGTATAGCCGATGCGCCAGCCGGTCATGGCGAATGTTTTCGACATCGAGCCGATGATGATGACGTGCTGCTTGGACTCGGCAACGCTGGCGATGGAATAGGGCTTGTGCGGCTCGTAGGTAAAGTGCGAATAGCACTCGTCGCTCATTAGCCACACGTTGCGTTTTTTGCAGACGGCGAGGATGCGTTCGTACTCATCGGGAGGCACGACGCCGCCGGTCGGATTGTTTGGCGAGCTGAGAATGACCATGCGCGTCTTTGCGGTGATGGCCTTCTCGATGACGCTGGCCTTGACGCTGAATCCGTCTTCCGGCCGCGTCTCGACGTGCACGGGCGTCCCGCCGGCATATTTCACGATGTCCGGATAGCTGACCCAGTAGGGTGCGGGGATGATGACTTCGTCGCCCTGTTGCACGAGCACGCTGACGGCATTGAAGATGGAGTGCTTGCCGCCGACGTTGACGATGCATTCCTTGGGATCGTAGCTTGAGTGCAATTCGCGTTTGTGCCAGGCGCAAATGGCCTCGCGTAGCGGCATGATCCCGCCGGTGGGCGTGTATTTCGTGAAGTTCTGCTCGATGGCGCGAATGGCAGCTTTCTTGATGTGGTCCGGAGTGGGGAAGTCCGGCTCGCCGGGGCCGAAGTCGGCGATGTCCACGCCTTTGGCTTTCAGCTTGTCGGCCTCGGCGATGACTGCAGAGGTTGGGGAGATTTGGATGCGCTTGATGCGTTCCGTCAGTTGCACGCTGTCTCCTTCGTAGCGCCAGGTGTTAGCCGGCGGGTTTCTTTTCATGCGGTCACGAAATTTTTGCACGCAGACGCTCTTCGACCGCCGGCGGCACCAAGCCGGTGAGCGGGCCGCCGAGTTGCGCAATCTCTCGCACTAACTTCGCGCTCAGGTAGCTGTACGTTTCTCCCGGCAGCATAAACACGGTTTCCAGGCGCGGCTCGAGCTTGCGGTTCATTAGCGCCATTTGCAATTCGTACTCGTAGTCCGAGATGGCGCGGATACCACGCAGGATCACGCCGGCGTGGCGCTTGCGCGCGTAGTCGACGAGCAAGCCGTCGAAAACGTCGACTTCGACGGCGGACCACTGCCGGGTTACTTCGCGGAGCATCTCCACGCGCTCGGGGGCGGAAAACAGCGGCGCTTTTTCGGTATTGCGCAGCACGGCGACGATCAGCAAATCGAACATTTTTTCGCCGCGCTCGATCAGGTCGAGGTGGCCGTTGGTCACGGGGTCGAAGGAGCCGGGATAGATGGCGATGGACGTTTTCATGAGAGCGGCACGGTCTTCGTATTCTAACCCAGGCCGCAAAGGCGGCAGACGTCAAACTTTTGGCCGGCGATGGAGGTACTCCTTGCGTTGAGAATCGTCTGGGCAGGGAATGTAGCGTAGGCCCAAATTGGCTGACTGAGGCAATGGCGGCGCCGGTTCCGTAATGGTGGCGCTCTGGTCCGCGCAAAATCGTTTCGCACCAAGCTCAGATTGTGACAGTATGCGTGGGCTTAGACAGGTGGGCGAAAGTTTGGCTCGCGCATCTTGGATGGAGGTCGGGAAACAAATGAGCCTTAGTCATGGGGTACAGGCGCTGGGCCTATTTTGTTTTGCAGTTCTGCTGTGCTCATCCGAGGCAAGCGCTCAAGAGCAGCCACGACTGAATCTTATGCCGCTCCCGGCGAGCGTGCAGACGGGCCGCGGCAGCTTGCGCATCGACTCATCGTTTTCCGTTGCCCTGAGTGGCCACAGCGAAGCCCGCCTCGACCGCGCGGTGCAACGATTCCTACGGCAACTCGCGCGCGAGACTGGGCTGCCGCTTTCGGCAAAGACGTCGTCGAAAGCTACGCTGGCGATTCACACGGATCACGCGAGCAAGGAGATTCAAGAGTTGGGCGAGGATGAATCGTACGCGCTTGAAGTCAGCCCGGACGGCGCGAAAATTGAGGCCGCCACGCCGCTCGGCGCGATGCACGGGCTGCAAACTTTTTTGCAATTGGTGGAA
>WNEY01006694.1_pt1 | contig 11271 bp, 16 predicted proteins | sample 5400531 | NCBI WGS metagenome assembly WNEY01 (sample SAMN13153338, study PRJNA577476) | soil metagenome | isolation source: 200 cm saprolite under Douglas fir tree site 1 | place: USA:California | collected 2015-04-18
GCGTTCGCGCGACTGCTCTCGACGCGCGCAAGTACGACTTCCAGGTGCGGGTCCTCGTCAACCTGTGCGCGGCGGTCAACGCAGAGACAGGGCAGCAGGCGCTCGAGGAGATGAAGGCGGCGGGCTGCCAGGTCCAGGCAGCGACAGCGCCGTAAAGGAGATCGACACCCCCACACAGTGGGGAGGGACTTAGTGCCCCCTCCCCGCCTCGATGGGAGGGTTGGGGAGGGGGTGTTAGATAACTACTTCCGGCGTCGGGCGGCTGTCGGCGCGCCCTCGTACTTGAAGGACACGTTCAGCCGTACGCGGTAGGTGCTCACCTTCCCGTTCTCGATGGTGACGTCTTGCCGCACCACCTCTGCCACGCGGAGGTCGCGGAGGGACTTGGCAGCTGTCTCGATGGCCGACTTGGCGGCCGCCTCCCACGACGTGCTGCTGGTACCCACCAGCTCGGTCACCCGATAGACGCTGTCAGCCATGGTTACCTCCTGTGTGTGCTGGATTCGGCACTTTGATTGTGGCGCAGGTCTGGCAGCAGCGCCGCGAGCTTCTCCGCGCGAGTCACGGGTTCGAGACCCGGACCTCGCACGTAGATCACCTGCTCAGTGATGCCGCGCTCGAGGTAAGCCCCTGACCGTTCGACGAGCTCGCCGGCGCTCTTCCCGTCCCAGTCGAACTGCACCGAGCGGCGGATCTCTGACGCGTCGCGACCGAGCTCGGCGCACGCCTGCTCGAGCTTATCGATGAGCTCTTTCGTCCGCGCCGGATCGCCGCCGGCGGCGTTCCACACGTCGGCGTAACGCGCCACCAGCCGCATCGTGGTCTCGCCGGAAGCACCGATCCAGATGGGCGGGTGGGGCTTCTGGAGCGGCTTCGGGTTGGCGATCGCGTCCTTCATGTGGTAGTAGCGGCCGTCGAAGTTGGTGCGCTCCTCGGTCCAGAGCGACTTGATGATGCGCAGCGACTCGCTGAGACGTCCGACGCGATGGTCGAGTCCTTCGAAGCCGTACATCTGGTGCTCGATCTCGGCCCACGCGGCCCCGATGCCGAACTCCAGGCGCCCGCCCGAAAGATGGTCGACTGTGACCGCTTCCTTGGCGAGCAGCGCGGGATTGCGGTAGGTGTTGCCGGTGACCATGCAGCCGATGCGGACGCGCTTGGTCGCCTCGGCCATCGCGGCTTGCAGCGTCCAGCCTTCGTAGATCGGTCTGTCAGGTCCGCCCTCACCGATCGAGGCGAGGTGGTCGAAGTCCCAGACGTGGTCAAAGCCTGCGTCATCGGCGATTCGCCACACCTTGCGCAGCGTGTCGATGGTCGTGTCCTGACCCGAAAGCTTCAGTCCGAATCGGAGAGGGTGCGTCATCGAGATCTGATGTTAATGGCCGAACGAAGCGACCACCGCCACCGCGCCGAGGCCCGCGATTGCGAGACCGCTGACGATGCCGATGGTTCTGGCCACGGTGGGAGTGACGCGAGCACGTAGGAGGGCCGTGATCGCGGCGAGGATGAGCCACCAGCTGGCGGAACCGAGCCCGACGCCGGCGACCACCAGCGCGGGTAGAGTCCACGAGCCGCTCAACCCTGCGCCAAGCGCCGCAGCGAGCGCAGCGAACGAGATGATGGTCGCGGGGTTGGTGATGGTGAGGCCGAGGATCGAGGCGTAAGCCCACGCAAGCCCGGCGCCAGTCGTGTTCGTGGTCGCCTCGCGGGTCGCAGGAGTGCTGATGACCGAACGGATGCCGATGAAGATCAACGCCAGGCCACCGGCAAGCGCCAGCCATCGTGCGACCGGGGCCAGAGTCGTCGTGACCACGGCCGCGACACCGAAGACTGCAACGGCTGCATAGAACGCGTCGGCGGTGGCCACGCCAAGTCCGGACACCAATCCGGTCAGCCAGCCGCGGAGAAGACTTCTTCTAAGGCAGAGAAAGAAGATCGGCCCGGGTGAAGCCGCGATCGCAAAGCCAAACGCAAAGCCCCTGATCAGCAGGCTGGCCACCCGAACCTCTCATGGCGCGTGATTGTATGTCCGATTCGAGTGGGAACGCCCGGCCGTATGTCACAGCCGGGCGCGGTCGTTAGGTCAGGAAGCCTTGATACCGAGAGCCAGCAGCGCAGCGACAGCGTCCGCTGCCGTCGCATAGACAGTGGATCGATTGCCTGTATCACCGAACGCACCGCTCGCGGCCACCAGGTCGCCTTCATAGAAACGGTCGTTGGGAGGGCCGATGCCGATGATGTCGTTTATGAGCACGCGGTGCTCGCACTCGATGCCGCAGATCTGAGCCGCGGCCTCGGCGACGAACGCGTTGCCGCTCGACGCAGCCTGCTTGACCGCGCCCAGGTATGCGCCGATGAAGATCGATTCGAGGGCCGCGCCCATGGCGAGCATGCTGCCTTTCGAACCGAAGGTGCCGTCGGGAAACTTGAACGTGTGCGCCGCGATGCGAGCTGTTCAGCAGGGTCGAGGTGGCCGGATCGCCGGGCGCCGACCACGGCGATCCCGAGCCCACAGCGTTGCCGTAGAACGCGATGCCGATTCGCTCAGCGCCCACCGCGGCCGCGGCGAAGTCGGTCGTGGCGTCGGCCAGCGCCGGCATCACCTTGCTGAGACCCGCGGCTCCGGCCGCCGCGGCGCCGCCGGCGAGCAGCAGCTTCTGCATGAATCCGCGCCGGGTCGCCACCGGCTTGAAGAAATCGACGCGTTCGAGGATCTGCTCCAGGCGCCCGCCTGCGGGCGCGCCGAAATCACCCATGACGTCTCCTTAATGGTCGTGTGACTCGGAGGGGTCCAGGCCGTGCACGGCGGCGCAGGCCGAGCCGTAATTTGATACGAGGCCGGCGCCACTCCGGATCATTGCCGGCGCAACGCGCCCGAGCCTCCACATGGCGTTCAAGACCCGTTCACATGGCCTTCACAACTCCGCGGAATGCTGAGGACATCAAATCCCCGTATTTCAAGGAGTGAGATCGACATGAGACGTGGACTCGGTTTTTTGGGACTGCTGGTGACGATCGTGATCGTCGCGGTGGTCGGAGTGATCGCCTACCAGGCGGGCTGGTCTGACGGCTTCGCGCAGCACCTGCCCGAGGCGGGCGCGGCGGCGGCGCCGGCGGGCTACTACCCGTACTACTACGGCGGCCCGCACTTCTTCGGCTTCGGCTGGATCTTCGGCCTGCTGTTCTTCCTCTTCTTCATCTGGTTGCTGTTCCGTATCGCGGGATTCGCGATGTGGGGACGCCGGTTCGGATACGGCGGCGGTTGGAAGCGCCACGACGGTGGCGGCATCCCGCCGATGTTCGACGAGCGGATGCGCGAGTGGCACCAGCGGGTGCACAGCGGCCAGCCGGGATCAGAGACTCCCTCGTCTCCAGGGTCTCCCCCGCCTCCTCCGCCCACGACTGCGTAGTTGAACGACGGAACTAGGATGGTCGCCGGAGTGGCGACCATCCTCGTCGTTGACGACGAACCGCGCATCGTGCAGATAGTGCGCGACTACCTCCAGCACGGCGGGTTTGCCGTGCTGGTCGCGTCGGACGGGCCCACAGCGCTGCGCACCGCGCGCACAGGCCGTCCTGACCTGGTGGTTCTGGACCTGGGTCTGCCCGGACAGGACGGACTCGACGTCGCGCGCGCGCTGCGACGCGACGGCGACGTGCCGATCATCATGCTGACCGCCCGAAGCGAAGAGTCGGACAAGCTCGTCGGTCTCGAGCTCGGCGCCGACGACTATCTGACAAAGCCGTTCAGTCCAAAGGAGCTGGTGGCTCGAGTGCGGACGGTCTTGCGCCGCGCTGAAGGTTCCAAGCGCCAGTCGGAGCTGATCCGCGTTGGCAACGATGTGTCGCTGGACGTGCCTCGGATGGAGGCGCGCTTTGGTGGCCGGCGGGTGGACCTGACCAAGACCGAGTTTCAGTTGCTCGCGGCCCTGGCGCGCGAACCGGGCCGGGTGTTCACGCGCGCGCAGCTGCTGGATGCGGTGCGTGGCGTGGCGTTCGAGTCGTACGAACGCGCCATCGACGCTCACGTCAAGAACATCCGCCGCAAGATCGAGCCCGACTCGCGGTCCCCGCGCTACGTGCTGACGGTTTTCGGGGTCGGGTACCGCTTCGCCGAGCCGCCGGCGTCGAAGTGAGCCGTCGCTGGGGGCCGCCTCCGGACCGGCGCCCGCCGTGGTGGCCGGAGGATCGGCCGTGGCCGCCTCAGCGTCGATGGGGCCGGCGTGGCCCCCCCGCCTTCCTTTGGCGGCTGGGCTGTCTGCTGCTGACCGCGATTTTCGTCCTGTCCGTCGGGAGCTCGATCGCGGTCGGCTATCTGGCGGGGCGTTTCGGAGCCCTGCCGGTGGCGACGTTTGTCGCGGTCGTGTTCCTGCTGTTGGTTTTTGGCGCGGGCCGTGGAATGCGCCGGTTCACTCGGCCGATGGACGATCTGATCGACGCGGCCGGTCGCATCGAGCGTGGCGACTACTCGGCGACGATCCCCGAATCGGGGCCGCGCGAGCTGCGGTCGGTGGCGCGTGCGTTCAACTCGATGTCGGCACGGCTCAAGTCGAGCGACGAGCAGCGGCGATCGTTTCTCGCCGACGTCGTGCACGAGCTGCGCACGCCGTTGTCTGTGATTCGCGGCCAGGCCGAAGGCATCGCCGACGGCGTTTATGCCGCTGACGTGGAGCACATCGCTCCGATCGTCGACGCGACTCGATCGCTGGAACTGCTGGTCGAGGACCTGCGGGCACTGGCGCTGACCGACACCGGCAGCCTGGTGCTGAATCGCGAGCCTATCGATCCGGCGGAGCTGGTCGACGAGACGGTGGCGTCGTTTGCGGTGCAGGCTGACGAGGCGGGCGTGAAATTGAACGCGTCGGCGCCTTCCGGCCTGCCCGTGGTGGACGTGGATCCCACGCGGATGCGCAGCGCGATTGGCAACGTGATCGCCAACGCCCTTCGACACACGCCGTCGGGTGGCTCGGTCTCGGTTTCGGCGGCGGTGGCCGGCGTTGACCCGGTGGTGATTTCGGTGGTTGACACCGGCCAGGGGATCGCGCCCGAGCTGCTGCCCCACGTGTTCGAGCGGTTCGTGCGCGGTGCTGGGTCCAAGGGCAGCGGTCTCGGGCTGGCGATCGCGCATGACATCACCGTCGCGCATGGCGGGACGATCGATGTGGAGAGCACGCTCGGCGCCGGCACGACCGTCCGAATCTCGCTACCCGTCGCGAGCACCTAGTCCGCAAGATTCGCGGCTTATCGCCCTCATAGCTGATGGGGGTAAGTCTTTATGCGCGCTGTGCTCGCAGCCGTTTTGTTCGTGACGGTGATGTCGTGTGGTGGGACCTCTACTGCCGCCACGCCATCTCCAGCAGGCCTGCTTTCCAATCCGTGCAGCTACCTGTCGAAAGCCGATTTCCAGCAGACGCTTGGCCTGTCTCTGGAGGGGTACCGCGCCGGCCAGGCATGCAGTTATCGGGATTCTCGCGGCGACACGTGTCAGGTCACTGTGCTCGCTGACACCGGTCAATTCGCGGCCTCACAAGCGACCGCCTCCAGGTACGGCGTCGTCGAAAACCTGGGCGCCGGCGACAAGAGCTTCTACAGCGCGCAGCTCCAGAGCCCGGGCGTGTGGATCTTCGACCTCGGGCTCATGAAAGGCGGCGCGTTTGCAAGCGCGCTGTGCGGCGCAAGGTTCGGCTCCAGCAATCCAAAGCCGCAAGCCGCGCGGCTCGGAAACCTGATCGCCTCGCGACTCTGACGCGGTAACTGGCTACAGAATTCAGCGAACGGGGAGCCCTGCGCCGCTCGCGAGCCTCCGGACGTGGCTCAGTCGAGCGGACTCCAATCCTTCACCGCGACCCACTTGTCCTCCACACGCTCGAAAACGGAACCGACCGGCGAGTCGACGAAGGGCAGGATGGTCGGGTCGTAGTTCGCGATCGTGTTCACGTCGTAGACATCGAAGTTGTCGGGATTGTTCGTGTACTCATCGTCCTCGTTGATCCCCGAGAAGAAGTTCCAACCGCTGTCGTCCGGGCGCGTGGGCTGCTCCCGGTACATGAAGCGAACTGGAAAGCCCTCGACAGTGATCCGGTCGGACGCGACGCAGCCCCCGAGGCCGGTCTTGAGCGGTTTGATGTCAGCCGCAGCGAGTTTGAATTTCTTCCTAGTCAAGTGTCTTCTCTATCCAGATGCCCAGTTGTTCATCTCCAGCCCGCCCGTTTCGCGGGACTTATGCTGACTCGCGTGAATGGTGCGCTGGAGGAGGCATTTCGCGCGCATTCCTGGGCCACTCGGCGGCTTCTCGAGTTCTGCCAGGACCTGACTCCCGAGCAGCTGGCAGCCGGTCGTAACGATGCCACCGGCTGGAGCATTCTCGAGACTTTCAGTCACCTCATCTCCGCCGATGGTTACTACGTTGGAACGCTCGACGGATCGGGACGGCCCGTGCCGAAGTGGAACGACTCTGATGAGCCGGCCTGGGGCATGGACGCCCTGCTCGAGCGCTCGGCCAAATTGGCCGGCCTCTGGGAGACGTACCTAAAGACCCACGACGATGCCGAACGGGTGGTCGACCTCGACGAGGGCACGTTCGAGTGCCGCGCCGGGGTAGTCGTTGCCCATGCGCTACACCACGGCGACCTCCACCGCGAGCAGATCTGCTCGATCCTCAGACGGCAGGGCTTGGAGCCTCCCGACCTGCAGCCGTGGGAGTACGCGATCGACAAGGGACGAGCCCGGTTCATCGCCGCGGCTCAGCCCGGGTGACGAAGACCCCGCGCGCTGAGTGTTGGGGGAGTGGTCGAAGTCTGCCCCTCTATCAGCTGCAGGCAGTAGGCGCAGGCTGTTGTCGACCGGGTTTCTTGCTTTTGATAACGAACGAGGCCAAGGGCCCGTTACCGGAGCATGAGACCAACGCACAGTGCGGCCGCCGCGGCATTCGCCGCCGTCTTCCTTCTAGCCGGCTGCGGTAACGCCCCGGTAGCGCGGTCGTCGTCCAGCCTGGTCGCGCAGGTCTCGGCCAGCCCGACGGGGGCATCTTCACCCAGCCCAAACGCCACGCCCACTGGCGTCCATCCCTCCCCATCCGCGTCTCCTGTCCAATGTCAAACGTATGAACCCTTGCCAGGTCTCTGTGTGGGTGTCATCGGCCGGGTTCCGACGCATCAGGAATACGTCGCGATGACCGCGGCAGGCGCGCCCGCGATTGAGAAGGCACTCGGTTACAAGGATTGGTCGGTCTGCGCGAACGGTGAGAACTGCTACAGGGTCAGCCCGGAGCCGTCCGGGATGGTCGGCACCGACGCCGGCGTCCTCAACGGCGCGTTTGGCCAGTACCCGGGCGGCGGTCTCGGGGCGGCGTGTTGGGTGTTCCTGTACCGCGACTCCGGCGGCTGGCATTTCCTGGACTTCGCGTGCGCCCAGAACCCGGGCTTTACCCCCGGGTCGGCCGACAGCGGGACTCATGTGTTCGTGAGTGGATGCGCCAACTACAGAACGACGCCGTCGCTCACGGCCACAGTACTCGGCTGCCTGGCCAAGGGCACGGTTGTCAACGTGGATAGTGCCCCGGTGTACGCGGAGGCGCATGTCTGGTGGCACCTGACCGGGCGCGGCTGGATGGCGCACGATTACCTCTGCGAGATCTGCCGGGTCTAGCAGCCGAAAGGGAATCGCCTGAGCTGGAGCGGGAGACGGGGTACACGCCCCAAGTACCAAACCTTCAGTCCAATTCATTTACAGACTCGGTTCGTCGGTCGAAGTCTAGTGGGCCGAACTAGCCATTGCCATTGTGATCCTCGCGTACGTTGCCTTTTCCGCATCGAGTTGGCATGGCCTTTGGGACCCGTTCTTGACACTGGTCCTGGTAGTCGTACTCAGCGCCCCCTGCACCGGCGCGCACGAACTTGGTCATGCCGTCGCGGGGCGAATGCTCGGACTCAAGCTCAATAACATCCACCTGGGAAGAGGCGGGACAATTTCAATTGGCTCAAGACTGCAAGTCGGGCTCTTCCCCTTCCTGACCGGCGGCTTCACCACCTTTCAACCAGCCGACTGCCCGATTGGTCGGTCTGGGTCAGTGTTCCTCAACGGCGCCGGAATCCTGGTCAATCTGGCGTTGGTTCTCGCCGCACTATTGCTGATCCACGTCTTTTCCGGTTTCGGCTGGGCCCTGCTGATCTTCAATTCCGCGGCATTCGTCCACAACCTGACACCCATGAGATCAGCTCACAGTCCGGGAGGTTGGAACGACGGAGCCATGATCTGGAGGGCCATTTTTCGGGGCCGCTGAAAGCTCGGCCGCCGGAAAGGGTGGGAGGAGTCCGAACAGGCCGCTGTGTGGTTGTGCTGGAGCGGGAGACGGGGTCCTCGCCCCAAGTACCAATCGCCGCGTCGAGTTCGTCTATCGTCTCAGCGATTGAGGAAGCATTCAGGACTCGGAAAGGGGCTACGTTGGAGCGACCGTAGCTATACCCAACTCCAAAGCCGCTGAAGCCATCCTGTTGTCATACGTTACGAGCCGTCGAAGGCTCTCACCTAGTTGCCTCATCGTGGCAAGGTGGATCGCGTCCAGCGAACGAAGATCGGCAGGCAAAAGCGAGCCAGCCTCCAGGAGGATCCGGTCGGTGACTCGGATCAGTTCAATGCGGGTCAGGACGTCATGACCCCGCTGAACAGCAGCCGACCCCAGCGGTAGCAGCGCCCTCGCCACCTCGGTTCGCGCCAGCGCGCTAACAACCAATGGCGCACGGCGTCGCAGATACCTTCGCAGCGCCGCCGACTCTTTTTCTGTGACAGCAAGCTTCACGATCGCGGAAGAGTCCAGATAGATCGCGCGCTCAGCGGTCATCGCGCCGCAATCGCGCCAGGGCCGCCGACGGTGCTTCCTTCCCCGCCGGCAACGGCAAGGGCTTGGGGAGATCCTCGAGGCTGCGGGCGGCCGGAACCACTTCGCCAGCGGCGCGAAGTCGGCCGAGTGGTTCAGCTTTCGGCAACGGGGCCAGCACGGCTATCGGCCGGCCGCGATCCGTCACCTCGATGGTTTCACCAGCCTCGACCCGTCGCAGCAATTCGCTTGCCCGCTGGCGCAGCTCACGAACACCCACTGTCGCCATGTGCTATTTGTAGCACATATCACTCAACCTGATTAGCGCACTCCCTTCTTTGTGGCCATCTGCTGGATCCACACGATGGGATTCGAGAGCAGCTCACGGTGCAACGGCGATGGCGCGGGCCAAAGTGGAAGGTGTTGACCCTCGATCAATTGGTCAGGATGGCGATCGAGCGGCGGGAGACAGCTTTCACATCCGGGGGTGGATGGAAACGGAAAAACATCCGCCGGCCCCCCATCGCACTCGGCCCCTGGACAGAACCATTGGTTGTCCCTCCACTTGGTGGCTGGGTAAATCCGCTCGCAGTGGAGACACCAACCCCAGCGTCCACTCGACAGGTCACATTCCGCGCACGCCCCGACGAACTCGACTTTCACTAACACTGCAGTCACGCTACGGGTACCCAGCGCAGATGTCATCCCTCTTTACAGACGCGTCTGCCCGGGCGTTCGCCGGCCGGTCGGCGGAGCCGGTAACCGTAACGTCGGCAAGCACAGTCTTTCAGACTATCGATCATCGAGATGACCGGCCAGACGACGGCAGAGGAACTGGCCCAACTGGTGTCGTATCACTTCGAGTTGTCGCTCGGTCGTGTGGAACAGCAGAGGCGGCCAACTTGTCGGCACCGATGCCAGCTTGCCCTCGGGGCTGCGTTGTGTTGCATCCTTCGGCCATGGCGAAGATGGCCGCTTCCGACGTCATTGAGCTACTCGACCTTCTAGACGCCCGCGGGATTTCGATGGGCTTCGAGTAACTCGCGACAATCCTGGCGCGCGGGATGAAGCTGGAGCGGGAGACGGGCTTCGAACCCGCTACCTCGACCTTGGCAAGGTCGCGCTCTACCAAGTGAGCTACTCCCGCTCGGCGAGAGAAGATGATACCGGCTAGCGCCGGTACCTCCATTTGTACCGCCATGTGAAGAACGCCGTCGCAAGCCCCCACAGAATCGCCATCGCCGGCAGCACGTACGCGGGCGGCATATGCGGCAGGCCCACGCCCTCGAAGAACCCGTAACCGAAAGTCAGCAGAGCCGTCGCGCCCAGTGACGAACCGAACGCGAGCAGTTGAATCCGCGCCTCCAGGTCGTCCAGCCGTGTCAGCGCGCGAACGAACACAACGAGGGCGATGAGCGCCGGCACAGCCGGCAGCGCCGCAAGGTAATACCGCCAATCGGCGTCGGGGTTGGCCTGAATCAACGTGATCGCGCCCACCAGGACCATGAGATACGCGAGCATCGAGAGCCCGAAGTTGATCTGCGAGCGATACGTGACCCATGACGACTGCGTCGCCGGCGGCAGCGGCGCACTCGGCGGAGGCCCGGCGAAGACTGGAAGCGGCGCCTCGGTCCTCTTGAAAGGCGAGGCGGCATCCGCGAACGGGGTCTCGAGCGGCTGACTCGCGGTTTCCGACGGCACCGGCTGGGTGGACAAGACCTCGGGAAGCTTACCCGACGCCGGTGGAAACCTGATAACTGTTGACCCTCCGGCGGCTAGCTCTCCGAGCGGTCCTCGATCTCCCACGCGTGGTCCATCGTGTGCCACGAAATGCGCCGCGCCATGTATCGCGCAGACCGGCCGCCCTCGCGCCGCGGCTTGCCGTTCGCTCCAACGCGAAAAGCTTCGAGCCACGCCTCGCGCAGCGCCTTGATGGCCTTGATGTCCCCCACCTCGGGCTGCTTGAGCTTGAGCGCAAAGCTGGATCCGTAGCCTGCTTCGGCGCCGAGAACATGCTCGACGATCTTGTCGCGATCGCGTCCACCGCCACGCGGACCTTTGCGCAGAGAGGCCGGCGCTTTCTTGACGACTCCATCGAACACTTTCCACGTCGCCTCGACCAGCGAGCACATGCGCTCGACCTCGGCTTTCGACATCGGCTGCAGCTCGAGCTTGGACATAGCGCCGGGTGCGCCGAAATCGGTTGTGGCATCACCTCGGAGATGGTCAACGCCGTCGAAATTCGAGCGACCTACGGGGAACGGCACGCCCGCTGTCTTTGCGACCACCGAATAGCGATGCGCGTAATCGCTCAGTGCCTGGAGCGCCAGCTTCTGATCCTTGCCCGCCCTGCACCATCCCGGCCAGTCGATCGCGCTGGCAAAAGTCCTCTTCGACCCGATCTCAAAAACGACACGCGTGGCGGCCACGAGGCAAGATTAGTGTCGTGGCACGCG
>WNEY01004643.1_pt1 | contig 11265 bp, 9 predicted proteins | sample 5400531 | NCBI WGS metagenome assembly WNEY01 (sample SAMN13153338, study PRJNA577476) | soil metagenome | isolation source: 200 cm saprolite under Douglas fir tree site 1 | place: USA:California | collected 2015-04-18
AGGCCGCGCATGAGCGCCTCGATCCGCTCGAGCATGGCATTGAGGTTGCCGGCGAGCCGGTCGAGCTCGTCGCCGGTGCCGGCGATCGGCAGCCGCCCGGTGAGATCGCCGTCCATGATGGTGCGCGTCGTGTCGGTCATGGCGTCGACGCGCTTGAGCACGCGGCGGGTCACGAAGAAGCCGCCGGCGAGGCCGAGCACGACGATCGCCGCCAGCGACCAGCGGCCGGCGGCGAGCACGATATCGTGCAGGCGATCACGCTCTTCGAGGTCGCGTCCGACCAGAAGCCGGAAGCCGCCCGGCAACTGGAACACCCGCACCAGCGCGCGGTGGCCGGACCCCTCCAGATCGTCGAGCCGCCGGTAGGCGGTCTCGGTCCAACCGCGCGTCTCGAGCACGCCGGTCGCCAGCGAGGAAATGTTGCCGGCGAGCCCCTCGCCGGCGGCCGTGGTCACGAGGTAGAGGCTCGAGCCGGGCCGGCGCGCTCGCGCATCGACCACGAAGACGAGCCGACGGATACCGCCCAGACGATATTGCTCGTTCAGCCCGGTGATCTCGGCGTCCACCGTCTGGGTGATCTGCTCGGTGATCAGCCGGCGGGTATTCCAGGCGAAATAGCCGAGCAGGAACGCGGCAAACAGCGCGAACACGACGACGTAGACGAGCGTCAACTTGAACGCCGTCGTGCGGAAGAACTTGCCAAACGCCGTCATCCGTCACCCGTGGATGTCATCCGCCGCCCGCGCGGACGACATCGTCATTTACTGTCACGGATCACATAGCCCGCGCCGCGCACCGTGTGCAGCAACGGTTGGGCGAACCCCTTGTCGATCTTCGAGCGCAGCCGCGAAATATGCACATCGATGACGTTGGTTTGCGGGTCGAAATGATAATCCCACACGTTTTCCAGCAGCATGGTGCGGGTCACCACCTGACCGGCGTGCTTCATCAGATATTCGAGCAGGCGGAACTCGCGCGGCTGCAGCACGATCTCTTCGCCGCCGCGCGTGACTTGATGCGACAGCCGGTCGAGCTCGAGATCGCCGACGCGATAGACCATTTCCTCGCGGCCGCCACGGCGGCGCGCCAACACCTCGATGCGCGCGAGCAGCTCGGAGAACGAATAGGGTTTGGGGAGATAGTCGTCGCCGCCCGCCCGCAGCCCCTTGACCCGGTCATCGACCTGACCGAGCGCCGAGAGAATCAGCGCCGGCGTCTCGATGCCCTTGCTGCGCAAGGTCCCGATCACCGACAGGCCGTCGAGCTTGGGCAGCATGCGGTCGACGATCAGCACGTCGTATTGGCCGTCGAGCGCATGCGCGAGCCCTTCCTCGCCGTCGGCCGCGAGCTCGGCGATATGCCCGACCTCGCGGAAGGCCTTCGCAAGGTAATCGGCGGCGTCGCGGTCGTCCTCGATGATCAAGAGCCGCATGGCGATCCGCCCAATCCGGCGCTCGTCGAGCTCTGGCCCGGGCCGCGCCGTCATATCCGACCTATGCACGCCAGCACCCATTCGACAGTGTCCGGCCGCTTCGGCGACTCTGATCCTACCCAATTCCCGCAAGGCCGCGTAGGGCCTGCGAGCCCGACAAATACGCGAGGGGGCGGCGGGCCGAAGCCCACCGCCCCCTCAACCAACTCCTCGCGGCGGGGGCGACGGATGCCGATCGGAGTCAGAAGGATGGGGGCGAGCCACCGGCCCGCCCCCCTGGTTCGAACCGCCGGCGGGGGCGACGGATGCCAGCGGTACGCCCCATTCGGTTAGGCGCTGCCGAGCCGAAGGGCGACGAACCTGGTCCCTTCGCCCGACTTCACCCGCATCAGCACCGTGCGCTTGCCGTCCTTGTGGGCATCGCGGATCGCATCGGTCACGTCGGCGGGGGCGGCGACTTTCTTGCCGGCCACCTCGAGGATGACGTCGCCAGTCTTCAAGCCATGTTCGGAAGCAACCCCGTTGGGATCGACCTCGGTGACGACCACGCCGTCGGCTCCGCTGCCGGCGACCGTGCTGGCGGGGGCGACCGTGAGGCCTAGTCGCGGCACCTGGGTGTCGGCCGAAGGTTTGCGGCTGTCGCTTTCCACCTTGGCCTCGCGCTGCTTCGGCAATTCGCCGAGCGTCAGCGAGAAGCTCTTCTCCTCACCCTTGCGCCATACGGTCAACTTCACCGTCGCCTTCGGCGCGAGCGCGCCGATCTGGCGGGCGAGGTCGCGTGCATCCTTGACCGGGGTGCCGTTGACCGCGGTGATCACGTCGCCGGCGAGGATGCCGGCCTCGACCGCCGGGCTGCCCGGTTGCGGCTCGGCCACCAGCGCGCCCTGCGGCGTCTTGAGGCCGATGCTCTCGGCGATCTCGGCGGTGACCGGTTGGATCTGCACGCCGATCCAGCCGCGGGTCACGGAGCCTTTGTCCTTGAGCTGCGCCACCACGGTCTTGACGGTCTCGGCGGGGATCGCAAACGCGATGCCGACCGAGCCGCCGGAGGGCGAGAAGATCGCGGTGTTGACGCCGATGACGTTGCCGTCGACGTCGAAGGTCGGGCCGCCGGAATTGCCCTTGTTCACCGGCGCGTCGATCTGGATGAAGTCGTCATAGGGGCCGGCGCCGATATCGCGCCCGCGCGCCGACACGATGCCGGCCGTGACGGTGCCGCCGAGGCCGAACGGGTTGCCGACCGCGAGCACCCAGTCGCCGATGCGTGGGTTCTTATCCCCGAGCTTGACGAACGGGAAATCGCCGCGGCCTTCGGCCTTCAGCAGAGCGACGTCGGTGCGCGGATCCGTTCCGATCACCTTGGCCGTGTAGGTCTTGCCGTCATCGGTCGTGATCTCGACGATGGCGGCCTTGTCGACCACGTGGTTGTTGGTCACCGCATAGCCGTCGGCCGAGATGAAGAAGCCGGAACCCTGCCCGGTCACCATGCGGCCACGCGGCTGCGCGCGCTGGTCGTCGGGAATGGCGCCTTCGGGCATGCCGAAGCGGCGAAAGAAGCGCTCCATCTGTGATCCTGGCGGAAACGGCGAGCCGCCCTCGAAGCCCATCATCTTGGTGCCGGCCTCGACCTTGACGCGGACCGAAATGACAGCGGGCTTCACCTTCTCGACGATGTCGGCAAATCCGACCGGCCGCTGCAGGCCCTGGGCATAGGCGATATTGGTGAGGGACAGATCGGGCGCTTTCGAAACAAGTTTGGCACCGCCAAAAAGGACGGTCACACCAAGACCAGCGACGCTGGCAAGCAGTACGAGACGGCGCGCAGTAAGAACGCGCGGCTTCGGAGCGGGATTGACGCTCTCGGACATATGATTCTCTCCACCTTCCTGACGCGGGTGCGACAGTGCACCTTGATTGACCGGCAGGATGGGGAGCGGCGCCTTACCGCGGCCTGACCGCAGGATTAAAGTTTGGTAAGGTGGGAAAAGAGGAAAATAGTCAGCAGATTCAATGATTTGAACGACGACGCTCAGGGCTCGCCGGGGCGCAGAAGATCGCTCAGCCGGGCCTCTTCGGCCGCTGTGAGCTTGGCCGGCTGGTTGCCGGCGAGCGCGGTCCTCGACCGATACCGCCGCGAGACCAAGACCAGCGCCAGCGCGCCGATCACGAACACCACCGCCGGCATCAGCCACAGCAACGCCGTATGCGACGTAAACCGCGGCTTGAGCAGCACAAAATCGCCGTAGCGCGCGACCAGAAAATCGATCACCTGCTGATCGGTGTCGCCGGCCTTGAGCCGTTCGCGCACCAGTATCCTCAGGTCGCGTGCCAGCGGCGCATCCGAATCGTCGATCGACTGATTTTGGCAGACCATGCAGCGCAATTCCTTGGAGAGCGCGCGGGCACGCGCCTCCAGCACCGGGTCGGGGAGAATTTCATCGGGTTGCACGGCCAAGGCATGCGACGCACCCAGCAAGGTCAAAGCAAGCAGAAGGAACTGCAAGCATCGCATGGCGATCACTCCGCGGGCGCAAGCGCGGGCCTGCCCCTGGCCGGCTGCGGCGCGCCGACGCGCAGGCGCCGATCCGAGAGCGAGAGCCCCCCGCCGATCACCATCACCACGGCGCCGAGCCAGATCAGCAGCACGAGCGGCTTGTAGTAGAGCCGCACCGCGATCGAGCCGTCTGGATTGGGATCACCGAGCGAAAGATAGAGCTGAGCGAATCCACGCCGCATCAGCGCGGCCTCGGTGGTCGAAGTCCCGCGCGAGGCGAAGCGCCGCTTCGACGGCTCCATGGTGCCGATGATCTCGCCATTGCGCCGCACGGTGAAATGGGCGGCCATTTCGCGGTAATTCGGCCCCTGGCGTGTCGTCATTCCGTTCAATTGCAGCTCATAACGGCGAATCGCGATCGACTCTCCCGGCTTGAGCTCGGCGATCCTTTCGGCACCCCACTGGGTCTCGCCGATGATGCCGAGCAGCGTGATGCCGAGCCCGAAATGGGCGAAGGCCGTGCCCCAGGTGGAGCGCGGCAGTCCGGCGGCGCGCGAAAGCGCCGTCATGGCCGGCACTTTGAGCAACGCGGTGCGCTCCAGGAGATCGGTCACGGCGCCCGCCATGACGAACAGCGCCAGCCCGACCGCGAACGGCACCAGGATCGGCCCGCCACCGCCGTCCATCGCAAAGATCACCGCAACGGTGATCAGCGCGATCGCGATCGCGCCGATGAGGCGTTGGGCGACGCCGAGCAGGTCGCCGCGCTTCCACGCCATCAGCGGCCCGAACGGCACCGCCAGCAGCAGCGGAACGAACAGCGGTCCGAAGGTCGCATTGAAGAACGGCGCGCCGACCGAAATCTTTTCCCCGGTCAGCGCTTCGAGCGCGAGCGGATAGAGCGTGCCGACGAAGACGGTCGCGCAAGCGGTCACCAGGAACAGGTTGTTGAGCACGAGCGCGCCTTCGCGGGAGATCGGCGCGAACAGCCCGCCCTGCTTCAACTGCGGCGCACGCCAGGCGAACAGCGCGAGCCCGCCGCCGATGAACAGCACCAGGATCGCCAGGATGAAGACGCCGCGCGTTGGGTCGGTAGCAAAGGTGTGGACCGAGGTGAGCACGCCCGAGCGCACCAGGAAGGTGCCGATCAGCGACAGCGAGAAGGCGAGAATCGCCAGCAGGATGGTCCAGATCTTGAGCGCGTCGCGCTTCTCCATCACGGCCGCCGAATGCAGCAGCGCCGTGGCGGCGAGCCACGGCATCAGCGATGCGTTCTCCACCGGATCCCAGAACCACCAGCCGCCCCAGCCGAGCGTGTAATAGGCCCAGTACGAGCCCATCGCGATGCCGAGCGTGAGAAAGATCCAGGCCAGCAGCGTCCACGGCCGCACCCAGCGCGCCCATGCGGCGTCGATGCGGCCGTCGATGAGCGCGGCAATGGCGAAGGAAAACGAGACCGAAAGCCCGACATAGCCGACATAAAGCAGCGGCGGATGGATGGCGAGACCGGGATCCTGCAGGATCGGATTGAGGTCGCGGCCCTCGAACGGGGCGTCGGCGATCCGCAGGAACGGGTTCGAGGTCACGAGGATGAACAGGATGAACGCGACCGCGATCCAGGACTGCACGCCGAGCACGTTGGCCTTGAGCCGCGCCGGCAGATTGCCGCCGAGGAGCGCGACCAGCGCCCCGAACAGCGCCAGGATCAGCACCCACAGCAACATGGAGCCTTCGTGATTTCCCCACACGCCGGTGATCTTGTAGACGAGCGGTTTGAGCGAATGGGAGTTCTCGAACACGTTGATGACCGAGAAATCCGAGCGCAAGTAGCAGGCGACCAGCGCGCCGAACGCGAACGCTATGAAAGCAAATTGCGCGAGCGCGGTCGGCGCGGCGACGCCCATCAGCATCGGATCGTTGCTGCGCGCGCCGATGATCGGCACGCAGGCCTGCACCAGGGCCAGGCCCAACGCGAGCACGAGAGCGTAGTGGCCGAGCTCGGCGATCATCGCGGCGCCCCTGTACTTGCCTTCCTCGCGCTATCATCCTTCCAATGGCCTTGCTTCTTCAAGGCGTCGGCGACCTCCTTCGGCATATAGGTTTCGTCGTGCTTGGCGAGCACGCTGTCGGCCTTGAACGTGCCGGATGGCTCGAGCGCGCCCTCGGCCACCACGCCCTGCCCTTCACGGAACAGATCGGGCAACAAACCCTGATAGGCGACCACGAGCGTGTGCTTGCCGTCGGTCACATCGAAGCGGACAGCAAGGTTTTCGCTGCGCACGATGCTGCCCGGCGTCACCAGGCCGCCGATGCGCATGCGCACGCCCGGCTTGATCTGCTTCTCGACCACGTCGGTCGGCGAACTGAAGAAGACGATCGAGTCCTTGAGCGCCGCGAGCACGAGCACGACCGCAAGCGCCAGCACGCCGAGCGCGGCGCCGATCAGGGTGAGACGTCGTTGCTTGCGAGTCATTCGCCTTCTCTGGTGCGCTCAAATCTCACGGCGTCGGTTCTTGGGAGCTCAGCCCTCGAGACCCAGTCCTTTGGCCAGCTCGTCGAGCTGGCGCAGCTTGTCGGGAGCGCTCGCCAGCGCGCGGCGCCCATCGGCGACCGCTTCACGCGCCTTCTCGCGATCGCCCAGCACCATGTAGGAACGCACCAGCCGTAGCCAGCCTTCGACGTCGGAGCCGTCGCGAGCGAGCCGCTCGGCGAGCCGCTCGATCATGCCGCGAATCATGACGGCACGCTGCTCGGGACTGAGATCCGAGGCAGCGGCGACCTGGTCCTCGGTCGGACCGCGGATGCCACCGACGCGGGCGAGCGCCTGGCGCACGAATTCGGCCCACGGTGCATCGGCGGACGCCCCCGCGACCATGGCGCGCCAGATCGCGACCGCTTGCTCAAGGTTGCCGTCCTGCTCGGCCGCCAGCCCGAGAAAGTAGCGCCCCTTCACGTCGCCCTGGTCGAGCACGACCGCGCGCTCGAACGCTACCTTGGCCTCCGCGGTCACGATCCCGTTTGCGGCATAAACCAGCGCCTCGCCGAGCGCGGTCTGGCGTTCGGCGGTCTCGCCGTTGAGGCGAAGCGCGCGGCGACGCGCCGTCACCGCATCCTCGAAGCGGCCCAGCCGCAGATAGATCGGCGCGATCACCTCCCAGCCGCGGCCGTCGTCGGGATGGCGCTCGAGGTGGCCCTCGACCTGCGCGATCAGGCTCTCCATCGATTGGTTCTGCTTGGCGACCGCCAAGCGCATCGCCAGCGGCTGGTCGGGCAGCCCGGGCGAGCCGAGCGCGAGATAGAGTGCAGCGGCGCCGAGCGGCAGCAGGAGAAGAGCGGTGATCGCGGCTGTCCGGCGCCGCCACACCGCCGACGCAGCCGGCGCCGCACCGAGCAGCGCGGCCTGCGCATCGGCCGCGGCGATCAGCCGGCGCGAAACCTCGACCTGCGCGGCGGTCGCCTCGCTGTCCCCGATCCGCCCGGCCGCGCGGTCGCGGTCGATCTCGTCGAGCTGGTCGCGATAGACCGCGACATCGCTGCCGGACCGCAGATTTCGCCCCTGGCGGGCAAGCGGCCATAGCACGGCGAAGATCGCCGCGGCCGTCATCAGCGCCAGCACGAACCACACGGTCATGGCGTCAATTCACCGTTCGAATCCGACATTGCGGTGGCGACGCGGCCGAAAACCGGGGGGCTGTGAGGATCGGGGGTCGCCGCTCAAAGCTTTACATCACGGCCACCGACACCCCGCAACCGCGAAGGGTCGTCGGAACCGCGACATGGGGAAGCGGCGCAGTTGCGTAAATTTGTCGTAACGCCCGATGGACGGGCGATTCAAGGACGATACTGAACGGCTTACTCGATAAAGCGACCTTGCGCATCGAAGAACGGGTGTGGCCCACTGAAATGGCCGACCGGAAGCCAATGGGTTGCCAGCCGCCCGGGCTCGGCGGGGTCCCAGACGTGCAGCAGGAGCGCGGGTGGCTCCATCGTGAAGGTCGGCGGGCCGTCCGGCCGCAGGTCGAGCGAAACCGCATGCGCTGGACTGGGGCCGATGGCTGCGGCGCGGCCGGCAAATGTGGTGAGCACTGTGCGGTGGACATGGCCGCATACGGTGGCGAGCACTTGCGGATGGCGTCGCAGAACCTCCTCCAGACCCTCGGCGCCGAAACAATTCTGCAAGTCCATATGCCGAATGCCGGTCGTGAACGGGGGATGATGAAGCGCCACGAGCGCCGGCCGTGACGCCTCTCGGGCCAGCACCCCGTCAAGCCAGGCCAGTGTCTCCGGCGTCATCTGCCCATGCGGGCGACCCGGCACCGTCGAGTCGAGCAGGATCAGGCGCAGCGCTCCGACCTCGGAGACATACGAGAGTGGACCGGCCGTCGGCAGATCGGGATGATCGGCGAAGGCACGGCGGAAGGCTTCCCGCTCGTCGTGGTTGCCGGGGATCGGGTGGATCGGCAACGACAGCGGCGCCACCAGGTGCCGAAAGTGCGCGTATTTCTCGTCGGTGCCGAAATCCACGAGATCGCCGGTCACGATCACCGCATCGATCGGCACCGGGGGGTTGGCGAGAAGCGCAATCGCTGCTTCGAGGTGACGCGCGGTATCGACCAAACCATAGGCGAGCCGCCCGGGCGGCCGGATGTGAGTATCGGTCAATTGCGCAACGATCACCCGGCCGCCGGTCATAGGAACAGGAGATTCTCAGCGGCGATGCTCACCCCGACGTCGGTGCCGGGGACGATCGCTCGCCGGTTGTCGGTGTCGACGGTAATCACCGCCCCGCCCGCCCGCAGCTGGACGCGCTGATTGGCACCGAGGAAGTGGACGCGCTCCACGCTGAGGCGAAACGGCGCGGACACGGGGTCGGCCAACACGGCGCTCTCCGGACGGAAGAACGCGACCACCTGGGCGGCGTCCGGGCGATCGACCGGGATGCGACCAGCCACGGTCTCGAAGCAGCCGTCACGGATCGTGCCTTCCAGGCGATTCATGGTGCCGATGAATTCGGCGACGAAGCGGGTCCGCGGATGAAAGTAGATGTCCTTCGCGCTACCGACCTGGGCGATGCGCCCTTTCTCCATCACGATGATGCGGTCGCCGAGCACCATGGACTCGGTTTGATCATGGGTGACGTAGACGGCGGTGATCCCGAGACCGCGCAGCAGCGCATCGATTTCGGAGCGCAAGCTCTCGCGCAGTGCCGCATCGAGCGCGGTCAGCGGCTCATCGAGCAGCAGCAGCCGCGGTCGAATGGCGAGCGCCCGCGCCAGCGCAACGCGCTGACGCTGGCCGCCCGAGAGCTGATCGATGCTGCGCGTGGCGAGCTCGCGGATACGCATCATGTCGAGGATCTCGCGCACCCGCGCATCACGCTCGGCCGGCGCGACTTTGCGGACCTTGAGACCGTAGGCGACGTTGCCGGCGACGGTCATGTTCGGGAACAGCGCGTAGGACTGGAACACCATCCCGACATTGCGCCGTTCGATCGGCAGGGGCGTCACGTCCTCACCGTCGAAGCGCACCGCGCCGCCTGGGTCGGGGCTCAAGAGGCCCGCGATGATGCGCAGCGCCGTGGTCTTGCCGCAGCCGGAAGGCCCGAGGATCACCACTGTTTCGCCACGTGCGATCTCGAAGCTGACGGGCTCGAGCGCGCGCGTGCCGTCCGCGAAGACCTTGCCGCACGCCTCGACCACCACCTGAGCACCGGTCGCCCGCATGGCGTTACCGCGTGCCGGCCGTGCTGCCACCGGCAACCGCGCCGGTCAGCACGGCGGCGGCCTGCATCAGCAACAGGAGAGGGATGATCATGAAGAAGAAAAACAGCGTATAGGCGCTGGCGATCTCGAGCCGCATCGACGCGTAGCTGTCGGCGAGCCCGACCGGCAGCGTCTTGGTGAGCGGCGTGTGCAGCATCCAGGTCAGATTGAACTCGCCGATGGAGAGCGTCACGACCATGAGGGAGCCTGCCAGCACGCCGGGGCTGACATTGGGCAGGATCACGTCCCGGAAGCGAGCCCACGGACCCGCGCCCAGGCTCGCGGCGCCCTCCTCGAGCGTGCGCGCGTCGATGGCGGCGAGCACGGCCATCACCGAGCGCACCATGAACGGCAGGGTATAGAGCACGTGACCGACCAGGATGAAGAGCCAGCTCTTGCGGAAATCGCCGTAGCTCCCGTAGGTGATGATCAGCGCCAACGCGATCGCGAGTCCCGGGATCGCGAGCGGGAGCGTGATGATCTCCTCCACGGCCCGCGTCAGCCGGCCCGGGCTGCGGTTGAGCACATAGGCCGCCGGGACGCCGACCAGGAGCGTGACGCCGAGCGTCGCAAGCGCGATCTGCAGCGACAGGAAAATGGTGGCGTCATAGAGCCGCCAGACCTCGCCGATCCAGACGAGCGTGACGCCGCTCCGCCAAATGCCCTGAAAGTAATTGACGGTGACGCCGGCCATCATCGAGAGGACCGCCGGCACAATCAGGAACAGGCTCACCAGCGCGGTGACCAAAATCTGGAGGCCAAGAATGAGCGGGCTCGGACGGTACATGGTGCCCCCACGCTGGTGCCGCCGAAGGTGCGCGCCAGCGCCAACGCGAGCCATGTTATCAACCCCAGCACGATCGACAGCGCTGCCGCCATGGCGACGTTCGCGTTCAATGTGAACTCCGTATAGATCACCATCGGCAGCACGTCGATGTTGGTTGCCAGCGTGAAGGCGGTGCCGAAGGCGCCCATCGCGGTCGCGAAGCAGATGGCGCCGGAGGCAATAAGCGCGGGACGCAGCGCCGGCAGGATGACGTCGCCGAGCACGTGCGCGGGCGTCGCTCCGAGCGAGCGCGCGGCCTCCTCGAGCGCGGGATCGAGCTTCTCGGCCGCGGCCATCACGGTGAGCAGAACGCGCGGGATCGAGAAGTAGAGATAGCCGACCAGCAGGCCCGTCATCGAATACGCAAAGACGATCTTCTCTCCGGTGATCTGCCGCGAGATCTCGCCGATGAGCCCCTGCCGGCCGGCGAGCAGGATCACCATGAAACCGACGACGACCCCCGGGAACGCGAGCGGAAAAGTGAGCAGCGCCGTGAGCAGCGACCGCCCCGGAAAGCGGTGGCGCGCGAGCAGCAAAGCAACGAGCGTCGCCAGCGCGAGCGTGATCGCAGTGGTCGCCGCCGCCAGCGCCAAGGTGGCCACGAGGCTCGACAGATAGCGCGGCGTCGTAAGCATATTGAGATAGGTCGAGGCGCCTTCCCGGGTGAAGAAGCTGCGCAGGAACAACTCGCCCATCGGCACGAGGAAGAATGCGCCGACGACGATGGCGAGCGGAAGCGACAACAGAAACG
>WNEY01003913.1_pt1 | contig 11262 bp, 8 predicted proteins | sample 5400531 | NCBI WGS metagenome assembly WNEY01 (sample SAMN13153338, study PRJNA577476) | soil metagenome | isolation source: 200 cm saprolite under Douglas fir tree site 1 | place: USA:California | collected 2015-04-18
CTGGCCGAGCTCGCGGACCAGGGCTACCTGACCCAACCGCACACCTCCGCGGGCAGGGTTCCCACCGACTCGGGCTACCGCTACTTCGTCGATTTCTTGATGGACCTCGAGCCGGTCCCAGACCGCGTGCGCGCCTACATCAAGGACGAGATGCGGGCGGCGCCGGCAGACGTGCAGGGGATGGTCGAGCGGGTGGCGATGACCGTTGCCGCCGTCACGCAGAACGCCTCAGTGGCGAGCGCCCCGCAGGGCGCACTGGCTCGGATCAAGCACGTCGACCTGGTCTCGCTGGAGCCCAAAGAGGTGCTGATGATCCTGCTCCTGGAGGGCAACCTGCTGCGGCAGCAGGTCGTGAACACGACGGAGCCGGCCACGCAGGCGCAGCTCACAAAGCTGACCGCTCGCCTCAACGCGTCGCTGGCCGGCCAGGCGAGCGACGAGGCCCGCCGGCACTACGACGCCGCGCCGCTCGGACTCGAGAAGGAGCTGCTCGGTCGCGTGATCGCTGTTCTCGACCTCTATGAGAAGGGGTCGGAGAGCCTCGTCGTGCATGACGGTGTCCGGAACCTGCTGCGTCAACCCGAGTTCGCCGAGTCTTCGCGGCTGCACCAGGTGCTCGAGGTGCTCGAGGAGACCCGCTACCTCACAGTGCTGCTGCGCCAGCTCATCGGCGAATCCGACCTTCAGATCGTGATCGGGTCGGAGAACGCCTCGAGCCAGCTGCAGGGCTGTGCCGTGGTGCTGACCACGTACGGTCCCAGCGACCGGCTCAAAGGAGTGCTCGGGGTGATCGGTCCGACCCGCATGGCGTACAGCCAGACCGTGGCGCGGCTGCAAGCAGTGGCCCGCGGCGCGAGCGACCGGATGGCGGAGCTGGGAGTTTGATCCCATCGCCAGGCGCGGTATCTAAAGGTCGATGACCACTCGCAAGCATCCCCACGATCCTCTAGAGGACGAGCCGCACGAGCCGGCCACGGCGTCGCTCGAGGCCAAGATCGCGGAGCTGGAATCCGCCCTGGCCGAGGCCAAAGACCGCCACCTTCGCCTGGCCGCGGACTTCGACAACTACAAAAAGCGCGTCCGTCAGGAGCAGTTGGAGACGATCCAGCACGCTTCGACCGACCTGATCGCCCGCGTGCTGCCAGTGCTGGACGACCTGCACAACGTCCTCGAGCACAAGCCCGAGGGCATCGACGAGTCTTGGGTGAAAGGCCTCGAGCTCAGCGTGCGCAAGCTCGAAGAGGCGCTCGGCACCCACGGCCTGCAGCCGATCGACGCCGTCGGCGCGCAGTTCGACCCGAAGCTGCACGAGGCGGTCGGGCATGAGGAGTCGCGTGAGCATCCGGAGGACACGGTGGTCTCCGAGCTGCGGCGCGGCTACCGGGTTCGGGACCGGGTCGTCCGGCCGGCGCTGGTCAAGGTGGCGCGGCCGCCCGCGCAATCAGAAGACACCGAATCCCGGTAATCGCCTGAATGGCCGTCAAGCGCGACTACTACGAGGTGCTCGGCGTCGCACGGCAGGCATCGCCTGAGGAGTTGAAGCGGGCCTTTCGCAAGATCGCGATGGACTCGCACCCGGATCGCAATCCGGACGACGCGGTGGCCCACGAGCGCTTCAAGGAAGCGAGCGAAGCCTACGCGGTGCTGTCGGACCCGGACCGGCGGCGCAGCTATGACATGTTCGGCCACTCGGCCGTGGGCGCCGGGGGACCGGCCGTCGATTTTTCCGACATGCCGTTCGCGGACATCTTCGACACGTTCTTCGGCGGCGGATTCGGGGCGCGGGCGCGCCGCGAGCGATCCAACCGCGGCGACGACCTCCGCTACGACATGACGATCACGTTCGAAGAATCGTTCACAGGCGTCGAGAAGCAGATCGACGTGCCACGCCTGGCGGCCTGCGACCGCTGCTCGGGTAGCGGGGCCGAGCCCGGCACCGGACAGGAGACGTGCCCCGGATGTGGGGGCTCAGGCCAGATCCGGCGCTCCGCCCAATCCTTCTTCGGCCAGGTCGTGACCACCGCGACCTGCCCGACATGCGGCGGCGGGGGACGCATCCTGAAAAGCCCGTGCACTCAGTGCCGCGGGCAGGGCAGGGTCCAGAAATCGAAGCGCCTCGCGGTGAAGATCCCGGCCGGGGTCGACACCGGGTCGCAGATCCGGATCAGCGGCGAAGGCGAGGCCGGGCTGCGCGGCGGCCCTCCAGGCGACCTTTACGTCGTCCTGCGCGTCAAAGCCCATCCGCAGCTCGCGCGCCACGAACAGGACGTGCTCTTCGAGCTCCGCGTCAACATGGTCCAGGCGGCGCTTGGCGACCGGATCGAGATCCCCACCATGGAAGGCCCGGTCGAGATCGCGATCCCCGCCGGCACCCAACACGGCCAGTCCTTCCGCCTGCAGGGACGCGGGATGCCCGACGTCCGCGGCGGCCGCCGCGGCGACCAGTACGTGGTCGTCCAGATCGTGATTCCCAAGGACCTGGATCCGGAGCAGAAGGCTTTGCTCAGGAAGGTTGGCGGGCTGACGGGCAAGCCGGAGAAAGTGTCGAAGGGATTTTTCGACCGGCTGCGTGACGCCATCAGTCTGGACTGACTGAATTTCGTCAAGTTCTATTTAAACTTTCCCTCGCGCTCGGTGTTTTGTGAAGTCGTGGGAGGAAGGTGGGCCGCCGCCGTAGCCGCGGTGCTGGTGCTTGCGTTCGCCTGCGCGCCGCCGCAAAACATCGCCGCGGTCGTTTCGCCGACGCCGTCCCCTTCGCCCACGCCGACGGCACCGCTGGCGGCATCCAGCGCGCCGTTCCATGGGGGCGAGGTGGGCGTGGCCTACGCGCCGGTCGCGCTGTCGGTCTCCGGTGGAGTCGCCCCGTACACTTGGACGGTCAGCGCCGGTGCCCTGCCGGGTGGCCTGACGCTCGGCGCCGACGGCCGCGTTTCCGGCACGCCGACCAGCGCCGGCAACTTCGTGTTCTCGATCCGGGCCGCCGACTCCGGCGACAGCAGCGCCACGATCTCAGGCAAGATCGGCATCGTATCGGCGCTCTCGGCGGCACTGATCCCCGGTTGCGCGCGGTACTGCAACGTGGAGCTCGGATGCGTCGACGTCTGCGGCCCCTTCGGCCAGCTGTTCGGCGGCGTCGGTCCTTACGAGTACTCGGTGGCGCAGGGACCACTCCCGGCGGGAACGACCCTGTCGGAGCTGTCCTTGAAGGGGACGTTCAGAGGCCTGTCCGGTTACCTGAAGTTCACGATCCAGGTCACCGACGCCATGGGCGCGAGCACCACGATCGCGCCGACCTTCTGGATGTACGACCACGTCTCGCTGGTCGGCCTGCCAGGGCCGGGTCAGCTGCACAGTGAAACTGCCGTACTCGGGGGGCACCCCTGGACCAACACCCACAGTGCAAGTCACGTCCTGGGCTTCCGCGCTGTGCCCTAACGCCGCGGGTCTGGCCAGCCCCTGCTACCCGACGCCCGCGTTCAGCGCCGGCCTTCAGTCAGGCACCGCCACTATCACGTTGACTTACAGCGCTGATTACCCGACCACCAAGGGAACGCTGACCGTCCAGATCACCGACAACAGCCTCTGCGCGCAGGGCGTCTCCTGCTCGTCCACGGCGACCATTGCAGTGAACTGAGGGGTGGAGGCATAACTTCGCCACTTGCGGGGTAGTTATCAGGTTCAGTAGCTTTGAGGTGTAAAGAAGAGGAATACCGTGTCCAAAACCATCGATCTAGAACTCACCAGAGCTGAAGTCGAAGTCCTCGAGCTGGAGGCCCGGCTCCGGGTCGTCCCCATGAACGACACCCAGCTGTCGGATGCGCTGAAAACCGCCCTCGCGGCCAAGAAGGACCGTCTGGCCAAGCTGCGGACCCTGCACGCCACCGCCGGGCGGGGCAAGGCAGGTAAGGATGGCGAGGAGGAGGTGAACCCGCTCCACGCCGGCCGCCGGCCGCCACTCAAGCGGACCGTCCCGCAGAGACCTCAGACCAAAGGCGGGAAGTAGCCGGCCGTCCGGCCCGGCCCCTCCGTCTGGCTTCGCCAGACACCTCCCCAAGAAAATGGGGAGGTGTTGAGGTCGCAGCGAACTCGGGTCCCGAACGTTATCGTTCATCGAACTTGGTCAAAGACCTGAGCGGTCATCCCTCGGCCGATCCGTTGTTCGGGGCGGCATGGGCTGCCGCCGGGGTGCCGCGCTCGTCCCGCTCCTGGAACCTGCCGCTTGTCAACGGCCTGGCCGCGGCGGCGATCATCGCCGGCGTCGGTTACCGGCTGTGGGCGGCGCACCTGCCCGCCGACGTGCTGCGCGAGGAGGCTGTCCTGTTCGCCGCGGGCACGCTGCTCGCCGGCGTGGCTGTCGCCGTCCGGGTCTCCAAGCTCGCCCCCCGGCTCGCCGTCCAGCTGCCGATCATGGCGTGCGCCGCCATCCTGGCGGTCCTGGTGCTGGGCATCGCGGGGCGATGGCTGGGCGACGACCTGCCCCCGCTGGCCGCGGTCAGCTTCGCCGCCGTGTTCCTTCAGTTCGACGTCGGGCTCCGTTCGCGCCATTTCATATACGTGTTCGCGATCGCGATCCTGGGGCTCGGCGCGCTCTGGGCATATGCGGTGACCCAGCTGATGGTCTCGGTGAGCGCCATCGTGATCTGGACGCTCCTGGTGATGGGTCTCGGTCTCCTGGCCTTGTTGACGAGTCGGGCGGTCGAACGCGACCTGGGCGTTCAGGTTGAACGCCAGAGCTCGCTGCTCGCGACGCTGAGTGACCTGGGCGAAGGCCTGGTCATCACAGAGAGAGGCCGCTTCGTCGCGGGCAACGACGCGTATGTCAACCTGACGGGATACTCGCGCGAGGAGCTGGCCGCGATGCCCTCGCTCATCGGTATGGCGCCTGAGGAGCAGCGGGAACAGCTCGCGGCGAACCTATCGCAAAGGCTGGCCGGCGGCGATGTGCCGGCGCGCTACACATCGGCGATCATCACCAAGTCGGGACGGCGCGTCGAGGTCGAAGTTGCGATCCACCGCGTCACGACGCGGCGCGACCAGCTGTTGACGCTCGTCAGCGACATCACCGAGCGGCTCCGCGCCGAGGCGGGCGAACGCGAGAGCGAGACTCGCTTTCGCACGCTGTTCCAGCAAGCGCAGGCAGGCATGGCGTTTGCGGGACTCGACGCGCACATCACGACGGTGAACCCTGCCTTCTGCGAGCTCGTCGGTTACAGCGATACGGAGCTGCGCACGCTTTCGCTGCTCGACATCACCCATCCGGACGACGTCGCTGCGCTCCAGGACGCGATGCACACCATGCTCGCCGGCGAGGAAGAAGGCCGCCGGATCGAGAAGCGGTACACGCGCCAAGACGGCGAGCACGTCTGGGTCGACCTGACGATGCGTCTGGTGCGCGGCGCCGATGACAAGCCGATGTACTTCCAGACGGTGGCGGTCGACATCCGCGACCGCAAGCGGGCCGAGGTCCTGCAGGCGGCGAGGTTCGCGGTCACGCAAGCGCTCGTGACGTCGCCCGGTTGGGACAAGGCCGCGGCCGGCGTGCTGGAAGGCCTGTGCAGGACCCTCGACTGGGAGCTGGCGGAATACTGGGAGGTCGACATTCCGCGCGAGGCAATGCATTTCGTCACGTTGTGGAAGCGTCCCGGTCGCGACACCAGCGCCTTCGAAGCGACAGCGGCCAACCAGACTTACCGCCGAGGTGAGGGTCTCGCGGGTCGGGTATGGGAGGCAGGCGCCCCGATCGCGATGCCGGACCTCGGGGGCGACACCTCGCCACGCGCGGCGGCGGCGGTCGCCGTCGGGCTGCACGGAATCGTCGGCTTCCCGGTGCGCAGCGGCCGGCGCGTGGTCGGCATGATCTCGCTTCACACGTGGGCGGCGCGCGACCTGGACGACGGCTTGATCGCGGTCATGAACGATGTCGGCTCCCAGATCGGCGAATTCGTCGAGCGCAAGCGCGCCGAGGTCGCGCTACAGGAGAGCGAAAAGCGCATGCGCTCGGTGCTCGACAATGTGTCCGACGGTCTCGCGACCATCGACCCGGCAGGTGTCATCGACTCTGCCAATCCCGCGGTGGTGAAGCTGTTCGGCTACTCCGAGCAGGAGCTGGTCGGGCAGCAGTCGGACATCTTGATCGCCACCACGCACCGCGCCGCTTTCGACAACTACCTGCAGCGCCGGCTGAAGCTCGACATCCCGGTCAGCGGTGCGCACGAGACGATGGGCAAGCGCAAGAACGGCAGCCTTTTCCCGCTGGAGTTCGTGGTCAGCTCGATGCAGGTCGGCGCCCGCCACCTGTTCATCGCCACGCTTCGCGACATCTCCGAGCGCAAGGCGCACACCGACGCGCTCGAGTACCAGGCGCTGCATGACGCGCTGACCGGACTACCCAACCGCAGCCTGTTCGGCGACCGGCTGCGGCAGGCCCTGCTCGCGGCACGGCGCAACCAGAAGATGTTCGGCGTCCTCCTGCTCGACCTCGACCGGTTCAAAGACATCAACGACGCGCTCGGCCACGACCGTGGTGACAGCCTGCTGCAGGAGGTGACGGCCAGGCTGCGCGGGGTGCTGCGCGCGACGGACACCATCGCCAGGCTTGGTGGCGACGAGTTCGCGGTCCTGACGCCGGACGCCAAGCATCCGGAAGACGTCGTCGCGACCGCGAGAAAAATCCTGGCTTCTCTCGAGGGTCCGTTTGCGATCGGCGACCAGATGGTCGAGACCGGCGCCTCGATCGGGATCGCGATGTACCCCGTCCACGGCGACGATCCAAGCACGCTCCTCCGGCGTGCGGACGTGGCGATGTACGTCGCGAAGCGCTCGGGCGGCGGCTACGCCGTCTATCAACCGGAGCAGGAGGCGCAGACGCTGCGCCGCTCGGGCCTGGCGGGAGAGCTGAGGCGCTCGATTCCGCAAGGCGAGCTCGTCCTCCACTACCAGCCGCAGGTCACGCTTGCCACGGGCACGATCCACTCGGTGGAAGCGCTCGTCCGGTGGAACCACCCACGCGATGGCTTGATGCCGCCCGACCGCTTCATCCCCATGGCCGAGGAGACGGGCATCATCCATCCCCTGACCGCGTGGGTGATCGACGCGGCGCTGACCCAGCTGTGCAAGTGGATCGCCGACGGTATTGACGTCTCCATCTCGCTGAACGTGTCGCCGCGCAACATCGAGGACCACTCGCTGGAGGAGATGGTTGCCCGCGCGCTCGGCAATTTCAAAGTCGAGCCGAATCGCCTGACGCTGGAGATCACAGAAGGCGTCGCGATGGCGGCGGCCGCGGCGAAAGCGCTCCACCGGCTGCACGAGATCGGCGTGCGCCTTGCGCTCGACGACTTCGGCACCGGCTACTCATCGCTCCTGTACTTGATGCGGCTCCCGGTCAACGAGATCAAAATCGACCGGTCTTTCGTCTCCGCGCTCGCTTCGGACCCCGATTCGGGCGCGATCGTCCGGTCGGCGGTCGGGCTGGGTCACAACCTCGGCCTGCGCGTCGTGGCCGAAGGGCTGCAGGACCGGATGGCGGAAGCCGTCCTGGTGGAGGCCGGGTGTGACGCGGCTCAGGGCTTCCTGGTCGGCCGGCCTGCCGAGGAGACCGAGATCACCGCGCTGCTGATGCAGCAAGCAGGACTCACCAAAGAGAGACTGACCGAGTCGGGTTGAACGCTCTTGTGCTGGGGGCGGAGGGCCAGCTCGGATCGGAGCTCGTCCGCCTGCTGGGTGCCGCCAGTGCTGTGCCGTACGAGCAGGTTTCGATCACGGACGCGGACGCGGTCGACGCCTTGATCGCGTCTCGCAAGCCTGAGGTGGTCTTCAACTGCGCCGCCTACAACGCCGTCGACCGTGCCGAGTCGGAGCCCGACGAGGCGTTCGCGGTCAACGCGCAAGGTCCGTTTCTCGTCGCCGTCGCTTGCCGGCGCCAGGGCGCGACGCTGGTCCATTTCTCGACCAACTTCGTCTTCGACGGGACTCACGACCAGCCATACGTCGAGGCGGACGAGCCTTCGCCACTTTCGGTGTACGGAAAGTCCAAGCTCGACGGCGAGCGCCGCGTCCTCGAGGCAGGCCCGCGCCTGCTGATCGTGAGGACGGCCGCCCTCTTCGGCGGCCCGCTGAGCTTTCCGCATCGGATCCTCGACCGGGCGCGATCAGGCCAGCGGCTGCCGGTCGTATCGGACCAGCATGTGAATCCGACGTTCGCCCGCGACCTTGCCGCGGCGGCGGTGGAGCTCGTGGAGCAGGGGATGGCCGGCATCGTGCACGCGGTCTCCGAAGGGTGCACCGGATGGGACGACTTCGCCCGGGCCGTGCTGGCGGAGAGCGGCGTCGGGGTGGAGGTGGAGTCGGTGCCGAGCAGCGCCTATTCGGCCGCCGCCCGCCGGCCGCTCAACGGCTGTCTGGCGTCGACCCGCTATCGCCCCCTTCGACCGTGGCGCCAGGCCGTCCGCGACTGGGCCAAACGGGCATAAAAAAGGCTCGGGCCGGGCGATTTCTCGACACCGGCTCCGAGCTTGGCTGCGGGGGGTGAGGTTCTAAATGAAGATGAGTACCAGGTTTTCCTTTCTGAAGGCCCGCGCGCACAGCTGCGCAGTGAAAAGTTTGGCACGAAATCCACGAACGGGCCGGTCGATCTTTGCACATTTTCAACGACGAAATGCCTACGCCACTCTTGGAATCCCAAGCACCGGCTTCAGTTAGCCCGCGGAATGCCGACTGCTTTCTGATATGGATGCGTTAGTCCCAGCACACGTCTTGCACAGATTGATCAGTTCGAAGGATGTCGCACTCCGCCTCGGCGTCAGCCAGGCGACGGTTTTGCGTGCTGTCGCGCGAGGCCTCCTCCGGCCTGCCCTGATCACCCCGGGCGGGCACCGGCGGTTCAGCGCCAAGGAGGTCGAAGCATTCGCCGACGGCCTGCAGGACGACCCTGGAGGAGCCCGCCTCGTGAGCACCGGGGAAGCCGCCCGTCTCCTGGGCGTCAGCCAACCGACCCTCAACCGGGCCGTCCGCCGCGGGCGGCTGCGTCCCACGCTGACGACTCCGGGTGGACACCGACGCTTCGACACCGCTGAGCTGAGCGCCGCTCTCTACCTGGAGGACGCCTCGTGAGCCAAGGGGAAGATCCAGGCAACTACTCCGAGTCGCGGCCAGGCCGCGGCGACGTCGCCTGGAGTGTGGTTCTCAACGGCGTCCTGGTCGCCGCCTTCGTCATTGGCGCCATCCCGATCGTGGCGATCGTGCACGGCTTCATCGACCTGGTCCTGCAGTCGAAGATCCGCAGCGGCGCCGATTGGGTCGCCTACGGGTTTGCGTTCACCGGCCTGTTTCTCGGCGGAATCTTCTTCGCCTATGCGATCAAGTACTACCTGAGCACGGCGATGGTGCTGCTCACGACATTGGTGGGAGCGCCGCCGCGCAACGGCAACGGCACCACCAAGACAAACGGCAACGCGCTGAACCGGATCAACGGCAATGGCAACGGCTACCACATCGAACTCGGCTATCACCCGTTCGTGTCGGTCCACGTCGCCGCGTACAACGAAAAGCGCGTCATCGAGCGTCTGCTGACCGCCCTCTCGCAGCTCGAATACCCCGAGTACGAGGTCGTCGTCGTCGACGACTCGACCGACGAGTCGGTGGAGATCCTAGAGCGCTGGCGGAACCGGCCTCGCTTCAAGATCCTTCACCGCACGAGCCGTGCCGGTTACAAGGGCGGAGCGCTTCGCGAACCGCTGAAGATCATGGACTCGCGCACCGAGTACGTGGTCGTCTTCGATGCCGACTCGGTCCCGTTCCCGGACTCGATCGAGCGCTTGCTGCCGCTTTTCTATCGCGTCAGCGACGGCGCATCCAGCCGGCGTTTCGAGGCTGCGTTTGGACGTACTGATCCCCCGTCGGAGCCAGGCCAGATCAAGCGCCGCGCGGAAGTGGCGGCGGTCCAGAGCTACCAGTGGCACGTGCTCAACAAATCGGAGAGCTGGCTGACGGAGGCGGTGCGCGCCGAGTATGCGGGCAGCTACATGATCGAGCGGCCGTTCCAGGATGCGATCGGCGCGCTGAAGATGATCGCCGGCACGGCTTACATGATCCGCGCCGACGTCCTGCGTGAGGTCGGTTGGGGGACCAGCATCACGGAGGACTGGGAGCTGACGCTCAAGCTCTACACGCGGGGATACAAGGTGGTCTACACGCCGTGGGCCGAGACGCCTGCCGAATGCGTGAGCACCTTCGGGTGTCTGGCCAGGCAGCGCATGCGCTGGGCGGAAGGCCACACCCACAACGTGCGCAAGTGGTTCCTGCCGGTCATGGGGTCGTCTTTCGTCACCCCGACCGAGAAGCTCGAGTTCCTGTACGACGCGAGCTACTACCTGCAGGCGGCGCTGTTTGTCGTTGGTTCGATCGCCTGGCTCGTCTCCGAGGTCGTGTTCGACACGCACGTGCCGGGGTGGACCGCCGTGCTCGGATGGTCGCTGCTCTTCTCGAACATCTTCGCCCTGCCGCTGATGAACCTCGCCGGGCTCATCCTCGAAGAGGCGCCGGCGCGCGACGTGCAGGGCGTCGTCGGTGCGTTGGTCCTCTCGTTTGCGCTGGTTCCTTTCCAGGGTTGGGCAGCGTTCAAGGGCCTGATCAGCAAGGACGAGGGGCCGTGGTTCCGCACCCCCAAGACCGGACGGGTCACGGACGAGGTCAAGCACCTGCGCCGGCTGCACCTGCTGCGCCGGTGGATCAGGGGACGGCGTCCGGCTGGTCGGCGTTGGGCGCCGCCGGCATCACCGCTCGTGACGCCGCCTCAGCACAGTGCGACTCAGCGAACGCGCTGGCTTGGCTGGGTCGTCGTCGGCATCCTGGTGCTGATGTTCGGCTCGCTGGCGCTGACGTCGCTGGGGGCGCCAACCGTGAGCGCCGCCGGCGACCCGCTGTACCTTCACGGCACCGGGACCGCGCCCGGTTGCACGGCGAGCACGGTCGACCAGGCGGTCGGCACACGGTCCACCGCCTGCGAGATCCAGTCGGCCGCCGGGGGAGCGGTCAATACCTGGTCGTTCAGCAACCTCCCCGCGCAAACGGTGGCAGCGGGGACGTGGACATTCACGATCTACTGGACCGGCGGCACCGGCAGCACCAACGACACGGTCACGATCGCGGCCGGTGTTTCCGCGACGTCGAGCTGCGCCGGTTTTGTGGCGACCGTGCCGGCCGTCGGCTCTACGTGGACGGCGACATACGGCTCGAACGGCACGAACACCACGAGTCCGTTCA
>WNEY01003914.1_pt1 | contig 11260 bp, 9 predicted proteins | sample 5400531 | NCBI WGS metagenome assembly WNEY01 (sample SAMN13153338, study PRJNA577476) | soil metagenome | isolation source: 200 cm saprolite under Douglas fir tree site 1 | place: USA:California | collected 2015-04-18
CCGGGCTCGATGACGACCGCGAAGCCGATGCCGTAGTGGCGGCCGGCGGCGCGCGCGGCGTCACGCCGGCGCCTGAGGTCGGCGAGACGCCCCTCGCCGGTCGCGGTCTCGACCGCGCGCAAATAGTCGCCGGAATCGTAGAGCGCGCCGGCGGCGGCCCGATAGGGAAACTTCTCGTTCGGAACGAGATTGCGCTTGATCACGTCGAGATGATCGAGCTTGAGCTCGATCGCGATGCGCTGAATGAGCCGCTCCAGCGCGAGATAAAGCTGCGGGCCGCCGAAGCCGCGGATGAGGCTCGCCGGCATCTTGTTGGTCAGCACCACGCGGTTCACCACCTCGACATGCGAGATATCGTAGGCGCCGGTGATCGCGCCGTGCATGCGGTAGAGCGGCCCGGGCATGGGCGCGCGCAGATAGGCGCCGTAGTCCTCGAGCTGGTCGAGCCGCAACGCCAGGATGCGGCCATCCTTGGTGACGGCGGCTTCGATCTCGGTGATCCGGTTGGGGCCGGAGCTCGCGGCCAGGAGATGCTCCAGCCGGTCCTCGACCCATTTGACCGGCCGGCCGGTGATGCGGGCGGCGAGCGCGGCGAGCACGATATAGGGAAACACCGAGAGCTTGATGCCGAAGCTGCCGCCCGAGTCGGGCGGGATACGCAAGCGCAGCTTTGGGCCGGGTACGCGCAGTGCGCGCGCCATCACCGGATGCGTGCTGAAAGGACCCTGGAAATTCGCCAGCACGTCGTAGCAGTCGTCCGCGGGCCGGTATTCGGCGACGACCACGTAGCATTCCATCGGGGTGAAGGAATTGCGCGGATAATCGCAAGTGAGCGCAACGCGGGCATGGGCCCGCTCGAATGCGCTCTTCGGATCGCCGTAGGTGAATTTCCGGACCGAAATCTCGTTGGTCTTCGCTTCGGCATGCAGGATCGGGGCTGCCTGCGCGCGCGCGGCTTGCGGGTCGATCACCGCTTCGAGCGGCTCATAGTCGACGTTCACCAGCTCGGCGGCGTCCTCCGCCAGGTAGCGGCTCTCGGCCACGACCAGCGCAACCGGCTCGCCGACGTAGCGCACGCGCTCGACCGCCAGCGACCATTGATTGACTGAAGCCTTGAGCGCGATCAGGAACGGGTCGGAGAGCTTGCGCACGTCCTCGCCGGTGATGACCGCCCAGATGCCGTCCTGCGCCAGCGCCGCGGCGGCGTCGATGCCGACAATCTTGGCGTGCGCGTGCGGCGAGCGGATCACGTGAGCGTGCAGCGTTCCGGTCGGCACCGGGAGGTCATCGGCATAGCGGCCACGCCCCGATAACAAGGCGGGATCTTCCTTGCGAAGGATCGGAGCTCCCAGCGATTGGGACACCAGTCACCTCATGTGGAGAAATTGGCGAGTAGCAAGTAGCCCGGATGGAGCGGAGCAAAATCCGGGATTGGTGCCACCTTGTAGGATCGCCCCGCATTTCGCTCCCGCTCCATGCGGGCTACGAGGGGATAGTATAGATGGTCGCACGGGCGGGCAAACTGCGACCTATGCGCAAGGCGCTGACGGGCAATCGAAAAAACCAGGAGATCGAGAGAATGAATTTCGTCGTTCCGGTGCCGAGCGAGACCATCGATGTCGCTCTGGAGGACGGCGCGAACATCCGGGTGCGGCGCCACGGCAATCCGGCCGGCGTCCGCCTGATGGTGACGCACGGCAACGGCTTTGCGGCTGACGCCTATTTGCCGTTCTGGCAGCACTTGACGCCGAACTACGACGTGCTGGTGTTCGATTTCCGCAATCACGGCCAGAACAGTCCGGTCGAGCCCGCCAACCACACCTACGCGCAATTGAGCCGCGATCTCGAGCGTGTTCTGCGCGAGGTCGACGCGCGCCTCGGCAAGAAGACCACGGTCGGCGTGTTCCATTCCATGTCGGGCCGCGCCGCCATGAAGCACGCCATCGAGATCGGCTGGCGCTGGGCCGCGCTGGTGCTGTTCGATCCGCCCAACGTGCCGACGCCGAGCCATCCCAAATACGAGCTGATGCGCGTGTTCGAGAACAGGCTGACCGAATGGGCGCTCGGACGCCGCCGCCGCTTCGCATCGGTCGACGAGCTCGCGCGCGAATATCTCGCCTCTCGCGCCACCAAGGGCTGGGTTGCGGGCGCGCACGAATTGATGGCGCGTTCGGTGCTGCGCAAGGACGGCGACGGTTATGCACTCGTCTGCGCGCCCGAGAACGAGGCCGGCATCTACGCGGAGGCGCTGACGCTCGATCTCTGGCCGCGCGCCGGCGAGTTCGGCGGTCCGGTCAAGCTGATCGGCGCCGATCCCAACCTCAAGGGTGGCCCGGCGACCGGTCCGACCAATCATGCGCTCGGCACCGAGAACGGCTACAATTATTGCTATGTCGAAGGCACCGGGCACCTGCTGCAGATCGAGAAGCCTGCCGAGTGCGCCCGGCTGGTGGAGGAGTTCGTCAGGGAGTGCGGGTTGCGATAGTGATCGTAGCCCGCATGGAGCCAACGGGTCGGCGCGGGGCGCCGCCCGATGACAGGCTCCACGAAATGCGGGGCTGTCTCGCCACGCCGAAGCAGTCCCGGATTTCGCTTCGCTCCATCCGGGCTACAAGAGTGAACAAGCGATGGCAATGACATTGGCGGAAAAGATCATCGCGCGCGCGGCCGGGCGCGATCAGGTGACGCCGGGCGACATCGTGACCTGCGCGGTCGACCTGGCGATGATCCACGACTCGGGCGGGCCGCGCCGCGCCAAGCCGATCCTCGACCGGCTCGGGGTCGGGCTGTGGGACGCCGGCAAGGTGGTGCTGATCACCGACCACTACGTGCCGGCGGTCGACGACGAGACCCGCCGCATCGCCGAGATCACGCGCAACTTCGTCGCCGAGCACAAGCTTGCGAACTTCTACGACGGCGAAGGCATCTGCCACGTGGTGCTGCCGGAGCGCGGGCACCTCAAGCCCGGCATGTTCGTGGTCGGCGGCGACAGCCACTCGCCGACCGGCGGCGCCTTCGGCGCCTACATGTTCGGGATCGGCGCCACCGAAATGGCCGGCGTGCTGGCGACCGGCGAGATCTGGCTGCGCGTGCCCGAGACCATCGAGCTCGAATGGAGCGGCAAGTTCGGCGATCAAGTCGTCGCCAAGGACGTGATGCTGTTCCTGTGCGGGCGGCTCGGCCTCGACGGCGGCCGCTCCCAGGCAGTCGAGTTTACCGGCGCGGCGATCCGGCAGCTGCCGATGCAGGAACGCATGACGCTCGCCAATATGACCGCCGAGATCGGCGGCCAGACCGGCTTGATCGCGCCCGACGAAATCACCGTCGACTTCATCCGCAAGGCCGGCGCCGAGCCCGGTGACACGTCGCGCTGGCGCGGCGACGCCGACGCCGCGCCGGCCGAGCATCACCGCTTCGACGCGTCGGCGCTGGAGCCGCAGGTCGCCGCGCCGCACAGCCCCGCCAATGCGGCGCCGGTCACGAGCTACCCGCCGACACCGATTGACGTGGCCTATATCGGCGCCTGCACCGGCGCCAAGCTCGTCGACCTGCGCATGGCGGCGCGCGTGCTCGCAGGCTGCAAGGTGGCGGCCGGCACCAGCCTGCTGGTGGCGCCGGCCTCGCGCCGCGACCAGGAGGCGGCCGCGCGCGAGGGCACGCTCGGCATCCTGCAGGACGCGGGCGCCAAGCTCCTCCCGAACGCCTGCGGGATGTGCGCCGGCTACGGCGACAAGCTCGGCGAAAACGTCACCTGCATCTCGTCGACCGCGCGCAACTTCAAGGGCCGCATGGGTCCGCCGAGCGCGCAGGTCTATCTCGGATCGCCCTATACGGTGGCGGCCTCGGCGGTCATGGGCCGCATCGCCGATCCGCGCGCCGTCACGGCCGAGCGAGGCCGCGCATGACGGCGGGCCGCGCCTTCGTCTTCGGTGACGACGTCAATACCGACGCGCTGGCGCCGGGCATGTACATGAAAAGCCCGATCGAGGTGATCGCCGCCCATTGCCTCGAAGCGGTCGACCCGAGCTTCGCTGCGCGCATCAAGCCGGGCGACGTGGTGGTCGCAGGCAGGAATTTCGGCGCCGGCTCCTCGCGCGAGCAGGCGGCGGAGGCGCTCAAGCATCTCGGCGCCGCCTGCGTGGTGGCGAAATCGTTCGGCGGCATCTTCTACAGGAACGCGCTCAATCTCGGGCTGCCGGTCATCGTCTGCGCCGACACCGATCGCATCCGCGACGGCGATCGGGTGACGGTCGATCCGCGCATCGGCGTGATCGTCGATGAGACCACGGGCGAACGCCTGCAGGCACAGCCGTTGCCGGACTTCCTGCTCGAGATGCTGGCGGACGGCGGCCTGGTGCCGCATCTGGAAAAGCGGTTCAAGGCGAAGCGGGCCCATCTCCGCTGAAGCTTCGGCGCGTTCAGCGACCTCGACGCAAGTGGGCCGCGCGAAAGCGACGCATGGCCGTGCGGAATCCGTGGTTGAATTCAAGCGGCCAAAGCGTCTAGCATTTGATCACAAAAGCATATGGGGGATTTTCAAATGGCATTTCGACGTGATCGGTCCGCGCTGCGGCCGCTCGGGCGAGCGTTGGTCGCAGCGCTCGCGGTTGTGACGGGTGTCGCTCTCTCGACCGATCCGTCGCTGGCGCAGGACTTCACCATGAAGTTCGCCACGCTGACCATCAACGACGTCCAGCACGAATTCATCAAGATGTACAAGGCGGAGTTGGAAAAGGCGACGAGCAACCGCATCAAGGTCGACGTCTATCCGGCCGGCCAGCTCGGCGCCGCGCCGCGGCAAGCCGAAGGCCTGCGGCTCGGCACCATCGAGGCGGCGTCCGGACCGGCGGAGCTGTTCGTCGGCGCCGATCCGCGTTTCCAGGGCCTGGCCATGGCCGGCCTGTTCAAGGACCTCGCCCACGTCCGGCGCGCCATCCTGGTGCCGCAGGTGCGCCAAGCGGTCAGCGACGTCGCCGCTTCGCGTGGTCTCGTGCTGCTCGGCATCATCGTATACGACACCCAATCGTTCGTGTTCAAGGCGCCGGTCAGCAAGCTTGCGGATTTCGCCGGCAAGCGCATCCGCGTGCTGGCGAGCGAGGGCGAGCAGGCCCAGGTCATTGCGCTGGGCGGCGCGGCGGTGCCGATGTCGCTCGGCGAGGTGCTGCCCGCCCTGCACCAGGGCACGATCGACGGCGTCAACTCCGGCATCCCGGTCTTCGTCGCGTTCAAATACTACGACGGCGCCACCAACCTGCTCGACACGCATCTTTGGGCGATCGTGACGGTGAACCTGGTCAGCAAGGTCTGGTACGACCGGCTGCCGGCCGACCTGAAAAAGGCGGTGATGGACGCCGGCGCCAAGGTCGAGCCCGAAGCGCACAAGTGGGTCGCCACCCGCTTGGTTCAGGACACCAATACCTGGAAGGAGAAGGGCGGCAAGATCGTCACGCTGTCGCCGGTGGAGCAGCAGGAAGCCGAGCGGCGCGTGTCGGCCGCGATCGTGCCGGTTCTCGACAAGAGCGCCCCGCTGAAGGAGTTCTACAACAAGATCAAGGCCGGCGCCGCGACGGTGCCGTGAAAAGAGCGAATAGCGAGTAGCGAATGGCGAATAGGGCCGCTCGAATCCCTATTCGCTACTCGCCATTCGCTACTCGCTACAACCCCTTCGGGAGCCGCAGCGTGTCGAGCGCGGGCAGACCGTAGTCCGACCAGTTCGAGTAGACACGCTGCAGGAACTGCATCGGCGGCAGCGAGATCGCCGGATACTCGAATTTCTTGGTGGCGTCGATCAGCACCTTGGCGCCCAGCCGTTCCGCCAGGATCACGTTGGGCGGATGCACCGACGGATCGAGCTCGACCGCGCCCGAGTTCGGGATGATGCGCAGGTCGCGGTCGGGCTGCACGCGCCACGACAGGATCCAGTCGCGCATGAACGGATCGCGGATATCGACGTCGTCGTCGGTCACCACCAGCCACTTGAAATAGCTGGTGCCGAAATGGCCAAGCGCGCCGAACATCACTTGGTCGACCTGCCCGGTATAGGTCTTGCGCAAGCTGACCCAGAGCACCGCGGTGCCGCCGCCGGCCTCGAGCACGTGCGCGTCGGCGATGCCGGGAATATTGAGCGTCTCGGTGAGGTGCCGGATCAGCCCGGCCTCCAGCAGCACCTTCTTGATCATCGACGATTCGCTCGGCGGGAACTGGCTGACCACGCCCATCACGATCGGGTTCTTGCGGTGGGTGATGCACTTGACGTTGAACACCGGCCCGGCGCGACCTCCCGCCATGTAGCCGGTGAACTCGCCGAACGGGCCCTCGGGCTCGGTCTGGTCCATCGACACCTCACCCTCGACCACGAACTCGGCCGTGGCCGGGACTTCGAGATCGACAGTCTCGCATTTCACCATTTCCACCGGCGCACCGCGGATGCCGCCGGCGACCGCCAGCTCGTCCTCGCCATAGCGCGAGGGCGCGACCAGATAGTGCACCGGATCGGCACCGACGTAGAACGCCGCCGGCATCGATTGGCCGCGCATCTTCCACTTGGTGTGATGGATGGCGCCGCCGCGGTCGGGCGCGCCGAACAGGATGCCGGTCTTGTTCGGCCCCTTCACCTGGCAGCGGCGGATGCCGAGATTGCGGCGCCCGGTGTCGGGATCGCGCGTCACCCACAGCGGCGTGAAATACGGTCCCGCGTCCTTGCCCGGCGTCCACACCGGCGTGGGGATTTTGGTGAGATCGAGCTCGCCGGGACCGAGCTTGACCTCCTTGCACGGACCATCCTTCACCATGACGGTCGGGATCGGCGTCTTGATGCCGCGATGGACACGCTCGTTGATCGCGTGGGCATTCGGCTCGCATTCGAGCACGGTCGCGATCATGTCGACCGAGGCCGCGACTACGCCGGTCACCACGCGGCCGCCGGGAAAGCCGCGAATGTTGCGAAAGCCGATGCCGACGCGGCGCTCCTCCGGCATGGCCCGGAACATCATGCGGGTGACGGTGCCGATCTCCCAATCGCGGTCGACCTCGCGGTCCACCCACTTCAGCAGGTCCTTCTTTTCGAGAGTTTCCAGATAGGGGCGCAGACCGTCGAAGGGCATCCTGAACTCCCGGATGGTTCAGCCGCAGGGGCGAGGCGGGGCGTCGAAGGTTGCCAGCAGACAGGTCCGCAGCGCAACCGCGCAGACACCTCCTCCGCGAAGGAGTAGTTGCGACTGCGCTCATACCAGTGTCCCGATTCCGAAGTTCGCCACACCTTGCAGCACACTCTGATGCGAACTTCGGAATCAAAGGGGACACTGGCAACTTTATGATTCTAGTGTGGTTTTGGATTTGAAGTTCCTATGCGAGACTCGCTGCGATTCTGATAGGAACTTCAAATCCACCACACTAGCCGTTGCAAGTACTCAAATTGCGGAGGATCGCGCGCCGGGAGCCGGCGCCGGAGCGCGGCGCTTGCGCCTGAAAACGCCGTTGGCTCAAGGCGCGCCGGGGGCGGTATCCACCTTCGGGAACCAGCCTTGCACCTTGTCGATCAAGTACCTCACGCGCCGCGCGTGTCCGCTGCTCAGATCGTCGGCCGGAAATACGTCGCCCTCGAGCTGCGGCGGTATCCCGCGCGCTTCGTACCATAGTCCGCCGGCGTCGAGGTAGATCTCAGCCGGCAACGACAGCGACCAGCCGTTCGGCAACGGCTTCTCGGTCATGTCGGAGAGCGCGCCGCGCGTGGTCTTGCCGACGTGCCGGACGGTCGGCAGCGCGCGCATGAGCAAAGTGAAGATTTCGCCCGCGCTGACGGTGACGTCGCTGGTAACCAAAACGACGGGACCGAGATAGCGCGGCCGCGTCGACGGCTCGACATGGAAGGGCTGGGGCGCGACGTCGCGCGCGCCGTGCGCCACCTTGGTGTAGGCGAGCTTTCGATTTCCGGCGAAGCGGCCAGCGATCTGCCGCGAGACGCCATCAAAGCCGCCGAGATTGTAGGTAACGTCGACGATGACCGCACTCGTACCGTCGAAGGCGGCGACGGCTTCGTCCATGGCGGCGTCGATCACGGCCTTGTCGCCGCTCTCGTCCCGCGCCGACAAGCCTTCCATGCTCAGGATGTTGAGATAACCGACGTCTCCGACGCGCCCCCAATAAAGACGTTCCTTGCCTTTCGAACGGCCTTTGCCTTGCAGCACGATCGACGTGATGCCCCGGCGATAGGCCGGCACCCATTCGGCGGCGTCCACCACTTCGTCGCCGAACGCCTGCCGCATGCGCCCGAGCGTCTTGCCCTCGCCGGGCATGAACTCGGCCTCCTTGCCCTTCACCTTGGCGTGGAGCTCGACGTGCGGATCCTCGATGCCCGCCAGCATGGTTTTAAGCGTCTTGAACAGGGTGTCGTCGTCGGATTTCTCGTCGAGCGCGCGCGCGGCCGCTTCCGTGCGCGCCGCCCAGTCGATCTTGCGCCGTTGGAACGACGGATAAAGTTCGGCGAAGGTCGCGGCGACCAGCGCCGCGACGCGCGGCGCGGACCATCGCGTGCGATCGTTGCATGCGTCCGGCACGCCCGGCAGCCGGTCGAAGACGACGCGGGTCCCGCCGCGGTCGCTTGAAAACGCAATCGCTCCGGTCCCGTATGGCCGGTAAAGCCCGATCAGGTCGCTCACGCCACCGTCCGAGCCGCCCTTATCCGCATAGCAAAAGCTGCCGGCAACGTGAAACAGCTTGGCTCCGCTCTCATCGATCTTGATGAGGTAGCCATAACCACGCGAACGCCAGACGCCCTGAGCCTCCGCAACCGGCCGGCCGCCGACCATGACGGGGCGGTCTTGCGCGGGATCGTCCTGCGCAGCAGCGGCAGCCACCATCGACCACGTCAGCGCGACACCGATGATGCCGGACACCAGCACCGGCTTCGAAGCGCTCATGCGATGCTCCACTGGCTGTGCGACACGTCGATCGTGCCATCGATCAATTCGACGGGGACGCTGCACGCATCAGCCGACTTTTTGCGCGGCGTGGTCAAGCCGATATTCCCGCTCGACCGATCCTTCGGCCGTCAGAATGCTTGTTTTGAGCTTTGCTGCCAAGAGCGCGCGCGTGGAGCGACGGGTCTTTGGATACCGGCCGCCGCCGGCGTGCCGGTCGATTTGTTGAAAAGTTTTCCGATTAAGGACGTGCGAGCCGCCGAGCCGGCGGGCTTGACATCTCCGGATCGAGGGCTTAATACTTAACTCTATGGTTAAGTATCAAGACCGCAAGCTTGACCGCACCTTCGCGGCGCTCGCCGATCCGACACGTCGGGCGCTGCTGGCCCGGCTCGGAGACCAGTCGAGCCTGTCGGTCAGCGAGCTGGCGCAGCCGTTTGCGATGTCGTTGCCGGCGATCATGAAGCACTTGGACGTGCTGTCCGACGCCGGACTGATCAGGCGAACGAAAACCGGGCGCACCGTGGCATGCCGGTTGACGGCGGCGCCCATGGAGCAGGCGATGGACTGGCTCAATCGGTACCAGCGCTTCTGGTCCGTGCAACTCGATCGCCTGGCCGCTTTTGTCGAGGAGGAACCATGTCCACCAACCCCGCTCTCGCCACCAAACCCAGTCTTACCATCAAGCGCCGGCTCAACGCGCCGCCGGCGAAAGTCTACGGCGCCTGGACGGACCCGCAAAAAATAAGCCGCTGGTTCGGGCCGGCGCAGGCCGAGACCTTGCACGCCGAGGTGGATGCGCGCGTCGGCGGCCGCTACCGCATCGTCATGCGCACGTCCGACGGCGAGGAGCACGGCGTCAGCGGCATTTACCGCGAGGTGGTGCCGAACGAGAAGCTGGTCTTCACCTGGGCTTGGCGCAGCACGCCGGAACGGGAATCGCTAGTGACGGTTATGCTCAAGAGCGACGGCGGCGGCACGCTGCTGACCTTGATGCACGAGCAATTCTTCGACGAGCCCGCGCGCGACCGCCACCACTCCGGCTGGAGCGGGGCGCTCGACAAGCTCGAAAAATACCTGGCTTGACCGTAAAAAGAGGAGCCGCACATGCAACCGCACAAAGTCGTGTCCGAGAAAGAATGGCTGGTCGCGCGCAAGGCGCATCTGGCAAAGGAAAAGGAATTCACCCGGGTCCGTGACGAGCTCAGCCGGCAACGTCGCGAATTGCCCTGGGTGAGAGTCGACAAGACTTACGTCTTCGACGGACCGCGCGGCAAGGAGACGCTCGCCGAGCTGTTCGACGGCCGCAGTCAATTGCTCGTCTATCACTTCATGTTCGGTCCCGACTGGGAGGAAGGGTGCAAGAGCTGCTCGCTGCTGGCCGATCATTTCGACGGCGCCGCCGTGCATCTTGCTCACCGCGACGTGACCCTGCTGGCGGTTTCGCGCGCGCCGCTGCCGCAGATCGAAGCCTTCAAGCGGCGCATGGGCTGGCGCTTCAAGTGGGTGTCGTCGTTCGGGAGCGACTTCAACCGCGACTATCACGTGTCGTTCAGCAAGGACGAGATGGCGCAAGGCAAAGTGCCCTACAACTACGGCATCAGCGAATTCCCGAGCGAGGAAGCGCCCGGCGCCAGCGTGTTCTACAAGGACGCCGGCGGCGACGTCTTCCACACCTATTCGGCCTACGCGCGCGGGCTCGACATTCTGGTCGGCGCCTACAACTACCTCGACCTGGTGCCGAAGGGCCGCGACGAGGACGCCTTGCCGTTCACGATGGCTTGGGTCCGCCACCACGATCGCTACGATGACGGCCATGGGGTCGAGCGGACGGAACCGCACCGGCCGCCTGCGAGTTCGGAGTCCGCGTGCTGCGCGGGGAAGGGATAGACCGATCGGCAGTCAGGAGCTCGTCATGGCGTCGCATGGACACTTCTATTGGAACGAGCTGATGACCCGCGACGCGGAGAAGGCCAAGAAATTCTATGGCGACACCATCGGCTGGACATTCGATGCGATGCCGCATCCGCGCGGCACCTACTGGGTCGCGAAGCTGGCGGACAAGCCGGTCGCCGGCATCCTGCCGATGAGCGGGCCCGATTTCGACGGCGTGGCCGAGCAGTGGATGGCGTACGTGGCGGTCGACGACGTCGACGCGCGGCTGAAGCGGGCGACCGCGGCCGGCGCGAAGGTCATCCGTGCGCCGTTCGACGTGCCCACGATCGGACGGATCGCGGTCCTGCGCGAGCCGGGCGGGGCCGCCATCACGTGGATGACGCCGGCGAATTCCTGAGTTTCATCGCCCTTGTCGGGATGGGGTAAGCTCGTTCATTCTTGGGCAC
>WNEY01003916.1_pt1 | contig 11257 bp, 6 predicted proteins | sample 5400531 | NCBI WGS metagenome assembly WNEY01 (sample SAMN13153338, study PRJNA577476) | soil metagenome | isolation source: 200 cm saprolite under Douglas fir tree site 1 | place: USA:California | collected 2015-04-18
CTGGGCGTAGGAGTCCCCGCCGCGGAAGGCGGCGCCGGCCAGTAGGAGACGCACGCTGGCCGCGGCCCTGGCGGGTAGCGTGCCGAGTACTGCCGCCACGTCCTGCTTGACGGTGTCGGCATCACCGCCAGCGATGATTGTCACCCGGGCCGGATCCGGCAGTATGCTGCGCGCCGTCGCGCGGACGCCGCGCTGCGCAGGACCCGGCCGGCAGACGCACAGTCCGGCTGCGACATCCTCGACAACCGCACCTGGAGGCGGCGCGGACACGCCGTCCTCGGCGAGCGCGCTCTCCCAGATCGGCACCGGATACAGCGATCCCAGCATGTTCACGCTTCCATCGCCGCCGAACTGCAGCCACGGCGCCGCACCTGACGGCCCGCGGCACATCCCGCCGAACCCGCACGCGCTGACATCCGCGGCCGGCACGATCAGGTCAATGCCGATTTCGCCTGCCAGCGCGGCCAGCGCAGGGGCGGATTCGCCGACTCCGGCGCGCGGCCAGTACAAGCGGATCCCGTCAATGGCGTGGCGCGCCAACGGCGACAGCAATCCAGCCAGGTGGCGGCAGACCGCCTCGTGCGGCATGGTGCCGTCGATGACAATGGTCGGTCGCTCCGGGTCGGGCCAAACCTGCTGAGCGGCCGAGGCGAGCCAGGCTTCCTGCCCGGGCCGCGCCAGCGCGAGTCCAGCCGGCACGCGGCGCACCCGGAGGTCAGGGGCATGGTCGGCGGTCAGTACGTCCGCCAGCCCGCGCTCCCACGGCGGCGAGGGGGCCAGCGCGCCAGCCGCTTCGCAACTTCCGCCCGGAAGGCGGCGGCTCCACTGCGGCGGCCCGGCGTCGGTGACCGGCCCCGCCGGACGCACCAGCGCGTACCGGTGCGGCGTGATCACAACCGGGCCATCGGCGACGATCAGGTCGATACCCGGCGCGCACGACGAGGTTCTCGCGTACCGGCCGGATGAGGACAGCACTAGGCGCACGGCGAGCAAGCCCGCCGACGACAGCACCGGTGAAAGCTCATGAAGCAGCCGATCGGTCCGCCCATCTGGCCCGTCGGCATCGATCACCAAGCTGGGCCGCCCCAGCTCAGGCGTGAGAGCGCGCACGTCCGCAGGGGCTCCACGGCCCGCATCCGACAGCCACCAGCCCGCCGCGACCCGCGTCAGCGACCAGCCCGCAACGGCCGGCGGAAGCTCCCCGACGCCCGGTCGAAGCTCGCCGACCGGACCGCTGCTCGTCTCGGTCGGCCATGAGCCGCTAGCCTGACTCGCAATCGACCCGCTGCGGGCTGAGCTAGTCAGTGTTCCCGCGGTCATCGTGGCCTCCCAGGCCGAGGACATCCCATACCCAAGGGCTACGCCGTAGCGGGCGCTCGCGTTCAGCCTGACCGGCCGCGCGATGAGATATCTGGTGACCGGCCAGATGAACCCGGCCGGTTTCGGTGGCGTAGCCATCATCGGCACACGCCGGCAAAAAGCGAATACGCGGTACGAGCTGAAGGCAGCGGGGTGCGTCAGGCGTAACGACGGCAGGTGCGGCAATCGGGCCGCGCCCCCTGACCTCGGACGGGCAAGCTGTGAACCCAGCGACAAGCATTGCGACGATCACCGTCTCGCTCACCGGGCGGGCCGACCATTCATCGATCGCGGCGGCGCTCGCGGTGGCGCCCGACGGCGCCACGATCGTGGCCGATCCCGGAGTCTATGCCGAAAGCCTGGTGTTCAACCGGACGGCGACGGTCGTCGCAGCCAACTCGTCCGGCGCGGTTACGGTCGAGCCGCCGGCCGGCCAGGCGGTGAGCGTCACCGCCGGCTCGGCGACGCTCCGCCAGGTGACCATTCGCGGCCTAGACGCCGCGCTCCCGGCCGTCGATGTCAGCGGCGGGTCGCTGACCTTGGATCGCTGCGAAATCGACGCCGCCGCCAAGGCCGCGCTCCAGGCCCGCGGGACGGGCGTGACGGTCGTTATGACCGGCGGGCGGATCCGCAACTCGGCCGGGCTCGGCGTGATCATCGGCGACGGTGCCTGCGGCGCGTTCGAGCAGGCCGTGATCGAGCAGGTCAGCTCGGACGGGGTGACGATCTACTCCGGCGCCGACCCCGCATTCCGCCAGTGCACGATCAGCGACGTAAAGGGCGTTGGGGTCAGCACCCGCGATAGCGCCAGGGGAACGCTGCAAGGATGCGAAATCACCAGGATCAGCGGCGTGGCGGTGACGTTCGGCGAGTACAGCTCGACCCGCATGAGCTCGGCCTGGATCCACGACACCGGTGACGTCGGCGTGCTGGTCACCTCGGGGGCGCGGCCCTTGCTCGAGGATTGCGAGATCCGCGATACCGGCTCGCACGGCATGATGCTCACCGAGGGGGCGGCCCCGGTGGTCCGCCGCTGCTCGGTCACCAGAACGGCGGGCGAGGGCATCTCGGTCGCCGGCGTTTCCCGCGGTACCTTCACCGAGTGCACGGTGACCGACACCGCCGCCGCAGGCGTGCTGGTGGGCGGCGAGAGCGACCCGGTCTTCTCCAAATGCCGGTTCCGCAGCACCGCCAAGGCCGCCCTGATAGTGACCGACGCCGCGGCTGGCACGTTCGACCGCCTCGACGTGCGCGGAACCGGCCAGCACGGCATCGAGATCCGCTCCGGCGCGAACCCGCTGCTGCGGCAGGCAGCCGTGGCGGGCTGCCGTGGGCACGGGCTGACCGTCACCGAAGATGGGCGCGGCCGGATCGAGGACTCCGTGGTGGAAGGCGCCGGGTCCGCTGGGATCAGGACCGCCAGCGGCGGGTTCCCTGACGTGCGCGGGACGCGCCTCTCCGGCAGCGCCGAGGCAGGCGTGCTTGTGGCGTCCGGCGGACGATGCGTGCTGCGCGAATGCGAGGTGACGGGCTCTGGCACGGGCGGCGTCGTGGTGGAGGAAGGCGGAGACATCTCAGTCAGCCGGAGCCTCGTCCACGAGAGCCGCGGATACGGCGTCATGCTCGCCGAGGGCGCCCAGGGCAGGCTGACCGCCTGTGAGATCGCTGGCAACGAAGGCGACGGCATCGTCGTCGGCAGCAGCCAGTCGGTGCTGGTACGCGACTGCACGGTGCGCGACAACCGTGGCGCTGGCCTGCGCCGGACGGTGGACAGCGAGATGCTCACCGTAGAGAACCTGACCAGTCGAGGTAACCTCCAGCCGAACTCCTACGAACGCGCGAAGACGATGGTCCAGGCGCAGGCGCCCGCCCAGGCGCAGGTCGCGACCGTTTCCGCCGGCAGCGCCGAGGCGGCGGCGGTGGAACCGCTGCTGCGAGAGCTGAACTCGCTCGTCGGCCTCGCCGGGGTCAAGCAAGAGGTATCCCGCCTGGTCCACCTGCACGGCCTCGCCATCAGGCGGCAGCAGGCCGGACTGCCCTCACCTCCGATGGCAAGGCACCTGGTGTTCGCCGGTCCGCCCGGCACCGGCAAGACCACCGTGGCCAGGCTCTACGGCAAGATCCTGGCCGCGCTTGGCGTTCTGCGCACCGGCCAGGTCGTGGAAGTCGCCCGGGCCGACCTCGTCGCCCAGTATGTCGGCGCGACCGCGCTGAAGACGACCGAGAAGTTTGATGAGGCGTCGGGCGGGCTGCTGTTCATCGACGAGGCGTACACGCTCTCGGCTGGCGGCGGCGGCACCGGGCCAGACTTCGGCCGCGAGGCCATCGACACCCTGGTCAAGCTGATGGAGGACCGGCGCGAGGACGTGGTCGTCATCGTCGCGGGCTACTCCGATGAGATGCGCACGTTCCTCAGTTCCAACCCCGGCTTGTCGTCGCGGTTCTCCCGGACCATCGAGTTCGAGAACTATGACCCGGCCGAGCTGGTGCAGATCATGGAGCTGATTTGCGGCTCGCACAGCTATGTGCTCGAGCACGAAACCCGGGCCACGCTCGAGACCTATTTCCGGCAGATCCCCAAGGATGCGTCGTTCGGCAATGGCAGAGCGGTCCGCAAATTTTTCGAAGATATGGTCGGTCGGCAAGCAGGGCGACTGGCATCCATGCCGGACGCCACGGTGGCGGACCTGACCACGTTCCTGCCCGATGACCTGGGCCTGGCCGGACCGCACGGCAGCGGCGGGCCGCAAACCGACGTGCGCCTCGTCGAGAACCTGCTCGGGCAGCTTTACGGAATGGTCGGGCTGACGCAGGTCAAGCAGGAGGTCGCGAGCATGGTCGACCTCATCGCCTCCGCGCGGCAGCGCGAGCAAGCCGGACTGCCGGTGCCGAAGATGAGCCGTCACCTGATCTTCGCGGGCGCGCCTGGCACCGGCAAGACGACCGTGGCCCGGCTGTACAAGGAGATCCTCACCGCGCTTGGGGTGCTGGCGGGCGGGCCGCTCGTCGAAGTTGCCCGGGCCGACCTGGTGGGCGAGTACATCGGCCAGACGGCGCACCGCACTCGCGAGGCGTTCAACCGGGCCAGGGGCGGGGTGCTGTTCATCGACGAGGCGTACACGCTCGCGCCGCGCAACGCGTCAGGTAACGACTTCGGTCCCGAGGCGATCGACACGCTGGTGAAGCTGATGGAAGACCACCGCGACGAGGTGGTAGTCATCGCCGCGGGCTACACGCAGCAGATGGTGGGCTTCCTGGCCGCCAACCCCGGCCTGTCGTCGCGGTTCTCACGGACCGTGATGTTCGAGAACTACACGGCCGATGAACTGGTCACGATCTTCTGCCAGCACGCCGCCATGTCTGGCTACGAGTGCCCCGACGAGACGCTGGCCATCATCCGACATCACTTCGACCTGGTGCCCAGGGACAAGTCGTTCGGCAACGGCAGGTACGCCCGCAAGGTGCTGGAGGCGGTCATCGCCCGGCAGGCCGGACGGACCCGCCTGGTGGCCGCACCGACCGAGAACGACCTGCGGACGCTGACGCCCGACGACGTGCTGTCGCTGGTCGCCGGCCAGTACTGAAGGCGGGCGGCCATGCGCAAATTCATCCCTGTCCTGCTGGCAGCGACCCTCGGCGCGGCCGCCTCGATGCTGATAGCACCGGTCGCGGCCGTAGCGGCCACCGCCGGGCACCATCCCGGGCATCACGCGAGTCCTCCCCCGATCAAGCCGACCGCCCAGTGCCTGGCGGCCTCGTCCCATCAGTACCACGCCATCCCCTGGCCGCAGCGCCAGCTCGCCCCCAGCCGCATCTGGAGCCTGACCATGGGCGCCGGCCAGGTGATCGCGGTGGTGGACTCGGGGGTGAGTGCCGCGGCCAACGGCCTCGCGGGCGTAGTTCTGACCGGCCGCGACGTGCTCAACGGCAGCAGCGGTAACAGCGATTGCCTGGGCCACGGCACGTTCGTGGCTGGCCTGATCGCCGCCCGCTCCACCCCCGGCACCGGCCTGGTAGGCGTGGCTCCGCGCGCGCTCATCCTGCCGGTCGACGTGATCGACGCCGCCCAGGCCGAGTCGAGCCACCCGGTGACGTCCAGCAGCGCCGTAGCGGCCGGGATCCGGTACGCCGTTGACAGCGGGGCAACGGTGGTGGACGTGTCGACGGCCACGACGCCAGGCCCGAGCCCGGCTCTGAACGCCGCGGTGGCGTACGCGCTGGCCAGGAACGTCGTGGTGGTCGCGCCGGTCAGCACGGTCACCGGAACGAACGCCACGAACATGGTCAGCTACCCGGCGGCCTATCCCGGCGTGGTCGCGGTCAGCGCCGTCGATGCCAACGGCACACCGGTCGCGGCGGCCAAAAAGGGCGTGCGGGTCGACGTGGCCGCACCGGGCGCGGGCCTGGTCAGCGTCGGCCCGCGCGGCCGGGGCGACATCAGCGGCGACGGGGCCGCCCTGGCGACGGCGTTCGTAGCGGGCACCGCCGCGCTGATCCGCAGCTACTACCCGAAGCTGTCCGCGGCCGCCGTCGTGCACCGGCTGGAGGTAACGGCCGACCAGCCAGGGGTGACTCTTCCCAATCCGCAGGTCGGCTACGGCACCGTGGACCCCTACACGGGGGTCACGACCGTGCTGCCTGAGGAGTCCGGCGGGGTGCCGCCGGAGGTCCCGGCCGCGCGACCGATACGGCTGCCCGCGCTGAAGCCACCCGATACCTGGCCGACCACCGCCGCGATCGGAATCTGCGCCGGGATCATCGCCGCGCTGCTGGTCGGTGGCGCAGTCGCCCACATCCGCCGGCACGGCCAGCGTCGCAACTGGCGGCCAGCGCCAGATAAGGGGCCATAATTACTCGGAAACGGCCAAAGGAGTCACGAATGATCAAGCTAGTGTTCACCCTCCGCCGCCGCGACGGACTGACCCGCGAAGAATTTCAGCGCTACTGGCGCGAAGACCACGCCCGGCTAGTCCAGCGGCACGCCGAAACCTTGGGCATTCGTCGCTACATTCAGACGCACCTGAGCGAGACCCACCTCGATGACGCCATCTCAGCCCCGCGCGGCTGCGAGCCGCGCTTCTATGACGGGGTCGCCGAGTTGTGGTGGGACAGCCTTGATGACCTCACGGCCGCGTTCACCACCGAGGCCGGGCAGGCCGCGGCGGCCGAGCTGCTCACCGATGAGCAGCGCTTCATCGACTTGCCCAATTCGCCGATCTGGCTGGGCGAGGAGAACGTAGTAGTGGGGAGCTAGGCGCATGACGAACTCATTGGCTGACTCATCAGCTGAGGTAACCGCGAATCGAGCCTGGCGCCTTCGCCGGCGTCCAGCGGGCGCTGCGGTTCCCGGCGATCTGGAGCTGGTGTCCGAACCGGTCGCGCCGCTGGAAGATGGTCAGGCGCTGGTCAGGACGCTAGTGCTGTCGGTCGAGGCAGCCAGCCGGATCTGGATGGGGCACCAGCGCGCCTTCATGCCGCCAGTTGATCTCGGCGCGGTAATGCGCGGCGTCGGCATAGGAGAAGTCGTCCAGTCCCGGCGCGAGGACATGAAGGTAGGTGACATCGTGGCCGGGTTCGTCGGCTGGCAGGAGTTCTGCTGCGCGGACGACCGGCGGCTTGAGGCTCCGCTGAGCGTGCTGCCGTCACCGCTGCCAGCTCCGGTGTCAGCCTTCGTCGGCATCCTGGGTCACCCCGCGATCACCGCCTACCTGGGCGTGGACTTCCTGGATCCGCGTCCTGGCCAGACGGTCGTGGTGTCCGCCGCCGCCGGCAGCGTCGGGTCCATCGCAGGCCAATTGGCCAAGCTGCGCGGCGCGCGGGTCGTCGGCATCGCCGGCGGTCCGGCCAAGTGCCGGCACGTGGTCGAGGACCTTGGCTTCGACGCGTGCGTCGACCGGAAGGACCCGGACTGGGCGGCCCTGCTCGACGCCGCGCTCCCCGACGGTGTCGACGGCGACTTCGAGAACGCCGGCGGCCCGATCCTGGACCACCTGCTCATGCGCCTGAATCTGAATGCTCGGGTTTTGCTCTGCGGCGAGGTCGCGCAATACGACGACTCCGGCGATCGCAGCGGTTGGCAGGGCCTGGTCAACATCGACCAGATCCACATGCAGCGCGCCACCATGCGGGGCCTCATCGTCACCGACCATCTCGACCGGTGGCCAGAAGCGATCGGCGCGCTCGCCGAATTGTGGGGCTCCGGCCAGCTCAGGTACGACGAGACGGTCGTTTCCGGGCTCGATGAGGCCCCCTCGGCGCTCACCGACCTGCTCGCAGGCGACACCACAGGAAAGCTGATCGTCGCCGTCGCCGAACCTTCCACCATCCCCGGCCACCCGCTCACCACCAGCGCGGCCTGATAAGACCTGCTCAAGAACCAGCAGGGCTTCCAAACGACTCCGGCGCCAGGAAGCTCCTTGTCTGGGCTGTGTTATCTGTGGCTTCCGGCCTTTTATCAACCTAGTGCGCACCACCGGCCGACCGGATGCCGCACCCGGTGTCCCCCAGATGTCGTTGCGTCCCGGGAAGACACCGGTGCCTTCCTGGTGTCGTCCTGGCGACACCGGTGCCTTCCTGAGGTTGTTCCGTCCCCGGAAGCTACAGCATCAGGAGGGCACCGGTGCTGCTGACCGGCGCTGGCCGGGCCGGCCAGCGGGGTCTGGCTGGCCTGGATGCGCCCCGCAGCCCGGGGGGATGCCGCCGTCGGGGTGGTGGGGTGCTCGGGTACGCCATTCGAGTTCGCCGGCTTTACCCACTCGCCACCAAGACGCCCTGACCGGTGTTAGGCAGCAGCCAGGCGGTGGTCACGGCTACGGCCATCGTCAACCCCGCAGCGCCGAAGGCGCCTAGACTCACGCCCCGCACGAAGGCGTCAGCCGCACCGGCCTGGAGCGGATGGGCCGCCAGTGCCGCCTGGGCGGGCTTGCCGGCCGAGTACAAGGTCGCGGCCAGACTGCCCAGGACCGCTACGCCGAGCACCGAGCCGAAGTTGCGCATGGCGTTGTTGACGGCTGATCCAGCCCCGAGCAGCGCCGGCGGCAGCGATGCCAGGACGGACTGGGTCGCGGGAGCCGTTGTCAGCCCGGTACCTATCGCCATGACGGTAGCGGCAACGAGGTAGTGAGAGTACGGCGTATCACCCCTGGCCAGGGCCAGATAGATAAGGCCGGCCGCCATCGCGAGCAGGCCGGCTGTCACCGAGGTGCTGATTCCGGCGCGGGCCGCCAGCCGGGTGCCCGCCGGCACAGCGACGGCGAGCGCAACGGCCGATGGCAGTGACCTGATGCCGGCCGCCAGCGGTGAGTAGCCCAGAACGAACTGGTAGATCTGGGTCAGCAGGAACGTTGCCCCGGCTAGGCCGAAGAACAAGGTCGCGACCGCGCCGGAGGCGACGGCGAACCGCGGGTCGCGGAACAGGCCGAGATCGATCATTGGGTCAGGTGCGCGGGCCTCCCACGCCACGAACGCGGCTATCAGCAGAACGCTCAGCGCCCACCGCCAAGCCGTGGAGCCGCTGGCCCAGCCGTCCGTTCCGGCTTCGATGATCGTATAGGTGAGCGTGCCTGATGCGGCCGTGGCGAGCACCATGCCCGCAGGGTCGAACCTGGGCCGCTGCGGTTTGCCCGATGAGGGTACCGCGAACCAGCCACCGATCAGCGCCACGGCGGCGACCGGCAGGTTCACCGCGAAGATCGAGCCCCAGGCAAAGTGGGCGAGCAGCCAGCCGCCCACGGTCGGTCCGGCCGCCACGCCGAGCGCTGAGGTGCCCGACCAGACAGCGATCGCCCTGGCCCGTTCTGAGGCGGCCGGGAACAGGACGACTAAAGTCGCCATGCTGGCCGGAATGACAAGAGCCGCGCCCGCACCCATGACGGCCCGCCAGGCCGTGAGCGTGGAGGCATCCGGCGACAGCGCCGCCCCCAGGGAGGCGGCCCCGAAGAGCGCCATCCCGGCAGTCAGCGCCCGGTGCCGGCCGAACCTGTCGCCCGCGCTGCCCGCCGGCAGCAGCAGCGCGGCGAACGACAGGGTGTAAGCGTCGACGATCCATTCCAATGCGGACGCGCTCGCGTGCAGGCGCACCGCCAGGGTCGGTAGGGCCACGTTGACGATCGTGGTGTCGACGACGGTGGTCAGCATCGACAGGGAGAGCACGGCCAGAGCGAGCCAGCGGCGGGCATCGGAAGAAACCATCGCGAAGCTTTCTCCCCTATGACACCGAAGCGCTTGCGTTACCTATACAGTATGCATACTCGTTATGGATACTTGTTAGGTATACGGATGATGGCCATGACTCCCTCGGCTACCGCGACGTTGACCCTGCCCTATCCCGCCGCCCTCCCGTCTCATCGAGATGAGCTGGCGATCGCGGCGGCGGGCCTTTTAGGCGGCGCCGATCTGGCCGCGACGTTGAAAGACCCGATCGCCCGAAGGGCGCTCCGGCTGCGTCTTGCGGCCCGGCAGTGGCCAGTAACCAAGGAAGCGCCCGGCGTTCGGTGTCGTCAGACCGAGGACGAACAGGCCGAGCATGACCGTTACTTCCAAGTCACGCGGTCCACGGCGAGTCCGGCGGATAGCTTCGCGACCGGTCTCCTGCTTGCTCACGTCGTCGCTTATGAGAATTGCCTGGATATGGGCGTCACGTTACTGACCGAGCCAGAATGGGGCGAGCAGTTCGCTGGCCTGGAGGCGCTTCTGCGCCTGGCCGACATCAGCGGGCACATCAGCGGGCGCACCCCGGCATTGCCGTCACTAGCCGGCTGGCGGAGCGGGCCCGGTTACGACCCGGCCGGGCGCTGGCTGACCGGGCACCAGTTGTTCTTCTCGCTCATCCAAGGTGCCATCGCCGGCCTGAACTGGTTCGCCGCTGCCATGACGGCCGGCCAGAGCACCGAGGCCGACCAGGGCCTGCACCTGGCCGCCGCCTTCATGCGTAGTTCTGCCGTGGCAATGAAGCTGACCAGCGACTTCGCGCCAGAGGACTACGAAGCCGCGGTGCGCCCGGCCATGGCACCGCCCAAGGTCCGGGCCGGCTTCAGCGGCCTGCAAACCCGTGATCACGCTTACCTCGTTCGGTTGTTCGGCCGGCTCAAGCCCGTCTTCCTGACTCTGGGTCCGGGCGAAGCGCACCAGGAATTCACCGAGTCGGTCGTGTCCGCTTACTCGGCCCACGAGTTCATCTGCGCCCGGTTCCGTGGCGATGTGCTGCCCAGCCTGCGGATGGAGGCGGCGTCACGCGGGAAGACCCAGCGGCCGGGCACCACCGTGATCCGCGAGATGATGCGGGCTCGGCTCGCACTGGTGAACCCAGCCGAACCGCGCGCGCTTAGCGAGAACCGGCCATGAGAGGGCGGCCCACGGTCGTTGTCGGTTTCCACGATGGCTTCTTCGGGTCTGGCACCGGCGCCGGCAACGCGAACCGGGGATTCCTTCAGGTCCTGCCTGGCCTGCTGGATCGGCAGGTGCGGCTGGTCGTAATGCCCGTCTATCTGTCCAGCGACAGCCCGGAATACCAGGGCGCCTGGCATGCCGCCAGCCTGGAACTGTGCGACCGCGCGGGCGCCACGATCCTGCCGGTCGACAACGGCACGGATGGCCAGATCCGCTTCGGCGGCGTGCCGGCCTTCCAGCAGCTGGCCGTCTCGGCCGCCGCCCGGCTGAAGGCGCACGTCCTGCCTTGCGCTGGTCCGCTCGCCGCCATCTTCTTCGATGTCCCGTTCCTCGGGCTCGCGCCGCTACTGCCCGGCCGCTTTTGGCCGAGCATTACCGCCGTTATCCGCTCCACCGGCATCCTGCACGATCCGGCTAACGCCGATCGCTTCGCCTTCGAAAGGTCGGGCCTGCGCTTCCTGACCGCACACGGCGGGCACGTGGCCGCCATCTCCGGCTACATGCGCAGCCA
>WNEY01003917.1_pt1 | contig 11255 bp, 9 predicted proteins | sample 5400531 | NCBI WGS metagenome assembly WNEY01 (sample SAMN13153338, study PRJNA577476) | soil metagenome | isolation source: 200 cm saprolite under Douglas fir tree site 1 | place: USA:California | collected 2015-04-18
TCCTGGCGCTGGGCATCGAGATCGACGATGACGACGGTCGCGTCGCGGACGTCGAGCTTGCTGCCTTCGTCGAGAATCGTGCCCTTGACCACCGCGAGCTCGATTTGGGCGTTGTTGCCGAAGGTGGCGCGAACGATTTGCTCGAACTCGGCGTCGGCGGTGAGCGCCGCCACGCGCGTCTTGTTCGCAACACTGTTGGACCGATCGAGCATGGGTGAAACCGGCGCGGCCCCCTCGGGAGCCGCGTTTCGTCCTCGTTAGGGGTTGGTCGACGGCGGCGCCGCCGCCGGAGCGGATTGGGTGGGGCTGATCGTGCTTGTGCCGATACCGACCGGCGGCGTGACCTTGTTGGTGCGGTAGCGCTCGACGGCGCCCTGCATTTTTTGTCCGTTGCTCTCGATGTCGCGGTATCCCGCCGCCTCCGGCCACATATCGACGGCGTGCGTGACTTTGTTCGCCGCCGCCGCGTCGCCGGCCCGGAAGGTGACGGTGTCGCGGCGGTCGTAATAGATGTCGGAACAGGCCGCGAGCAGCGCGCCGCAGACGAGCGCGGCCGCGAGCGCGCGGAGACGGGAGCGATCAGCGGATCGCGACATGGGCGCCTCCTTGCGGCAGATCGAGGACGTGGCCGCCTTCCGGCCCTTCCGGCTCGGCGGAAATGTCCTGCACGGGCGCGCGCCGCACCTCGGGCTGGCCGTTCAGGAAGAAGTCGGCATCGTTCCCCGACAGCGAGCTGTCGAGCGGCGTCTGCACCATGTCGATCGGCCGGGCGGGGCGAACGATGCGCGGCGTCACGATGATGGCAAGGTCCGTTTCGTTCTTCTGAAACTGCGCGCTGCGGAAGAGTGCGCCGAGAATCGGAATGTCCGCGATCCAGGGCAGTTGCTTCTGGTTCGTGGTGCTGTTCGCCTGCAAGAGGCCGGCGATGGCGAAGCTTTGGCCGTCGCGCAGCTCGACCGTTGTGCTCGCGCGCCGCACGATCAGGCTGGGGATCTGCACGCCGCCGACGGAGAAGGTGTTCGACGGGTCGAGCTGGCTCACTTCCGGCTCGATCTTGAGATTGATCAGGCCGTTGGCCAGCACGGTGGGCGTGAAAGCAAGACCGACGCCGAATTTCTTGAATTCGATCGTGATCTGCGACAGCGTCCCCATGACCGGGAACGGAAATTCGCCGCCGGCGAGAAAGCTCGCCGTGTCGCCCGAAAGCGCCACGAGATTGGGCTCGGCGAGACGGCGGGCGACGCCGCGATCCTCGAGCGCCTTGATCAAAAGGTCGGCCTCGACCCCGCGGCCGAGCAAGGTCGCCATGATGGTGCCGAACGGCGACGAATTGGAGAGAAGCCCCGGCGCGCCGAGGCTCGCGGTCACCGTCTTTCCGACGATGTTCCAATTGATGCCGAGCTCGCGGCTCGCCGAGCGCGAAGCCTCGACGAAGCGGACCTCCAACAGGACCTGCTGCGGCTGCGTGACGCCGATCGAGTTGATCACGTCGGGCCCGAATTGCTTGGCGATCGTCACCGCCCTGTCGACGATGACGGCGTTGGGCGCGGTGCCGGAGAGCATGATGCGGCCGTTGACCGGCGACACCTTGATGTGCGAGCGCGGGAATTGCCGCGAAAGCTCCGCCGAAAGTTTTACGACGTCGTAGGAAACCTCGATATCGAAGATGCCGACCTGTTTCTTGCCCTCGGCGTAAACTGAAACGCGCGTGGTGCCGATCTTCTTGCCGAGAATCGAGATCGTGTGGTCGGTCAGCGGATTGACGTCGGCGATTTCCGGATCGCCGACGATGACTTCCATGAAGGCCTGATCGGTGCGGACGTCTTCCGACTTGCCGACCACGACGTTGATGCTGGTGGTGCGCTTGCCCATCTGGACGAGGCGCGGCTCCGCCGCCTGCGCGCCGCCGACCGAAAGCGGCAGCAGCGACGCGCCGGCGACGAGGACCACCGAGATCAAGGTCAAAGCGAGTGACGAGCGGCCCCGCGGCCGCCGGGCGGCGACTGCCACCCCATTTCCTGTCCGCATTTTCATTCTTGCCTCCCCCAATTCCCTGTTTTCTAGATTATCGTTGTGTGCTCGCCCGGCCGGTTGCGGCCGTCTCCAGTGTTTCCTCCGACGGCACGCCGTATTCCTCTTTCTTGCCCGCCCGCGTGACCGTCACGGTCGAGAAGCGCTTGGGGCCCGCGGCAGGCGTGGTGTCGCGGCCGAGATCCTCCGTCGAGACGCGGCGTTGATCCATCGCGGTGGCCTCGCCGGCCTTGCGCAAGGCGAGCGCGAGCGTTCCGACCTGGGAAGCAAGCGTGAGCTTTTGCGCCGCCAGCGTATCGACCTCGAGCGTCACGGCCTTGACGACCGCCGGTTTGTCGGTGCGCTCGTCGGCGAGCTGGTCGATGGCGAGCACGCGTGTATTCTGCAACACGACATCGGTGGTGCCGCCCTTATCGGCGCGGCGGGTCAGGAGAATATCGACGCGATCGCCCGGCAGCACGAAGCCGGCGACGCCCTCGATATCGCTCACCCGCACCGTCACCGCCTTCATGCCTTCGTGCAGGACCGCCGACAGCGTCGCCCGTTGGCCGGGACCGGTCAGCTTCGAGGCCAGTACCGGCTCGTTCGACTCGATCGGCGACAGCACAATGCGCTTGCCGGCGGCGAGCACATCTTGAATCGAAGAGAACGAACCCTCGGGCAGTGCGCCCTCGGGCCACGGGGTCTCGCGCAAATTCGCGCTGGTGAGCGGATTGCCGAATCGCAGCGCCGAAGCCGCCACCACGACCGTGCGGGTGGCCGCGGGCTTGGGCTGGTTTAGCGCGCTCTTCAGGCGCAGCTGCTCGTCCTGACGGCTCAGCCATGCTTGCGCCACGAAAACCGCAAGCAGGCCGAAGACCCCGGCAAGAACGACCATGACAATGGTGCTGGCGCGCACGGCTCGGCTCCTCTTTGCTTGCGAGGGATCATCAAGCAGTCGTGTCTAATAAGAGTTTTCTTCGCGCCTCCAATTGTCGGGATTCGTTCCGGTCTTTGATTCATGTTAAAAAGCCCATGAAGCTTCATGTTAAAAAGCGCGTGAATGGGCATGCTTTCCGGCGTGTTAAACGGCCAATTCAATGGACCTCGGATCAACCGGCGCAAATTATTGACCGGCGCCGGGGCGGCGCTCGCCTGCGGCGTGCCGCGTTTGTCTTGCGCCGGTGCGGCGGCAAGCGGGCGGCAGGCGCCGGGAATTTATCGTTACAAAATCGGAAACTACGAGCTCACCGCTTGCCACGACGGGGTCTGGAACCGTCCGATCGACGACAAGTTCGTGCGCAACGCCTATTTCCCCGACGTGCAAAAGGCGATGGCGGACGCCTTCCTGCCGATCCACGTGCTGCCGACGCCGTTCACGCCGCTCACCGTCAATACCGGCAAGAAGCTCATCCTCATCGACACGGGCTCGGGCGGCCAGATCGCGCCCACCGCGGGATCGCTCGTCGCCAATCTCGCCGCCGCCGGCATCGAGGCGAACGCGGTCGACGCCATCCTGATTTCCAACTTCCACCCCGACCACATCAACGGAATCAAGACGAAAGACGACGAACTCGTCTTCCCCAATGCCGAGATCCTCGTGCCCGCGCCCGAATGGGCGTTCTGGATGGACGACGGCAAGATGAGCCGCGCCAAGGAGCCGGTGAAGAGCTGGTTTTTGAACGCGCGGCGGATCTTCGAAAACATCGCGAAGGACGTGCGGCGCTTCCAGCCCGGCAAGCAAGTGGCTGCCGGCATCATTTCAGTCCCCGCCTACGGTCACACGCCGGGCCACACCGCCTACATCGTCGCCGACGGCGATCAATCGCTGTTCGTGCTGTGCGACACGACCAACCACCCGGCGCTGTTCGCGCGCCATCCCGAATGGCAGGCGTCTATCGACCAGGACGGTCCGCTCGCGGTCGAGACCCGCCGGCGCATTCTCGATCGCGCCAGCGCCGACAAGATGCCGGTGCAGGGCTATCATTTTCCCTTTCCGGCCTGTGGCCATATCGCCAAGCAGGGCAGCGGCTACGAATTCGTGCCGGCCATGTGGCAAGCGACGCTCTAGGGGCATGCCGCGCATCGACCTTTCCCCGGCCATCAAAGGCGCGTGAGGCCACGCCTCGTCATGTATGCGCCGCTTTAGTCATGCTATTATGCCCGCGCTTCAGCGTCCTGGATTGAGGAGCACTCCCATGAACCGGCATTTGCGTACGTTGGGTCTATTCGCGGTGACCGCGCTGATCGGTTTCGCGCTGGCGGCGGGCCCCGCCTTTTCGGCCGATGATGACGGCACGCGCGGACCCGCCCCCGGCTCGGGCGGCGGCCAAAAGGACAAGGACAAAAAAGGAAAGCAGTCGGAACTGCAGTTGCGCGACGGTTATCTGAAGGCGCGCGCGATGATCCTCGAGGGCAAATACAAGTCCGGTATCGTCGCGCTGCACGCCCTCGATTACGACAACAGTCCGGACGTCGCGAACTATCTGGGCTATGCCAGCCGCAAGCTCGGCGACTATGACGCGGCTAAATACTGGTACGAGAAGGCGCTCGCCGCGGACCCCAACCACGTCCGCACCTGGCAGTATTACGGCATGCTGCAAGTGGAGCGCGGCAATATGCTGAAGGCCGCCGAACATCTGGAAAAGATCCGTCAACTGTGCGGCAGCGAGTGCAAGGAATACGCCGACCTCAAGAGCGCGATGGAAGGCCACGTCCGCTATTAACCCGCGATCGGGTTTTGCCCGGATAACAATGCGCCGCCATCCCGGCGGCTAGCCGCCGAGGCGCGCGAGCCGGCGGAGTGTGGCATTCGCCGTGCCGTCGCGCCAGGCGACGACTTCGCGCAAGCTCTGCTCCGGCGTCTTGCCGGCCGTTTCCAGCACGTAGTCCGCCTTGGCGTAGAGCGGCTCGCGGCTCTTCAGGATCGATACGAGGTCTTCCATCGCGCGCTTGTTGTCGGCCATCGGCCGCAAATCGCCCTGCTCGATCACCCGACTCATGTGCTCGTCGGGCTTGGCGCGCACCCAGATCGTCACGCAGGCGGTGAGCAGGCGCTCGAAGGTGGCGGGCTCGGTGACGAGGCTGCCGCCGGTCGCGAGCACGAAGCGCGGATGCTTGTCGATCATGGCGTCGAGCGCCGTGCGCTCGAAGCGGCGGAAAGTCGGCTGCCCGAACATCTCGAAGATTTCGCCCAGCGCCATGCCGCTCGCCTTCTCGATTTCGCGGTCGAGCTCGATGAAAGGAACCGCGAGCTTGGCGCCGAGCAGCTTGCCGAGCGTCGACTTGCCGCTGCCGCGCAGCCCGATCAGCGCGATCTTTTGCCGCCGCGCTTCGCTCGAAGGCCCGCCATGGCGCAAGAGCAGAAGCTCGCGCGCGCCTTTGAGCTCGGCGGGCGACAGCCGCTCCAGCAATTGATGGAACAGAAGTTGCTCGACGTCGCGCTCGGGCCGCTCGTCGATGAGTTCGGCGAGCGGCACGCCCATCGCCTTGGCGATGCGCCGTAACAGCACGATCGAGCAATTGCCCTTGCCGGCCTCTAACTCGGCGAGGTAGCGCTCCGAGACGGCGGAGTGCTTGGCGAGGACCTTACGTGACATGGCGCGGCGGCTGCGCGTGGTGCGGACGCGATCGCCCAAGCGCCGCAGGTAGCTCGCGCTCGAAAGATCGCCGTTGCCGGTCGTTTTGGCGGTTTTGGCGCCGCGTCTTTTCATGGCCCACCGTTTGGTGCAATATAATGCATGTGCGGCCGAAAATAAAATCCGGGGAAGGCGATGTCCGAGCACGAGCAGCTTTCGGCGCGGCGGTCGTATAACGCCGTCAACGATTTCGTCGACGTCAATGTCGCGCGCGGCAATGGCGGCAAGGTCGCCTTCAAGGAAAAGGATCGCGCGCTCAGCTATGGCGAGCTGCAATCGGCGAGCTGCCGGTTCGGACGCGGCCTGTACAAGCTTGGGCTGCGCCCGGAAAGCCGCATCGTTCTCCTGCACCTCGACACCATCGAGTTTCCGGTCGCGTTCTGGGGCGCCATCCGCGCCGGCGTGATCCCCATTCCGCTGAACACGCTGCTGACGCCCGAGCAATACGCCTACATCATCGAGGACAGCCGCGCGGAGGCAATCCTTATCTCGCCGCAGCTGATCGCTTCCATTCAGCCGGTGCTCGATCGCCTCACCTGGCTCAAGCTCGCGATCGTGTCGGGCGCCGACAAGGAAGCGCCCAAGGCGGGCAAGCTCAAGGTGCACCGCTTCGACGACGTGCTCGCCGGGGAGGCGCCGCAGGTTTGGCACGCGCCGACGATCTCCGACGAAGTGGCGTTTTGGCTTTATTCATCGGGCTCGACCGGCGAGCCGAAGGGCGCGCGGCACATCCAATCGAGCCTGATCGCGACGGCGAAGCTATTCGGCCAGGACGTCATGGGGATTACGCCGGACGACGTGGTGTTCTCGGCGGCGAAACTTTTCTTCGCCTACGGCCTCGGCAATTCGATGTCGTTTCCGATGTCGGTCGGCGCCACCGCGATTCTGCTGCCCGAGCGGCCGACGCCCGATGCGGTGCTCGACGTGATCAAGCGCGAGCAGCCGACCATTTTCTACGGCGTGCCGACGCTGTTTTCCGCGCTGCTTGCGCACAAGGATATCGGCAAGGGCGCGGGCTCGAAGCGGCTCAGGCTTTGCACCTCGGCGGGCGAAGCGTTGCCGGCCAATATAGGCGAGCGCTGGCGCGCGATCACCGGCGTCGACATCCTCGACGGCATCGGCTCGACCGAGATGCTGCACATTTTCGTCAGCAACCGCCCCGGCGACATCCGTTACGGCACCTCGGGCAAGCCGGTTCCCGGCTATGGCGCCAAGATCGTCGGCGAGGACGGCCACGAGTGCGGTGAAGATGAAGTTGGTGAGCTTGTAGTGCGCGGCCACTCCGCGGCGGACGGCTATTGGAACCAGCGCGCAAAGAGCCGCCGAACTTTTGTCGGCGAATGGACTTATACCGGTGACAAATACATCCGCGACAAGGAGGGCTACTACCACTACTGCGGGCGCACCGACGACATGTTCAAGGTGAGCGGCATCTGGGTCTCGCCGTTCGAGGTGGAAGCGGCGCTCGTCTCCCACCAGGCGGTGCTGGAAGCAGCCGTAATCGGCAAGGAGGACGGCGACGGGCTGGTGAAGCCGAAGGCCTATGTCGTGCTGAAGCAGGGTTTTGCCGCCAACGAGAAACTGTTCGAGGCGCTGCGCGCGCATGTGAAGGAAAAGGCCGGCGCCTGGAAATATCCCCGCTGGATCGACGTGCGCACGGACCTGCCGAAGACCGCCACCGGCAAGATTCAGCGCTTCAAGCTGCGCGACGAGGACGCCGGCAAGGCGGTCTGAACGAATTGGCGGCTATGCAGTTTAGTTCTTTTACGAAGCAAAGCTGCCTGCTAGTATATGCATAATAATGCATGACCCGGAACGGGAGAGGGATGCGAGCGAGGCCATGAAGGCGATCGATTTCGATACCGACCCCAGCCGCTACAAGCATTGGCGGATCGAGATCGACGGCGACGTGGCGAGCCTGGTGATGGACGTCGATCCGACGGGCGGGCTTTCTTCCGATTACGAGCTGAAGCTCAATTCCTACGATCTCGCCGTCGACATCGAACTCTCCGACGCGGTGCAGCGGCTGCGATTCGAACACCCCGAGGTGCGGGCGGTGGTGATCAAGTCGGGCAAGGACAACGTGTTCTGCGCCGGCGCCAACATCCGCATGCTCGGCAAGGCGACGCACGGGCACAAGGTCAATTTCTGCAAGTTCACCAACGAAACGCGGCTCGCCATCGAAGACGCAAGCGAGAATTCCAAGCAATCGTACCTTGCCGCTGTGACCGGCGCCTGCGCCGGCGGCGGCTATGAGCTCGCGCTCGCCGCCGATCACATCATGCTGGTCGACGACCGCCGCTCCGCGGTGTCGCTGCCGGAGACCGCGTTGCTGGCGGTGCTGCCGGGCACCGGCGGCCTCACCCGCGTCACCGACAAGCGCAAGGTGCGGCGCGATCTCGCCGACGTGTTCTGCTCGGTCGAGGAAGGCGTGCGCGGCAAGAAGGCGGTCGACTGGCGGCTTGTCGACGAGGCGGTGGCAAAAACGAAATGGGACGAGGCGGTCAAAGCGCGCGCCGCGGAAATCGCCGCGCGCTCGGACCGCCCGAAGGGCGCCAAGGGGATTGCGCTCACGCCGCTCGATCGCAAAATCTCCGGCGATCTCATCTCCTACCCGAACGTCAAGGTCGAAATCGACCGCGCGCGCGGACTTGCGACCATTTCCGTGCGCGGCCCTTCCAGCGCCGTGCCGGCCTCGGTCGAGGCCGCGCACGCACTCGGCGACAAGTTCTGGCCGCTCGCCGCCGCGCGCGAATTGGAAAATGCGATCCTGCATTTGCGCTTCAACGAGCCGAAAACCGGCTTGATCGTTTTTCGCACCGAAGGCGAGGCGAAGGCCGTGCTCGACCACGACGCCTTCCTCGCCCGGCACCAGAACGAGTGGCTGATGCGCGAAATCCGCCACTACATCAAGCGCGTCTTGAAGCGCATCGACGTCACGGCGAAGAGCTTCGTCGCGCTGGTCGAGCCCGGCACCTGCTTCGCCGGCACGCTCGCCGAGCTTCTGTTCGCCTCCGACCGCTCGCTGATGCTGATCGGCCAACGCGACGGCGACAACCGGCCGCCGGCGGCGATCGTGCTCGGCGAAGCGAATTTCGGCTTCTATCCGATGGGCAACGGTCTGACGCGGCTGCAGACGCGCTTCCTCGGCGAGCCCGAGGGCATCGAGCGCGCCCGAAAAAAAATCGGCCGCTCGGTCGAGGGCAACGAGGCGACCGAGCTCGGCCTCGTTACCTTCGCCTATGAGGCTTTCGACTGGGACGACGCAAGCCGCATCATGTTCGAGGAGCGCGTTTCGTATTCGCCCGACGCGCTCACCGGCATGGAGGCGAACCTGCGCTTCGCCGGCCCGGAGACAATGGAGACGAAAATCTTCGGCCGCCTCACCGCTTGGCAGAACTGGATCTTCCAACGCCCGAATTCGGTCGGCGAGCAGGGCGCGCTCAAACTCTACGGCTCGGGCATTCAGCCGAGCTTCGACCGGGAAAGGATCTGACCATGAACATCGTCAACGTGGATTATGATGGGCTGATCCCCAACAACGTCGGCTTGAACGCGGATACGCGCGTGAAGGCCGCGCTCGAGAAGTGGCACCCCGGCTACGTCAATTGGTGGCACGACATGGGGCCGGAGGGCTTCCAGCAATCGCTGGTGTATCTGCGGACGGCGGTCAGCGTCGATCCGAAAGGCTGGGCGAAATTCGATTACGTGAAGATGCCCGATTACAAGTGGGGCATCCTGCTCGCCCCGGAGGTGGAAGACCGCCGGATCCCGTTCGGCGCCCATCGCGGCGAAAAGGCGTGGCAGGAGGTGCCGGGCGAGTACCGCGCGATGCTTCGCCGCCTGATCGTAATCCAAGGCGACACCGAGCCCGCCTCGGTCGAGCAGCAGCGCTACCTCGGCAAGACCGCGCCCTCGCTCTACGACCTGCGCAACCTGTTCCAGGTGAACGTCGAGGAAGGCCGCCACCTGTGGGCGATGGTGTATCTCCTGCAAAAATATTTCGGCGCCGAGGGGCGCGAGGAGGCGGAGGAATTGCTGCAACGCCGCTCCGGCGACGCCGACACGCCGCGGATGTTGGGGGCCTTCAACGAGGAGACGCCGGACTGGCTCTCCTTCTTTATGTTCACCTTCTTCACCGACCGCGACGGCAAGATGCAATTGGAGGCGCTGGCGCAGTCGGGCTTCGATCCGTTGTCCCGCACCACGCGATTCATGCTAACCGAGGAAGCGCACCACATGTTCGTGGGCGAGACCGGCGTCGGCCGCGTCATCGAGCGCACCTCTGCCGAGATGAAGAAGGCGGGGATCACGGATCCCTCCGACATCGATGCCGTGCGCAGGCTCGGCGTGATCGACTTGCCGACCATCCAGCGCAAGCTCAACTTGCACTTCTCGCTCACGCTCGATCTGTTCGGCAACGAGATCTCGACCAATGCGGCGAACGCCTTCCACGCCGGCATCAAGGGCCGCTTCCGCGAGGACAAGCTCGACGACGACCACCGGCTGGAGAACGGCACGTATCCGGTGCTGCGGCTCGTCGGCGGAAAGATCGTGAAGGAAGAAACGCCCGCGCTCTCCGCGCTCAACATGCGGCTGCGCGACGATTACGTGGCCGAGTGCGCGGCCGGCGTCGGCCGCTGGAACAAGATCATCGAGAAACACGGGATTGCGTTCGAGCTGAAGCTGCCGCACGTCGCCTTTCACCGCCAGATCGGCGAGTTCTCGAAGATCAAGGCCGACCTCGACGGAAATGTCCTTCTCGATGCCGAATGGGAAAAGAAAAAGGGCGCCTATCTTCCCTCGAGCGCCGACCGCGCCTTCATCGAAAGCCTTATGAAGCCGGAGTTTCGGCCCGGCAAGTTCGCGAGCTGGATCGCCTCGCCCAAGACCGGCATCGACAACAAGCCGGGCGACTTCGAATATGTGAAGATCGCGGAGTGATGTGCTCGAACGCTATTATCGTCATGCCCGGCCTTGTGCCGGGCATCCACGTCTTACAGAAATCGAGCGGCGCTAAGACGCCGGTGGCCGGGACTAGCCCGGCCATGACGGAGACATCGGAATGACCGCGGCCGTCAAACAACACCTGATCGATCCGGCGGTGTGCATCCGCTGCAACACCTGCGAGGCGACCTGCCCGGTCGGCGCGGTCAGCCACGACGCCAACAACTACGTAGTCGACGCCTCGAAGTGCAAGTTCTGCATGGACTGCGTGCCGCCCTGCCCCACCGGCTCGATCAATCATTTCGTGCAGGTCGCCACGCCCTATTCGCTCGACGAGCAGTTTTCCTGGATGGAGCTGCCGCCCGAGGACGCGGCGAGCGAAGTCGGGGCCGGCGTTCCCGGCACGCCGATCGAGGCACTCGACGAGGACGCGGCGGCACTCCTCGAAGACGCGCATCAGGGCTCGGGCGGGAAAGTCAGGCGGCCGCCTTCGGCGAGCGAGCCGCGTATCAATCTCTTCAGCCGCCGCAATCCGGCGGAAGTAACGGTGAGCGGTAATTTGCGCCTCACGCCGGAAGGCGCGAGCTCCGACATCCGCCATATCATTCTCGATTTCGGCAGCACGCCGTTTCCGGTGCTGGAAGGCCAGAGCATCGGCAT
>WNEY01004235.1_pt1 | contig 11254 bp, 10 predicted proteins | sample 5400531 | NCBI WGS metagenome assembly WNEY01 (sample SAMN13153338, study PRJNA577476) | soil metagenome | isolation source: 200 cm saprolite under Douglas fir tree site 1 | place: USA:California | collected 2015-04-18
CGGCGCAAGGACTCGAGGAAGCCGGCTGCAGGTGGCACGACGCCCATATTTCCCGCCACCGGCTCGACGATGATGGCGGCGATCTGCCCCGGCCATCGCTCGATGGCCGCTTCCACCTCGGCCAGGGCGTTGAAGGCGACAACCAGTGTGTCCTCGGCGGCGCCGGCGGTGATCCCGCGAGTTCCCGGGATACCAAGCGTGGCGACGCCGGATCCCGCCTCCACCAGTAAGGCATCCGCGTGGCCGTGATACCCGCCGGCGAACTTGATGAGCTTGCGCCGGCCGGTGACGGCGCGCGCCAGCCGGACGGCGGACATGGTGGCTTCGGTTCCCGAGTTCACGAGGCGCAGCATCTCGATCGCCGGCATCCGTTCGGACACCGCGGCCGCGAGGCGCAGCTCGCCCTCGGTCGGGGCGCCGAACGTCCATCCCCGCTCGAGCTGGGCGTGCAACGCCTCGAGGACCGCCGCCGGGCGATGGCCCAGGATGAGCGGTCCCCAGGAACAAACGAGGTCGAGGTACCGGTTCCCGTCGACGTCCCAGACCCAGGGGCCGTCACCCCGGGCGATGAACGGCGGGCTTCCGCCCACCGCGCGATACGCGCGGACCGGGCTGTTGACGCCGCCTGGAATCAGGCGCTTCGCCTCCTCGAACAACGCCGCCGACCGATCGATGCCTACGATGGGTTCCGGTCGAGCTCGAAGGCGTCGCTCATCACGGCGGCTTCCAGGGTTGGGTCCGGGCTTTCGCGCAGCGCGCGGATCGGACCATGCAGAAACCTGGCGGTCAGCGCATCCGCGAGGTCTCGCAGAGCCTCGCGCGTTTCCACCTCGGTTGCGGGTACCCGGGCCAGATGACGCTCGAGAACCCCATCACGTAACCGCTCCACGCGATTCACCAGCGCTTTCACCGTGGGCGCCGACTCGCGAGCGTCCAGGGCGACGCGCGTCGCGCGCAGCTCTTCGTCAACGATCGTCTCTGCGGCCGGCACCCAGGCCCCCCGCTCTTCGCGGTTCGCTTGGGCGATGGTTTGAAGGTCATCGATGTTCAAGAGGTGGACACCCGAGAGGTACCCGACCTGGGGCTCGACATCGCGGGGAACGGCCATGTCGATGATCAGCAACGGGCGACCGCCACGATGCGACTGGAACATCTCGACCTGCGCCGCATCGAGCACGGTGTGCGGGGCGCTGCTGGACGACAGGATGATGTCGACCTCAGCGATGATGTCGCCAATCGCATCGAAGGGAACCGCCTGGCCGCCGAGGGGCTGCGCTACCTGGTCCGCGCGGTCGAACGTTCTCGAGGCGAGGTAGATCTGACCGATTTGCTGCTTGTGCAGCAGACGCAAGGCCACCTCGCTCATCTCACCGGCCCCTACCAGGAGCACGCGCCGGCCGGCAAGGTCGCCGAGGAGGTTCGCTGCGGCGGCCACGGCCGCGTGACTCACGGAGACCGGGCGTCGCCCAAGCCCGGTTTCGTGGCGAGTCCGCTTTGCCGCCCGGATCGCACCACGGAGGATGATCTCGAGCCGGGCATCGAGCGCGCCGGCCTGCCGGGCACTGACCAGCGCCTTCTTGATCTGGCCGAGGATTTGAGCCTCGCCGATCATCATGGAATCGAGGCCGCTGGCCACGCGGAACAGGTGTGCCATGGCCTCCTCGCCGCTGAGCCGGTACGCATACCGTTGCCAGGCCTCAAATGGCAGCGCATGCGGCCACCAACCAAACGATTCGAGGAGCCGGTCGTGGGCCGCCTCGACGGAGGCGATCGCGTAGAGCTCGGTTCGGTTGCACGTCGACAGCAGGAGGCCGCTTTCGATCAGATCGCGGTCGATGAGGCGGCGAACGCACTCGCCCACGCCGGCTTCGGGAATGAACACTTGCTCCCGGATCTCGACAGGGGCGGTCGTATGACTGAGGCCGACAAGGACAAAATTCACCGCGTTTCTTGAACTTAGCATAGGCGCCGCGATGTATCAGACGGGGAAGACGCCGTGCTTGCGGTCGACCCGCGGACGCCGGCTGGTCGCATAGGCTGCGAAGCGATTGACGAGCTCGGTGCGCAGCTCCGTCGGCGCCACGACCGCGTCGACGATCAGGTCCGACGCCAGCCGGTAGAGGTCGATGTCCTCTCGGTACTCTTCCTGCAGCTTCTGCACGTAGGCCGGGCGCTCGGCTTCCGGTAATTCCTGGATCTTGTTGTAGAAGACGGCATTGACCGCGGCGCTCGGTCCCATCACGCCGATCATGGCGGTCGGCAGCGCCAGGGTGGCGTTGGGCTCATAGGCCGGACCGGCCATGGCGTAGAGGCCCGCGCCGTACGCCTTGCGCACGATCACCGAGATTTTCGGCACGGTGGCCTCGGACACTGCCGCGACCATCTTCGCGCCGTGGCGGATGATCCCCTGGCGCTCGACGGCGGTGCCGATCATGAAGCCGGGTACGTCGGCGAGAAAGAGCAGCGGGATGTTGAAGGCGTCGCAGAGCCAGATGAAGCGCGCGGCCTTGTCGGCGGAGTCGACGAAAAGAATGCCACCCTTGTTCATCGGCTGATTCGCCACGACGCCGACCACCCGCCCGTCGATCCGGGCCAGGCCGCAGATGATCTCCTTCGCATAGAGCTTCTTGATCTCGAAGAAGCTCCCCTCGTCGATCACCCCATCGATCAGCTGCTGCATGTTGAAGGCGCGCCCCTCGTCCTCGGGTACCAGTGTTTCCAGTGGCACCGGCGGCCGGGCCTCGACCGACGGCCTGGGATGCGGGGTCTCCGTCCAGTTCTGTGGGAAATAGGAGAGGTAGCGCCGTCCGGCCTCAATGGCGTCCTCGTCGGAGGCCACCAGCATGTCGCCGCAGCCGCTGACGGTCGAGTGCATTCGGGCGCCGCCCATCTCCTCGAGCGTCACCTTCTCGCCGATGACCATCTCCGCCATGCGCGGAGACCCCAGGTACATGCTGGCGTTGCCCTCGACCATGACGGTGATGTCGCAGAAGGCCGGGATGTACGCCCCGCCGGCGGCCGAGGGGCCGAAGAGCAGGCAGATCTGCGGCACCACTCCGGACAGTCGCACTTCCTGGTAGAAGATGCGACCCGCATGCCGCCGCCCGGGGAACATCTGCACCTGGTCGGTGATCCGGGCTCCGGCTGAGTCCACCAGGTAGAAGATCGGGACCAGGAGCCGCTCGGCCGTCTCCTGGATGCGAACGATCTTCTCCACGGTGCGCGGCCCCCAGGAGCCCGCCTTGACCGTCGGGTCGTTGGCCATCACGCACACCGTCCGCCCCTCGATCCGGCCGATGACGGTCACGACGCCATCGGCGCCGTAGCCGGCTTCTTCACTGTGGGCGAGCAGCCCGTCTTCGATCAGGAAGTCCGGGTCGAGCAGTAACTCGAGGCGCCGTCGCACCGGCAGCTTGTGCTCCTGCCGCAGCTTTTCCGCATACTTCGCCGACCCACCGGCCCGCGCCGTATCGGATCGAGTCTTGAGCTCGTCCTCGGCGTCCTGCTTCGCAGTCGGATCAGGGGCACTCACGCCGAGACGCTCCCGGTTTCAACCGGCGCCAGCGCGTGCATCCTGCCGGGCAGTGGGGCGCCGAGCGTGCGCTCGAGTCCGCGGGCCACCGTAATGAGCCGGGTGACGTCGACCCCGGTCGCGATGCCCATCGCCTCGAGCATCGCCAGCGCATCCTCGCTACAGAGGTTGCCGGCGGCGCCGGGTGCGAAGGGGCTGCCGCCGATGCCGCCGACCGAACCTTCGAACAGGTTGACGCCGGTTTCCAGCGCCGAAAGCAGATTGGCCATCGCCGTGCCGCGCGTGTCGTGGAAATGCGCGCCCCAGCGAACGGCCGGCAGCCGCTCCTTCATCGCCTGAAAGAGCGCCTCGACCTGCGCGGGGTTGGCGACGCCGATGGTGTCGGCCAGCGAGATCTCCTCGATGCCGTCATCGGCGAGCGCCGCCGCGACCTCGGCAACCCGCTCGGGCGGAACCGCACCTTCATAGGGACAACCGAACGCCACGCTGACGCTGGCGTCGACCACGATGTGGTCGCGCCGCGCCTCAGCGGCAATCGACTCGATCTCCTCAAGCGTTTCCTTGACGGAGCGATTCAGATTGTGCCGGTTGTAGCTGTCGGTCGCGGCCACGGTCACCGCCACGTTTCGAACACCGGCTGCGCGTGCGCGGTCCAGGCCATGGCGGTTCGGGACCAGCACCCGCAGCTGATCGATATGGTCCTGCAGCGCCTCGAGCACGGCTTCGGCGTCGGCGAGCTGGGGTACCCATTTCGGGTGCACCATCGAGGTGGCTTCCACCCGCCGAAAGCCGCAATCGAGCAGGCTCACCACCATGCCCACTTTTGTCGGAGTTGGCAGCGTGCTCGGCCAGCTCTGCAAGCCGTCGCGGGGTCCGACTTCCACCCAGTCGACGGTCAGGGTCTCGCTCATTTGCCCGTGAACCGTGGCTCCCGCTTCTCGAAGAAGGCGGTGACACCTTCTTTCAGGTCATCGCTCAGGCCGAGCAGGGCGAGCTGGTCCTGCAGGTAGGCGATCGCCGATGGAAAGCTCATGTCCTGCATGCGGTAGAAGGCCTCGAGGCCGAGCCGCATGCCGATGGGGCTCTTTTTGGCGAGCTCGGCGGCCAGCGCGTCGACCTCGGCGTCGAGCTGGGCGGGCGGGACGTGCCGGTTGATGAGGCCCATGCGGGCCGCCTCGGTCGCGTCGATGCGCTTGCCGGTGAGCATCAGTTCCATCCCGGCTTTACGTGGCACGTTGCGAAAGACGATCGCCATGATCATCATCGGGAAGATGCCGACGTTCACTTCGGGCATGCCAAATTGCGCGTCGCTCGCGGCGATGGCGAGATCGCAGGCAGCGACCAGCCCGAACCCACCGGCGAGCGCGTGGCCGTTGACGCGGGCCATGGTGGGCTTGCCCAGTTCGGTCATCTCGAGGAAGAGATCGGCGAGGTGACGGCGCTGGAAGTAGCGGTCCAGCTCCGGTTGCTCGCCGCGAAAGCTGTTCAGGTCGGCACCGGCGCAGAAGACCTTGCCCGCTCCGGTGATCACGATGACCCGGACTTGCGGGTCGCCCTTTGCCTGCTCGAGAGCCTTTCGGAGTTCGGCAACAGTTTCGGTGCTCAGGGCGTTGCGGTTGTCGGGACGGTTGATCGTGATCATGGCGACCGCGTCGCGCCGCCCATAGAGGAGGTGTTTGAACTCCACCGGCTCAAGTATATGGCGCGTCATTTCGCGCTCCGTCACCCTTCTAGAATGCAATCGTGGAGGACGTCGTCCTGGTCGCGGCGGCGCGCACGCCGTTTGGCAAGGTGGGCGGCGGCCTCTCAACCCTGACGGCGCCCGACCTGGGCGCCTCCGTCATCAAGGAGGTCCTCCACCGTGCCCGCGTCGAGGGTGCCGACGTCGACCAGGTGATCATGGGTACCGTCATCACCGCCGGCATGGGCCAGATTCCGGCGCGGCAGGCCGCCATCAAGGCCGGCCTGCCCACCAGCGTCCCGGCGCTCACCGTGAACAAGGTTTGCGCGTCATCCCTCAAAGCCGTCAACCTGGCCGCGCTGCTGATCCGCAACGGCGATGCCAGAGCCGTTCTTGCCGGTGGGATGGAGAGCATGAGCCAGGCGCCCTACCTGCTGGAGAAAGCTCGCTTCGGCTATCGCCTCGGCGACGGCGCGCTGGTCGACAGCATGGTGCGCGACGGCCTGATCGACCCGGCCAACGGCTGCCACATGGCGGTCGAGGGCAGCAACGTCGCGAAAGAGTTCGAGGTCTCGCGCGAACGGCAGGACGAGTACGCCTACGCCAGCCAGCAGCGCTACGCGACCGCCCTCAAGGCCGGTTATTTCAAGGAAGAACTCATCCCCATCGCCGTAGCGAATCCGAAAGGCACGACGACCGTGGCGGCGGATGAGCAGCCGCGACCGGATACCACCATCGAGGGCCTGGCGCGCCTCAAGCCGGTCTTCACGGAGGATGGGACGATCACGGCGGGGAACGCCCCGGGCGTCAACGACGGCGCCACCGCCATCCTGCTCATGAGTGGGACGGAGGCGAAGCGGCGGAGCCTGCCGGTGCTGGCCCAGTGGCTCGCCTACGGCGAGTCGGCCGCCGACACGCCCTATCTGGCGACCGTGCCGGCGACCTCGATTCAGGCGGCGCTGAAAAAGCTCGGATTGCGTGTCGGCGACATGAGCCTCTTCGAAATCAATGAGGCATTTGCCGCGGTCGCGTGTACCGCCATGGATCTGCTCGGGATCGATGAGCAAAGGGTCAACGTCGACGGCGGCGCGCTCGCGGTCGGCCATCCGATCGGCGCTTCCGGCGCGCGCATCCTCATGCACCTCGTCTACGCGCTCCGCCACCGGGGCGGCGGCTACGGCGCGGCCGGCATCTGCTCGGGGATGGCACAAGGCGAGGCCACCATCGTCCGCGTGAATTAAATGGATCTCTCCCTCAGCCCCGAACAGCAGGAAATCCGCAAGCTCGTCCGGGATTTCGCCGAGCGCGAGGTGAAGCCGCGCGCCGAAGCGATCGACCACAACAGCGACTTCCCCCGCGACCTGGTTGACAAGGCCGCCAAACTCGGCTTGCTCGGGATCCTGGTCCCGGACGCGTATGGCGGTGCCGGGCTCGACCACGTGTCCTTCGCGATCTTCGTCGAGGAAGTCGCTCGCTTCTGCGCCAGCACCGCGGTCATCCTCGACGTCCATACCTCGGTCGGCACTGAGCCCATCGTGCTCTTCGGTTCCGAAGAGCAGAAGCGGCGCTGGTTACCGGACCTGGCTCAGGGGAAGAAGCTGGCCGCCTTCGCGCTGACGGAGCCCGAGGCGGGCTCTGATGCCGCGCATCTCAAGACCACGGCGACCCGCCGCGACGGTGGCTACCTGCTCAACGGCACCAAGATCTTCATCACCAACGCCGGCGAGGCGAACCTGTACGTCGTGATGGCGTCGACAAGACCGGAGTCCGGAGCGGACGGCATCACGGCGTTCCTGGTGGGCGGCGACAATCCCGGCCTGCATATCGGACCCAAGTTCAAGAAGATGGGCCTGAACGGCTCGGCGATCGCGGAGGTGTATCTCGAGGACTGTGCCGTCGACGAGGCGGATCGCCTCGGTGATGAAGGCCAGGGCTTCCGCATCGCGATGCGGGCGCTCGACAGCGGACGCTTGGGCATCAGCGCGCAGGCGGTCGGGCTGGCGCAAGGGGCGCTCGACGACGCCGTCGCCTACGCGAAAGAACGCAAGCAGTTCGGGAGGCCGATCGCTGAGCTGCAGACGATCCAGAACAAGATCGCGGACATGGCCGTCAAGATTCGGGCGGCCCGCTGGATGACGTGGAAGGCGGCTTCGCTCTGCGATGCCGGGCTGCCGTTTACCAAAGAGGCGTCGATGGCCAAGCTGTTTGCCACCGATGCGACGATGGAGATCGCGCTCGACGCCCTGCAGGTGTTCGGCGGCTACGGCTACCTCGAGGAGTATCCGATGGCGCGGCGGGTTCGCGACGCGAAGGCCTGCCAGATCTATGAGGGCACCAACCAGGTTCAGCGGGTCGTCATCGCCCGCGAGCTGGTGCGCGCCTGATGGACTTCGCGCTGAACGATGAGCAGCGGCAGATCCGCGAGATGGTCCACGACATCTGCCTGGAGAGGGTCGAACCTCGGGCGGCGCAGATCGACGAATCCGGCGAGTTCCCCTGGGACATCAAGGACCTGTTCGCGAAGCACGACATCCTCGCCATCCCGTTCACGCCCGAGTACGGCGGCGTCAGCGGCAAGACGCTGACATTGATCGTGGCCATCGAGGAGATCAGCAAGTTCTGCGCCACGTCGTCCCTGATCCTCAGTGTCCAGTCCCTCGGCAGTCTGCCGATCTCGCTGGCCGGGACGGAGGAGCAGAAGCGCCGCTACCTGCCACCGCTGGCTCGCGGCGAGCAGCTGGCGGCCTTCGCGCTGACCGAACCGGGCTCCGGATCCGATGCGGGAGGGATGCGAACGCGCGCGATCAAGCGCGGCGATACCTACGTCATCAACGGCTCGAAGACGTTCATCACCGGCGGCAGCGTGGCGGACACGATCGTCGTCTTCGCCCGCACCGACCAGAATGGCGATGCGCCGGCGCGCGACATCTCCGCCTTCATCGTCGAGAAGGGCATGCCCGGGTTCAAGGTCGGCAAGCTGGAGAAGAAGCTCGGGATCCGCGGATCACCGACGGCGCAGCTCTTCTTCGAAGATCTCGCGGTGCCGGCCGCCAACCGGCTTGGCAACGAAGGGGAAGGGTTCAAGCTCGCGATGCGCGTCCTCGACCACTCCCGCCCCGGGATCGCGGCCCAGGCACTCGGTATCGCGGAGGGCGCCTTCGATCTCGCCCGCCGCTACGCTCGCGACCGGCGCCAGTTTGGCAAGCCGATCATCGAGTTCCAGGGTATCCAGTTCATGCTGGCCGACATGGCGACCCAGATCGAGGCGGCCCGCGCATTGACCTATGCCGCGGGTGATGCGCTCGACCGCCACCTTCCCGACACCACCGTCAGCTCGTCGATGGCGAAGCTCCTCGCCTCGGATACCGCGATGCGCGTTACCACCGACGCGGTACAGATCCTCGGTGGCTACGGCTATCTGCGCGATTTCCCGGCCGAGCGCATGATGCGGGATGCCAAGATCACGCAGATTTACGAGGGGACCAACGAGATCCAACGATTGGTGATTGCCCGCGAGGTGCTAAAGGAGAAAGCGTGACGATCAAACAGCTCTACGTTGCCGGCGCCGGCCTGATGGGAGCGGGGATCGCCCAGACGGCGATCAGCCGTGGCTTCGACGTGACGATCCGCGAGGTCGACGACAACCTCGTCAACCGCGGGGTCGAGAACATCAAGCGGCGCCTCGACAGTCTCGTCCACAAAGGCACGCTCGAGGCGGCCGGGCGCGACGCGGCGCTGGCCCGACTTCACCCCACCACGTCTCTGGAGGCGGCTGGGCGGGCCGACTTCGTGATCGAGGCGATCACCGAGAACTTCGAAGCGAAGCGCGACCTGTTCAAACGCCTCGACGGCATCTGCCGGCCGGAGGCGATCCTTGCCAGCAACACGTCGTCGATCCCCATCACCCGGATGGCGGCGGTCACCAATCGGCCCGATCGTTTCATCGGCATGCATTTCTTCAACCCGGTGCCGGTGATGCCGCTCGTGGAGCTGACGCGTGGCCGTGACACCTCAGATGCGACGCTGGCGACCACCCTGGAACTCTCCACGTCGCTTGGCAAGACCCCGATCACCTCGCTCGACTACCCCGGCTTCATCGTCAACCGCATGCTCGTGCCGTTCGTCAATGAGGCGATTCGGGCGCTGATGGAGGGACTGGGTACGCGGGAGGACATCGACCAGGGCGCCAGGCTCGGCCTGCATCACCCGATGGGCCCGCTGGAGCTCGCCGATTTCGTCGGTCTCGACACACACCTCTACATCTGCGACGTGCTCTATGAGGGACTCCACGATCCGAGATTCGCAGCGCCGCCGCTGCTCCGCCAGCTGGTCGATGCCGGTCACTTCGGGCGAAAGACCGGCCGCGGATTCTATCGCTACGGCCCCGACGGCAACCGGGTCCCGGACTAGCCGGGCTAGGCCTCGCGTCGGGCCGGTCGCGTCCCTGTCGGGACAGCGGCTCGCTTGCGCCGAAGGATCGAGATGGCGAGCAGCCCCAGCGCCACCAGGAGCGAGGCCGCGGCGAGGATCGCAACGGCAACCGCGATGACAGCCCAGATCAGACCGCTCTTGGTCGCGATCACGCTCAAGGTCGCTCCACCTCTGACGTGCAGGGTCACAAAGGAATCGCAGACGCCGAAGGTGGCGAGCGCGATCAGCAGGGCGCCCGTGCGACGGACCCGCGCGATCCACAAGCCGCCGATCAGCCACAGCGAGGCGGTGATCGCCGCGGTGAATGCGCCGTCCTCGGCGCTGGTCGTGCCGAACCCCGGCAACGCGTTGCCCGCGAGATGCACATTATCGGTTGCCTCCAGGATCGCCAGCAGGGCTCCAATCGCGGCGACGACCAGGAGGGGCAGGGTCTCTCGCCGTCTGGAATAACCGGTGGCGTGGCTCCAGCAGACGATCGCGGCCATGATCGTGAGCACGCAGGCGAACACCAGGCCTATCAGGGCGGCAGCGACCGGCAGGCCCTCCATTCGCACGAAGCTGCCGATTGCCCCCGCGGTCGCGGCGAAATGCGCCTGCGCGATGACGCCGAGCTCGATGAAGGCGATCGCGCCGGCGCCGAAGACACCGATCAGGTGTCCCCGGAAACCAACAACGATGGAGGTTAGCCAGACCAGGCCGACGCCCAGGGCGACGGCGGTGTACACGTTGTCGACCTGCGCGGCATGGCGCTCGTGAAAGAGATTGAAGACTCCCAGGGCCAGTGCGCCAAGACCCGAGACGAGGAGGAGGAAACGGGCGGGGAATAACAGCGGGCCTTGCCTGACACGAACGCCTGGCCTCGCCTGCATCCTCAACATCTTACGGGTGAACCCGTCTTGTCCTGACTCGATTCGCTAGACTTTCTGCGCATTTTGGTAAGGCAACCGCGCCGGCGGCGCGCATCCGCCGCGCTCGGCCCGCAACGCGTGCGGCAGTATGCCCGCACCGCGGTGGCCGTGATCGCCGGGCTGGCTCTCCTGGTCTCGGGGCTAGTCGTATTTCGTGTCTGGTCGGCCATTCGCGCGATCTCACCGCGCGCCCAGCCACAAGACCTGATCGCGCTGGTTCACGCGAAGAGCGACGAGCCGGGCTCCCTCGGCTGGAAGATCAAGCACGACGAACGCATCAACATCCTGCTGCTCGGCTACGGCGGACCGGGCCACGACGGGCCATATCTGACCGACTCCGATGGGCAAGCTCAATAGCGCCTACGCGATCGGTACCGATCACAACGCCTACCCCAACGTCCGCAGCGATTGGAAGACGGATACGGGTGGTGGCGACCTGGCGGCCGCCACGGTTTCCCAGGTGACCGGCCAGCCGATCGATTACTGGGTCGGGGTGGACTTCAAGGCGTTTCGCGAGGTCGTCAACGCGCTTGGCGGCGTCCGCGTCGATGTCCCTACGGCTTTGGACGATCCCTATTTCCCGGCCGGCGAGTCGACCGGGATGATGCACGTTCACTTCGATGCCGGCTCGCAACAGTTCGACGGCGAGCGGGCGCTCGAGTATGCGCGCTCGCGGGAAACGACCTCGGACTTCGACCGGTC
>WNEY01003918.1_pt1 | contig 11251 bp, 5 predicted proteins | sample 5400531 | NCBI WGS metagenome assembly WNEY01 (sample SAMN13153338, study PRJNA577476) | soil metagenome | isolation source: 200 cm saprolite under Douglas fir tree site 1 | place: USA:California | collected 2015-04-18
TCGACATCAAGGAGGCCGACGTCAGGGTCGACACCATGCGCGCCGGCGGGGCCGGCGGCCAGCACGTCAACAAGACGGAGTCGGCGGTGCGCCTCACCCATATTCCGACCAATATCGCGGTGGTGTGCCAGAACGACCGCTCGCAGCATCGCAACCGGGCGCAAGCCTGGCAGATGCTGCGCGCGCGGCTCTACGAGCGCGAATTGAAACTGCGCGAGGAAAAAGCCGCCGCAGAGCAGGCCGCCAAGACCGACATCGGCTGGGGCCACCAGATCCGCTCCTACGTGCTGCAGCCTTACCAGATGGTCAAGGACCTGCGCACGGCCGTGCAGACCTCGAACACCGCCGCCGTGCTCGACGGCGACCTCGACCCGTTCATGGAGGCCGCGCTGGCGCAGAAGGCGTTCGGGACCGGCCCGGAGGAGGTGGAGGACGTGGAGTAATCTAGCACTAGCCGCGCGCGGCAACGAGCCCGCGCAATTCGTCGGCGATCTGAGCAAACACCGCGTCCCAGTTGCCGCGCTCGGGCTGACGGAACAGCCGCATCTGCGGATACCATGGGCAGTCCTCGCGATCGAGCAGCCAGCGCCAATCCGGCACATGCTTGAGCGCAACCCAGGTCGGGCGTCCCAACGCGCCGGCGAGATGGGCGATGGCGGTATCCGACGTGACGACGAGGTCGAGGCTCATCATCATCGCCGCGACGTCGACGAACGCGTCTTGCGGCGCAAAATCGTCATCGAAGGTTTCGACCGTCATGCCCTGCGGCAGTCGTTCGAGCTGATCGAGGCCGTTGATCCGTTGCACGCTGACGAGGCGGACGTTCGGAACTTGTGCAAGCGGCAGAAAATGCGCCAGCGGGGCCGAGCGCCCCTTCTCGGCCGGAGCATTCGGGTTGCCTTGCCAGCAAATTCCTATTCTGAACCCGCCGGAACCGATCCGCTCGCGCCAGCGCGCCTCCAGCTCGGGCTCGGCTGCGAGATAAGGCACTCGGTTCGGAATGGTGGCAGCGCCGGTCTTGAATTTCTGCGGCAGGCTCAGCAGCGGGCTCTGGAAATCGAATACGCGGGCGTATTCGCAGGTCGGCGTCACTTCGATCGCTGCCCGAAGCCGCCGCAGCAGGCGCGACAAGTTTTTGGGGCAAAGAAACGTCACCCGGGCGCCGCGCTGGTCGAGCAACGGAAGGTAGCGAACGAATTGGATGATATCGCCGTGACCCTGCTCCCAGTAAACCACGATGCTTCGGTCGTGCAGCGGCTCCCGGTTCCAGGTCGGGGCCGGCCGGGGCGGGGGCGGGCTCTTCGGTCCCTTGACGCGATGACGGTGCTCGTAATCGATCCAGCCGTCGTCGAAGCGTCCGGTGAGCAGTCGCGCGCAGGCGCGATTGAAGCCCGCTTCCGCAAAGTCGGGTGCGAGTGCCAGGGCGCGGTCGTAATCGGCAAGAGCTTCGTCGAAGCATCCGAGCTCGTAGCGCACCAAGCCGCGATTGTAGGCCGCTTGCGCGTAACCGGGGCTGATCGCCAACGCGCGATCGTAGTCGGCCAATGCCTCCTCGATACGCCCGAGCTCGCAGAGCGCACGGCCGCGGTTGAGCAGCGCCTCGGCGAAGTCCGGCTTGACCGCCAGCGCCCGGTCATAACAAGGCAAGGCCTGGTCGAAACGTCTCAATTCGTGAAGCGAGAAACCCCGGTTGTTCAGCGCCTCCGCAAAATCCGGCTGGATCGCGAGGGCCCGATCATAGGACGCCACGGCTTGATCGAACCGTCCGAGCTCGTGGAGCGCCATGCCGCGGTTGTAGGCGGCATCCGCCGCTTGAGGATTGATGGCGACGACGCGGTCATAGCAAACCAGCGCTTCTTCGAAGCGCCGCAGCGTTTGCAGCGTGCGGCCGCGATTGTAGAGGGCCTCGAAATAGCCGGGCTTTAGCACGAGGGCGCGGTCGAAACAGGTCAGCGCCTCTTCGAAACGCGCGAGATTGAGAAGCGCGTGCCCGCGGTTGTTGAGCGCCTCCGCATAGCTCGGATTGAGGGCGAGCGCGCGGTCATAGGCGGCGACCGCCTCCTCGTTTCGGCCGAGGCTGGCGAGGACGTCGCCGCGCGCGGCCAGTGCCACCGCGTAGGAAGGCTTGAGCGCCAGCGCGCGCTCGATGCTCGTGAGCGCCTCGTCATGCCGGCCGAGATCGCGCAACGCGTTGCAGCGATGAACCAGCGCATCGACGAATTGCCCGTTGATCGCCAGAGCCTTGTCGCTGCTTGCGAGCGCATCCTGCGGCCGCTTGAGGGCGCGCAGAATGCGCGCGTGGTTGGAGTGAACATCGGCCGCGCTGGAATTGACGGTCAGCGCGCGGCTGAGCATTCGATCCGCTTCGGCGAGGTCGCCTCTTTGCGCCGCGATCAGGCCGAGAAAATGCAGCGCATCGAATTGATTGGGGTCGGCCGCCAGCACGCGTTGGTAGAGCGATTGCGCCGCGTCCAGGTTCCCGGCGCGGTGTGCGGCAACGCCCTTCTGCACGAGGTCGATCAATTGGCTCATGGCTCGCTCGCCGCCCTGCGGCTTGCCACCCGCGTGGAGATCGCCTCGATCGCCTTGTAGGCGGAGAGCATCGCGCCTTCCTGCCAGCCGGGAAGATTGCTCACGTGCTCGCCCGCGAACAGGAACGGCCCATCCGGCTCGAGCAATACCGGATAGGCGTTGCGCTTTGCTTCCTCGCCCCATTCGCACCAGGCGCCGCGGTTGAACGGCACTTTCGCCCACGCCACCGCGACGCCTTTGCCGACGTCGGAGCGGTATGCCGGATGCAGCTTCTCGCCCTGCGCGAGCGCGAGCCCAATGCGCTCCGCCGGCCGCAACGCGGCGAATTTTTCGCCGATCTCCGCGGTCCAGATATAGGCACCGACGACGATGCCGTTGCGCCCGTGAAAATCCGTGGACGGGTACCACATTTGGGTGATGTCCTGGCTGGTCCAGGAAATGCCGCCGTAGATCTGCTCGTCCTCCTCCCAGAAGCGGCGTCTTGCCTCGAACGCGATCTTGACGGCGGGTAGATAGTCGCCGGCCGCGATCGCGGCCTGGTGCCGTGGCGAAAAGTCGTTGTCGATCGGCCTGAGCACGGAGAGCGGAATGGTGATCAACACGAACGGCGCCTCGATTGCGGTCTCGGCGCCGGTGCGGCGGTCACGGTAGACGATGCGCGTGCCGCGCTCGCCGGTGCGACGGATCTGCTTGACCTGCGCGTTGAGCCGGATCATCGGCCGCAGCCGGTAGGCGAAGGCGGCGGCGATCCGATCCATGCCGCCGACCGGCTGCAGCATGGTCGCGGACTGCTCGTATTCGTCGCCGAAGCTCGCCGTTTCCTCCCAGAATGCACTGCGCGCGAGCGTCTGCAGTGCCAGCGGCTCGTTGAGCTTGCCGTAATCCGCGCCCGCGCCGGGCGCCACCGCGCGGCCCGCCTTGGGCGAGCCGCGATAGGCGAAATCCTTCTGCAACGCGCCGAACTGACGCACGAACGCCAACAGCTTTTCCTTGTCGTCGGCGCCCACCGATTGCTCGAGCGCACCCTTGTCGATCGCCTTGGCCAGAAGCTCGGCCAGGTGGCCGCGGATATCGTTGCGCACCTGGCGCATCCGCACCGGCTTGCCGCCGAACGACGTCTCGTGGTGCAGCAAAGCGTTGCCGTTGTCGTTGACGATCACCTGCAGTGGGATGCCGAACTCCTTGCAATAGCCAAGCACGGTCTTGTGGTGGTGCGGCAAGCGTGCCGGACCGACATTGAAATAGAGATTGTCGGCACGCGCCCATTCCGCGGTTTGGGCGGTGTCGATCTCTTCGACGCGCTCGCCGCCGCGGATCGTCCAATTGCGCCCGCCGGCGCGTGCGCGCGCCTCCAAGATCACGCACTCGTAACCCGCTTTTGCGAGCTCATAGGCGGCCGTCATCCCGGCGATGCCGGCGCCCAGGATGATCACGCGGGTCCCGCGCCCCGAGCCGCCCGGCAGCGCCGGCGCGCGGGCGTGCGCGGGCGGAACCGCCAGCAGGCCCATCGCCGCCATGGTGTTGTAGGCGGCCGCGACGCCGCCGGCCCTGCCGACGAGGTTGATGAATCGCCGCCGCGAGAGCGCGGGACGCAAGCCGCCATCCGCCGTGCCCATGACCCCTCCACAGCCGCCTCAGCGCGGCTGGTGCGAAGGGGTGAGGATAATGCCGGACGTGAGGCAGGAAAATGTCGCGTCTGGGCAGTCGACGTTAGAGACTGTCGAGCTTCTGTCCCGCGCGCAGGAACTTCAACGGGTCGACCGCCTCGCCGCGCACCCGCGTCTCGTAATGCAGGTGCGGTCCGGTCGAGCGTCCGGTCGAGCCGAGCCTGCCGATGCCCTGGCCGATCTTCACCGATTGGCCGACCTGCACGTCGATCGAGGAGAGGTGCCCGTAGCGGGTGGTAAAGCCGTTGCCGTGGTCGACGTCGACCACCTTGCCGTAGCCGCCGCTCCAGCCTGCGGCCGTGACCGTGCCGTTGGCGGTGACGCGAACCAGATCGCCGGTGTCGCCCTGGAAATCGAGCCCGGTATGCATGGCTGGCGAGCGCGTGAAGGGATCCGAGCGGACACCGAAGCCAGATGACATATCGAGGTCGCCGGTGAGCGGCTTGCGCACGGGAACGCTGCTGAGCGTGCGGGTGAGGCGGTCGACCTGGGCGCGCGCGTGGTTGATGCGCTGGAGTCTTTGCTCGAACGTGTTCACATGGGTCGGTGTCCGCACCGGCACGAACGGGCCGCCGGTAGCGCCGGCGCTCGCGACGGCGATCTTGCCGGGGTCGAGACCGATGTCGGCGAGCACGCCGCGGATGCGCCGCGCCTTGGCGTCATAGGTCTCCTCGATCGAATTGAGCGCCGTCGACTGGCGCTGCTCGATGCGGTCGAGCGATGCGGCGACGCGGGCGAGCGCGCCATCCATGCCGAGGCGCTGGGCCTGACGATCGGGCGCCGGCCCGAGAATGGTGGTGTCGTTGATCGGCGACGGCTTGAGCGGCGCGCCGCGCGCGCCCTCGCTGCCAAGGCCGCCGCGCGCCGGCTGCTTGATCGAGCCCGTGGGCGTCGGATCGGCCAGCCCATGGAACGCCGAGGAGCGCTGCTCGAGCATCGCCTGCCGGCGCAGGATCTGTTCGAGCTTCTGCTCGTATTGCTCCTGGTCGAGAAGCTGGCGGCTGGAAATGCGGTCGACCTGCGCGCGCAACTCGGCGATGCGGTCCTCGTAGCCGAATTGCATTTCTGCCTGCCGGGCGATGAGTCGCGTCAGCACGTCCTCACGGAAGGCGAAGTAGGTCGCCGTGCTGATGGTCCATAGCGCCATGACGACGAGCGTGCCCACCACCACCCAGAAGGCGATCGGTCCGAGGCGCAATTGGCGCCCGGCATGGACGAGCGCGTAGCCGCGTCCCACCGCCGCGATCGCATGCGGCACCGTCCGGCCCCGCCCTTGGGGCTCGAGCGCTCGACTCGGACCACTGGCGTGGTCGGAATAAACGCTTTGGTAGCAATAAGATGACGACCGTCGAGACATTCACGCATCCCCGCCGGTCCCCTACGTCACATGACCTTACGCCGGCGCTAATTCGCGCCAATTCGAGCGGATTATGGTTAATTTTCCGGAAATTTTCTGTGGAAGGCAGGTGGCGACAGACGCTTTCCTGGACTTCTGCCGCCGCGCCGACTCATCCGGATAGCGCGCGGGCGGCGGCCAGCACCTCCTCGGCATGGCCGGGGACCCCCGACCTTGGGCCAGAACTTGTCCCTACGTCGCAACCGGATCGCCGGAGACCCCCAGAACGTCCGTTCCGACTTTCTGGAATTCGGGCCGAAGTCTTGTAAAATCAATGGCTTCCCGGGTGCAGCCGGAGGTATCGGCCTTGGGGTAGAAATAGCGGACGAGGCTGCGACCCTTGAAGTCCTTGAGTGCTACGCTGCCGCCCCCATCGCGCGGCAGCTTGAAAGCCGGGGCCTTCGCCCCAACGCCCAGATCTGTCCCCATGTGCCTTCCTTTCGTCCCTTTTTCGAAGTCCATTAAGGTTTAGGCGATACGCGGGAGAGTGCTGTCGGGTCGACCGATTTGCAGGGGAATCGTCGACCGCAGCAAGGGGGGCACGGTCCGCCGCCGACGGGTGGCAGGACCGCGCGGTCGAGGGGACGCCAAGTCGGGGCATGGCGCGTCAGCAGGCTTATCCGAGCATTGCGGCACTCCGAAAATTGGAGGCGAGCCTCCACGCGGATTTGCGTGAGCAGGACGCGTGCGCCCGCGATGCCGGCACACACGATGCTTGGGCGACCGAGGGCGGACCGGATCACGACCAGGCTTCGCGCCTTCGCTGCTTGAAACGATTCCATTGGCGCTTGCGGCTCCCACGCGGGCGACGTTTCCGCAAATTCCTGCTCGTCAGCGGTGCGCTCGGCAGCGTCGGGCTCGTCGCGATGCTCGCTTTGTGGTGGCGGCTGTCGAGCGGTCCGATCGAGCTCGACCTCGCCACCCCATGGCTGACCGCGGCGATCAAAGAAAATTTCGGCGGCGGCTATGAGGTCGAGATCGGCGGCACCCAGCTCGAACGCGATGCGAGCGGCCGCACGGCGCTGCGCATCCGCGACATCGTGGTGCGCGACGCCGACGGCACCATCGTGGCGAGCGCGCCGAAGGCCGAGGTGGGGCTCTCCGGATCGGGGCTGATGAGCGGCCGTATTCGCGCCGAGCGCCTCAGCTTGGTCGGCGCCGAGATGGCGGTGCGGATCGAGCCCGACAGCAAGGTCACGGTATTCGCCGGCAGCAGGCAGCGCCCCTTCGTGACCGCGTCGGCCTCATCGACTCCGCTCATCACCGGCACGTTCTCCTCGCTGCGCGCCGAGCGTTCAGCGCCGATCGTCACGGTCCCGTCCACCCCCGCGCTGGCCGCGTCGAACCGCAATGGCGTGCCCGATTTCGCCGCGGTCCTTGCCTGGATCGAGAGCCTCGATGCGAGCGGGCTCGATGGCCGCGACCTCAGCGAGGTCGGCCTCAAGGGCGGCAACCTCACGGTCGACGATCAACGCAGCGGCAAGCAGTGGACGTTCACCAATATCGACCTCAGCGTCACCCGGCCCAAGGGCGGCGGCATCGCCTTCACGATCGGCTCGGAAGGCGCCGAACGGCCTTGGCTGATCCGGGCGACGATGACGCCGACCCAGCATGGCCGCCGCATCATCGACATCGAGACGCAAAAGGTCCCGGCCAAGGACCTGATGTTGGCGATGCGGATCGGCGAGGGTCAATACGAGCCGGACATGCCGTTGTCGGGACGTATCCGCGCCGATATCGGGCCCGACGGCAAGCCGCAGATGGTCGACGGCCGGATCGTGGCCGACAAGGGATTCGTCGTCGACCTCGACGATCCGCTGGCGCGCATTCCGATCGACCGCGCCGAGATCAGCCTCGATTGGGATGCGACGCGCCAGGCCTTGCTGATGCCGTTCCAGGTGGTGTCGGGCGGCAATCGCATCACGCTGCTCGCGCAAGTCGACGCGCCGCACGACAGCGGCGGCGCTTGGGGGCTCAAGGTCTCGGGCGGCACGGTGGTGCTGGCCTCGACCTCGGCGGCCGATCCGAACCCGCTGATCCTCAACCGCTTCCTGCTGCGGCTGCGGATCGATCCCGGCAAGCAGCGCATCGACGTCGAGCAGGGCGAGTTCGGCAACATGGAGCTCGGCGTCTTGCTCCGGGGCAATCTCGATTATTCGGATGGCGACCCGCGCCTGGCGATCGCCATCGCCGGCACCCGCATGTCGGTTGCGGCCATGAAGAAGCTGTGGCCGGCATTCGCCGCTCCCAAGGTGCGCTCCTGGGTCGAGGACCATGTGCTCAAGGGGAATGTCGAGCAGCTGGTGATCGCCACCAACGCCCCATTGTCCACGCTCAAGGCGAGCGGGCCGCCGATTCCCGACGAGGGGCTGACGGTCGAGATCGTCGGCAACGGCGTGGAAATCCAACCGATCGAAGGACTGCCCGCAATCCGCGATGCCGACGTCAATGTACGTGTTTCCGGCCGCACCGCGGTGGTCAATGTCGGTCGCGGCAATGTCGAGCTCTCGCCCGGTCGCAAGCTTTCGATCACCAATGGCGTGTTCGAGGTTCCCGATACCTTCCCCAAGGAGCCGCCCGCCAAGGCGCGCTTCCGCCTCGATGGATCGGTGCCGGCGGCGGCTGAGCTGCTGGGGCTGGAACGGCTGCGTGACTATTCCGGCACGCCGCTCGACCCAACCTCGAGCCGCGGAACGCTCACCGCGCAGGTGACGCTCGGCCTGCCGCTCAAAGCCGACCTCGCGCCCGGATCGTCGAACTACACGATCAATATGGACGTCGCGAACTTCGCCGCCGAACGCGTGGTGATGGGACAGAAGGTCGAGGCGGCCAAGCTGAGTGTCACCGCCAACAATCACGGCTATTGGATCAGGGGTGACGCCAAGATCAACGGCGTTCCCGCCGCGCTCGACTACCGCAAGCCGCGTGACGCCGATGCCGAGGTTCGCATCCAGGCCACCCTCGACGAAAGCGCGCGCAGCAAGTTGGGCTTCGATCTCGCCGGCTTCCTCAATGGGTCGGTGCCGGTCAAGCTCAACGGCCGCGTGCCGGCAAACAACAGCGACAACAGCCGGCTCACGGTCGATGCCGATCTGACCCAGGCCAGGGTCGACAATCTGCTGCCGGGCTGGACCAAGGCACAGGGCAAGCCGGCGCGCGCGACCTTCACGCTCGTCAAGCAGGCCGCCGTGACTCGGTTCGAAGACTTGGTGATCGAGGCGCCCGGCGTCTCGGTCAAAGGCATGGTCGAGGTCGACGGCTCCTGCGAGGTCCAGTCGGCGAACTTCCCGGTTTACAACCTCTCCGACGGGGAAGCGGCGTCCGACCGATACAAGGCCTCGCTGAAGGCCGATCGCGGACCGGACGGTACGCTGCGGGTGACGGTGCGCGGCGACATCTATGACGGCCGCGCATTCGTCAAATCGACGATGGCGGGGCCCACCGGCAAGCAAAAGCACGACACCAAGGACGTCGATCTCGACGTCAAGTTCGGCACCGTGCTCGGATACCACGGCGAAACGCTGCGCGGCCTCGATCTGAGGATGTCACGGCGGGCCGGCACCATCACCAGCTTCGCCTTGAATGCCAAGCTCGGGCGCGACGCTCCGCTGGTCGGCGATTTGCGCGCCCGCGGCAGCAACGGGCGCCAGGTCATTTTCGTCGAGACCACCGACGCGGGCGCGTTTTTCCGCTTCACCGACACCTACTCCAAGATCGCCGGCGGCGAGATGTGGGTGGCGTTGGACCCGCAAGGTGCCGACAAGGCGCCGCAGGAGGGCATCCTCAACATCCGCGACTTCGCGGTGCGCGGAGAGGCCGCGCTCGATCGGGTCGCCGGCACGCCGCCGGCGCAAAACGGCGCGCAATCGTCGGGCGTGGAGTTCTCGCGTATGCGCGTCGATTTCACCCGCTCGCTCGGACGTTTCATCATCCGCGAGGGTATCGTGCGCGGCCAGGCGATCGGCGCGACCGTGGACGGCTACATCGACTATATGCGAGACGAAGTGCGCATGCGCGGCACCTTCGTTCCGCTCTATGGCCTCAACAACATGTTCGGCCAGATCCCGCTGTTCGGGCTGTTCCTCGGCGGCAGCAACGAGGGCTTGCTCGGCGTCACCTATGAGGTGGTCGGCCCGCCCGGCGCGCCGGTGCTGCGCGTCAATCCGATCTCGGCGGTGGCGCCCGGCCTGTTGCGCAAGTTCTTCGAATTCCCGACGACGACCGGCGGCACGCAGACCTACGTTCCCCCGCAAAGCTACGCCGATCCGACTCCACGGTAAGCAGAGAGACGACCGTCGGTAGGGTGGGCCGTCAGGGCGTGCTTACGCCCGTCTTCGACGGGCTATGGGCGCGTGTCCGCTCCATCCGCGTGGGCAAAATCGTGTGCGCGCCGTGCCCACCAAACGACGGCACGGCAGGCGATTTTGCCCACCCTACGGTTTGACCAGATTCACACCGGCTTCAACAGCACGTGCCGCTTTCGCCCGAGCGAAAGCTTGATGACGCCTTCCGGTGTCAGCTGCACACGCGTGAGCACCATCCTCTCGTCGGTCACCGCGGCGTCGTTCACCCGGAGGCCGCCGCCCTTGATCTGGCGGCGGGCCTCGCCGTTCGACGACACCAGGCCAGCCCTGACGAAGGCGGCGAGGACACCAATGCCCGCCTCGAGCTCGCTGCTCGCGACCTCGACCGTCGGCAGCGTTTCCGCGAGCGCGCCTTCCTCGAAGGTGCGGCGCGCGGTCTCCGCAGCTTCCTCCGCCGCCGCGCGCCCGTGCACCATCGCGGTCGCCTCGGTCGCCAGCACTTTCTTGGCCTCGTTGATCTCCTGGCCCTTGAGCGCCGCCAGCCGGGCGATCTCGGGCAGCGGCAGCACGGTGAACAGCTTGAGGAAGCGCGCGACGTCGCCGTCCTCGGTGTTGCGCCAGTATTGCCAGTAGTCGTAGGGGCTCACCATGTCGGGGTCGAGCCAGACCGCCCCGGCCGCGGTCTTGCCCATCTTGGCGCCGGACGAGGTGGTGATGAGCGGGGAGGTCAGCGCAAACAGCTGTGCGTTCATCATCCGCCGGCCGAGCTCGATACCGTTGACGATGTTGCCCCATTGGTCGGAGCCGCCCATCTGCAGCACGCAGCCGTGGCGCTTGTGCAGCTCCACGAAATCGTAAGCCTGCAGGATCATGTAGTTGAATTCGAGGAACGACAGCTCCTGCTGGCGGTCGATCCGCAGCTTGACCGAATCGAAGCTCAGCATGCGGTTGATCGAGAAGTGCCGGCCGACGTCGCGCAGGAAGTCGATATAGTTGAGCGAATTGAGCCAATCGGCATTGTTGGCCATGATGGCGTCGCCAAGGCCGTCGCCGAACTTGAGGAACTTGGCGAAGATCGCGCGGATGGCCACGAGGTTGCGCTCGATGTCGTCGTCGGTGAGGATGCGCCGGCTCTCGTCCTTGCCGGAGGGGTCGCCGACCCGCGTCGTGCCGCCGCCCATCAGCGCGATCGGCCGGTGGCCGGTCTGCTGCATCCAGTAGAGCATCATGATCGGCAACAGCGATCCGACATGCAGCGAGGGCGCGGTGCAGTCGAAACCGATATAGGCGGTGATCGTCGAGGCGCGCACCCGCGCGTCGAGCGCCTCCGGCTCGGAAATCTGATGAATGAA
>WNEY01003919.1_pt1 | contig 11250 bp, 8 predicted proteins | sample 5400531 | NCBI WGS metagenome assembly WNEY01 (sample SAMN13153338, study PRJNA577476) | soil metagenome | isolation source: 200 cm saprolite under Douglas fir tree site 1 | place: USA:California | collected 2015-04-18
GAGGCCGACCGGCCACCGTCGAAAGCGGGAGGTGGATGACGTGACACGGAGGGACCGGTGGACCTGGTTCGCGAGCGTTGCTGTGCTCGCGACCGGAGTCGTACTCCTCGCGGCCGCCTGCGGCGGTGGCAAGAAGACCCAGAACACCACGGCAACAGCCGCCGGTGGAGGCTCGACGCAGCACAAGACTTTCTCGAACTTCCGCATCGTCTACGACACGGGGACGGACTATCTCGACCCCGCCCTGTCGTACACCGTGCAGGGGTGGGCGGCGATGTGGAACGTGTACCTCAGCCTGCTCGGGTACAAGCACGTCGCCGGCCCGGACGGCGCGACGCTGGTCCCGGCGCTCGCGACCGACATGCCGCAGATCTCGTCTGACGGCAAGACGTACACGCTGACGCTCCGCTCTGGTCTCAAGTACTCGAACGGAACGCCGGTCAAGGCGAGCGACTTCAAGTACGCGATCAAGCGCCTCTTCCTGGTCGACTCGCCGGGCGTCGGCTTCTTCACCAACATCGTCGGCGCGGATCAATTCGCGAAGACGAAGAAGGGCGACATCGCAGGGATCACGGCGAACGACGCGACCGGAGCGATCACGATCAAGCTGAACAGCCCGCAGGGCGACTTCCAGAACATCCTCGCGACGATCTTCGCCGCGCCGGTGCCGACCGGAACGCCCGCGAAGGACCAGTCGACAACGCCGATCCCGTCGACGGGGCCGTACATGATCCAGAGCTACAAGCCGAGCCGCAGCTTCGTGCTGGTTCGGAACCCGGACTTCCAGCCGACCGCGAACGTCCCGGCGACGAACCCGGACAAGATGTCGTTCAAGATCGTCGAGGACGACTCGGCTGCGCTGCAGCAGGTGATCAACGGCCAGGCCGACTACGACTTCCACCCGATCCCCGTCGACCGGCTGGCGGACGTCCAGTCGAAGCACGGCGACCAGCTGAAGGTCTACACGCCGGCGAACACCTACTACTTCTTCATGAACACGCGCACGCCGCCGTTCGACAAGCTGCAGGTGCGGCAGGCCGTGAACTACGGGATCGACCGCAACGCGCTCGTGCGCCTGTACGGCGGACTCGCGACGCCGACGGAGAACATCCTGCCGCCGACGTACCCGCAGTACAAGAAGCATGATCTCTACCCGTACAACGTCGCCAAGGCGAAGCAGCTGATCAAGGCTGCAGGCGCCACGGGCGCGAGCGTCACGGTGTGGGGCTCGAACCGCGAGACGTCGAAGAAGCCGGTCGAGTACCTGGCCGACGCGTTGAACAAGATCGGCCTGAAGGCGAACCTGAAGATCATCGACGCCTCGATCTACTGGACGACGATCGGCAACCAGGCGACGAAGGCGCAGATCGGATTCGCCGACTGGTTCCAGGACTACCCGCATCCGCTCGACTGGTTCGACGTGCTCCTGAACGGTGAGCGGATCACGCAGACGCACAACAACAACTACTCGAACTTCAACGACCCGGCCGTCAACAAGGAGATCGACGCGTTGAAGAAGGAGCCGACGCTCACGGACGCCGTCAACAGCCGCTGGGCCGCGCTCGACGAGCAGATCATGAAGCAGGCCGGCTGGGCGCCGTACGTCAACCGGCAGTTCACGGACTTCTTCGGTAGCAACATCGACACGAGCTGCTACATCAACCACGTGCTGTACCAGTTCGACTTCAGCCGCATCTGTGTGAAGTAAGGAGCGGCAAAATCGGGTAATGACCGAGGGCGCCCCAAGCGGGGCGCCCTCGACCCCAAATGGCAACCACCCGCGATTCAACGAGCACCGAGTTCAGTCTCGACACGGCAGCCGAACTCGCCGAGGAGGAGCACGGCGCTCCGATCCAGGGGCGAAGCCCGTGGTACCTCGCGTGGCGCCGCCTGCGCCGGAACTACGTCGCGCTGGTGTCGCTTGCGATCTTCATTCTGATCGTGATCGCGTGCGCGCTCGCGCCGGTCTACGCAAAGCACGTCGCGCACACGACACCCGACGCGAACCACGTGACCGAAAAGGTCAATGTCGGCGGGGTCGAGAAGGACGTCATGGCGTTGAACACCGGCGGGCGCCTGGGCGTCACGATTCTCGGCCCGACCTGGTGGAAGGCCGACGGCCGCTTCGTCCTCGGCGCCGACGGCAACGGTCGTGATGTCGCTGTCCGCCTCCTCTACGGGGGCATCAACTCGTTGAAGGTCGGCATCGGCTCGGCGCTCATCTGCACGCTGCTCTCCGTGGTACTCGCGCTCCTCGCCGGCTACTACCGCGGCTGGTTGGACTGGTTCATCACGCGGTTCTTCGACTTGATCTGGGCCTTCCCCGTCATCCTGCTCGCGATCGCGCTCGGCTCGGCGCTGTCGATCAAGGGCTTCCACCACTTTGGCATCAACATCCACTCCGGCAGTCTCTGGATCCCGACGGCGGTCATCTCGTACGTCCTCATCCCGTATGTCGGGCGCCCGCTGCGTGGTCAGATCCTTTCGCTGCGAGAGAAGGAGTTCGTGGAGGCTGCGATCGCGCAGGGCGCGTCACCGCTTCGGATCATGTTCGGCGAGATCCTTCCGAACGTCGCCTCGACCGTCCTCGTCTTCTTCACGTTGATCATCGCGAACAACATCCTCACCGAGGCCGCTCTCTCCTTCCTCGGCGCCGGAGTGCAGCCGCCGAACCCGTCCTGGGGGACGCTGATCTCCGAAGGTCAGGTCCGGCTGTCCACCGCGCCGTGGCTCACGCTCGTCCCGGGAGTCGCAATCGTGCTCACGGTTCTGTCGCTCAACATCTTCGGCGACGGCCTCCGTGACGCGCTCGACCCGCGCGCGAAGGTCCGAATCGAGCACTGATGGCCGCCTTCGCCATTCGCCGTCTCGTCGGGATGGTCGCGGTGCTGATCGCCGTCAGCTTCATCGTCTTCCTCATCTTCATAGTCGTTCCCGGGGGGGACCCCGCGGAGCGGATCGCGGGGCGAACGGCGACGCAGCAGAACATCGAGAACATCCGTCACGACTGGGGCTTCGACAAACCCTTCTACGTCCAGTACTACGAAATGATGAAGAAGGCGTTCACGAACAAGCTCGTGTCGCAGACGAACCAGACGAGTGTCGGCACGCAGATCTGGCAGGGAATTCCTGCGACCTTCTCTCTGTCGATCGGCGCGGCGGTGATCTGGCTGTTCTTCGGCATCCTGGTGGGGACCATCTCGGCGATCACGGCCGGCCGCCTGTCCGATCGGATGATCACGGTGTTCGCGCTGATCGGGATCTCGATGCCCGTCTTCTGGCTCGGCCTGCTCGTCCGCTACTTCCTCGCGGAAAAGAACACGTTGTTACCCGACGGCGAGTACGTATCCCTGACGCAGAGTCCCCTGCAATGGTTCTGGCACCTGCTCCTCCCGTGGTTCGTGCTCGCCGTGCTCTTCATCGGCTTCTACGGTCGTGTGCTGAGAGGCAACATCCTCGACACCATCAACGAGGACTACGTCCGAACCGCGCGCGCGAAGGGCATCAACCCGCGTACCGTTCTGATCAAGCACGTGCTGCGTAACTCGCTGATTCCGATCGTGACGCTCTTCGGCCTCGATTTCGCTTCCGTGCTCGGGGGAGGCGCGATCCTCACCGAGACGGTCTTCGATCTCCACGGCGTTGGCCAGTACGCCCAGCAGTCGATCACGAACTTCGATCTGCCGCCGATCATGGGCGTCACCCTGTTCGGCGCGTTCTTCATCGTCTTCTTCAGCGCGGTCGTCGACTTCCTCTACGCCTTCCTCGACCCGCGGATCCGACCGACTTAATGGCCGAACGCCTCCTCGAAGTGAAGGATCTCGCCGTCCGCTTCGCGACGGAGGACGGGATCGTCCGCGCAGTCGACGGCGTCTCGTTCGAGCTCGAGCGCGGCAAGGTACTCGGGATCGTCGGCGAGTCGGGCTCGGGCAAGAGCGTGACGGCGATGACGATCCTGGGGCTGACGCGCGGCGTCAACGCCCGATTCGAGGGCGAGGTGCTCTACAAGGGCGAGGACCTGGTGATGCTGAGCGAGGCGGAGTTGCGCCGGATCCGCGGCAACGAGATCGCGATGATCTTCCAGGACCCGATGACCTCGCTGAACCCCGTCTACCGGATCGGGGCGCAGATCGTCGAGGCGATCCGAACGCACGAGGACGTGAGCCAGCGCACCGCCCGCAACCGCGCGGTACAGCTCCTGCGCCAGGTTGGGATCCCGCATCCCGAGGAGCGCGTCGACGACTATCCGCATCAGTTCTCCGGCGGGATGCGCCAGCGCGCGATGATCGCGATGGCGCTCGCCAACAACCCGGACATCCTGATCGCCGACGAGCCGACGACCGCGCTCGACGTGACGATCCAGGCGCAGATCATCGAGCTGATCGACAAGCTGAAGGACGACTTCAACTCGTCGGTGATCCTCATCACGCACGACCTCGGCGTTGTCGCGGACATCGCGGACGACATCGCCGTGATGTACGCCGGCCGGATCGTCGAGTACGGGACGAAGCGGCAGGTCTTCTACGACCCGCAGCACCCGTACGCGTGGGGGCTGCTGGGCTCGATCCCGCGGCTCGACCGGCCGAAGCCGGAGAAGCTGCATTCGATCAGCGGCGCCCCGCCTTCGCTGATCAAACTGCCGCAGGGCTGCAAGTTCCGGCCGCGCTGCCCGCACGTGTTCGAGCGCTGCACCGAAGAGCCCGAGCTGAAGAACCGGGTCGAGGACCCCGGGCACCTCGACCGCTGCTGGCTGACCGTCGAGGAAAAGCGTGACCTGCGCGACGCGACGATCAGCGGAGGTGTCGCAGCGGCATGAGCACCAACGGCGATGCGCCCCTGATCGAGACGATCCACCTGAAGAAGTACTTCCCGATCAAGAAGGGAGCCCTCCAGCGCGAGGTCGCGCGCGTGCACGCGGTCGACGACGTCAGCCTCCGGGTCCACGAGGGCGAGACGCTGGGGCTGGTCGGCGAGTCCGGCTGCGGCAAGTCGACGTTCGGCCGCACGATCGTCAGGCTGCTGGAGCCGACCGACGGCGACGTCAGGTTCGAGGGCCGCTCGATCGCAAAGCTCGGGGCCCGCAGGATGCGTCCGCTGCGCCGGCAGATGCAGATGGTCTTCCAGGACCCTTACGCGAGCCTCAACCCGCGCAAGCGCGTCGGCTCGATCATCGGCGATCCGATGAAGATCCATCACATCGGGGACAAGAAGGAGCGGCGGCGGCGCGTCCAGGAGCTGCTGGAGGTGGTCGGCCTCTCGCCGGAGCACTACAACCGATTCCCGCACGAGTTCTCGGGCGGCCAGCGGCAGCGGATCGGTGTCGCACGGGCGCTCGCGTTGCGGCCGAAGCTGATCGTCGCGGACGAGCCCGTCTCGGCGCTCGACGTCTCGATCCAGGCCCAGATGATCAACCTGCTCGAGGAGCTCCAGGACGAGTTCAAGCTGACCTACATCTTCATCGCGCACGACCTGGGCGTCGTCCGCCACGTGAGCGACCGGATCGCGGTCATGTACCTCGGCAAGATCTTCGAGCTTTCGCCGGCGGAGGAGCTGTACGAGCGGCCGATCCATCCCTACACCGAGGCGCTGCTCTCGGCGGTACCGATCCCCGACCCGGACCTCTCCGAGCAGCGGGAGCGGATCGTACTCGTAGGCGACGTCCCGAGCCCGATCTCCCCGCCGAGCGGCTGCCGCTTTCACCCCCGTTGCCGCTACGCGACCGAGATCTGCGTCCAGGTCGAGCCGCCGCTCGTGCACTACGGGAACAACCACCTCGCCGCCTGCCACCACCCCCTGAACGTGGACGAGCAGACCCTGCGCCGGGTGGAGGTGGCCCGCGAGACCCCCCGGGCGGCCGACCAGTCGGCCCTGCCGGAGGACACCTCCGGCCGCTCGCAGCCCGTTCCGAACCCCTGAGCTCGCCTCGGCGGCGCTCAGGCGCGCGAGGGGATCCCTAAATGGGGGTAGTTCACTCTAAAGCGGTACCCAGGGTGAGCCGATACCTGGGCCGTGGACGCCGCAGAGCGCAAGGAGATTCTCTCCCGCTATGTCGATCACACGCGCCGGTTCGACCAGGTCGCCGCACGGCGGCGCACCGGTAACGGCGAGGTGATCCCCTTCAACGGCCCGCTCCAGCAGCTGGAGCAGGAGCCGACGATGCGGGAGATCGAGGTTCTGCAACTGATCTCGGACGGCCTCGTGAACCGCGAGATCGGCGTGCGGCTCTTCCTCAGCGAGGAGACCGTCAAATCGCACGTCCGCCACTTGCTCGCGAAGCTGCAAGCGCGCTCGCGAGCCCACGCCGTAGCTGTTGGCTTCCGGCGTGGGCTAATCGCGTAGCAGACTAGGTTTTCTAGACCCTCTGTAGAGCCTTTCAACAGCTCTGTGGATATCCCTCAACAGGGGGACGCCACATTTCTGTTGCGACGTCAGACTGCGTCGGCTCTTACCACTCCCGAGCCCCGCCAGCGATGGCTGCGCGGGCAACGAGGCGGGCGATAGATTTCCGCATGGTGAACTCCTTACGTGGGGACTAACGGCAGTCGCAGCATATAACCCTTCTGGGGGATACGCAAGGTTTGTGTAGATGAGGCTTAGAAACGGGGTCTTTGGTCAGCTTCGCGCAGAGTTCGAACCGCGCGTCGCGACGTACGTAGGTGCGCTTGCGTTCATCGCGGTGCTAATAGCGGGCGGCTTGATCGCGAGCGGCTACGACCTCGGGAGCCCATGGGCTGTGGGGGCGCTGAGTCTTGTTGCGGCGTTCGCAGAACGTGGGCGCGTGCGACTTACCAGCACCACAGAGGAGTCGATTTCGCTCCTTCCAACCCTTTTCGCTGCCGTCCTCTTCGGCCCACTTGCTGGCATGGCCGTAGGTGCCGCGTCCCTCATAGGCGAGTTCGGGCAACCCCCTTATCTGAAGTGGGTTAGCTACACGAGCAGCCGTGCAATCGGCGGAGCCCTGACTGGTTTCGCCGCGTCATATCTTGTGTCAATCCCTCGAAGCGACGTTGCCGGAATCGCATTGGCGACGACAGCCGGCGCGATCGTGGCTGAGGGTCTTGACGTGTTCTTTGCGGCCGTGGCTGCGCGCCTACGTGGCACGCGAACGCCCTGGGAGCTAGTTCGGACGCTCGCGCCGCTTATCTTTTCTTCAGTACCCCTCTATGCCCCCGTTGTGACGCTGCTTGCCATCGCCTACCGCGATCTGTCGCCTCTCACGCTTCCGCTCTTCTTCGTGCCCGCTCTTGCCGCCCAACGCTTGTTCGGTCTGTACCAGGAGCAGCGGCGTCTCGCTGGCGATCTTTTGACAGCGAACGCGCAGCTTGAGAGGGCGAATATGTCGTTCGCAACGGCTCTTGTCGCCACTCTTGACGCTAGGGACCGATACACAGCGGGGCATTCGGCTGCCGTTGCGATTTATGCTCGCGACATCGCGTGCCGCATGGGTCTCCCGGAGCGTGATCGGGCTCTAGCGCACCTTTGCGGCCTCGTCCATGACATCGGAAAAGTTGGGCTCCCGGCGGGTCTTCTGGAAAAGCCAGGTGCGCTGACGCTTGACGAGCGGCGGCTGATGGAGAGGCACAGCGAAATCGGGGAGCGAATTCTTGCCAACGTAGACGACTACGCGGAAATCGCATCAGTGGTACGCCATCATCATGAGCGAGTCGACGGCAACGGATACCCAGACGGCTTCTTCAGCGACGACATCCCTCTTATCGCAAGAATCATCGCAGTCGCGGACGCCTACAACGCCATGACATCTGATCGCCCTTACCGCGAGGCGATGCCGAGCCGCGTCGCGCGTCTTCGTTTGGCGCAGGCCGTGGAAACGCAGTTCGATACGTCGGTCGTTGCTGCGTTCGAGGCGATACTCGCTGGAGCTTCTGAGGAATATCGGAGCGGTACGAGCGCTAGCTTCGCTTTTGAAATGCGCGACCACGAAAGAGTCGCTAATAAAGAGGCGAACCTGCCGATTGTTGCATTAGCGCAGTAGCCCCGCGTCCTTAGCCTTGACGGCGGCTTCGGTGCGGGAATTCACATCGAGCTTTTCGTAGATGTTCTGGAGATGTGTCTTCACTGTCTTCGGGCTGATGAACAGGCGGCGACCTATCTCATCGTTGTGAAAGCCTTGGGCCGCAAGCTCCAGGACTTCACGCTCCCGTTCTGACAGAGTCGCTCCTACCCTCCGCCGTGGGCCTGTATGTCCGGTTGCTCCCGCGAGCGTGGCGTAACCGCTGCGGGCGGCTGCCACACGAATGACTTGATTCATCGCTCCGTGCCGGGCGGCCGCATCGAGAAGTCGGGGTTCCGAGCGCGTTGCGCAGATCGTGCTGTCGAAACTGCCGGTGGTAATTACCGTGTGGGCAAGGTTGTCGAGCGCAGTCGATTCGGCCACGGATCCGAGAGACAGAATCGCTCTCGTCGCAGAAATCAGCACACGCGGGTTGATGTAACGCGCGAAGGACTGCGCCTTCTCGATTGTGCGTTGCGACCTTGTCAGGTCGCCGGCACTTGCCTCTGCGAGGGCGCGGAGGGCGACACATTCCCCGACGATGTCTGTCCGAACACCTTCGAAGAGGATCTCCCGAAGAATGTCGATCGCAGTTCGTGGATCTCTGCGCGACAGACAAAGCCGAACTCTGACTATTTCGCGCTTTACGACGAGGAAGGAGTCGCCGGTGTCGTCCTCCCGTTCAGAGCGATCAAGAAATGTTGCGGCTGTGGTATACGAGCCTAAACCTACCTTTGCGGCAGCTAGGTTCAACAGCGCGTTGGGTAGAACGAAGCTGAGTCTGAACCGCTTGCTCTCAACCAGTTCATCTCCAGATACTCGTTCAGCCTCTACATATCTCGACGAGTGGATGAGTCCGTCCGCCAGGACATTCATAAATCCGGACCGAACCAGCGGGTCCGCGACCCGCTTCAATAGGGGCGCGGCAGCTAACGCTGCGTCCGCTGCCTCCGACATACCGCCCTCGCGATCGGCCACGGTGATTCGTCCCATGTGGATTCTCAATAGATGCTCCGGAGTGGAGTCCGCCACGCCCTCAAGGGCCGCGAGTGCGGCCTTTTCGTCGGCACGGTTCGTATGAACCGAAGACAAAAACTGCCCCCAAAGGGCCTTCCGACGGGTCTCTGCCAAATCTGCACGGGCGAGCGCATTTGAGTAGTGGTCGTAGGAGCGATCCTCCTGCTCGAGAAGGTGGGCGGCTGTTCCCGCGCACAGATGCGCCTGCGCCGCGAGTTCCGACGAGTCGACGGTCTGTGCGCACGAAAGCGCAAACGATTCACTGAGGTGCCAGTCCCCTCGCCGCAAGTAGATCTCAGCCCGGGCGAGCGCGATTTCGGGTGCTTCAAAGCTGTGTTCATCCGCCCATTCCACCCACCGCTCGACCGTGGCGAGTCGGCCCTGAGAAAGCACGCTTCGAAGTCCGCGCGCTAGCAAGAGCGGGACCGGTTCGATGAGATCGAATCGTCGCATGACTTCGAACGCTTCGTCCCATTGACCAGCGTCGAGGAGAAAGTCGACGAGCGCACCAATGCGCCCGATGTGAATTCCAATGTCCCAGAGCTTGCGCTCAAGGAAGGAGCGGCAGAGCGGGTGAATCTCAACGTCGTGCCCTTCTCCGATGGTCATAAGCCCGATGCGAACCGAATCGCGCAGCACCTGTTCTGTGCCTTCTCCAACAATGGAATGGACAAGGCTTGGCGTCAGCGTCGATGGGATCGCCAGAAGTACTAGGTGACGCTGCACCTCCGGCTCGAGGCAGTCGAAGAGTTCCTGCGCGAGGTAATCGAACAAGGCCGTCTGCACGTCCGCAGTCGGATGGACATCGCTGGGAAGCAGCGCCGCAAGACCAATGACCGCAGGCCATCCATCCGCGCGAGCGACAAGACTGGCTGGAGCGTGCTTCGCATGTTCGAGTACTGCGGCAGTTTCCTCATGACTCATCGACAGGGCAGCGCCGCGCACCTCGAAGGCGTCGCCGTACAAGAGGTCCCGGGACTTGACCCAGATCGGTCGCTCGCGGCTAGTCATGACGACCCGCGCCGTCGAGCCCTTGACAAACGCCTCAACAAACGCGGCAGGAGCCTCGTATTCGGCGAGCGACTCGTACTCATCGATCACCAACCAGGTTCTCTGCGGCCAGCTACCGAGATCGGTCAGCAGGAGGTCAACAAGAACGCCGGGCTCGCTTTGAGGAAGCGCTGCGAGCAGCTCGTGCACGCTTCGCTCGGCACTGGGCGATAAGGGGGTTAGAGCCCGCGCGAAACCTCTTGCCACGGCAGCGACGTCAGGGGCTTCCGTACGTGCGCGAAACCAGAGCGCGCGCCGTCCACGTTGCTCAGTCCACTCCCTCGCAAGCGTCGTCTTCCCATACCCTGCCGGGGCGACGAGCAGGATGATCCGCGCCTCGGCCTCGTCGAGCAGCTTCGTCAGCCGCGGGCGCTTGATGATGTGCCGTTGCGCCGGCGGGAGTTCTCGCTGTGTCTGCTTGTCCTCGTCCATATGCCTGCCGACAAGGCGCAATGCCTGTCGTTGAGCGTAACTCGCCCGCAAAAGGCAGGCGAGACGCCGACCCCCGAGGGGAGGGCCCGCGCCTGAGCCGAAGCGCAGGCGCGGGCTGCCGTTAGCCCCCGAGCACGACCGAGATCGGCTCGAGGCTTGGGGAGAAGGGGTCGTTCCCCGTGAGCTCCCGGTACTTGGCCGGGATTTGTCGCCGCCGTGAAACACCGAGCTTCTGGCGCAGGACGTCGGCGTGAGCCTTGGCCGTGCGGGGAGAGATCCCGAGCCGCTCTCCAACCTCCTCGTTCGAGCAGCCGGCCGCAATCAGTTCGACGACCTGGCGCTGCCGCTCTGTGATCGGTGGCGCTGTGTGCGGGGCGTCGTCCATAGCGACGAACCTAGCGCCGTCCCCTCGGGCCTCCCATCGGCCGAAGGGAGTACAGCCGGACGTTACGCCGTTAGATGGTTGATGCCACACCTGTGCACGCCTGGCTGGTGGCTCAGGCACGGCGCCGGCTCGGCCGCCTCCCGCTTGCCCAGGCCACCAGCCTGGGCTGCGCGTGATGCGACCGCCCGGCTTGGCCTGAGCCATCCCCAGGCGCACCCAGGCATGGCATCAACCATCTAGCCGCTAACCGACGGGTCGAACGTCGACGTCTCGCGGGCCCAGACCTTTGACAGATCCGTCTTGTCTCGGACGACGACCGTCACCTGTTTCAGCTGCCGGCCGGCGGAGGCCCCGT
>WNEY01003920.1_pt1 | contig 11250 bp, 8 predicted proteins | sample 5400531 | NCBI WGS metagenome assembly WNEY01 (sample SAMN13153338, study PRJNA577476) | soil metagenome | isolation source: 200 cm saprolite under Douglas fir tree site 1 | place: USA:California | collected 2015-04-18
TCGCAAAGGACAGCGACCGCACCTGCCTGCGCAAGCGCCTCGATCATCTTCACGCCGGGCATGATCGGGTTCCCGGGGAAGTGTCCGGCACAATCCTCGTCGGTCACCTGCTTACGTGCGACGACACGCGCTCCGGGCTCGAGCTCCACGACCTCGTCGAGAAGTAGGAACGGCGGACGGTGCGGGAGGATCTGCTCGATCTTCTCGCGCCCGAAGGGCGCCGCGATCACGCCGCTCCTTCTAGCCGGGCGCGCAGCCGCTCGCGGGCGCGATGTGCGTAGCACTTCGCCGTGCCGACGGGGATCTCAGCGGCCGCCGCGACCTCGTCGAACGAGAGGCCGAGCGCGTCCTTCAGGACGACGACGTGTCGCTGGGCGGAAGGAATGTCGGCCAGCGCATGGCGTAGCTCGTCGCGCATGGCCAGGGTGTCGGGACGCTCGGGTGCAGCCTGGGCGTCGTCTACGAGCGGCTCGTGGCGGCGCATCGACTGCCGCTGCGCCACGTCGCGGCACGTGTTGACGACGAGCCGGTGCAACCACGTCGTGAACTGAGCCTCGCCTCGGAACTGCTTGATCCGCTGACAGAGCTTCGCGAGCGACTCCTGCGCCGCGTCCTGCGCGTCCTCGTGATTCGAGAGCAGATGGCGCGCCAGCCGTTCGACGCGCAGCGCATGCCGCGTGCAGAGCGCCTCAAGGGCGCGGGGGTCGCCGTCCTTTGCCCGCGTGATCAAGACCGCATCGCTGAGCCGGTCGTAGAGGACCGGGGAGTCGGGCCGAAGCTCACGTTGGATTCGACGGCCGTGACGCGAGACGGGTTGCACGGCGGCGCCTAGTCTAGTCGCCGATGGATGTCGTACCGCTGCTCCGCGGCCGCTTCGGTCGCCCGTTCACGTTCGCCGAGCGTTGCACCTCGACCCAGCGGCTGCTCGAAGGCGCCGGCGAGGGCGCCGTGGCAGCGGCGAACGAGCAGACCGAAGGGCGGGGGCGCCTCGGCCGCGGCTGGCACGCCCCGGCCGGGACGAGCCTCCTGTTCTCGATCGTGCTAGTCCCGGCGATGCCACCGGAGCGGCTGCCCGAGCTCTCGCTCGTCGCAGGCCGCGCAGTCGCGGACGCGATCGCCGACGAGACCGGCCTCGTCCCGGCGCTCAAGTACCCAAACGACATCCTGCTCGGCGGGCGCAAGGTCGCCGGGATCCTGGCCGAGGCGAGCGAGGGCCGCGTCGTGCTCGGGGTCGGCATCAACGTCTCGCAGTCGCAGGGCGAACTGCCGCCGGGGGTCCGCGCGACCTCGCTCCGCCTCGCAGGCGCACTCAATGTCGACCGAGCAGACCTGCTCGCCACGGTGCTCGCGCAGCTCGAGGCCCGCTACGACGCGTGGATCACCGATGCGGGTACCTGACGGGCTTCGAGTCGTTGCCCGCCGCGTCGCGCGCCATGATCCGCAGCGAGCGAATCGCTCCACGGAACGCGAGCCTGAAGACACCCGGCTTCTGGCTGGTCCGCAGCCGACGGCCGTTGACGACACCGATCACGCTTGCTCGCTCGTCCACCTTCAGCCTCAACGGGTAAAGCGACACGAGAATCAGCGTGGGCGGCCGCGTATCGACAGTCAGCGGCACCGCCATCGACATTGCGAGCGGCGGCGTTCCGAGCGTGATGCGCGCCTTGTACACGCCGTCCGGCACCCGGGTCCCGTCTGCGGCCGGCCCGTTCCACTGCCATTCCTGGTTGCCCTGCGGCAGGTTCCCGGCAAAGATCGGGACGCTCCTCCCGGCGGCGTCGAGTGCGATCGTAACGTCCGCTGCGGCCGCGAGCGAGATCTCGAAGGTGGCGGTGTCGCGGCGGCCGTCGCCGTTGGGCGAGACGAGCGACGTGTCCGCCGTGAACCCGAGCAGCGTCCGGCTGACAAGGATCGTCACCGACGCTTGCGCCTCGCGACCGTTTGCATCCAGCGCGGTCAGCCGGATCGTGTAGCTGCCGTCCGGGATGCCCGTCGGCGTGAAGACGAACGACTGCGCGCCCGCCGGCTTGTCCTCGGTGAAGAGCGTCGCGACTGCCGTGCCCGCGGAGTTGAGCAACTCTGCGGTCACGGCCGCGGGTACGCTCAGCGTGTAGCTGATCGTCGTTGACGTCGCGAGCGTGCCGTCGATCGTCGCCGGGCTCGCACGCACCTTCGTCAGGGTCAGCGCGGTGAGCTTCGCGACGAGCGTGCCCGTCGCGGGCCGCACCGATGGGCCCGCCTCGATCGCCCACGAGTAGGACATCCCGGGCAGCGCGCCCTTCGAGTCCCACGTCCAGTCGACAGCCGTTCCGGTTCCCGAACCGGCGCCGACCACTTTGCCGGTCGCGTCCTTGACCGTCACGGCCCACGGCAATGGGTCGCTGAGCCTTCCGGTAAAGCGGATCATCCCGCCGAGCGTCCCCGACACAACCGGCGCGTAGAGCTTCGGCCCGCCCGTGCGCGCGACCTGCTGCGCGATGGCGGGAAGCAGCTTGTACAGGGCGCTCCCCGGACAGTCGGTGAAGTACGTGTCGCGGTGCCCCGAAATCGCGCGTAGCGGGACCGGCAGCCCGGCGGCGTACTTCGTGTTACCGCCGGAGACGTAGTTGACCGTCGAGAGCGGATCGACGTGCGCAAGGTCGAGCCGCCACGCGAGCAGGTCGACGAGCGCCTGGCGCTGCGCTGCCGTCGGCTCGGCAGTCTGGTACGTCCCGAGCAACGCTGCGCCGACGGTGCCCGTGTTGAAGCCCTGCGAATGTGCCCCGACGACGTTCTTGTCGACGCCTCCGTAGCGGCCCTCGAACACCTGCCCGCAGCGATCGACGAGAAAGTTGTAGCCGATGTCGTTCCAGCCGTTCCCCTTCACGTGGTAGACCTCGATCCCGCGCACGATCGACGCGGACTGTGCGCACGAGTAGTTGTTCGTCGTCACCGTGTGGTGGACGACTGCGAGCTGGAGCGTCGGCGCGTAGACCGGCCCTGCGCGCCGGATCGACTCGTCGGCCTGCCACCCGGAGCGCGGGATGATCGCCGGCGCGCCCGCCAGCATCAGCCGGCGTGCCGCCACGCGAACAGGCGGGCTCCAGAGCAGGTACTCGCGCAGGCGCGTGACGCGGCCGACGGTGCGAATCTGGATCGCGCTCGCCGTGCCGGTCCAGTCCGGGTTGCCCTTGCGCCACCTGCCGCTGCGCCCCCAGTCGTCGTCGCCGGCCTTCCAGGAGCCCCAGCGGCCGGCGACGCTGCGTGTTCGGTACCAAGGCGTGCCGGGACCCTGCCAGTGCAGGCCGACCAGGTTGAAGCGCTGCGCCGTCGCGGCGAGCGCACGCTGCGCATGCAGCGGCACGTCGCGAACGACCATCGTCACGTCCGCGGCGCGGGCGGCGCCGGGCGCGAGCAGCAGGAACGGAATCGCCAAACGAAGCGCTCTGAGCACGGTCTTCAGCCTTCGCTGTCGGTAGCCAACGGCCTCCCCAGAGTAGACTCGATGCGAGTTGAGAATCGGGCGGATCCTCGTGCTCGCGCTCCTCGCGACGACGTTCTTCGCACCGCGCGCCGCCGCCGGGAACGGAAAGGTCCTCGCGGTCCGATTCGACGCCGAGGTCAATCCCGTCACGCAGAAGTGGCTGAATGACCGCATCGCGGACGGCGCCTCCTACGACGCGCTGGTGATCCTGCTCGACACCCCCGGCGGACTCGAGGACTCGATGCGGAAGATCGTCCAGGCCGAGCTAAGAGCAAAGGAGCCGATCGTCGTCTACGTGTGGCCGAACGGCGCGCGCGCAGCCTCGGCCGGGGTGTGGATCTCGGAGGCCGCCGACGTGCTCGCGATGGCGCCGGTGACGAACATCGGCTCCTCGACGCCGATCACCAACACGGGCGCGAACATTCCGAGCGACCTGCGGCGCAAGATCATCAACGATGCCGCGGCGTCGCTGCGCGCGCTCGCACGCGCGCACGGGCGCAACGAGCGCTGGGCGGACCTCGCGGTGCGGAAGGCCTCCAACCTCTCCGCCGACGAGGCGCTGAAGATGAACGTCGTCGATCTGGTCGCGCCGGATCTCCCAACGCTGCTCCGGCAGATCGACGGACGGAAGACGCAGCTGTGTCCCTCCGGACCGAAGCACACCTCTAGCTCGCTCTGCGCGCGCAGACTGACGCTCCACACCGCAGGTGACGCAATCGTGATGCAAAAGATGGGCTTCTTCACGCGGTTGCTCAACACGCTGATCGACCCGAACCTGCTCGCGCTGCTCTTCCTCGCCGGCATCGGCGGGCTCGTGTTCGAGGTATTCCACCCAGGCATCGTGTTGCCGGGCGCGCTCGGCGCAGTCGCGCTCGTGCTCGCGCTCTTCGGCTTCTCGGTGCTGCCGACGAGCTGGGCCGGCGTCGCGCTGATCCTGCTGGGTCTCGCCTTACTCGTCGTGGACGCGCACGTCGTGACGCACGGTGCGCTGACGCTCTCGGGGCTGGTCGCGCTCGCCGTCGGAATGCTCACGCTCTTCCACGACGCGCCCGCGCCCTACCGGATTCACGTCTGGTTCGTCGTCGCGGTGGCCGGGACGATCGGCGGCTTCATGGCGTTCGCGCTGGGGAAGGCGGTGCAGGCTCGGCGACGTCCCTCGGCGATCGGCACAATGGTCGGTGAGCGCGGCGTAGCGCGACGCGACGGTCTCGTCTTCGTCCGCGGCGAGCTGTGGCAGGCGCAGACCGGCGACGGCTCGCCGCTCGAGCCCGGCGAGCGTGTCCAGGTCGACGACGTCCAGGGACTTCGTCTGATCGTGCATCGGGTATAGCGTTCCGGCCGGTCGCGACATCGCGGCTCTGGCGCGCGAAAAGCAAGCGATGCAAGGACGCAGGTCGCGCGCGTATGAGAACATACGGGCGTGACCGAGGACGCGGCAGCGCGCCGCTTTGCAGCCGCCAGAGCCGCCCTTGTCGCGGCCGGTCGGAACGCTTAGGCTCGGCTCGTGGCCGCCGCGCTGATCGCCCTCGCCGCCATCGTTTTCATCTTCGTGCTGTTCTTCATCGCGGCGGTGAAGGTCGCCCGCGAGTACGAGCGCGGGGTCGTCTTCCGGCTCGGCCGCCTGCTGGACCCGCCGAAAGGCCCCGGCCTCTTCCTGCTGATCCCGATCATCGACCGGATGGTGCGTGTCGACCTGCGGACGATCACGCTGAACATCCCGCCCCAGGAAGTGATCACGAAGGACAACGTGCCGGCGCGCGTGAACGCGGTCGCGTACTTCCGCATCGTCGAGCCGAAGTCCGCGATCGTGAACATCGAGAACTTCATGGTCGCGACGTCGCAGATCGCGCAGACGACACTCCGCTCCGTGCTCGGGCAGCACGTGCTCGACGAGCTGCTCTCGGAGCGCGAGAAGATCAACGCGATCCTGCAGGAGATCATCGACGAGGCGACCTCACCCTGGGGGATCAAGGTCTCGATCGTCGAGGTGAAGGACGTCGAGATCCCGTCGGGAATGCAGCGGGCGATGGCGCGGCAGGCGGAGGCCGAGCGCGAGCGCCGCGCGAAGGTGATCAACGCCGAGGGCGAGTTCCAGGCGAGCGAGCGGCTCAAGGACGCCGCGCTCGTGATCGAGGGCCACCCGATCGCCCTGCAGCTCCGCTATCTGCAGACGCTGCTCGAGCTCGGATCGTCGCAGTCGACGACGATCGTCTTTCCGGCGCCGATCGACCTGTTCAAACCGTTCCTCGAACGCGCTGGCGGATCTTCGTAGCGAACCCCTGACCGGCCGGCGCGTCGCGATCGCACCGGCGCGGGCGAAGCGGCCGGGCGCTCCACGCGCCGAGCTCGAGCCGCCGACCGCCGAGGAGCTGGAGCAGTGCCCGTTCTGCGCCGGCCGCGAGGACCGCACGCCGCCAGAGACGTTGCGAATCGGCGATCCGTGGCAGGTGCGCGTCGTCCCGAACCTCTATCCGGCGTTCGAGCGGCAGGAGGTCGTCGTCCACACGCCCCGGCACGTCCGCTCGGTCGCGGAGCTCGACGGCGACGAGCTGGCGCGCGTCGCGGAAGCGTGGCGCCTCCGCCGTGCCGCCGCGCCGGCCGGTTACCTGTACGCGTTCGTCAACGAAGGCCGTGAGGCGGGGTCGACGCTCCCGCATACGCACTCGCAGCTCGTGTGGCTGCCCGATGCGCCGACAGAGACGCAACACCGTGTCGACCGCGCGCGTTGGCTTGTCATCGAGGAACGGGACGGGGTCGTCCTCGCGTGCCCGTACGTATCGCGCCTGCCTTACGAGCTCGTGGTCGCCCCCGCTGAAGCCCGCTCCGGCGCGTTCGAGGACGAGCTGATGCCTACGGCGTTGCAGCTGCTCGGCGAAGGCGTGCGTCGAATCCACCGCGCCGCCGGCGCCGTGCCGCTGAACGCGTGGCTACACGACTCCGGCGACTGGCACCTCGAAGTGCTGCCGCGCCTAACGATCATCGCAGGCGTGGAGCTGGGCGCCGGCTGGTGGATCAATTCACTCGCGCCTGAAGACGGCGCAGCGGCGCTGCGTCCCGCAAGTAGACCGTAGCTCGGCGAACCAGTCGCCTTCCGCGCCGCGACCCCCGGACAGATGCAACGACGCCTACTTCACGCGGGCGGAGCCGGGCTTGGCCCGGCGGGAGCCCAAGTGCGCACCAGCCGTGAGACCCCAAGAAGGAGGGGGCTCGCGGGGGAACCATGGGTTCACCCGCGCTAAGAAGCGGCGGCGGCGCTGCGCGAGAACTAAGTCCGCATCCGCTCCTCGCGGAAGCGACGGGCGGCTTCGATCGCCGCGCCCAGGTTCAGGCCCTTGTCCTTCGCCTGCTTGATCAGCATGACCGTCTCGAGCGCATCGATGTCGTAGATGCGCTGTTTCTTTCCCTTCGTGGGGATCTGCGCCTTGTTCGTCCAGTAGTCGAGCTGCATCTTGGAGATCCCTGCGATCTGGCAGACCTGACCGAGGTAGAGCTCCACCTTGTTCAGATGCTCGGCCAGATTTACCGGTTCAAGAAGGTCGACTTGTCTGCTAATAGCCATGAACACCTTTTCTCGGAGCAGCTGGAACCCCTCGTAACGAAGAATAACGGCTCCAACCCCCATTTGAAAGGGGTTTACCCAAGGAAAGATCTCGAAAGCTGCGTAGATTTGCGGTCTACGCGGCCTTATTCGGCCGCGCCGACGCCGGTTGCGGCGTCCTGCTCGTCCGATTCGACCACCGGGGCCAGCGCCGAGACCTGCTCGCCCTCGCGCAGCCGCATCACGATCACGCCCTGCGTCGAGCGGCCCATCCGGCGAATGTCGTCGACCGACATCTTGATCACCGTGCCGCCGGTCGAGATCAACATCACCTGGTAGCCGTCCCGGACGACCCGGGCGCCCGCGAGCTTGCCCTTCGCCTCGGTGAGCTGCACGGTCTTGACGCCCATGCCGCCGCGGCCCTTGACGGGATACTCGTCGATGCGCGTGCGCTTGCCGTAGCCGTTCTCCGTCACGACGAGCAAATCGGCGTCGTTCTGGGCGATGTTGATCGAGATCACCTCGTCGTCACCGCGGAGCCGCATGCCCTGCACCCCGGAGGCGTCGCGGCCCATCGCGCGCGCGTCGGTCTCGTGGAACCGAATCGCCTGGCCGGCACGCGACACCATCAGGACGTCGTCCTTACCGGTTGAGTGCCGAACGCCGACGAGCTCGTCGCCTTCGCGCATCTTGATCGCGATGATCCCGTCCGCTTTCAGCGTCGTGTTGTACGCGTCGAGCTTCGTCTTCTTGACGACGCCGTTCTTCGTCGCGAAGACCAGGAACTCGGCCTCCTTGAACTCGCGCGTCTGGATGACCGCACGCACCTGCTCGTCCTGGCGAAACGGCAACAGGTTGACGATCGCGCGGCCCTTCGACTGGCGCGAGCCGAGCGGCAGCTCGTGCACCTTCAACCGGTACACCTTGCCGACGTTCGTGAAGAAGAGGATGTAGTCGTGGGTCGAGGCGACGAACAGATGCTCGATGTAGTCCTCGTCCTTCAGCTCCATCCCCATCACGCCGATGCCGCCGCGCCGCTGCTCGCGGTACGCGGTCACGGGTAGGCGCTTGATGTAACCGGAGCGCGTGATCGCGATCACCATGTCTTCCTCGGCGATCAGGTCCTCGAGCTCCAGCTCGTCCTCCGCGGCGACGATCTCGGTCATGCGCTCATCGTCGCGCCCGTAGATCTGCTTGATCTCGAGCAGCTCCTCCTTGATCAGCTCGTCGATCCGTGCGCGGTCGCCGAGGATCGCACGCAGCTCCGCGATGCGGTCCTGCAGGTCGGCGAATTCGTCCTCTACCTCCTTGCGTGCGAGGCCGGTGAGACGCGCGAGACGCAGGTCGAGAATCGCCTGCGCCTGCAGCTCGCTGAGGGCGAACTTCTCCATCAAGCCCGTGCGTGCGGTGTCGGTGTCCGCGGCTGCGCGGATCAGCTTGATCACCTCGTCGAGGTTGTCGAGCGCGATCAGGTAGCCGCTGAGGATGTGGGCGCGCGCTTCTGCCTTGCGCAGCTCGTACTTCGAGCGCCGAGTGACGACCTCGCGCTGGTAGTCGAGATAGTGGCGGACGAGCTCGAGCAGAGACAGCGTCTTCGGAACTCCGTCGACGAGCGCCACCGCGTTGTAGCCGAACGAGCTCTGGAGCGGCGTGTGCTTGAAGAGCTTGTTGAGCGCAACCTGCGGGATCGCTTCGCGCTTCAGCTCGATGTAGATGCGCATGCCGTCCTTGTCGGAGTGATCCGCGAGCGCGTCGTCGCTCATCGGGATCTCGGTCAGCACCTTGTTTTCGACGAGCTCCGCGATCTTCTCGATCACGCCGCCCTCGCCGCCCTTGCGCACACCGTAGGGAAGCTCGGTGACGATGATCGCGTTCTTGCCGCCGCGCAGCTCCTCGATATGGGCCCGTGCGCGCATGACGATCCGGCCGCGGCCCGTGCGATACGCATCACGGATTCCGGAGCGTCCGACGACGTAGCCGCCGGTCGGAAAGTCCGGGCCCTTGATGTACTTCATCAGACCCTCGACGTCGATGTCGGGCTTCTCGATCATCGCCACCACCCCGTCGATCGCCTCGCCGAGGTTGTGAGGCGGAATGTTCGTCGCCATCCCGACGGCGATCCCGGCGGAGCCGTTGACGAGCAGGTTGGGGAACCGGGACGGAAGAACGCTCGGCTGCCTCCGGGACTCGTCGTAGTTCGGCTCGAAATCGACCGTGTCCGCGTCGATGTCGCGCAGGAGCTCGGTCGCGATCCGCGACAGCCGTGCTTCGCTGTAGCGCATCGCGGCAGCCGGGTCGCCGTCGATCGAGCCGTAGTTCCCCTGGCCGTCGACGAGCGGGTAGCGCAGCGAGAAGGGCTGCGCCATCCGGACGAGCGTGTCGTAGATCGCGGAGTCGCCGTGCGGGTGGTAGCGGCTCATCACCGTGCCGACGGTGGACGCCGACTTCTTGTAGGGCCGGTTCGGCTGCAGCCCGTCCTCGTGCATTCCGTAGAGCACGCGGCGGTGCACGGGCTTCAGGCCGTCACGCACATCCGGCAGCGCGCGGCTGACGATGACCGACATCGCATAGTCGAGGAAACTGGAGCGCATCTCCTGCTCCAGCTCGCGACTCTCGATCCGGCCGCCGCCGATCGGGTCGTGCGTCAGGTCAGACACGAGGCCGTCCTACACATCGAGGAAGCGGACGTCCTGAGCGTTCTGCTCGATGAAGTCGCGGCGCGGCTCGACCTGGTCGCCCATCAACCGCGAGAACCAGAGGTCGGCGCGGGACGCGTCCTCGACGTCGACACGGATCAACATCCGGCGTGCCGGGTCCATCGTTGTCTCCCAGAGCTGCTCGTGGTTCATCTCGCCCAAGCCCTTGAAGCGGCTGATGTGGATCCCTTCCTTCGCGAGCTCGACCGCGCGGTCGCGGAGACCCTCGAAGGTGTCGGCCGCAGCCTCCTTCTTGCCGAGCTTCAGCGAGAACGGCGGCAGCCCGCCGGCTACTTCGCGCAGCCGCTCGTATGTCCGGCGCACGTGCGCGTAGATCGGCGACGCAAGCAGCTCCTGCGGCACGGTGACCTCGCCCACGGCGCTCGTCTCGATCTCGGTGATCTTGACGCGCACCGCATCCGCGTCGCTTCCGAGTACCGCGAATTCGTAGCCGTTCTTGGGGAACGACTCGATCAACTTCGCCACCGTCTGCGGGGTGTCGACCTCCGACTCGACGAGCCGGTGCGTGACGACGAAGTCGGCCGCGTCCGCGCCGAAGTCCGAGCGTAGGCGGGCCGACCAACCCTCGAACTCGTTCAGCGCGCGCTGGAAGCGGCCGTAGCGAGTCTCGGTGAACTTGATCGCTGTGCCTTCACGCGACTCGATCGTGATCTCCGGAAACTTCTCGCGCACGAGCAGCTCCTCGAGCTGTGCGTCCTTGACGAGATACGTCTCCTGCTGGCCCAGCTTGACGAGGTAGAGCGGCGGCACCGCGATGTAGACGTGGCCGCGGTCGAACAGCTCCTGCATGTGGCGGTAGAGGAACGTGAGGATGAGAGTGCGGATGTGTGCGCCGTCGACATCGGCGTCCGTCATCACGATGATCCGGTTGTAACGGAGCTTGGCGATGTCGAACTCTTCGCCGATGCCGGTGCCGATCACCTGCACGAGGGACTGGATCTCGGCGTTCGAGAGCACCTTGTTGATCCGGTTCTTCTCGCTGTTGATGATCTTCCCGCGCAGCGGGAGGATCGCCTGGTTCGACTTGTCGCGTGCCTGCTTCGCAGAGCCGCCGGCCGAGTCGCCCTCGACGATGAACACCTCGGTCAGCTCGGGATCCCGCACCTGGCAATCCGCGAACTTCTTCGCCATTCCACCGCCGAAGGCTCCCTTGCGGCGCGTCAGGTCCCGCGCCTTGCGCGCAGCCTGGCGCGCGCGGGCAGCGGAAATCGCCTTCATGATGATTTGCTTCGCGTCCGTCGGATTCTCTTCGAGGAACTCGGCGAGGCGCGCGTTCACGGTTTGCTCGACGAAGCCCCTGACCCACGGGTTGCCAAGCTTCGTCTTCGTCTGCCCCTCGAACTGCGGGTCCTGGAGCTTCACCGAGATCACCGCCGCCAGTCCTTCGCGCACGTCCTCGCCCTCGAGGTTGTCCTCCTTCTCCTTGAGCAGCGCCTTGTCGCGCGCGTACTTGTTGAGGGTTCGCGTCAGCGCGGCGTTGAAGCCGGAGAGGTGAGAGCCGCCCTCGTGGGTGTTGATGTTGTTCGCGAACG
>WNEY01003921.1_pt1 | contig 11246 bp, 16 predicted proteins | sample 5400531 | NCBI WGS metagenome assembly WNEY01 (sample SAMN13153338, study PRJNA577476) | soil metagenome | isolation source: 200 cm saprolite under Douglas fir tree site 1 | place: USA:California | collected 2015-04-18
TCGCTCGGCAATGCGATCGAGACCAGGCGCTGGGCCGAGAGTCGCGGCTTCCGCTCGTTGATCGTGGTGACGTCGAATTATCATATGCCGCGCGCGCTGGCCGAGATCGCCCACCAGCTCCCCGGCGTCGCGCTCGTTCCATTCCCGGTGGTGACCGACAAGCAGCGCGCCGAGCCGTGGTGGAGCAGCAGTGCCACCGCCCGACTGATGTTTTCCGAATACGTGAAATACGTGTACGCCAAGGTTCGAATGGGGTTCACGGCTTCACGGGTTGAGGAGGCCCGGCAGGCGCGCGCCCCTGGCTGACGTCAGAGCCTCGGAGTAATATTGGGCACTGGCGCTTTTCGGCGAAAGGCTGCCGCGGACTTGATCCGCGGGCGGGGAAACCGGTTCGCGGAAATTCGTAGAAACGCGTCAGACGCAAGAAGCTCGAATTTCGCAGGTCAGCAGGTCCCCGTTCGTGCTCGTCACCGTCCGTTCCATCCTGTTCAATGTCCTGTTCTATCTGAACCTGGTCGTCCACCTCATTGCGGCATTGCCGACATTGGTGCTGCCGCGCCGGGCCATCATCGAGGTCGCGAGGTTCTGGGCGCGCACCAATATCTGGCTGCTGCGGCTCATATGCAGGACCGAGGTCGAGTTCAGCGGGCTCCCGAAGATTCCGGCCGGGCCGCTGCTCGTCGCCTCCAAGCACCAGTCGCTGTGGGAGACGTTCGCGCTGCTGCTGTTGCTGCCGGATCCGGCCTACATCATGAAGCGGGAGCTGATGTGGATTCCGTTCTTCGGCTGGTACGCATGGAAGGCCGGGATGATCGCGGTCGACCGCGGCAAGGGATCGCAGGCGCTCGCCGGGATGAATGTGCGCGCGCGGGCGGAGCTTGCACGCCATCGCCAGATCATCATCTTTCCGGAAGGCACGCGCCGCCCGCCCGGTGCCGAGCCCCGCTACAAGTACGGCGTCATGCACCTCTATGCCGAGACCGGCGTGCCTTGCCTGCCGATCGCGCTCAATTCCGGCCTGTACTGGCCGCGCCGGTCGATCCGCCGCAATCCCGGAACCATTCGGGTCGAAATACTCGATCCCATTCCGGCGGGCCTCGACAAGGAGACCTTCTTTGCGCGGCTGCAGCAGTCGATCGAGCCGGCTACCGCGCGGCTCATCGCCGAGGGCGAGCGCGAGCTCGCCAAGAACGGAGTCAGCCGGGCATCGCTTGCGCCGTCAGCGTGACGGCGGCGCCTCGTGCACGCCCCTGAGCCGCTCGGCGAGCAGGTGCAGCTCGGTCTCGCGATAGCCGAGCTGCTCCAGCGCGGCCACCGTCTCGATCACGTAGTCGCGGTTGGCGCCGGATTGGCCGTGGCCGTGCCGTACGTGATGTAGTTGCTGGTCGAGCGTGAGCCGCCCGGCATATTGCGCGTGGCCGCGGTCGACCATGTAGCAGAGCGCCGGCACCCGCCGCTCCGGTTCGCTCTTGAGCCAGATCGTACGGACGCATTCACGATAGACCGAGGTCACCTGCTCGCGCGCCCGCAGATAGACGATGGTGCGGGAGCGCTCGGCCGCCGCCACCCGATAGGCGATGCCGCGGCAGGTGCCGCCGTGATCGAGACCGAGCACCAGGCCCGGCCGCTCCGGCGTCCCACGGTGGACAAAGGAATAGATGCAGAGCGCCCGGTGGGCGCCGATCAACCGCGCCTCGAGCCGCTCCAGATATTCAAAGCCGGGCCGCCACATCAGCGAGCCGTAGCCGAACACCCATAGGTCTTCGGTGGCGTGGTCGTCGGTCGGGGTCATGCGTGAGAAATGGCGAAGCGCTGCGGTTGGGCCGGCACGGGCTCGCCTAACAGGGCATTGCGGCCGGCGCAACGGTATGATCGGAAGACTGGTGTCCCGATTCCGAAGTTCGCAAGCGCTCGCAGCACAATCTCGTGCGAACTTCGGAATCAAAGGGACACCAGCAAACTCTATGATTCTAGTGCCCCTTTTGAACCCGAAGTTCGCAACTGCCCTTGCAGCACGATGCGTGCGAACTTCGGGTTCGGGGCACTAGGCTACCTCCGAAACGCCGCAATCGGCGCGTTTGGGAAGGGGTCGGGAAGGCACCGCCGCGGCGGTACAGGAGTGCCAAGAATGACTCACGCCGCCTATCCCGCGCTTGCCTCCCGCCGCAGGCGCTGGCCGTTGTTTCTGGTCGTTGCCGTGGTCGTCGGGCTGGCGGCGGCCTGGACGGGCCTCTGGTTCTACGCCGCCGCCAAGGCGAAGAGCGAGATTGCCGCTTGGCGTGAGCGGGAGTTTCGGGCGGGGCGCTTCTACGACTGCGCTTCGGAATCGATCGGCGGTTATCCGTTCCGCCTCGAATGGCGCTGCGGCGCTGCAACCGTCGAGCTCAAAGGCACGCCGACGCTGCAGCTCAAGCTCCCGGTCATTTTGGCCGCGCTCCAAGTCTACGACCCGACGCTGGTGATCGCCGAGTTCAGCGGTCCGCTGGACATTTCCGAACCCGGGCGTCCGCCGAACTACGTGGCCAATTGGCAGCTCGGCCAGGCGAGCGTGCGCGGGACCCCGGGCTCGCTGGAACGGGCCTCGCTCGTGCTCGAGGTTCCAACCGTTCGCGATACCCGCGTGGTCGGCAGCGACACGGTGGTCCGGGCGCAGCGCGCCGAGCTGCATGGCCGGCCGGCGACCGGATCGACGTCCGACAGTCCTGCGATCGACGCCGTCCTGCGGGTCAATGCCGGCGTGGCGCCGAACCTTCATCCCGCGACCGCGAAGCCGATCGATGCCGATATTGCGGCGCTGCTGCGAGGCGTGCGCGACGTGTCGCCGAAACCGTGGCCGGTGCGGTTCAAGGAATGGCAGGAGCGCGGCGGGCAGATCGACATCATCAGGGCGCGCCTGCAGCAGGAGGACGTGATCGCGGTCGGCTCCGGCACGATCAAGCTCACCGCGGCCGGCAATCCCGACGGCAATCTCCAGGTCACGGTGGTGGGGCTGGAGAAGGTCCTCAAGATGTTCGACATCGATCGCATCATGTCGGAGGGTCAAATCGGCTCGACGCTCGGAGCGCTCGATCGATTGATCCCGGGGTTGGGCGACATTGCGCGTCAGAGCGCTCCCGGCCTGATCGCATCGATCGGGCAGCGCACGGTGCTGGAAGGCAAGCCGGCGGTCGCATTCCTGCTCCGCTTCGTCGACGGTGTGGTTTTTCTCGGCCCCGTGCAGGTCGGCCGCGTGCCGCCGCTGTTCTAGAGCGCGTTTCGGTCGAATGACGACGGAAGGTTCTGTGCCAGAGGAAACAGCGCTAAGGACGGAACGGTCGCGGCATCCAAAGCGTTCTGCTTACGGCGTGGAAATGGCTCGTGACCGATGGAGGCAACCATGCAGACGGACACGTTGACACCCCAAGACCAAGCCCAAGCCCAAGCCCAAGCCCAATCCCATAGCTTGATCGCGAGCGACCGGGTCGAAGGCACGCCGATCCGCCGCTCCGACGGCCAGAAGCTCGGCGCCATTGAGCGCCTGATGATCGACAAGGTCAGCGGTAATGTCGCCTATGCGGTGCTCAGCTTCGGCGGTTTCCTCGGCATGGCCAAGAAGCACTTGCCGATTCCCTGGGCACGGCTGACATACGACCGCTTGCTCGGCGCCTATCATCTCGATCTGACCGATGAGGAATTGAGCCGCGCGCCGTCGTTCGCCGCGAACGCCGACTTCGACTGGGGCGACCGCAGCCGCGAAATCGACGTCCACAACTACTACCGGGTGCCGCCCTATTGGGGCGCCTACTGAGCGCGTCGGCGGTCGACTAGCGTTGGCTTTGGCCCGACTCGGTCTTGTTCGGTAGGCCCCGGTCGATTTTTGATAGTCGACTGGGGCCATTTTTTGGGCGGCTGGTTCCTGGGCGTTCGCGATTTTCAGAGAGCGTTAACGCTGTACGTTTCATAAGAAGCGGCCGGCATTTTTCCGGAGTGACGTTTAATGACTATTATTCGATCCCGCGATGGGCGTGCCGAGCTGCGTAAAATCCCCCGCAAGCCTTTGTCTACATCGGTGCAGCAGCGAGCATCGATAGACCCTGGTGATGGCTCTCCTCACCGCCACTGCATGATCTGCGATATTTCGCAGAGGGGAGCGCGGATCGCACTGGCAGGCAAAAGCGACATCCCGGACGAATTCAGGCTTATGCTCGGTGGCGGCGGTGCGCATCGGCGATGTCGCGTCGTGTGGCGTACCGAGCAGCAAATTGGGATTGAGTTCTTGACTGAGCTTCGAGGCTCGGATGGTGGCGAGAGAGTTTCGATCGATTAGTAGTTTGCGCTTGATGAGGGCCGCGATTAGTGGACTCCTTTGATTAAGAGCTTGACGGGAGTTCTCGACGTTTACGAACTGGTAGGCATTTGGTGGTTTTCTTGGAGGACGGCTGTCGGTGGTTTTGTGCCGGGCGATCGAGATGTCCATTGAAGAGCGAGAGAGCCCCCGCAGGCATTTGCAGTGTGCCGCATGGGTCGATCTTGGTTGGGCAGTGCCACAACGCGAGTGCATCCTGTCCGATGTGTCCGACAGGGGAGCACGGCTCACCATTGCAGCTCTGAACGACCTGCCGGAGGAGTTCACGCTACTCTTTGCAGCCGACGGGAGTAGGCAACGCCACTGCCGAGTAGTGTGGCGGTCTGATGCACAAATCGGCGTGGAGTTTTTAGGCCACCCTGGGATGCCGCGCATCCGTCGAAACGTATTTTATCATTGGTTGTCCGTCTACACGCCTTGGGGAGGCTGAGCGTGTCACACAACAACGAGCTGTTAGGACGACGCTTGGATCAGACGAAAATCTCAGGCGTGATTGAGCGCGAGAAAGGGCCTCAAAAATGATGCCTGACGAGAGTGATCGGCTTTGGTCGTTAGCGCGATTGGTGAACCGAACTTCGCGGCGGTAGGACGGGACATGCCAATTAATGAAAAGAATGATGCGGAAATGTCGTACCGGCGCGGCTATCAGGACGGGGCATTTGAGATGTTCCGCGCGGTAGAGCGGCTCCTCGATCCCGCTACGCGGGAAGTTGTCCACACCTGGATTGAAATGGACGTTGACGGGTGGCGGCTTGCGGCCGTTCGCCGGTGTCCGCCGACGTGGCGGCTAACCGAATTGAATGCGCAGAGGGATGCCTCTGCGAAAATTCTCAGACATGGACCTCCGCACGAACCCTAATCGACGCTGAATTCTTTGGCATCCCCATCAAACACAAGCCGCTCACCCGTGATGAGCCGAATGTCCAGCAGGCTCCGCTTGCCTTCGAGTCTCTGGCGCGGGATGCCCTCAACGAGGGCATGACCTTTGAGCACCGTACCCCAAACAGTGGGGAAATCCTTTCCCTTCCGCACCAACTCGGTGCATACATGCGCGAGATCGTTCGCTCTCTCTTTGGACATTGAGCAATCTCATTGAGCAGCAATAAATAGTCGGTCGAATCTACAACCACACTTTGATCTAAATCAATGGTGGCAGGCCACGGATGGTTGCGATGCAGCATCCAGGCGGCCGCATTTTGTCGCGCCGCAGCAACGAATCCGCATTGCCAAACAAACCGGAGCGGCCCATGCCTGCAAGTTGCACCGGCGGATCGGACACGATCGGCCGTCGGGCACATTGGCCGAAGCCACCGGGCGCGCAAGGGAGGGAGCCATGAAACTTCATGCTCCGGCCATGTGGGTGTTTGTGCTTGCACTCGTGGTCGCTGTGGTCGCGGTCGTCAGCGTTTTCTATTCGATTCCGTTCGTGAGTGATTATCGATTCTGGGTCGCCATCGCCGCCTACGTCGTGCTGGCACTTGGCAATCTGGTCGAAACGTAGGAGTGGCTTTATACGCGCGGAGGCACCGCGCGGAGCTGCGGCGCGGTCGCGGGGTGCGCGATAGGGGAGATAAGCGATGAGTGCGGAACGGGGCAGGAAAAAGCCTCGGGCCGAGGCGAGTGGTGCTGTGCTCGGACACAGCGAGGAGCGCGGGAGGTTGCACGGATTCGCTGTTCCTCGTCGGGACAGGCTGCTTCTCATGGAGGCCGTGCTCGAGCAGGGACTCATCGTGTGGAATAAATCAGTCGGGAAGTACGAACTGACAGGGTTTGGGCACAAGCGTCTTGAGGAGTATCGTCACAAGATCGCCACCGGCGTATGATGTGGTTGCGGAAGAAGGACAACCATTCTGGCTGTTCGCAGCAGAGGAGCGCCTTCAATGTGCGACTACAGTCTGCACTTACTCACGTCTCGACCGGCAAAGGTCGGAGACAAGTTGATGTCGACGAAATTCAACAATTCCATCACTCGCGGTTTCGCCGCAATCGAAGATCTGAGCGTGCCGGTGTGTCTGCTTCCCGGCACGGAAATCGCCTTCGAGAAGGACATCATTGAGTACCGTCATGCTCTTCTCCCGAACCGGAAGCTCGCGGAGAAGGTGGCCCGGTTCCGGCAGATCAACATCGACAATCCGAACACCCATCACGACGGGCTTGAGTTTCCCAACGGGCAGATCGTTCTGCTCAACCGTCTGTGCGAAGGCCAGCACGCGACCGTGCTGCAGTTGCCGGCCGTTCCGCGCATCGTGAGCGAAGCGAAGGAGCAGAAGAGCGACTCTCGCGTCGCCTAATCAGGCGACTCGCTTTCACGCTTGCGCAGCTGTCCAAGCGAAAGCAGAGAGCCACCGGGGTTGATATCCGCGCGAGGGAACCAGAGGCACCGCGCGGGACGGCGGTCGTATTTGCAAGGAAGTAGAGGTCGAGCCTCGTTCGACGAACGCTGTGCGGAGCGCAACGTTCGATGATCAAAAACAGAACTACGGAAAAACGTCTATGGAAATGTCTCTCGAACAACAAAAGCCACCTGATGCTTTGGCAGAGCAACGAGCGTCGAACAAACTCGTCAAGCTGATCCGCAAGCTGCGATGGATGGGCATGGAGGAGGAGGCGGAGAGAGTACAGATGGAGCTGGCGCAGCGCGGCGTTCCGCCAGCGGACAGCGTGGTGGCAGCTGCGCGCGAGACGGACTAACGCGATCCCATCGCGGCACGATCGCGTCGACGGGTCGAGGCCCAAACAGCCTGCCGCAGTGAGCTGCACTGTGAAGAACTAAGGATTAGCGTGGAAACAGGAGCGCTGCGATTGCCAATCGCAGTAACGGGGCATCGGTAGAGTATGCGTCCGATGCCTCTTTTTGACCCCAGCCGTGCATCGTGATGGGGCCTTAGGGGGGAACGGCTCCGCAATCCTGTTGGTTCTCACAAAGACGGGCCCGTTACCGCTGCATGACGGCTGTGAATTGCGGGGGCAATCGCAGCCGGCATCAAAAAATGCTTGACGTTCTCGCAATCTGATTTTGGAATTCACGCTCCAGCGGGCTCGCAAGCATGCGCGTTTCCGTGAAAGAACGGAAGACCGCGCGTTCGAACCCGCGCTACGAATTGCTTACGTCCGTTACATTCACGGCGGCAGAGATCGCCGCCATTAAGCGTCACCACCTCGCCAATACCGTCGTATTCGATGGCGCCGTCAAACTCGATGTCAATGGCTCCATCATCGATGACAGCATCAGGGTACGGGATTTGTTGAAGGCCGAGCCGCTCAGCTCCTCATTCGCTTCACCGCTACAGGCGAACACATACTTGATCCAATTGCGCCGGGCGCTGAAGAACTTGGAGACCGTTATCGAGAATCGGCGAAGAACGACGGAGACATCTCAAGTGCATCGCTAGTTCTAACCGAAGGGCTGCGACGATATTGCAATGGAGGCGATCATGAAACTTCACCCTGCAGCCATGTGAGTGTTTGTGCTTTCGCTCGTAATCGCGGTACTCGCGGTCGTCCGCGTGTTCCATGAGATCGAGTTTCGTCGGGATTTGGTGATTCTCGCCGGTCATGCGGGCTGCTTTTCCGCTTTCTTCTTGTAGCGGCCGGCTCCGACAATCTCGGCAACCGTGCCGTCGGGCGCGCGGAATTTCAAGGCGCCCTCGCCAGGTTCGGAAATGATCGTACCGCCGTTGGCCTTGATTTTCGCAACATAGCTGTCGCGATCCTCGACTTCGATGCCCCAGTGGTGGATGCAGGGGCCGGGGCCGGAAAGCTGCGCCTCTTCGACATCTTCGCTGTCGTAGACCATCAAGGCCAGATCGATGCTTCCATCGGTCATGTGTCGCGAAACATGCCCGCGCGCATATCCCGTGCCGGTTTGGCGGAAGCCGAAGACATCCTCGTAAAACTTGGTCGCCTTCTCCAGATCATCAACCTTGATCGCGATGTGAACGATACGAGCCATGCCTTGCTCCTGTTTTCAAAACTCAAGTCCGTATACTGATGCAGGGCGCCAGTAGGGCGCCCCCCGTGCAAGAAAGGTACGATACCACGCTTCGATCTCGAGTTCTGCGAAGAAGATCGCACCTGGCGTTGAGCCTGGGCGCTGGGGTCAAGCTTCCGTCAGACTTTGACCACTAATCACTCAATCATCGAACTGTCAGTCCCGGGCTATACGCGCTAAACTGGGCCCCTGAAGCTGGAGGAAGCACTCATGCTCCAGACGGCATCGCGACTCCTTCCGGAGCTTCCGCTATTTCTCGTGACCGCCGTCGCTACGCATTTGGTCATGTCATTTGCGCAGACGCTGATGCATTACAAGCTCGGCCACTGTCGAATAGGCGGTAAGTTCTTCCGCAACCACATCAACTTCCATCACACCTACTATTCCAAAGATCATCTTGTCTCACGGACGTACCTCGGTGACGAAGGCAACAATACGCCCTTCTTCTTCATTCCCGTGTGTCTCGTAGGAGCATTTACCTATTTCGTATTGCCGGTTGATCTCTTCGTAGTTCAGATGGTCGCATGTGCGGCGTCGTTTTACGCGCACGTCTTTTTCGACAAGGAATATCACGTAGAGGGATCGCGGCTTCAGCGGTTTGCGTGGTTCAGACGCAAACAGGAACTGCACTTCGTCCACCACCGGCATGCTGACAGCAATTTCGCGGTGATCCATTTCTTCTGGGATAGGATTCTCGGTACCTATAGGAGGCCGGAGATCAGAACGATCTAACCACGAAGGCGCTCACTTGTCGTCGACCGCATAGGGCCGTGGCAGCGGCTCGTGCGGAAGATCGGGATGCGGGCGGCCGAAGTCGGGGGCCGGTGAATCCTGGCCGATGTCCACGATGCCGCGGCGGATCGCGCGCGTGCGGGTGAACTGCTCGAACAGGGTGTCGCCGTCGCCGCGGCGGATCGCGCGGGTGAGCATCGAGAGGTCTTCGTTGAAACGGCCGAGCATTTCCAGCACCGCCTCCTTGTTGTGCAGAAAAACGTCGCGCCACATGGTCGGATCGGAAGCGGCGATGCGGGTGAAGTCGCGGAAACCGCCGGCGGAGAACTGCAGCACCTCGGAGCGCGTAACCTGGCCGAGCTCGTCTGCGGTGCCGACGATCGTATAGGCGATGAGATGCGGCAGGTGGCTGGTGATGCCGAGCACCAGGTCGTGATGCTCGGCCGACATGATCTCCACATTGGCGCCAATGAGCCGCCAGAAGGCCGCGAGGCGCTCGACCGCGGCTTGGTCCACGTTGGCCGGCGGCGTCAAGATGCACCAGCGACCGACGAAGAGCTCCGCAAAGCCGGCGTCCGGCCCGGAATGCTCGGTACCGGCGACCGGATGCGCAGGCACGAAATGCACGCCCGCCGGAAGGTGTGGCGACATCGCACGCAACACCGAACCCTTGACCGAGCCGACGTCGGAGACGATCGTCCCGGGTTGGAGATGCGGACCGATCTCCCGGGCGACTGCGCCGCAGGCGCCGACCGGCACGCAGACGATGACGAGGTCGGCGCCTTCGGCTGCCGCCGCATTGGTTTCGACCACCTGATCGGCGAGACCGAGCTCGGCGACGCGCCGGCGGGTCGCGGCGGAACGGGCGGTGGCGACGATCGAGCGCGCCGCGCCCTGCGCGCGCGCCGCTCGCGCGATCGAGGAGCCGATCAGGCCGGTCCCGATCAGCGCGAGCCGGTTGAAGATGGGCTGCACACTCATTTGCGGCCCAGGAGCTCGGCCATTGCCTCGACCACGAGCCGGTTGGCCTCTTCGGTCCCGACCGTCATGCGCAGCGCATTCGGCAATTTGTAGGCCTTCACGCGCCGCAGGATCAGCCCGCGTTCGGTGAGGAATGCATCCGCATCCTCCGCGGCTTTCGCGCTCGGGAACTGGATCAACACGAAATTCGCGACGCTCGCCGTCACGTCGAGACCGAGCTTGCGGATCTCCACCAGCAGCCAGTCGAGCCATTTCTCGTTATGGGCACGCGCGGCTTCGACGTGCGCGACGTCGCCCATGGCGGCGATGCCGGCCGCCTGCGCGGCCGCATTGACGTTGAACGGTCCGCGGATGCGGTTGATCGCATCGACCACATGCGCGGGTCCATACATCCAGCCGAGCCGCAGCGCCGCCAGCCCGTGGATTTTCGAGAACGTGCGGCACATCACGACGTTGTCGGATGTGGCGACGAGCTCGATGCCGGCCTCGTAATCGTTTTTCCGCACGTATTCGGCATAGGCGGCATCGAGCACGAGCAGCACCTGCGGCGGCAGACCGCGATGCAGCCGCTTCACCTCGTCGAACGGCACATAAGTGCCGGTCGGATTGTTCGGATTGGCCAGAAACACCGCCTTGGTGCGCGCGCTCACCGCCGCGAGGATCGCATCGACGTCCGCCGTGTGATTTTTTTCCGCCGCCACGACCGGAGTGGCGCCCGAGCCGAGGATCGCGATCGGATAAACCAAAAAGCCGTGCGTGGTGTGAATCGCCTCGTCCCGGTCGCAGAGATAGGCGTCAGCGATGAGATTGAGCAAATCGTCGGAGCCGGCGCCGCAGACAATGCGGTCGGGGTCGAGCCCGAAGGCCCGGCCGATCGCCTCGCGCAGCTCGGTCGAGGCGCCGTCGGGATAGTCCTCGAGATGGTCGGCGACCGCGCGATAGGCGGCCATCGCCTTCGGGCTCGGGCCGAGCGGCGTCTCGTTCGAGGAAAGCTTGATCACGCGCGCCGCACCGGGCGCCGTGCTCTTGCCCGGCACATACGGATCGATGGCGAGCACGCCGGGGCGCGGTTGCGGACGAAGCGGGGCGGTCATTTCATCACCTTGGTCGTGGCTTGTGGCCTACTGGATCGCCCGCTTTCGCGGGCGATGACAGTGTTGCTTGTCACCGACCGTGCGGAACTGGGCGCGCGCCTTT
>WNEY01003922.1_pt1 | contig 11246 bp, 9 predicted proteins | sample 5400531 | NCBI WGS metagenome assembly WNEY01 (sample SAMN13153338, study PRJNA577476) | soil metagenome | isolation source: 200 cm saprolite under Douglas fir tree site 1 | place: USA:California | collected 2015-04-18
GAGGAGGCCCTGTCCATGGCCGACCGGGTCGGAGTTATGAAGGACGGCCGGTTCGAGCAGGTCGCGGTCCCTGATCAGCTGTACGCCGAGCCCGCCACCGCGTTCGTGGCCGAATTCGTCGGCACGATGAACCGGCTACCGGGCGAGCTGGAAGGCACTGACCAGGTGCGGGTACTCGACACCGTAGTCCCGGTGAAGCACGGCGCTGACGGGCTGATCGGCGGCGTGGACGTGCTGATCAGGCCGGAGGGGCTGCGCCTTGAGGCGGTGCCGGGTGGCAACGGGATCGTGACCGATCGGTCCTTCCTCGGCTCGGTCAGCCGGATCGGAGTGCGGCTTTCCGGCGATGTGACGGTGAAGGTCGATCACCCAAGCGTGCAGTCGGGCGAGTTCAGCCCGGGCGCTTCGGTCCAGGTCAGCCTGCCAGCCAGGGATCCGGTGCTCGTGGCGTCGCGGTGACGACGGCGCGCAGGCGGCTGGTGCCGGGTGAGCCGGAGGCGGGCGGTTATCGTCGGCTCGTTGAAAGCGACGGTGAGTCGCACCAACTGAGGTCCGAGCTCGCCGAGAGGAGCCTGCCCTCGAACTGGCGGAGTTTGGCCCGGCCGCTGCTCGTGATCGCGCAGTTGTCCGATACGCACGTCATGGACCACCAGTCGCCGGCCAGGGCCGAGATGTTCGACCGCTACTCCGATCCGGACTCTCCGCTGCGGGCCGAGGTCGGCATCATCGGCTGCTATAGGGCCCAGGAGCTGCTCACCTACCAGGTCGCCGAGTCGATCGTCCGCGCGGTCCGCGCGACCGAGCGTGCTCCGGTCTGCGGAGCGTCCATCGACTTCGCGGTGGTGACCGGCGACGCGACCGACAACTGCCAGCTCAACGAACTGCGGGCCTACATAGATCTGCTCGATGGGCGGCCGGTGCGGCCGGACTCTGGTGATCTCGGCCAGTACGAAGGAGTCGCCAGTCCGCTGGTCGAGGACGACCGGTACTGGCATCCAGAAGGCGGCGCGGCGGACCGGCCCCGGTCGGTGTACGGGTTCCCGGAGATTCCTGGCCTGCTGGCCGCGATGCGCAGGCCATTTCAAGCCACCGGACTCGGCCTGCCGTGGTACACCGTCCACGGCAACCACGACAACATGATGCAGGGCACGGTTCCGGCCACCGGATGGCTGCGCGAGTTTCCGGCCGGCCGGGTCAAGTTCGTCTCGCCGCCGGATGGCCTGGACGCCGCGGAGGCGCTCGCCGGGTTCACCGCGGCCGACCCGCGGGCCCTGCTCGAACTGAGCCGCGGTCGCCGGCTTGCCATCACCGCCGATCCCGGCCGGACGCCGGTAACCAGGCAGGTCCACGTCAAAGAGCACTTCAAGACCGCGGGCACACCGGTCGGTCATGGCTATTCCCAGCGCAACGCCGACGATGGCACCGCCTACTACGCCTTCGACCGTGGCGTCGTCCGGTGCATCGCGCTCGACACGGTCAACCCGCATGGCGGGTGGCAGGGGTCGCTCGACGAGACCCAGTTCGGCTGGCTCGACCGGGAGCTGTCCGCGTGCGCGGGCAGGCCGGTGGTGCTGTTCAGCCATCATCCGCTCGAGACCATTGTCAACGATCAGCGGCCGCCGGGCGCGGACCGGCGGATCCTCGCCGATGAGCTGCGCGACCTGCTGCTCGGCCATCCGTGCGTGATCGCGTGGGTGAATGGCCACACTCACATCCATTCGGTGACGCCGATCGCCCGTGAGACCGCGCCGGGCGGGTTCTGGCAGGTGACGACCGCCTCCCACATCGACTGGCCGCAGCAGGCGAGGGTCATCGAACTGCTCGAGACGCCGTCCGGCCTGGCGCTGTGCTGCACGGTGATCGACAGCGCGGCGCGAGCCAGCTACTCCGGCTCGGCCGAGCCGGACGACCTGGCCGCGCTGGGCCGGGAACTGGCCGCCAACGACTGGCAGGTCAGGGAGCTGATCACGGCGGACGGCGGTGCCGGAGCGGGCACCGCCGCCGACCGCAACGTGGTACTGCCGATCACCTGGCCGCGCCGACCGAGCCGCGTGCCTAATCAGATGCCGCGCCCCTAGGAGCGAGCTAGGTCAGGCCGAGCAGCGGGAGCAGGTCGGTGACCGAGTCGAGGATGTGCGGCGCACCGGCCTGCTCGAACTCTTCCCGGCTGCCCGAGCCGGTCAGCACCCCGGCGACCAGGCCCGCGCCGGCGCGCAGACCTGATTCGACGTCGCTGGCGGTATCTCCCGCGACCGCGAGTTCGGCTACCGATCCGCCTCGCAGTCGCAGCAGCGCGGTCAGCGGCAAGTCGGGCCACGGCCTGCCCCGGCCGGCGTCGGCGGGCGACAGCGCCAGGTCGATGAGGGGGCGCCAGCCGAGTGCGTCGAGCAGCGCGTCCCTGGTCGCCGGGGCGAAGCCGGTGGCCAGGCAGATCTTGATCCTGGCGGCTCGCAACGCCGCCAGCAGCTCAGCCGCGCCAGGAATCGGCGCCGCCGCCCCGGCCTTCACCGAAGCCGCATAGTGCAGTTCGAACAAGCTGTTGGCTTCCTGGGCGTCGGCCTCGTTGTCGAGGATGCGCCGGAAGACCTCGATCTTGGATTGGCCCATCGTTTCGTGCACTATGCGGCTCGCCTGCTCATAGCCTGGCGCACCTGGTCTCAGACCGAAGCGCTCCATGGCCGCGGTGAAAGCGGCCATCACGCTGCCCTCGTCGGCGACGGTGGTGCCAGCCATGTCCAGGCAGGCGACGGCGATGCGCTTTGTCACATTGCCTCCATGCGATAAGTCTCTTCCGCGATAGCGGGCGAGCAGGTCATGCCCCGGCCACCCGGTCCGGTCACCAGCATCATGCCGTCGGCCAGCCGGGAGCGGTGGTACAGGTCGGTATTCGTCACCTGGCTGTACACACCGGCCCAGCGCAGTCTGGTGGGCGGCAGCTGCGAGCCGAGCAGTTCGGCCGCCCTGGCTCGCAGGTGATCATAGGGTGCCTCGTCGACATCGAACGGGAACGGCTCGGCATAGCTGTGCGTATCCCCGATCGTCAGCCTGCCATCAAGGCGCTGGACCAGCAGCAACTGGGCGGCGGCGGCCTCCTTGAGCACGGTCAGTTCCGCCTCGCAGGAGGCGAGTGTCAGCGAGCCGTGCGGCCTGAACCCGGTGCCCTCGACCTGGTCGGCGATCTCCTCCCAGAGCTGCCTGGCTCGCAGCGCCAGCGCAAGCTCGGGACCTGCGGCGCGTCCGCTGATCCAGATGAGCCCGAAGTTGCGGACGCTGGCGCCGCGCGTCCCCGCCTCCCGCTCGAGGTGAATCACCTCGTAGCCGCGCTGCCTGGCCTGCGCGGCGTGCATCAGCCCGACAATCCCGCCGCCGACCACCACCACTCGATCCATCAGTGCCAGCCTCCTCGGGCCGCCTCCTCGGGCCGCCTCCTCGCCAGCTCAGGAAATGCTTCTGGCAATCAGGAATGCCTCAGGCAATCGCGCCGAGGTAACACCATCGTGAACTGGCCAGGCTAACCAGGCGAACTCGGGACATCGGTGCCGATACGGCTCAGCGAACCCGGCCGGGCGAGTTGCGGTCACCGAGTGCCGCCAGCGTGAGGAACACGCCGCAGACCAGGCAGGCGGCGAGCGTCCAGAGCGCGATGGCCGACCAGAGCACCGTACTGGGGTCGCTGCCGAGCACCGGCGGTGCGTGCAGGATCGTACCCACCTTGCTGAAGGCCAGGTCAGTGTTGAATTTGGCCAGGCCGAGGTTCTGGCCGACCCAGCGGGCCAGGTAACCGGCCCCGAAGCTGCCGACGAGCACGGCGGCCATCGGTACCGGACCGTATTTGCGGATCGCGAACAGGTAGGCGATCGTTCCGATGATCAAGCCTCCGATGATGGCGATCGCGCAGTACCAGACGTCACCGGTGATGAAGGCAGTCGTCTCGGCGTTGGTCACGTCGGCCGATCCGCCGCTGACAACGACGTAAGTGACGCGCGGCGCGACCGTACTCCAGACCAGCCCGCCGACCAGGCCGAGCACGGCGTTGCCGACGAGCGTGATGATCGCCGCGATGGCGACGCTGCTGCGGCGCGGAGCCGGGGCGGCGCTCGGGATCACCGGGCCCGGGCTGTAGGGAAACGAGCTTTCACTTGTCATCGACATTTCGCCGAACAGCGTACGTGATTTTCGATCACCTGCGATCACCGACTCGGATCAAATCCGCGTTCGGCTGCGACGTCGGACGCCGGCTCGCCGGAGCGCACGTCAAGAACGGCCTCGTAGGCACGCTGGATGTCGGCCAGATCGCCCCGAGCGCCAAGATCGCGTAGACGAACGTCGCGACGAAAGTGCCGAGCGTGAGCTGGGTTCCCCGGTCCCTGATGAAGTTGCTGAGCATCCGGGGCCCGAACTGAGTCGAAGCCAGCGTGAGAGCGACGATCACTATCGAGAACACGACGCCGACAACCGTGATAATCGCGGCGGCGACGGTCGTGAGGATCTGCCTGGACGCGTCGGGCGAGCCGCTGAGCGCCCAGGATGGCAACCGGAAATCACCGTCGAACGCCGCCCGGTCCAGCGCGTAGGTGAGAGCGAACAGCGCCAGCCCGGCGGCATCACCCCACGCAGGCCGGGCCGAGTAGCTGTTTCAGGTCGGCAACTAGGGACGGTGACGGTTTGACCCTGAGCTTGTCGTCCAGCTTCATCACCTTGGTGCGCTGGCCGGTCTGCAGGCGAAGGTGCACCTCGGCCGGCCCGGCGTGGGTGCGGAGGACGTCTCTGAGCCGCTCGATCACCGGCGCGACGCAGCGGGATTCAAGTATCGATACCACGAAAGGGCCGGTGCCATCGGTCGGCAGCTCGGCCGTCCTCACCTCCATCGCGACCAGCTTCGGCACATCTTCCCGCCGGTCCAAGCGCCCCTTGACGATCACGATCGCGTCCTCGACAACCAGGTGCATGCAGGCCTGGTAGGTCGCCGGAAAGAACAAGACCTCGATGGCACCTTCGAGATCCTCCAGCGTCGCCGCCGCCCAGGACGCCCCCTGCCTGGTGACCTTGCGGGTGACGCCAGACAAGATCCCGCCCAGCATGACTACCTGGCTGTCACCACGCTCGCCCCGCGAGCTCCGCTCCGGCTCGTCGGCGGAACTCAGCAGCTGAGCGACCGAGCAGTCGGTCTCCGCGGCCAGCGCGTGCTCCATCCCGAGCAGCGGATGATCGGAGACATAAAGCCCGAGCATCTCCCGCTCGAATCCGAGCAGCGTCTGCTTCTCCCACTCGCCGTCCGGCACCGGGATGTCGAACGCGACATCGTCGGCCGCGTCGTCGGCGAACAGCGAGTCCTGGCCGATGGCCTCGTTGCGCTTGACGTCGATCACCGCGTCGATGGCCTGTTCGTGGATCATGATCAGGCCGCGCCGCGGGTGCCCGAGCGAGTCGAACGCACCGGCCTTGACCAGCGACTCGACGACGCGCTTGTTGCAGACGTTGACCGGCACCTTGCGCAGGAAATCGGCGAAGCTGGTGTAGGAGCCCTTGGACAACCTGGTCTCGACTATCGACTCGACTACGGCGGTGCCGACGTTGCGCACCGCCGCCATGCCGAACCGGATGTCGGAACCGACCGGGGTGAACAACGCGGTCGAGGAGTTGACATCCGGGGGCAGCACCTTGATGCCCATGCGGCGGCACTCGCTCAGGTACAGCGCGGACTTGTCCTTGTCGCCCGCCACCGAGGTCAGCAGCGCGGCCATGTACTCGGCCGGGAATCTCGCCTTGAGGTACGCCGTCCAGTAGGCAACCAGGCCGTAGCTGGCGGTGTGCGCCTTGTTGAAGGCGTAGTCGGAGAATGGGACGAGAATGTCCCAGATGGCCTTGATCGCGTCAGCTGAGTAACCGTTGGCCCGCATCCCGCTCGCGAACGGCTCGAACTCCTTCTCCAGGATCTCCTTCTTCTTCTTGCCCATCGCCTTGCGCAGCAGGTCCGCCTTGCCGACCGAGTACCCGGCCAGCTTCTGCGCGATCAGCAGCACCTGTTCTTGATAGACGATCACCCCGTAGGTCTCGTCGAGGATGTCGGCCAGCGGCTCGGCCAGCTCCTTATGTATGGGCATGACGGGCTTGCGCTTCATCTTGCGGTCGGCGTAGTCGTTGTGCGCGTTGGCGCCCATCGGACCTGGCCGGTACAGCGCGTTCACGGCTGAGATGTCGGCGAACCGGTCGGGCCGCAGGGACCGCAGCAGTGCCCGCATCGGACCGCCTTCGAGCTGGAACACCCCGAGCGTGTCGCCGCGGGCGAGCAGGTCGTAGGTCAACTGGTCATCCATCGGCAAATGCTCAAGGTCGACGACGACGTCCTTGTTGGCCTTGATACCGGCCAGCGCATCTTCAAGGATCGTGAGGTTGCGCAGGCCGAGGAAGTCCATCTTGAGGAGCCCGAGATCCTCGCAGCTCGGGTAGTCGAACTGGGTGATGATCGCGCCGTCGGCCTGCCGCTTCCAGACCGGGATGTGGTCGAGCAGCGGCTCGCTCGACATGATGACACCGGCGGCGTGTACTCCGGCCTGCCTGATCAGCCCCTCAAGCCCGCGCGCGGTGTCCATCACCTGCTTGATCTCGGCCTCGGCCTCATACAGCGCGCGGATCTCGCCGGCCTCGCTGTACCTCGGATGGTCGGTGTCGAAGACGCAGGCCAGCGGGATGTCCCGGCCGAGCACCATCGGCGGGAACGCCTTGGTGATCCGGTCGCCGAGCGCGTAGGGAAAGCCGAGCACCCGGGCCGAGTCCTTGACCGCGGCCTTGGCCTTGATCGTGCCGTAGGTGATGATCTGGGCGACCCGGTCATCGCCGTACTTCTCGGTCACGTACCTGATCACATCGCCGCGCCGACGTTCGTCGAAGTCGATGTCGATGTCTGGCATCGAGACCCGCTCGGGGTTGAGGAACCGCTCGAACATCAGCCCGAACGCGATCGGGTCCAGGTCGGTGATGCCCATCGCGTACGAGACGATCGACCCGGCGGCCGAACCGCGCCCAGGCCCGACCCTGATCCCGTTGCGCTTGGACCACATGATGAAGTCGGCGACCACGAGGAAGTAGCCGCAGAACCCCATCTGCTCGATGATGCCCATCTCGTAGGAGACTCGCTGCGCGCGCTCGTCGTCGTAGCCGTCGGGGAACCGCCGGTCCATCCCGGCCATGACTTCCTTGCGGAACCAGGAGACCTCCGTCTCGCCATCGGGGAGCGGGAAGTTCGGCATCAGGCTGGCCTTGGCGAACTCGACCTCAGCCCGCTCGGCGATCAGCAGCGTGTTGTCGCATCCGGCCTGCCACTCGTCATCCGCGCTGACCGCCCGCATCTCGGCCGGGCTCTTGACGTAGTAGCCATTGCCGTCGAGCTTGAACCTGGTCGGGTCGGCCATGTTGGTGCCGGTCTGCACGCAGAGCAGCACCTCGTGCGCCTTGGAGTCGTCCGGCGTGGTGTAGTGCAGGTCGTTGGTGGCCACGTACGGCAATGCCAGGTCCCTGGCGATCTGGCGGAGGCCGTCGGCGGCCCGGCGCTCAATTTCGAGCCCGTGAATCATTAGTTCTACGTAGAAATTTTCGCGCCCGAAAATGTCGCGGAACTGAGCTGCTGCCGCCACAGCCTGGTCATACTGGCCTAGCCTGAGCCTGGTCTGCACCGCACCGCTCGGGCACCCGGTGGTGGCGATAAGCCCCTTGGAGTACCTCGAAAGCAGCTCAAGGTCCATCCTCGGCTGACGGAGATAGCCCTCGAGCGAGGCCAGGGAAGACAACCTGAACAGGTTGTGCATGCCCTCGGTGGTCTCGGCCAGGATCGTCAGGTGGGTGTAGGCACCAGCGCCGGAGACGTCATCGTCGCGCTGAGCGGGGGTGCCCCAGCGCACCGGCTGCTTGTGAGTCCGGTGCTCGGGAGCGACATAGGCCTCGATGCCGATGATCGGCTTGACTCCGGCCGCCTTGGCCTTCTTGTAGAAGTCGTAGGCGCCGTAGAGGTTGCCGTGATCGGTGATCGCGATCGCGGACATGCCCGTCTTATTACATCGATCGAACACGTCGTTGAGCCGGGCCGCACCGTCCAGCATCGAGTACTCAGTGTGAACGTGCAGATGCGCGAATCCCCTGTCACCGCCAGCCACCCATGGACCATAACGCAGAAGCCGTACCAGACGCCGTCAACTCGCTGACGCTTAAGACACAGCCGTGAGCAATCCCTAGGACTCAGCCCCAAGCAATTCCAGCGAGGCGCTCAGGTCGGCCGGGTAGTCGCTGGAGAACTCGACCCAGCGCCCGTCGTCCGGATGCGCGAAACCCAGGCTGATCGCGTGCAGCCACTGCCTGGTCAGACCCAGCCGGGCCGCGAGCACGGGATCGGCGCCATACAGCCGGTCACCCACACACGGGTGCCGCACCGCCGCCATGTGCACCCGGATCTGGTGCGTGCGCCCGGTCTCCAGCTTGACCTCGATCAGGCTCGCCGCGCGGAACGCCTCCAGCGTGTCGTAGTGGGTCACGGACGGCCTGCCGTCGGTGACCACAGCGAATCGGCCGTCTCCGGACGGATGCCGCCCGATCGGAGCGTCGATCGTGCCGCGCAGCGGATCTGGGTGGCCCTGGACCAGCGCGTGGTAGCGCTTGTCCACCACGCGATCCCTGAACTCCTGCTTCAGCACGCTATAGGCGTGCTCGCTCTTCGCGACGACCATGAGCCCGGTGGTGTTGGCGTCAAGGCGGTGCACGATCCCCTGCCGTTCGGCCGCGCCGCTGGTCGCGATCTGATGCCCGGCGGCAAGCAGTCCCTGCAGGACGGTCGGACCGGTCCAGCCCGGGGTCGGATGAGCCGCCACCCCGACCGGCTTGTTCACGACCAGGATGTCGGCATCCTCGTAGACCACGACCAGGCCGGGCACCGCGACCGGTACCGGCTGGGCCGGAGCGAGCGCGGGCAGTGTGACGTCCAGCCACTCCCCGGCCGGTACCCGGTCCGACTTGCCGGCCGGCCGGCCGCCGACCAGTACCGCACCCTCACTGATCAGTTCCGCGGCCCTGGTCCTGGACAAGCCGAACATCCTGGCGATGGCGGCGTCGAGCCGCTCGCCATCGAGCCCGTCCGGCACTGGCACGCGTCGCTGAGCGGGAACCGTCATGCCTGCTCCCCGCCGAGTTCGCGACCCACGGTTCTGCTGCCGTCGATATGCAGGCCGCGCAGCGCGAGCAGTACGGCGAGCACTCCGCCGCATACGATCGATGAGTCGGCCAGGTTAAATACCGGCCAGTGCGGTAGCCAGATCCAGTCCACGACGTGGCCGCGGAACGGCCCCGGGTAACGGAACAGCCGGTCGATCAGGTTACCGGTGGCGCCGCCCAGCAGCAGGCCGAGACAGATTGCCCAGGCCAGGCTCCGGATCCGGCGCGAGGCACGCAGGATGACGACGATGACGCCGAGCGCGATCGCGCTGAACACCACGGTCACCGAGGGACCAATGCTGAAGGCGGCACCGGGATTGCGCGAAACCGTGAGCTTGCCGAAGCCGCCGAGCAATCGCACCGGGGTCCGGTCAGACAATGTCGCCACGACGATCGCCTTGGTGATGACGTCCGTGGCAGCCGCAGCCGCCGCGACGGCCAGCAAGGCTCCGACCCGGCGGGGACTGATAGCAACTTGACCTGCTGAATCCGCTGGCTCGCTGCCCTGAGCGGCCTGCTCGCCAGTCAGCGACGTTCCTCCCGCTGCTTGCATCTCACGCACAGCGTCGCCCTGGGGAACGCCTGCAGGCGGGCCTTGCCGATCGGCTCGCCGCACGACTCGCACGATCCATAGGTACTAGCCTCTATCCGGGCGATCGCCCGCTCGGTCTGCGCGAGCAGTTCACGCGCGTTGTAAGTCAGCGCGAGCTCATGCTCACGCTCGTAGGCCTTCGCCCCGATGTCGGCTTGATCATCGCCGGCATCGCTAACCGCGTCACCCAGCCGGTCGGCGATATCGGACTCGGCCCGTGCGATCTCCGCCTGTAGCTCGGCTGCCTCCCCCGTCAGCTGGCTGACCAGCTCTGAAATGTCGGCTTTCGTCCAACGCCGCTCACCTTGCTGGATCGGAAAGCCTGCAGCATCTGGTCGCGCGGCTGCGGTCATGCCCCGCCTCCCTCGGCACTGAGCAGACGATGATCATGGTTGACAGGTGTCAACGGAGGATAAGTGGTTGCCGGGAGATTCGCAAACAGACCTGGGCGGCAACCCATCGAGCATCTCACCTCAGTTATCCATTCACTTCAGTCGGCATCCATTCACCTTGAGTCATCGTTTATTCACTGTGAGCTATGGTGAACGCTGCACGGCGCGAGCGGGCCTGTTTGGGGGTGAGATAGTGCCGCGAAATGACCCCGCGCTCGGCGGCCAGGCTGCCATGACCGACCTGCCTGCTGTCGAACGCGAGGTGGCCGCTCGGTGGGCCAGATCGGGCCTAGCTTCCCGGGCGCTCACGCGCAAAGCGACCGGCCCCAGCTGGACGTGCTACGTCGAGCCGCTCAGCCCGGCCGGGTTGCCGGGTGCCAGGCACCTGCGGATTCTGACGCTGGCGGACCTGTTCCCGCGGTTCAAGGCGATGCAGGGGTTCGACGTGACCCTCAGCCACGGCTGGGCCTGCCATGGCCTGAGCGTGGAGATCGCCGTAGCCAGAGAACTCGGCCTGGCCGGCCGGGCTCAGGTCGAGGCTTACGGAATCGAGGCATTCGCCGCCCGCTGTCGCGAATCGGCGCTTAGGCACGCAGAGGTGTTCGCCTCCCTGGGCCGGCGGCTCGGCCGCCTCGCCGACCCGAGCCGGGCGTACCACACGATGAACCGCGGCTACATCGAGTCTGTCTGGTGGTCGCTCCGGCAATTTTTCGACGCCAAAATGCTTTTCCTAGATCGACGAACCGCGCCGTATTGCCCGCGGTGCGAGGCAACGCTCGCGGATCACGAACTTCGCGGTTCGCAGGTGTGGCGGCCGGTGACCGGCACCGGCGTGATCGTGCGGCTAGGACTGGACCGGCTGGCAGCCGACCTGCTGGTCTGGACGCCGGAGCCCTGGACGCTGGCGGGCAATGTCGCGGTTGCGGTACATCCCGACCAGACGTACGTGATCGGCCGGCGAGCCGGACACGACGAACGCGTGATCGTCGCCGAGGACGCGTTCGCGCGGGCGCTGGGCGACGGCTGGCACATCGCGGGCAGGATCGCTGGCATCGATCTGGCCG
>WNEY01003923.1_pt1 | contig 11246 bp, 9 predicted proteins | sample 5400531 | NCBI WGS metagenome assembly WNEY01 (sample SAMN13153338, study PRJNA577476) | soil metagenome | isolation source: 200 cm saprolite under Douglas fir tree site 1 | place: USA:California | collected 2015-04-18
CTGAACCACCGTGGCCGTTCAATCGCCTCCTGAATCGAGAGCCCACCGTCGGCGATATTGCTGAAGACCTGCGTGTTCCACTGCGGCTGCCCATCTCCGCCGGGCGTCCCCCAGGCGAGGTATGGCGCGCCCTGCCGGAGCGCTAGGAAAGGCATGAGCGTGTGCATGGTGCGCTTGCCGGGCCCGATGCCGTTCGGATGTTTTTCATCCAGGACGAAACCGCGCCCGGCCCGGTTGTTCAGCAGAATTCCCGTCCCTTCTACGATCTCGCCGCAGCCGAAACTGGCGGAGAGGCTGGTGATGTACGACACGACGTTGCCCTGCGCGTCGGCGACGCAGAAGGACGTCGTGTCGCCCACTCTCTGTGCGAGCAACCCTGCCGGGACCTCGGCCCGGGCGCGCCGGGAATCGATGACGGCCCGCCGGCGCGCCGCGTAGTCCTTTGAGAGCAGGACGTCGAGCGGGTTGGCTGTGAACCGGGGATCGCCCAGATAGGCCAGCCGGTCGGCAAACGCCAGTTTCTTCGCCTCGACCGCCAGATGCACGGCGTCCGCCGTCCCCCACCGCAACTGATCCGGGGGGTATCCTTCCAGGATGTTCAGCATCTCCAGCACGACGATGCCCTGCGACGGCGGCGCCGTCGTGTAGACGGTGTGCCCCCGATATGTTGTCGCGATCGGATCGGAGACGTCGCTGCGGTGCTCGGCAAACTCGCGCTCCGTCATCAATCCTCCGTGGGCCTGGGAGTAGCGCGCCAGCTGCCTCGCCAGATCGCCGCGGTAGAACACATCGCGACCGCCCGCGGCCACGGCGCGGAGACTCCGGGCCAGATCCTTCATCACGACGACATCACCAGCGCGAGGCGGAACTCCCCGCGGCATGAACACCTTGGCGGTGGAGGGGAACTGGGCGATCACGTCGGCGGCCTGCTGCACCCAGAAGGCCACCTTCGGAGCCATCGGGACGCCTTCGTCGGCGTAGCCGATTGCCGCCTCGAGCAATTGGCCCAATGTGAACCGGCCGGAGCCCCACCGCTCCAGGGCCGTGACCATCGCGTCCACCGCTCCAGGCACCGAAACTGCCAGCATACCGCGCAACGGCATCGTGCGATGTCCGCGCGCCGCGAACCAGCCCACCGTCGCCGCGTAGGGCGCGACCCCGCTACCGTTGACGGCGTAGAGTTTGCGCTCCGCCGCCCGGTACACCAGCATGAAGGTATCGCCGCCCAGACCGGACATCATCGGCTGAGCCACACCCATCACCCCCGCAGTCGCCACGGCGGCATCGACGGCGTTGCCGCCGGCGGTCAGCACCCGCAGCCCCGCGGCAGAGCCGAGCGGATGCCCTGTTGCCACCATCCCCCGTTGGGCGACTACGACCGCGCGGCTGAGCCGTCCCATGACCATCTCATCCTCCTTCAAGGAAATCAGCGTTGATTTCTCTGGGACGGACAGCGTTGCCTGCCCCGCCGGTGAGGCCCTGGAAGGGCCAACCCCTTTCCCCTCGCCCGGTGGGGGGAGACTAGAGCGAGGGGGTAACGCGCGCTGCCAGGTCCAACTAGGAGACGACGGGGGTTGGGGAGCCGGATGATGGATCAGGGATCACGAGGCATGTGGCGAAAGAACGTCGCGACCATCGCACTGTTCGCATTTCTCTTCACCCTGATGTGGGGCCCGTTCGCGAACGCGCAGACCGTCGTGGCCCCGGACGTCACGGAAGATGCAACCCAGGCCAACAGCCAGCCGAAGATCGGCGTTGACGCCGCCGGGAAGATCTACATCACGTTCGTGAAGACCGCGGGCGGCTACTCACAGATCTTTGTGGCATCCTCGACCGACGGCCAGCGGTGGGATATTCAGCAGGTTACGCGGGCGAGAGCCCACGCCCGATATCCGGCCCTGGCGGTCGGACCCGACAACACGATGCACCTGGCCTGGACGCAATACGACAACGGCGTCGGGAAAGTGTACTATGCGCGTTACGCCACTCGGGGCTGGAGCACGCCCGTGAAGGTCTCTCCAGGTGACGCCTATGCCGGAATTCCGGCCCTGGCGGTCGATGCGCAGGGGACGGTGCACATGGTCTGGTATGGAATCCGCGCCGGCGCGCCGGCGATCACCACGCGCCATGGCTCCATCTACGAGATCCTCTACACAGCCGCCAGCGATACCCGGTGGAGAGAGCCGAAAGTCATCAGCCCCGGCATCCCCGACGCTATCAATCCGGCGCTGGTGATTGACAGCACCGGTCGGCTCCACAGCGCCTGGTACCAGTTCGATCTGCGAAACTATCAGGTACGGCACACGCTGCGCCCTGCATCGAATGGTGCAGGGGTGTCCGACCGCGCCTGGACGCCACCCGAGACCATCTCGTCGGGGCGCGCGGATTCGATGGCCGTCGCGCTGGCCGCTGGACCGGACGGGACCGCGGTCGTCGTCTGGGAGCGCCGGGATTCCGGTGGCAGCCGCATCTACGTCGCCGAGCGCGCGCAGCGATGGAGCGGCCAGCAGCTGATCTCCGCCCCCTCGCAGAACGGGTTCGATCCCTCCGTGGCCATCGATGGCCGCGGCCGTGTGTCCGTGGCGTGGGACGACGACGGGCAGATCTACGTACGCCGGCGTGACGGTACCTGGCGGGACATCAACCGGGTGACGCGCGAGGCCAAGAGCACTCATCCCATCATTGCCGCGGTCAAAGACAAGGTCCTGGTGATGTGGACGCAACAGCGTGGTGATGAAATCCGGCTGCGTGCGGCGACAGTGGCCGGGGGCACCGCATCGGTCCCATGGCCACGACTCCCGTGGGGTCTGCTCGTGGTGGGGCTGCTCGTCGTGGCCTATTACCTCCTCTGGGCCGCGGGGAGGTGGCGGCGCAGCCGCAGAGCGGCGTAAGCGCGCCAGCGCGGAGGGCAGCGCAGCGATCGCGGCGAAGGACGCTTCCCGTGGCCGGAACCTTCCCATCGCTCCCCCGGAAACGCTGGTTTGCGCGGAAGCTGCTACAGTGGTATGCCCGGCACGGCCGCGACCTGCCGTGGCGCCACACCCGCGATCCGTACCGCGTCCTGGTCTCTGAGATGATGCTGCAACAGACCCAGGTGTCGCGGGTGATTCCCAAGTATCGCGAATGGATGCGGAAATATCCATCGTGGGGTGTGCTGGCGAAGGCGCCGGTGCGGCAGGTCCGGGAAACATGGTATCCGCTGGGATACAATATCCGTCCCATTCGCCTGAAGCAGATTGCCCGGACCGTCACACAGAAATACGGAGGACGGCTGCCCGGCAGTAAGGACGAACTGCTGGCACTCAAGGGCATCGGCCGGTATACGGCCGGGGCCCTGCTGACGTTTGCCTACGGCAAGCGAGAGCCGATCCTGGACACCAACGTGCGGCGCGTGCTGCGCCGTGTGTTCTTCGGGAATCGCCCGGTCACCGACCGGGTGTTATGGGATCTGTCGGCCGCCGTACTCCCCCGCCGGCAGCCCTATGACTTCAACCAGGCGTTGATGGACCTTGGCGCCACGGTGTGCACCGCGCGCGCGCCGGCGTGCCCGGCGTGCCCCATGCGGCCCTCCTGCCGCGCGTATCCTCTCTTTTCTCCTGCGTGATCTCGCCGCGGATCCAGGCGATCCTCTTCGACGCGGGCGACACGCTGATCGCCTACCGCCGCCCGCTGCGGATCCTGCTGCAGGATTTCTTCATCCAGCACAACGAGATCCTCAAACGGGACAATATCGCCGAGGCGCTGGAGGGCGTCAACCCACGCCACGACACCCTCGTCCACCAGATCCGCACCGTGGCCGACGAGCACCGGATGTGGCTGGAGCTGGCGCGCGACCTGCTGGACATCCTGCTGCCCAGACGGCGCGACCTCTACCCTGACCTGGCACGCTGGTTTGTTGATGGGTACCGCCACCTGAAGGTGTTCCGGGATGTCGGGCCCACGCTGCGCCGGCTGCACGCCCGGGCCTACCGCCTGGCGGTCGTGTCCAACTGGGAACCATCGCTGACGGTCACCCTGGACAAACTGGGTTTGGGCAAGTATTTCGACACCGTTGTCGTCTCGGCGGCCGAGGGGGTATGGAAGCCGGACCCCAGGCTGTTTGGGATCGCATTGGACCGGCTCGGCATCCCGGCCGCAGACGCGCTCAGCGTCGGCGATCACATCGCGCGCGACGTTGACGCGGCCCGGACCGCCGGCCTCAGCGCTGTGCTGCTCGACCGGTTTGACAACCATCCTGAGTACGCCCCGCGGGTTCGGACGCTGGTGGGGCTCCTGGAGTTCCTCGGCGACGTCACCCCGGAGACGTGGAGGCGCAGCCAAAGATGAGCCGGATGAATGTCTTTGTCGCCCGCGTCCACGCGATCGTCCGGGCGGTGCCGCGAGGTCGCGTCGTGACGTACGGTCAGATCGCACGGCTGGCCGGCAGGCCGCGTGCGGCGCGTGAGGTAGGATGGATTGCGCACGCCGGTGCAGACGGCATGCCCTGGCAGCGGGTCGTCAACCGCACCGGCGGGCTGGCGAGCGGCTACCAGGGGGGCCGCACCGGGCACAGACGCGCGCTGGCGCGGGACGGCGTACGGGCCGGATCGGAGGACCGTGTAGACCTCAGCGCCTATCAGTGGTGGCCAGATCATCAGACGGCGCGGCGCCTCGGGCTGCCGCCGGAAGCGATGGCCGCGCTGGCGGCACCTGCGCACCGGGTGCGGCAGGCGGCGGGGCGGAGGCGCTGATGCCCGGCGAGACAAGCGATCTACAGGCTCTGGCAGGCGCGCCGATTGTGCGCCTCACCACCATTGGCCGCCGCACAAAGCGCCCGCGCACCGTGGAGCTGTGGTTTGCCTATCACGAGGGACGCATCTACCTGCAAGGCCATCCGGAGTCTAACTGGGTAAGGAACGTGGCCGCCAATCCGCGGGTCACCCTGGAGGTGGACGAGATCACATTTGAGGGCGCCGCCCGCGTCGTCGACAGCGCCCGCTCGCAGGTCTACCAACTCTTCCAAGCCAAATACGGCACCGAGCAGGTCTCCTACTGGTACGGCGGAGAACGCGCCCAGCGGCGTACCATCGAGATCGTGCTCCGGCTCGCCGCGCACTAGCTCGACTACGGCACCAAGACGATCTTCCCGAAGTGCTCCCGGGCTTCGAAGATGCGGTGGGCCTCTCGAATTCCCGCCAGCGGCAGCACGGCGTGGATCACCGGGACCAGCGCGCCCGCGAAGACCAGGCCCATCACCATCAGGAAGTCGGAGACGCTGCCCATTGGGGCACCGAGGATGCGGCGGTGCCGCTGATAGATCTCCCGGATGTCGATGTCGGGCCGCTCGCCGCCGGTGGCCCCGCAGATGGCCATGCGTCCGCCGGCCCGGAGGCTGCGGATGGTTTCCGGCCAGGTGGCGGCACCCACCGGATCGATCGCGACGTGTGCGCCGGCTCCGGTGATCTCATGGACCTGCCCGCTGAACTGCGGATGAGTCACACGGTCGATCGGCACCGCACCGAGTTCCGCAGCTTTCGCCGCCTTGCCGGCACCGCCGACGAGCGCGAGCACACGCGCGCCGGCCAGCCTGCCGATCTGCAGCGCCGCAGTCCCGACGCCGCCGGAGGCGCCGACAACGAGCAGGTCCTCCCCGGCCCGCAGTCGGGCTGCCGTCATCAGCCCTCGCCACGCGGTGGTAAAGCATACGGGCGCCGCGGCGGCATGTTCCAGGGAAACGCCATCCGGGACGCGCAGCACATTTGCCGCGGGCACGACCGTGTACTCGGCCATCCCGCCGGGGATGTGCTCGCCGTAGATGCGGTAGTCGGTGCACATCGACTGCTCACCGGCCAGACACCACGCGCACTGTCCGCACGAGAGGATGGGATTCACGACGACGCGGTCACCCGGCGCGACATCGGTCGCACCGGGACCGACCGCCTCCACCACCCCGGCAACGTCGCCGCCGGTGATCAGCGGCAACGCCAGCCGGCCCCACGGGTACACGGGACGCCCACCCGGCGGGCCGCTGCGCGCCCACACGTCCAGGTTGTTGAGCGCGACGGCGCGCACGTGCACCAGCACCTGGCCGGGCTGCGGCCTGGGGGTGGGAATCTCCTCGAGCCTCAGCGTGTCGAGGCCGCCGTGCGCACGGATGACGACCGCTTTCATCGTCACGCCCCCGCTTCGGCAAGCACCTGCCGCGCCGCCCGCAACGCGCTCCGCACGCGGTTGCGGCCTCGAGTCAGGTGAATGACCGTCACGCGGTGGGCGTCGCTGCCGGGCTCCAGAGAGGCGAGTTTGGCAGCCGGTTCCAGGTCGGGCAGCGGCGGTACGTCGATTGCGGGATCGTGGCGGAACCGCCCGGCGCGGGTGTAGTTGATCGGCACCAGAATGCGGGCCAGCCGGCGCTGGACCTCGTTGGCGCGCCGCACGCGGGGATCATCGACCGGCGCCGCAGCCAGACCCGCGATGCGATCGTAGAAGCGTGCCGCGTCTTGTCCCAGCGCCCGCGCATCCTCGATCGCCTCGCCGAGATCGAACTGCGACCCCGCGGCCTCCTGATACCGGCGCAACGTCTGCTCGAACTCTGTGGCCACGGCGGCGAAGTCCAGCGGATAGATCGGACTGTTGGCCGCCCGCACCACCGCCGCCGCGTACACCCTGATGTCCCGGAGCAGGTGATCCCGGTCGGCGATCTGGAGGGTGTCATCCTCGGTGTGCCAGGCGATGTTGCCCCCGCACCCGCCGACGGGGTAGTAGTGCTTCTCCTTGACGAGGTCGTTCGGCATGGTCGACGACAGCATATAGAGTGTGGAGACGCCGATGTTGCTGAATGATTTGTCTCCGGCCCGCAGGGGCCGGCCGCCGCTGCTGTCCTGGCCGGTCACGTCGCGGATCACCGCCCTGGCGATGCCTTCCGCCTCGCTCATCCAGAACACGTCCTCGAAGACCGTCGCCCAGCGGCAGCCCGGGGAGTCGCAGTTGATGTGCAGGACGCAGTTTTCGTCGATGTCTAGCGCGAAGGTATCAGCAAACCACGTGGATCCGGCGTAGCGGCCGTGGGAGTGGCCGGACCACCAGGCGATCCGGACGCTACGGCGCAGGTGCTGCCGATGCTGCCACAGCACGCGCGCGGTCTCCAGCAGCGTCGCGTCGCCGGTGGCGTTGTCGCCGATGCCTTGATGCCACGAGTCGATGTGGCCGTGGAGCAGCACGAACTTCTCGGGCTCCACCGTGCCGCGGATCTCGGCCACCAGCACGGGAATCGGCCGCCAGCCCTCGTCCAGCTTGGTGGAATACCGTACCTTCACGGCCCCAGATTGCGCCAGATCGCGCAGCCAGTTCCCCTCGCTCTTGTTCACGGCCAGGACGGGAATCTTCGGCTTGCGGCCGATCGAATCGAGGTCAGGCGACCCCCAGATCGTGGTGCAGATGCCTTCGTGGATGCGGTCGCCCGGGCTGATGAAGACCGCAGCGCGGGCTCCCCGCTCCTGCAACGCCGCCACCTTGCCCGGCGACGGATATCCTTCGGTGAGAGCGACGCGGTCTGCGACATCCGCCTGCAGTTCGATCCGGGCGAAAATGGCCGCGATCGCCCCCGCCTGCCCGGTCGGCACATACACCAGGGGGCCCCGCTGATAGTGGCCGTCCATCGACAGCGACATGGATGGCGTCTTGGCGGTCAGCGCCCGCGGCGCCGGGGCGAGCACCTCCAGCCGGGCGCGGCGGGGCACGCTGATGAGCAGTTCGGGTTCGTGCAGGGTGTGGGGCACGCCCCACTTCGCCAGCTGCTTGATGATGTACTCGATCCCGCGGCGTTCCGCCTTGCCCCCTGAGTCGCGCACCAGCGTGTCGAACCGTTCCACCAGCGCCCACGGCGCGTCCAGCGTCACGGCCGCGGTCACCGCCTGCTCGTGCGGATCTTTCCACGTTGCGGTCCAGCTCACGACAAGATCCTCCCTCTAGCGGCAGCGTCAGTCATCGGAGAGGCGGTCGACGCGGCGTCCGCCTTTCATCACCACGCGCGGGCGGTGCAGCGATTCGATGTCACGCAGCGGATCACCGTCGACGGCGAGGATGTCGGCCAGCTTGCCCGGCTCCAGCGTCCCCACGCGATCGCTGATGCCGCAGGCCTCGGCCGCCCAGGCCGTTCCAGCGCGCACGGCGTCCAGCGGCGGGACCCCGAAGCGCACGAGGGTGGCGATCTCAAACCACAACAGGCCGTGCATGCTGTCGGTCCCCACCGCGTAGCGCACGCCGGAGCGGAGGACCTCACAAAACCGCGCCTCTTCCTGCTCCCGCAGCGCCACGACTTTGGTCCAGATCGCCGGGTTGTGGCGGTCGGTCTTCTCGATGCCGTCGGGATGGTACAGAATCGCAAAGGTGCACACGAGAAACCGGCCCAGCTCGATCATCAGCTTGACGTCGTCGGAGGTGAGCAGCGCACCGTGCTCGATGGTGTCCACGCCTTCTTCCAGCGCGACGCGCACCCCCGGCCCGCCGTGCGCATGCGCGGCGACTTTCCGTCCGGCACGGTGCGCCTCTTCGCACGCCGCACGGATCTCCTCGCGGGTGTACGTGTAGGCCTCGAGAGATGCGCCGACGCTGCTCACGCCACCGGTGACGAACAGCTTGATCCAGTCGCACCCCTGGGCGATGTTCTCCCGGACGCGCTGGCGCACGCCCTCCACGCCATCGGTCGTGGTCAACGCGCGGCCGTGGCCGTGCGCGCTGGTGAGGTGAATCCCGCAGCACAGCAGCCGCGGCCCCGGAATCACGCCGGCGTCGATCGCGCGGCGCATCTCGAGATCGAGGTGGTGTTCCTCACCCATGATGCGGGCGGTAGTCACCCCGGACAGCAGTTCCCGGCGCATGTTGCCTACCGCGCGGAATCCACTGGGAAGGGGCGGCTGGCGCATCTGGCCGGTCTGGTCGCCGAGCCCAGGAATGATCGAGCAGTGGGTGTGGGCGTTTACCAGACCCGGGAGCACGGTGCCGCCGGCTTCCACGATCTCTGTCCCGGCCGGAAGCCGCAGCGTAGAGATCCTGCCGATCTGAGCGATGCGGTCGCCGTCCAGCACCACGGCACCGTCGGGAACGGGATCGGCGCGGGTGCCGTCGATGACCTGAGCGCCATGAATGGCCAGGACCATGCCGTCGCTACCGCGCTTCGTCTGCCGTCCGCCGCGCCTCCCGCAACGCCCACACCACGCGGTTGCGCCCGCGCACCAGGTGCGCCTGCACGAAGCCGCGGACCACCGGGTCGGCGGTCCCGAGCTGCCGGACCGCGGCTAGATCCGGAAGCGGCGGGATCGGGGCCGCCGGATCATGGTGGAACCGGTCAGATCGCGCAAAGTTCACCTGCACCAGCTGGCGCGCGATGCGGCGGATGGCGGCGTTGGCCGCGCGGACCCTGGCGTCGGTCACCGGAAGGGTCGCCAGCTCCTCGCAGTGGTCATAGAACCGGTCCAGGGCGCGCTCGAGCATCCCGGCCTCTGCGACGACCAGTGACAAGTCAAACCGGTCGCCGGCGATCGCTTGGTATTGCACGAGGGTCTGTCCGAACTCTCGGACGGCCGTCCGGAAATCGAGCGGGTGAACCGGGGCGTTCAGCGCCCGCACCACCGTCGTGACGTAGGCCCGGAGGTCACGCGCAAGATTGTGCTCGTCGAAGATCGGCAGTGTGTCGTCCTCGGTGTGCCAGGCAATGTTCGCACCACACCCGCCCACCGGATAGTAGCCCTTCTCAGCCAGCAGGGGCTTTGGCATCGTCGAGAACAGCATGAAGAATCCGCTGAGTCCCAGGTTGTTGAACGACCAGTCGCCGGCGCGGTGCGGTCGCTCGCCGAACGATGCCTGGCCGGTGGCGTCGCGGATCGCCTCCTGGCAGAATGCCGCCGTCTCCGGCATCCAGGACACATCCTCGTACTCGGTCGCCCAACGGCACCCCGGGGAGTCGATGTTCATGTGGGCCAGGCATCGCTCCACCAAATCAATCGCGAAGGTATCGGCGAACCACGTGGACCCCGCGTACCTGCCGGTGGAGTGCCCGGCCCACCAGGCGATGCGCACGCTGCGGCGCAGCCGGCTGCGGTGCGTCCAGAAGATGCGGGCCAGCTCCAGGAGCGCCGCATCCCCGGTGGCGTTGTCGCCGATGCCGACATGCCAGGAGTCGAGATGTCCGTGGGCCAGCAGGAACACATCGGGCTCGTCCGTGCCCGGGATCTCCGCCACGACCACCGGGCAGCGCATCCACCCCTCGCGCAGGCGCGTGTGCAGCGCCACGTCCAGCCCGCCGTTCTTCGCCATCGCCACCAGCGCCTCGCCGTCGGGACGGTTCACGCTCACCACGGCCACGGTCGGTTTGCGGGGCAGGCTGTCCAGATCCGGCGCTCCCCAGATGGTCGTGCAGATCATCTCGTGAATCGCCTGCCCCGGGTGGGTAAAGATGATCGCCGCCGCGCCACGCTGCTGCAGGGCCAGCACTTTCTGCGGGGAGGGGAACCCTTCGGTCAGCACGATCCGGCCGGAGACATCGCCCACGGCGGCAGGCAGCGGCGCGTCGAACGTGTCGGTGAATGGCGCCCCCGGGACGGTCGGCACGTACACGACCTGACCGCGCACCGGCGTGCCGTCTGTGGAGACCGAGAATGACGGCGTCTTCGCCCGGAGGGTGCGGCGCTGCGGTGAGAGCACCTCCAGCGAGGCCCGCTCGGGGACGCTGAGATACAGGAGCGGCTCGTGCACCGTGTGCGGCACGCCCCACGCGGCCAGGCGGCCGCCGATCTCGTGCGCCGCCGTCCACTCATCGTCGCTGCCCGACTCGCGCACCAGGGTCGAGAAGCGGTGGATCACGGCGCGAGGTTCTTCCAGCGAGACCGCGTCCCGCAGTGTGCCTTCGTTGGGATCGACGTACATCACCTCATCGTCCTCCTCTGCGCCGCGACGGCTGTGCCGCATCCCGGAACACGCGGGGTTTGGCCAGCGCCGACGGCAACCAGTCATAACTCTGTTTGGGAATGTCCAGGATGAGCGATGTCTCGGTATGACTCAGCCCGGGGATGTGGGCCAGATCCGACATGAGAAAGTGCAGCAGGTCCTGCATCGAGGGCAACACTACCTCGATGATGTAGTCGAACGTCCCGGTGGTGATGCCAATGTACCGTACGGGTTCCAACCGCTGCAGGTGGGCGCGGGCCTGAGTCATCTTCTGCCGGGCGACGTTGAGGCCGATGATGGCGACGACATCCATGCCGACTTTGAAC
>WNEY01003924.1_pt1 | contig 11246 bp, 13 predicted proteins | sample 5400531 | NCBI WGS metagenome assembly WNEY01 (sample SAMN13153338, study PRJNA577476) | soil metagenome | isolation source: 200 cm saprolite under Douglas fir tree site 1 | place: USA:California | collected 2015-04-18
AGGGTTTTGGCAATGTTGGCAGTCATTTCGCACGCCTGGTACAGGCTGAAGACGGCGCGGTGATCATCAGCCTGTCGGAACGCGATGGGACCATTTATGCCCCAGATGGGCTGGACGTGAACGCTGTCCTGCAATGGCGCGAGACCACGGGCAGCATCCAAAACTTTCCGGACGCCACGACCCTCAGCGACCCCAAGGCCGGTCTCGAACTCGACTGCGATATCCTCGTGCCAGCAGCGCTGCAAAACCAGATTACCGCCGAAAACGCCGGGCGTATTACAGCGCCGCTGATCGCCGAGGCCGCCAATGGCCCCACGACATCGGACGCGGATGCGATCCTGCGCCAGCGCGGCATGGTGATTCTTCCCGACATCTACGCCAACGCCGGTGGGGTGACGGTGAGCTATTTCGAATGGGTCAAAAATCTGTACCACATGCGTTTTGGGCTGATGGAAGAACGCATCGGGATTCGCACCCGGCGCCAGATGATGACCGGCATCGAAACCGTGACTGAGCGCGCCTTTCCTCCGCCGATACGCGAGGAGATGCTGCACGGCATCGATGAACTCGCCCTGGTGAACTCGGGCCTCGAGGAGACCATGGTCGAGGGTTTTCAGGAGATTGTGGAGATCATGCAGCAGAATCAGACGCCGGATCTCCGAACCGCCGCTTTCGTCTGTGGGCTCCACCGGGTGGTGGAGGCCTATCAAGAACTCGGCATCTGGCCCTAACCTGTGGGGCATGGGGAAAAGGAGGGGCGTATGCGGCGCATCCTGGTCGGTGGCTTAGCCTTCATTGGTGGCATGGTGGTCTTGATGGTCGTCATCGCGCTGGGGCTGGGTGGTCTGGCCTGGTCCAGGAAGGGCGTTGTGCCTGCCAAGGCCATTCTGGAAGTGGACCTCACACGTCGGCTCCACGAGCAGCCTCCGAACGATCCGGTGTCCGGCTTGCTGCTAGCCAAGGCCCCCACCGTGCGTGATGTGGTAGAAGCCCTGCACCGGGCTGCGACAGACCACCGTGTGGTGGCGCTGATTGCCCGTATTGGGGCCTCGGGCCTCGGGTTGGCGCAGATCCAGGAGGTCCGTGACGCGATCCTGGCTTTCCGGGACAAGGGCAAGCGGGCCGTGGCTTATGCCGCCACCTTTGGCGAATTCGACCCCGGCAATGGCGCCTACTATCTGGCCACGGCTTTTGACACGATTTACCTGCAGCCTTCGGGCGATGTGGGCTTGACTGGCCTCATGGCCGAGACCCCCTTCCTGCGTGGCACGCTGGACAAGCTCGATCTCGTTCCCCGTCTGGACCATCGCCAAGAATACAAGAACTTTATGAACACCTTGACCGAGCGGCACTACACGGCGCCACATCGGGAAGCCACCCAGCGGGTCCTGGAGTCGCAGTTTGCCCAAATCGTGCAGGGCATTGCCACGGCCCGTGGTCTGTATGTAGGTGCAGTGCAGAGCCTCATTGACCGTGGGCCTTTCCTGGGACCAGAAGCGCTGCAAGCCCAACTCGTCGACGCGCTGGCGTACCGTGACGAGGTCTACGCCCAGATCAAGGCCCAGGTGGGGGCGCCAGCGCAATTGCTCTACCTCTCCAAATATCTGGCACGGGCGGGGCGGCCCTACACCACCGGGGACACGATTGCCCTCATCTACGGCGTGGGGGCTGTCAAACTGGGAGAAAGCGACTTCGATCCCCTGCTCGATGGCCCGACCATGGGCGCGGACACGGTGACGGCAGCCTTCCGCGCCGCCATTGAGGACCCAGACGTCAAGGCCATCCTCTTTCGGATCGACAGTCCAGGGGGCTCGTACGTGGCCTCGGACGCCATCTGGCGTGAGACGGTGCGTGCCCGCGCGGCCGGCAAGCCGCTCATCGTCTCCATGGGTGACGTGGCCGGCTCAGGCGGCTATTTCGTCGCCATGGCGGCCAACAAGATTGTTGCCCAGCCAGGGACTATTACCGGCTCGATCGGCGTGTTGGGTGGGAAGATGCTTACCACTGGCTTCTGGGACAAGCTGGGTCTGTCATGGGATGAAGTCCACACCAGTACGAACGCGACGATGTGGAGCGGGACGCAGGACTACACCCCCGAGCAGTGGGCGCGCATCGAGGCCTGGCTTGACCGCGTCTATGACGACTTCACGACCAAAGCGGCAGCGGGCCGGCAGCTCCCGAAGGAACGGGTACTGGACGTTGCCAGAGGACGCATTTGGACTGGGGCAGATGCCAAGGAGAGAGGGTTGGTGGATGAGCTTGGTGGCTTCCCTATGGCCCTACGGCTGACGCGTGAGGCCATTGGGCTGCCCCCCGAGGCCCCCATTCACCTCAAGCTGTTCCCCGAGCAACATGCGTTCTGGGAGACATGGTTCGACCGCCTGCTGGGTGACGAGCATGAGAGCAGCGAACCATCAGCGGCAACTGTCTTGCTGGCCCAAATGCTACGGCTCGTACGCCCAGTGCTCCATCTGGCCCACACCCTGGGGCTGACACCGCGCCCGGACGTTTTGACCATGCCAGAGGTGCGTCCCAGGTAAAGGTCCCCTACAGATTGCGCGTGCTCCGAAGCCCCTCACCCCTGCCCTCTCCCGCAGGGAGAGGGAGCCTAGCGCGTTTCGCCAGGGGTTGGACGCTCCGTCCCAGCCTGACGTCGATTCCGCAAGTCTTCAAGCAAGCGTTGTCGCTCCTCAGGGGAAGCACGCCGCCATGCCTCACGTAGCCGCTGCCGTTCTTCTGGCGGCAGGCGGCGCAAGGTATCGCGTAACCGCTGCCGTTCTTCTGGCGGTAGGCGGCGCAAGGCCTCGCGTAGCCGCGTGAGGCGTTGTCGCTGCTCTGGCGAGAGCTGCTGCCACTCTTTCCAGCGCTCACGGAGCTGGGCCCGCTTCTCCTCGGGTAACTGCATCCAGCGTCGGAGGTTCTTGCGCACGCGTTGCTGCTCTTCAGGCGGTAAAGCCCGCAGGGCTTTGAATTCCTTTTCGAGCCACTCACGCTCGGCAGGTGACAACTTCTCGACTTTGTCGCGCCCTTTGGTGCCTTGGCCGGTAGCCTGGGGTACGCCACCCATCCATAGCCCTATGGCCAGGACCAAGACGACCATCCATACCCGGTTAGAACGAGGTATCGAACTGCTCAAGGGCATCCACATCCTCTAGCAAGTCGAGATTCTTCAGGAGATCGAGATCAGCGGCCAGACTCGCCTCCTCCCCACTTGATAGGACAACATTGGGGGTCGCCCGCTGCACCAAGGGCCAACGCAGAAATGGCAGAGAACTCGCCAGGATCAGGCTCATGGCCACCGTAGCCAGCACCGGCTTGGGCAGCACGAAGAGGTCCCGGATGTTGAAGCGGCGACGCTGCGGAGAGACGGTTGCCTCACGGCGTAGGCGCTGGTGGAGCGCTGGCCCGAACTCCTCCCAAAAGGCGGCGGATGGCTCAGGCATGTCCATACCCCGCACCAGGTGCAGCGTCTGCTGCAGACTGCGCAGGGTGGACGCACAGGCTGGGCATGCCGCTACGTGTGTTTCAACCTTCCCGCGCCTCCTCGGATCGAGTTCTCCTTCGCTGAGGGCGAGCAAATAACGTTGTATTCGTCGACAGCGCATCTCATACATCCTCGCCAAAGCCTGCGAGTTGCGCTCGCAGCTTTTGTATTGCATGAAAAACATTGGCTCGTGCCGCCCCTGCAGAGCACTGTAAAATCTCACCAATCTCCTTATACGAGAGGTTGTGGTGCACGCGCAGGGTAAGCGCTGCACGTTGCTGTGGTGGCAGGGCGGCAATAGCCATCGCCACAGCTTGCCTCTGCTCCGCCTCTAACAGGTCGGACAGAGGCTGCGCACCAGGAGCCGGCGTGTCGGGTAGCTCAGCCACAGGCTCAACCCGAGCGCTGCGCTTCCGATGGTGCAGGCAGAGATGGACGGCAATACGGTACAGCCAGGTATAAAAACTCGAACGACGGTGAAATCCCTTCAGGGCACGGTACGCCTGCAGAAACGTCTCCTGCGCCAAGTCCTTGGCATCGTCCACACTCTGGGTCATGCGATAGGCTAACCGGTAGACGTCCCTCTGATACTTCTGGACCAGGATATCAAAGGCAGACGTGTCGCCCTCCAGGAAGCGATCGATCAACTCGAAGTCACTCTGCCCCTCGGGTGGCACCTGTGCTTCCCCAACCTGTGTGCCTCTGCCCCCTACGTACTCCGCTTGTCTCGTCACGCCACCACGTCCCTGTAGCGCTCTGTTTGTCTACTTATCCGGTTAGAGGAGAGGAGGTCAGTCAATGTTACATGGCGGCGACATGGTTACTGTACTATACGTCTCCAGGTGCCGACAACCTACCACGGCGCTCCCCGTCCTGGCCATGTTTTTCTCCGGGAGGGATGGCCCCAATTTGCCAAACGCGCCTGGGCGGCCTAGAATGTCCGGACACCGGAGGTACCACAGGGCATCCTCCCGCACGCCAGCACGACCGCTAGAGAGGAGCTAGGCATGGAGATCCGTCTCGCCAGCCTCCTACGAGGGGCACAGGAAGCCGAGGGCACGACAATTATCATCGACGTTTTTCGGGCCTTTACGACCGCCGCCGTAGCTTTCGAGCGGGGAGCAGAGCAGATTGTGCTGGTGGCAGAAGTTGAGGAAGCCCTCGAGCTGCGCCGTCGCGGTGTCGGTCAGCTGTGCCTCGGGGAGGTCGATGGCAAACGCCCGCCGGGTTTTGATTTTGGTAACTCCCCGTATGAAGTCAGTCAGGCCGATTTTACTGGCAAAACGCTCATCCAATCGACACGGGCTGGCACCGTCGGGGTGAACGCGGCAGCGGCGGCCCACACCCTCTACCTGGGGTCATTTGTCATCGCCACCGCGACCGTACAGGCCATCCTGGCGAGTGCCCCGCCGCTGGTGACTATCGTCGCCATGGGAGCCGCTGCCAGGGGGCGCTCAGACGAAGATGAGCAATGTGCGCTGTACCTGCGCAATCTCCTCCAGGGACGCCGCCCTGATGCTGAGGCGGTGCACAAGCTCGTCCTGGTCGGCCAGGAAGCCCAGAAATATGGGGACCCGTCGCAACCGCACTTCCACCCACGCGATCGTGAGATAGCCTTACACATCGACCGCTACCCCTTTGCCATACGCGTGCAGCAGGAAGAGGGTCTCCTCGTCGCCCGTCGGCAGCGTCCTCTGCCCGCCTCCTAACGCGTGCCATACGCGTGCCATGCCTTGACAGCTACCGCACATTCGTGCTACCTGGTACTCCCCAACTGAGATCGCACTTTGCGATCTCACATGTGCGATGCGTCGGGGGGAGGATCCGGTATGGCGGACCTGGTGCGACTGAGCCTCTCCTTACCCCAGCCGCTGCTCGAGCGGCTGGAAGGGTTAATGCGGCAGCAGGGCTATACGAACCGCTCCGAATTCGTGCGCGATATGATCCGGGATCACCTCGTGGTGCACGAATGGCAGAGCGCCCAGCAGGAAGCCCTGGGGACAGTGACCCTGGTATATAATCATCACATCCGGCAACTCAGCGAAAAACTCATTGAGCTGCAACATCACTATTATCACGCCATCCTGGCTGCCACACACGTGCATCTCGACCACAATCTATGTGCCGAAGTGATCCTTATCCGTGCTCCTGCCGCTGAAATTCAGCAGCTCGCTGATCACCTGCGCCAACAAAAAGGTGTGCTGCACGCCACGCTGGCCATCAGTTCTACGGGTGAGCACCTCGCCTGACAGCGGCATTACAGTGTTCCGCGCAGCGCGTCCAACACCACGTGCCCGAGCGAGCGTACATCGGTGAACAGGGTAGCGATCTGGTAGGTCAGCAGAAAGAGCCCGGGGTAAAACAGGCCGGGATGGGTCTGCGCCAAGGGCATGAGCAGACGATTAATCCACGCGTGCACGGCTGGGAGGAGCCCCAACCAGGCCATAGCGATCCCGAGAATCGCACCGGCGACCAGGTCGGTGAACCAGTGGACCCCGAGGTAGAGCCTGGGGAAGCAGACCAGCAGGATAAAGTACAGATACATGAGGAGACCCAGCTTGCGCAAGGCGGAGTATATCCCGGTGGCGAGCGCGAAGAACAGCACAGCGTGATCGCTAGGGAAGGCACTCCAGCGCATCAACCACTGCGTGGTCATCGTATAGGGCATTCTGAAGTCAATGCCTGGGTCCAGGACCGGGCGTGGACGGAACGGCAGGACGTAGGCTAGACTGCGTGCGACGAGCAGGGCGACCATGCTCATCAGGATCGTCGGCAGCACGAACTGCCGTTCCTGGTTACGCTCCTCCCTGGAGTGAAACCACATCCACCACAATACGGCCATGGCCACCCCGCCCTTGAAAACCTCGGCGTCGATCAGCTTGACCATCAGCATATCCCAGAGTTTCGATTGCTGCGCAAACTGGTTCAGGAAGTGGGTGATGCTGAGGTCCAAAGCTTGCTGTGGCAACAGTCCAAAGGTCTGTAGCATAGTACACTCCTGGTACACAGGCTCGTGTGTACAGGGTTATGGCCCAGTGCGTGGATGGGAATTTTAAAGCAGAGTTTCCTCGGTGTCTAACCTGTACCCGCGCCGCCGGGCAACGTGGGCCAGCGCTGCTTGCTTTCCCCTGCTATTTCTAGCCTTGACACACTTCCAACGTCCATGCTATACAGGCACACTTGACGTGTAGTGACCGCCCACAGTCTCGATACCATGCATCGTGCTCTATGCCTTGCTCATAGACTACTACGTCTCTGGGTGAACCGCTGGGGCAAGCAAGTAACGCGTGTCGGGGAGCCAAACCATGGTACAAACGCGCATTACAGACACGCTCTGTATTGGCGATGGCTGTCCACTGGCATTGATTGGTGGTCCGTGTGTTATTGAGTCGGAAGATTTTACTCTGCAGATGGCCGAGGCGATTGCCGCCATCTGTCGTCGTCTCGCCATGCCTTTTATTTTTAAGTCGTCCTTTGATAAGGCCAACCGTACTGCCATTACGTCCTTCCGCGGCCAGGAACTTGACATGGGGCTGAAAATTCTGCAGCGCGTCAAGGGCGAAGTCGGTGTCCCGGTGCTCACGGACATTCACGAGAGTTACCAGGCTGAGGTGGTCGCAGAAGTCGTCGATGTCCTGCAGATCCCGGCGTTTCTCTGCCGGCAGACCGATTTGCTGCTGGCGGCGGCCGCCACGGGGCGGGCGGTGAATGTGAAGAAAGGCCAGTTCCTGGCACCGTGGGATATACAGCACGCGGTGCACAAGCTGGAGGCTGGGGGATCGAAAAACATCCTCCTGACCGAGCGCGGTACCAGCTTTGGCTACAACACGCTGGTGGTCGATTTCCGCTCGCTGCCGCAGATGCGGGAGTGTGGCTATCCGATTGTGTTTGACGCCACGCACAGCGTGCAGATGCCCGGTGGCCAGGGGGCCACGTCGGGAGGGCAGCGGCAGTTCGTGCCCTACCTGGCACGGGCGGCGACTGCCGTTGGCGTCGATGCCCTGTTCATGGAAATCCATGCGGCCCCTGACGAAGCACTCAGTGATGGCCCCAATATGGTGCCGCTGGCGCACCTGGAAGCGCTGCTGCAGCAGGTGCTGAGTATCCGTGCCGCTGTGGAAGCCACCCCACCGGTGCACTTCCAATGACCTATCGGCCGCCGGATGACGTGCGGGCGCGCCTGGCACGAGTCAAGCTCTTAGTCCTGGACGTGGACGGTGTCCTCACCGATGGTAGCCTGTACTACACCGAGCGCGGTGAAGAAGTGAAAAAATTCCACGTCCGGGACGGTCAGGGCATTAAGCTGGTGCAACAGGCCGGCATCCAGGTCGCGCTCGTCAGTGGCAATGCCTCCGCCGCTGTGCAGCAACGCGCCCGGGGGCTTGGCATTGCGCACGTCTTCCTCGGTATCGATGATAAGCTCGCCACGCTGGAAGCATTATGCCTGCGCCTTGGCCTGTCTCTCACGCACGTTGCCTATGTTGGTGACGACGTCAATGACCTCCCAGCCCTGCGTGCTGTAGGCTGCCCCTGCACCGTCGCCGATGCCAGGCCCGAAAACCGTGCCTGCGCCATCTATGTCACGCACCTGCCTGGCGGCCAGGGCGCCGTGCGCGAAATTTGTGACTTGCTGGTGCAACTGCACACGCCCGCATAACACCGCACAAAGGACCATGCCATGGCGACACTCCGACATCTGCTAGCTACCCAACCATACGTCTTTGCCCCCTTGTGTTACAACCCCCTGAGCGCCCGCCTGGCAGAAGAAGTGGGCTTCCAGGCCGTCTACCTCGGCGGTGGCAGCTATGGTGCCACCCTCACCTGGACCGAGGCCATGCTCACCGTCACCGAACTCGCCGAGATGACCCACCGCTGCTGCACTATCGTCGATATTCCCGTCATCGTCGATGCCGCCGGGGGGTTTGGCGAGCCCTTGCACGTCATGCGCACGATACGTGAGATCGAGCAGGCCGGCGGCGCTGCCATCGAGATCGAAGACTAGTAGAGCATTTCGTAAGTCCGTGATAAGTTATGATCGCTGCTTTGAGCGTAGAAATTTAAGATATGGGGAGCAATTGGTTGATCAATTCTCAAGGCCTTCTGGCAAGGAGCATCCCCATGCCGACGCCCTTTGCTCCCCGCATCATTTTATCTCAAAGCGCCCGTGGAGATCTGCAAGCGTTAATCCGATCTCATTCCACGCCACAATCGCTGGCGTTACGCGCCCGAATTGTCTTAAGGGCCGCCGCTTCCGATACGCCTACCAACCTGAAAATCAGTCGCGATTTGGGCTGTGACAACCGCACGGTTGGCAAGTGGCGACGGCGTTACCTCGACCTGGGCTTCTCAGGTTTGCAAGATGCCATGCGATCGGGACGGCCGCAGGTGATTACCCCACCCACGCGTATCCAAGTCATCTCAGTGGCCAGCGCCTTGCCACAAGACCAGCATCGCCCCGTCACCCGCTGGACCTTGGATGAGATCGTGGCGACCTTGCTCGACGCTCTGCACACCGATGCGATCAGCCGCTCAAGCATCTGGCGTATTCTGCACGATGTCGATCTCAAGCCTCACAAGAGTGCGTACTGGCTCAACAGCCACGATGAGGACTTTGATGCCAAAGCCCACACCATTTGCCACCTGTACGCTCAGGCGCTTGCGTCCTACCAGGAAGGCCGTCTGGTAGTCTGCTGCGATGAAAAGACCGGCATGCAAGTGCTGGAGCGCAAAGCCCCCACCAAACCTGCCCAACCGGGCCGACGCGAGCGACGTGAACATGAGTACATACGCCACGGCACCCGGGTGCTGATCAACTCTCTGGCGGTGGCCACAGGGCAGATTGCTTGGACCATCGGGACCACCCGTACAGCGACCGACTTCGTGGCCCATCTCAAACAGGCTTATCAAAGCTTGCCCCGCATGAAGCGTTATGATTGGGTGATGGACAACTTGAACACCCACTGGAGCCTGGACGTCTGTCGCTTGGTGGCGCGGTGGTGCAAGGTGCCCTTTGAGCCTGAGAAGCTCAAAAAGGGGGTGCAGCGCCGGGCGTTTCTGTGTGATCCAAGCCACCGCCATGTCTTTCATTTCACGCCGAAACACGGCTCGTGGCTCAATCAAGCCGAGTTATTCTTTAGTGTCTTGTCCCGTCGCTTTTTGGCCCGTGGTAGCTTTCCCAGCGCCAAGGCCTTTGAACGCCAGTTGGAACACTTTTTGAAAGACTATAACGTCCGTCATGCCCATCCGTACCGCTGGACCTACACGGGGGACCCCTTAGTACGCGACACGCCGTTCAGCCGGACACGGCGCCAGCAACGCCAGGGACGAGCCTGTTTTAGCCCACGTCCGAAGCGATTTGAGAGGCTTTTCTACTCGCTTCGACCTTACCGCCGACAAGCGGCTTGACTTAGCATGGACTTACGAAACGCTGTACTAGTGGTCCATCTATTTGGTTTTGACAGGATCGAGAATTGGGTACAGTCGCTTGAGTTTCACTCGGGCGTCGGCGGTGGTGAACTGCCAGTCGACCCGTACCCGCTCAGCGTTGCGGTCGCCTTGCCAGGCGGCGACTTCGCCTTGCAATGTGGAGAAGTCCGGGATGCGACGGTCGAGACACTGACGTCGTAACACGCCCAGTTCGATCTCCGCCATGTTCAGCCAACTGCCGTGCTTGGGTGTATAGTGTACTTCCAGCCTAGCGATCAGCCGCCGCGCCTCCGCAGGCGGGAAGGCCTCATACAGCGACGCCAGTTTGTGGGTGTTCAGGTTGTCCTGCATCAGCACGATGGTCTCGGCCCGAGGATAGCGCACGTCCACCAGGTGCCGGATCGCCTCCGCATCATCGACCGCGGTGCGCCGTGCCGTGACCAGGACCTCCCACCGGCCCGCCAGCGGCTCGAACATCATGAACAGATTCCCCGTGCCGTTGCGTTCGTACTCGTCGTCGATGCGCTCAAGGCGGCCGGGGACCGCCGGGATCGGCTCACGGACCTCCTTGACCAATTGCTTGGTCCCTGCATCGAAGCAGATCAACGGCCGGTGTGCGTCGTACGGACGCTGAGAGACTTCCAGGGTGTCCTCCATCGCGCAGACAAACTCCGCATTGGCCTCCGGCGGAATGACCCATTGCTCCTTCAGCCAGGGTTTGAGGTCATTTTTTTTCATGTTTTCCGTACGGTTTCTGGACAGATAGAGTCGACGAGCGCCAGTTCGACCAGCTTCGCTCCCAAGAGGCGCAGCGTCCAGGAGCTGCGACCTGCTGGCGCCTGGCTGCACGCGATGGCCACGAGATGCGCTTCCTGCGCCCCATCGAGTTTGCGTGGCTTCGTGCGGGTAGGCGGTTGGCGGTGCAGGGCGGCTTCGAGCCCGTCCTCGACCACCCGCTGGCGTAACCGATGGATGATGGAGACACCCACATCGAACGCGTCGGCGATCTGCCTGTCACCCCAGCCTGGGCCATCGACATCGGCCTTCAGCAGCATCCTCGCCCGTAGCGCCTTGTCCCGGGCCACACGCGGTCCAGCCACCAGTTGCTGGAGGGTCTGGCGTTCTTCCTCGGTCAAACGCACGATGTACTTGGCTTCCTGGCTCATTGCTCGCTCCTGGGTTGGGGTTCCAATGCAGGGCGATTTATCGCATAATGCATATGGCCTGTCAAAACAAAGTGGATGCTCCACTAGTCATTAGTTTCGCGGCCTTAAGCCGCAATTGGCTTTGCTTCATCAATATCTTGCTGATTTTCGGCCACAGCTGTAAAAAACCG
>WNEY01024182.1_pt1 | contig 11246 bp, 15 predicted proteins | sample 5400531 | NCBI WGS metagenome assembly WNEY01 (sample SAMN13153338, study PRJNA577476) | soil metagenome | isolation source: 200 cm saprolite under Douglas fir tree site 1 | place: USA:California | collected 2015-04-18
AAGGGTGAAAGCGCAGGTGCCCCTGTCGTCGATGTACCGGTTCCCCATCGATCTCCGCTCGATCACCCAGGGACGGGGCAAGTACACGATGAAGTTCTCGCACTACGAAGAGGTGCCCGCTCACGCGGCGCAGGCGGTGATCGCCGCGTATCAGAAGTCGAAGGGCGGCGAGGAAGGGGAAGAGTAGGTCAGCGGTGGCTCGGGGCTGCCCAGAGTGGCACGCCAGCCCAGGCCAGCCCGAGTAGCGTTTTCGCGTCCAGCAACTCGCCGCTCGCGCGCAGCACCTGCAGGTCGTGCCAATCGAAGGGATTGACCCTGAATGACTCGTCGAGCTCGGGATGGGCGTCCGTCGGCGAGAGGTCCTCGGCGAGGAAAAACGTCATTCGCTCATCGCAGTACCCGGGCATCAGGTAGGCGGTGCCGAGCATCGTCCAGCGCTCGGCATTGAAGCCGGCTTCCTCAGCGAGCTCCCGTCGCGCCGCCGCCGGAATCTCCTCGCCCGGTTTGTCGAGCGTGCCCGCCGGGATCTCCCACAACTCGCGACCGGCTACGTAGCGGAACTGGCGAACCAGAACGATGCGGCCGTCGGCATCGCGCGGGATGATGCCGACCGACCCGGGGTGCCGGACGATTTCCCTGGTGGTCAGCTGACCGTTCGGCAATCGCACCCGGTCCCGGTACACCTTGAAGAGTTTGCCGGCATAGACTTCCTGGCTTTCGACCCGTTCCTCCATACCCGGATTATCATGGCTGCTTAGGTCATGATCGAGCGCACCGTTCTCGAGATCGCACAGCATCGCTTCTGGGCCTGGCAGCGCCGCCACGCCCCAACGCCACGCAGCCAGCTGCGCGAAACGGATCAACTGCTGGGTGCCATCGAGGAATGCCGGGTCCAGGAGCTGAAGTTGATCCCGACCCACATCTGGCGGCGCATCGTCCATCTGCTCGGCCAGCTCGACGGCGGCTATACGGAGAAGCTCGGGATCGACCGATCGGTTGAGCGGACCGCTACGGTGCTGTTCGAGGCCCAGGAGGCCCTGATGCTGGCTGCCCGGAGCCGCTGGCGCGGCCGCCCCGGCAACGTGGTCCCTCTCTTTCGTCGCTCCTAGCCCCTCCAAACGCCTACGAACATATGTTTGCTTTTCCCCCGCGTTTGTGCTAGCCTCCTCTCATGGGCGAGATGGCGACGCTGGTCCAAGGCACCCCTGGGAGCCGGCCGGTGGCCGATGTGACGACCGTACCGCTCCTTCGCCGCGTGGTCGAGAGCCTGGCGACGATGCGCCCCGGGCGCTACACCGTCTATCTCGGTCGGCCTGACCCGGCGGCGGTCCGTGCCGAATGGGACCAGGAAGTCGCCCTGCTGCGCAGCGCGCGGCGCGCGGTCGTGACCACACCAGACACCACCCCCCTCCCCCAGGAGGCCGACCGTCGCGATCCCGGCCTCGGCTGGCTGGCCCACCTCTGGTTCAGCGCCGTGATGGGAGACGACACGGCGATGGCCGTCATCTGCCAGCCCGACGCAACCCATCCCGAAGAAGCCTGGCTGCTCACCGATCCGACCGCGGTGCGCCGGTTCGTCGCCGCCGTCGAGGGTGAGCTGGCCCGACCAGACCCCCAGCTGCTCGCGGTTTAAAGACCTCCGTAGAATTGGGGCTTCGTGACGCCCCCCCATCACCCGTGGCCATTGCTGGTCGCCGGCACCATCACCCGAGACGACGTCCGCACGCCGTTGGGCGTCAACACGGACGGCCTCGGTGGATCAGCCACCTATTTCACGCTCGCGGCGCGCTTGTTTGCCCCCGTCTCGGTAGTCGGCACCGCGGGTCCCGACTTCATGCCGGCCTTCCAGGCCGCCATGAATGGAACCGGTGTGGACCTCCGGAGCACGGTGATCTCCGACCTCCCGACCTATCGATGGTTTGCCGAGCACGACTACGAGACCGGCACCACCCGCAACGAGCGCTCCGACCAGGGCGCCTACCGTGGCTTTACTCCGGTCCTCACTCCCGATCAGCGCCAGGCCCGGATCGTTTTCCTCGGCAGCATGGAGCCACGTCATCAGATGCGCGTCCTCGAGCAGCTCGACGATCCGTGGCTGGTCGCGGGCGACACGATGAAGCTCTACATTCGCGAGCAGCCGGAGGCCCTCGAACCGGTCCTCCAACGGCTGGACTACCTCTTCCTCAACGCGTCCGAGGCGATGGCGCTGGCGAAGGTCGGAACGATCGAGGAAGCCTCGGAGCAGTTGCGGCATCGCTTCACGTTGCGCGCGCTCGTCATCAAGGAGGGGCCGAAAGGCGCCACCCTCTACCGTCACGGCGAGGACATTCACCTTCCTGCCTTACCGGTCGATCCGCCAGTTGACCCGACCGGCGCCGGCGACGCCGTGGCCGCCGGGTTCCTCGGGTGCCTCGCCGAGCAGCAGGTGGAGACGGATGACTCGGTGCGCCTGGCACTTGGGTACGCCATGGTGATGGCGTCCTTCACCATCCAGCACTTCAGTGTGCGTGGGCTGCAGCCGATTACGCGTGAGGACGTCGAGGCCCGGATGGCGTCGATGGCCTGGCTTCCCTCGCGTTTGAGAGGTTGACCTGGCAGGCCGGGGGGCTGACCATCGAGATCCTGCAGGGCGACCTGACGCAGCAAGATGTCGACGCCATCGTCAATGCAGCCAATAACGACCTGGAGTTGGGCGGCGGCGTGGCGGGTGCGATCGCGCGAGCCGGCGGACCGCAGATCCAGGCCGAGTGCCGGGCGATCGGCCCCATCGAGGTCGGCGATGCCGCCATCAGCGGTGGCGGCAAGTTGACGGCCCGCTTTGTCATCCACGCGGCGAGCATGCGGTTGGGCGGCCGGACCAGCGCCGAGAGCTTGCGCGGATCGACCCGCCGCAGCCTGGAGATCGCGAATCAGCGCGGATTGCGGTCCATCGCCTTTCCTGCCGTCGGCACCGGCATAGCACACTTTCCGATGGACGAGTGCGCCCGAATCATGCTCGAAGAGGTTGTGGCCCATGCGAAAAATCCGACCGGCATCCGCGACGTTCGCTTCGTCCTCCTCGGCGCGGATGCCGAATCGGCATTCCGTGATGAGGCGAATCGCCAGCTAGTGGCCGCTGAACAACCCGGGGAAGAAGATCGAGGCGAGGAACGCCAGCGTCACCACCGTTAGGAACACCATGACCAGGCTGCTGAAGATGTTGAAGAGCGGCGAATTCGCGTAGCGGCCCATGATCCGCTTGTCGTTGGCCAGAAAGATGAGCAACGGCAACAACAGGGGCAGCATCATGCCGTTGATGATGTTCGGAAGGTTCGTGATCAAGACCAGTGGAGCGCCCGGGAACATGGCGATGCCGGCGCCGATGACGATCATGGCGGTGTAGATCGTCAAGAAGACGGGGGCCTCGCGGAACGACTTGTCGATGCCTCGCTCGAGCCCAAACGCCTCCGTAATCGCATATGTTGTAGACAGCGGGAGCACGGACGCTGCCATGATCGACGCGTTCAGCAGCCCGATCGCAAAGAGCTGCTCCGCATACTGCCCGGCGAGCGGTTTGAGGGCGAGCGCAATCTTGGAAAAGGCCGAAGGGTCGGACGGGTCGACCGCGATGTGCGCGGAGTAAACGGTAGCCGCCGTCGCGACGATGATGAAGAAGGCCACGATGTTCAGCATCAGGATGCCGGCGACGGTATCGATCCGCTCGTACTTGAGATCGTCGGGATGCAGGCCCTTGTCCGCCACGTTCGACTGCTGGAAGAACGCCATCCAGGGGGTGATCGTCGTTCCGACGATCGTGATGAAGATCAGGATGAATGACGGCGTGAATCGAAACGTCGGCACGACGGTGTGATGGATCACGTCGCCCCACTTGGGGTGGGCAAGGACCGCGGACACGATATATCCGAGGTAGACCAGGGTGAGGAGCAGGAGGACGCGCTCGACAACACGAAACGACCCGCGCAGCACCAAGAACCACACCAGGATGGCGGCGACCGGTATCGCCGCATAGCGGGCGACGTCGCCGAAGAGTAACTGGGCCGCGCCACCGACCCCGGCGAATTCCGCGACCGTCGTTGCCGCATTAGCAAAAAAGAGCAGCAGCATGACCCAGAGCGTGGGCCTGACCCCAAAACGCTCCCGGATCAGGTCGGACAAGCCTTTGCCCGTGACCGTGCCCATCCGGGCGACCATGGATTGGATCGCCGCCAGGCAAACTGCCGTCACGATCAACAGCCACAGGAGGTCGTAGCCGAACTGGGATCCGGCGAGCGCGTAGCCGGTGATCCCCGTGGCGTCGTTGTCGACGTTGCCGGTGATGATGCCGGGGCCGATGACCGCGAGCAGCATCACGAGCCGTGCTCGCCGGCTGCGGAGGATACCGAACGGCCGGGCCAGCGCTCTCGTCGGCCCCAAAACGGTTAGAAGATGCGGCGGCGGCGCCCACCCACCCGCGCCGGCATGACCCGCTCCATGATGTCGTCGACCGTCACGATGCCGTGGATCCGGTTGTGCTCGTCGACCACCGGCACCGCCAGGAGGTTGTACTTCGAGGTCACCTCGGCCACCTCGCGCGGCCCGGCGTCGAGGCGGACGGAGATCACGTTCTTGATCATGAAGTCGCGGATGTTGGTCTCGGGTTTGGCCACGATCAGGTCGCGCAGGGAGAGGACGCCGAGCAGGTGCTCCTCCTCGTCGACGACGTAGACGTAGTAGACGCTCTCGGCATCCGGCTCCAGCTCGCGCAAGCGCTCGATCGCCTGGGCGGCCGTCAGGGTATGCAGCACGGCCACGTACTCGGTGGTCATCAGGCCACCGGCCGTGTCCTCGCGATAGGCGAGCAGCTCCTCGACGTCGCCCGCCTCGTCTTCCTCCATCTTCTGCAGCAACTGCTGAGCCCGCTCGCGTGGCATATCGGCGAGCCGCCTCCAGGATGTCCGAGGCGCGCTCGACGTCCAGACGCTCGAGGATGGAGGCCTGCATCTGCGGCTCATCGATCTCTTCCAGGGTGTCGGCCGCCTTTTCATCATCGAGGGCGGCGAAGACCGCGCTGCGATCGTCCGGGCTGAGCTCGTTGACGATGTCGGCAATATCGGCCGGATGCATCTTCGCCAGCTTGCTGTGGGCGATCCGCAACTTGACCGAACTGACGTCGGTCTTGACCGGGTCGACCGCCTCCCAGGAGATCAGCTTTTGCGGCCAATCCAGCCCGAAGGCGGACGTAATCCGCCGGCCCACCCCCTCGAGCCCGACGCGCCGCGCCAGCCCCCGGCTGCCGATATCGACACCGATGACGAGCATCGACCCTTCGACCTGGGAGAGCTGCAGGTCATTCACCCGCACCACCCGCCGGCCGTCCATGTCGACGATCTGTTTGTCGAGGATTTGCCGTGCAAGCCAGAGCTCGCTATCGGCGCGGCTGTGCGGCTGCAAGCTGGCGGCATCCACCTTCAGGCTGAGCTCTTTGTTGTCCCAGCTGCGGACCACCGACCAGTCGAGCGAGCGCACCTTTCGGTTGTTCTTCAGGATGACGCCGGTGACTTTGGGAAAGGGCTCGGTCATCACCACCACGAGGTCTCGAACTCGCCCGACGCGATGCTGTCGAACGTCGACGACCTCAGCGTTGAGGAAATCGCTGAGGAAGATCAAACGCTACCCTCGGAATTGCTTGAAGAGCAAGGACGCGTTGTGCCCGCCGAAGCCGAACGAGTTCGACATCGCCAGCTTGATGTCCAGCTCGCGCGCGCCCTCCGGGATGTAGTCGAGGTCGCATTGCGGGTCCGGGTGCTCGAGGTTGATCGTGGGCGGCGCGACACCCTCCTCGATGGCCTTCACCGAGATCACCGCCTCAACCGATCCCGCGGCGCCGAGCAGGTGGCCCAGCATCGATTTCGTCGAGCTGATCGGAATTCGGTAGGCGGCCTCGCCAAAGATGTCTTTGAACGCCAGCGTTTCCGCCACGTCGCCCAGTTGGGTCGCGGTCCCGTGCGCATTGATATAGCTCACATCTTCCGGCGCGACCCGCGCTTTGGCCAGCGTGCGCTTCATCGCCTGGGCTGCGCCGGCCCCCACCGGATCCGGCGCCGTGATGTGGCCGGCGTCGGCGGTCGCCCCGTAGCCGACGATCTCGGCGATGATCGGTGCGCCCCGCTTGCGCGCTGACTCGAGCTCCTCGAGGATCAGGATCCCGGCCCCTTCCCCCATGACAAAGCCATCGCGCTCCAGGTCGAAGGGACGGCTCGCCCGGCTGGGCTCCATGTCGCGTGTCGAGACGGCACGCGACGCGCAGAACGCCGCCAGCGCCAGCGGCGTGACACAGGCCTCACTACCGCCCGCGATCATCGCCGTCGCGTCGCCACGCCTGATGATTTCGAAGGCCTCGCCAATCGCGTGAGCGCCGGAACTGCAGGCAGAAACCGTGCAGAAGTTCGGGCCGCGGGCGCCCACGGCGATCGAGATCTGGCCGGCTCCCATGTCCGCGATCATCATCGGCACGGTGAAGGGACTGATGCGGGAGGGTCCCCGTTCCTTGAGGATGGTAAGGGCCTCCTCGATCATCTCCAGGCCGCCGATCGCGCTCCCCACGATGACACCGACCTGGTCTCGGTTCGCCTCGGTGACCTGGAGCCCTGAGCCGTCGAGCGCCTCGCGGGTGGCGACCATGGCGAACTGGACGAATCGCGACATCCGGCGCGCCTCTTTGCGGTCGAGACGAGTCTCGGGCTTGAAATCCACCACCTCGCTCGCCACCTTGCTCGGCATCCCCGATGGATCGAACGCCTGCACTCGGCGCACGCCCGATCGACCGGCCTTGACGGCCTCCCACGTCTCACGCGTCGTGTGCCCGAGCGAGGTGATCGCGCCGGTCCCGGTGACGACGACCCGCGAGCCGTTCACCATTCGGCGATCCCTCCTCCGCCCCAGCGAAGACAGGCAGCCGCCCAGCTCGGACCGCTGCCACAGGCGAGCAAGAGCGCCGTCATCCCGTTTTGGAGCCGTCCCTCCTTGACCGCGTCGTGCAGCGCGGTCAGCGGCGCGGCCGCCAGCAACGATCCGTAGCGCGCGGGGTCCAGAAAGATGCGGCTCGATGAGACGCCGGCCAGCTTGCTCCATGCCCGCATGAGCTCGGGCGCCGACTGCTCGCCAACCACCAGGTCGATCTCCGAGAGGGCCAGGCTCGCTTTCTGCAGGCATTTGGCCGCCGCCTCGGTCAGCCCCCGCAACAGCGCTCGATCCTGGGCGTCGCCGTTCGCGTCGCTTCGGGCAGCGCCACCCGAAATGGTCGACAGCACACCGCCGTCGTCGCCGGTTTGGGTGAGCACTGCGGCCGCGGCTCCGCGGGAATGCGCCCTGCCACTCTGTCCAGGGAGGTCGACCAGCTGGTTATCCGATTCCGCGCCGATGAGCAAGACGGCCCGTGCACCGGCCGAGATGTAGCGGATTCCGACATCGAGCGCCGAAAGCAGGCTGGTCTCCGCCGCATAGAGGTCAAAGCTCCCCACCATCGGCAGTTTCAGCTCCGTCTGCACCAGGCAGGCGGTGGTGGGCCAGAGCACGTCCGGGGTCGTGGTGCCGACGATGATCATCTCGATATCGGACGAGTTCACGCCCGCCGCCCGCAACGCGGCGCGCGCCGCGCCGGCCGCCAACGATGGCGTGCTCAGGCCCTGATCGGCGTGCACGCGATAAGAGACACCCGTCAGATCCGTCCCGGTGACGCGCCGCGCCAACGGGGCATCGGCCGGCGGGCGATAGATCCCGAGGCCGGCGATGGCCCCCAGGGCCAATCCGCGGCGTGCCTGGGCAAGCGAAGGCATCGAGGCCGAGGTCACGCCTCATTTTAAGTCCGGCTTTTGCGCATGGTTACGTTTGGGCTGGGCGCGGGGCCGTAACCAAGAGCCACCTCCGGGGATACATCTCCTGCGAGCCAGCCCAGGTATTCGCGCTCCCGGTCGCGGTTCGCTATTGTATAGACCAAATTTGGGCTTAAGACCGTGCCCGCAACTCCATTATCAGTAGGAGGGTAGGATGGCCGAAGCGAATTTCGACAAGTTCCGTGGCATCATCGCAGAGCAGCTTGGCGTCGACGTCGAGAAGGTGACCCCGGAGGCCTCCTTCACCGATGACCTGCAGGCCGACTCCCTGGACCTGGTCGAGCTGATCATGGCCTTCGAGGAGGAGTACGGGATGGAGATTTCCGATGAGGACGCCCAGAAGCTTCGGACCGTCGGCGAGGCCTGGAATTACGTCAAAGGGAAGGTGTCCGTCGCCTGACGCCGAAACTCCCATGACCGTCCCGTATGGTGCCGGCCCGGTGGCCTTCGTCTTCCCGGGCCAGGGTTCGCAATACGTCGGGATGGGCAAAGCGCTCTATGACGTTTCTGAGACCGCGCGTCGCGTCTTCCGGCGGGCCGACGACATCCTCGGCTTCGCCGTGACACGCATGTGTTTCGAGGGGCCGGAGCAGGACCTCAACGACACGATCAACGCCCAGCCGGCGATCCTCACCGTGAGCATCGCCTGCCTGAACGTGCTGCGCGAACGCTGGCTGGCAATGGGGCAGGTGATCGCCCCGCAGTACGTCGCCGGGCACAGCCTGGGCGAGTTCACGGCGCTGGTGGCGGCGGACGTCATCGACTTCGACAGCGCGCTGGTGCTGGTTCGAGAGCGCGGTCGGTTGATGAAGGAGAACGGCAGCGAGCGGCCAGGCGGGATGCTGGCGGTGCTGGGCCTCGATCGTGCGGTGATCGAGGCCGTCGTCGCCGAAGCGAGCACCCTCGGCGTCATCACGGTGGCCAACGCCAACTCCCCCGGACAGATCGTGCTTTCCGGCGAGGGCCCGGCGCTGGATCGCGCCACTGAGCTCGCCCGCGCTCGCGGCGCCACCCGGGTAGTCCGGCTGCCGATCAGCATCGCCTCGCATTCGCCACTGATGGCGCGGGCCGCCGCCCAATTCGGCGAAATCGTCGCCCGGCTTCCCCTTCGTCAGCCGCGGATCCCCGTCGTCGCCAACATCACCGGCCAGATCCTCACCAGCGCCGACGACATCCGCAAGGAGTTGGCCGACCACATCCTGAAGCCGGTCCAGTGGACGGCCTCGGTTGTGGAGATGGTCGCCCGCGGCAGCGCGGAATTCCTCGAGATCGGGCCCGGCCAGGTGCTCTCCGGGCTCATCCGGCGCATCAATCAGGACGCCCATGTCGTCACCCTGAACGATCGCGAGGTCGCCCGCGTCCTCACTCCCTCGCCGTCGGGATGAAACGCGTCGTGGTGACCGGCGTGGGGGCCGTGACGCCCGTCGGTCTCGATGCGCCCAGCACCTGGGCCGCGCTGCTGGAAGGCCAGTCCGGGGTGGGGAAGATCACCCTCTTCGACGCCAGCGAGTTTCCGGTCCAGATCGCCGGTGAGGTGAAGGGCTTCGACGCGACCGGCCGGATCGAGCCAAAGGAACTCCGGCGGATGGATCGGTACGCCCAGCTTGGACTCGTCGCCGCTCAGGAGGCCTTCGCCGATGCCGGACTGACGCGCAACGGCCTGCTCGACGACGTCGGCGTGATCTTCGGCAGTGCGGCGGGTGGGCTCGGGGTCTTCCTCGAACAGCAGCGCATCCTCCAGGAGCGTGGGCTCCGCCGGGTCAGCCCGACCTTCATCCAGAACATGCTGACCGACACCGCCTCCGGGCATATCGCGATCGCACTGGGCCTGCGCGGGCCGAACATGGCGGTGGTTTCCGCCTGCGCCACCGGCAGTGGCGCCGTGGGGGAGGCGTACGAGACCATTCGCCGCGGCGACGCCGACGCGATTATGGCCGGCGGAGCCGAGGCCGTCCTCGTTCCGGTCGTATACGCGGGGTTCTGCGCGATGCGGGCGCTCGCCCAGCACGAGGATCCGGCGCAAGCGTCGCGCCCGTTCGACCGAGATCGCAACGGCTTCGTCATCTCGGAGGGGCCTTCGACATGGCCGCGCCGGCGGAAGGTGAAGGCGCCGTGTTGACGATGCAGCGGGCGCTCCGCAAGGCTGCGCTCGAACCGGAGCGGGTCGACTACATCAATGCTCACGGGACGGGGACGCCCATGAACGACAAATACGAGACGGATGCCATCCATCGCGTCTTCGGGAAGCACGCCAACAAGCTGGCGGTCAGCAGCACGAAGTCGATGACCGGCCACATGATGGGCGCCTCCGGCGCGGTCGAGGCGGTCGTCTTGGCGCTGACCATCCGCGACCAGGTGATCGCGCCGACGATCAATCTGCAGACGCCGGACCCCGAGTGTGACCTCGACTACGTCCCCTTGCAGGCGCGGCGCGCCGACATCGGAGTCGCACTGTCGAACTCTTTCGGGCTTGGCGGCCACAACGCGAGCGTGATCTTCTCCCGCTACGCCGCCCGGACCTGACCGACTCGCGTTTTGGCGATTTTTCTGAATACGAATCGAATTCGAAGGTTGTGCTATCATCAGGCGGATTTTGGGGGCGCCCCGGGGCGTTCCGTAGCCAGCAAAGGAGAGTGTTATGGCGGTTACCGGATATTGCCTGAAGTGCAAGAAGAAGGTCGACATCAAGGACCCAGTCCACATCACGATGAAGAACGGGAAGCCCGCCACCACGGGAACCTGCCCGACCTGCGGTACGAAGATCTACAAGATCGGCAAAGCGTAACGCAGCGTTAACTCGAACTAAACAGCCGGTGCAAACCCGGCTCTTTTCTTTTTAGGGCGTGCCGGCTGAGCGGCTGGCCGTCTCCTTGTTGGCCAGCTCCGACTCGATCAGGTCCAGGAGGACCTCGGTCGCGCTGAGTGCGACGTCGACGCCCAGGGTCTTGAAGATCCGGACGTTGGCCGGGTTATTGACCCGGGCGACGGTCTTTGGCACATTGAACTTCCGCTTCGCCAGCTGGCAGGTCACCAGGTTGTCCTCGTCGTCGCCGGTCACGGCCACGACCACGTCGGCCCGCTCCATGCCGGTGGTGGCAAGGAACGCCATCTCATCGCCGTCGCCCACCATGACGATCTCGCCAAGGGTCGAATTCAGTACCTCGGCGCGGCGGGGGTCCTTCTCGATCAGCGTGACCTCGTAGCCGCGATCGAGCAGGTGCTTGCTCAGGTAGTATCCGACCTTGCCCCCGCCGACCACGATCACGTACATGCCTGATTCACCCCTTCAGCATCGCATGGATCTTCCTTGCCCCGGAGAGTGTCGGGCAGATCGTATTCAAGCCGAGCTCGCGGTAGACGTCCTCCCGGATCGGG
>WNEY01010831.1_pt1 | contig 11244 bp, 12 predicted proteins | sample 5400531 | NCBI WGS metagenome assembly WNEY01 (sample SAMN13153338, study PRJNA577476) | soil metagenome | isolation source: 200 cm saprolite under Douglas fir tree site 1 | place: USA:California | collected 2015-04-18
CGAGGGCCTCACGGTGGACCTGGACGGGTACGTCTGGGTCGCGATGTGGGACGGCGGCGTGCTGCGCCGGTTCGCTCCCTCTGGAGAGCCCGACGCCGTCGTGCCGGTGCCGGTGGCGCGGCCAACGAGCGTGGCGTTCGGCGGCGCGGGCATGGCGGCGCTGTACGTGACCACGGCCAGCGAGGGCCTCACGGCGCGCCAGCGCGAGGCGCAGCCGCTAGCCGGCCGCCTGCTGCGCCTGGTCCCCGGTCCCGTAGGCCTGCCGTCGACAACAACCAGGGCGATCATCCAAGCCTAAGCCCGGGATCAGCCCGCCGCGCTGGTCGTCCCGTCCTGTTCTCGCTAGCCACGAGTTCCGGTTTGTCGCTGAATGCGACCGGGCGGTTACCGGCTTGCGCACGCGTGTAGCCGGAGTTACTGTGATTACGCGCGTAACTCGCGCAGACAGGCTTTCGGAGGCAGGCGATGGAGCAGGCTGAGCTGGAGCGGGCACGGGAGAAGTTCGAGAGCGAGGTGCGCTCCCGGTTCGGCGGGGCGGCCATCGACAAGGTCGAGTTGCTGCAGTACGGCGACGATCCCGAGATCGAGCCAGGGGAACTGTTCGCCCGGGTGATCATCGCCTTGCCCGACGGCGTGGACGCGACCGACAAGGAGGCTCGCGGGCAGGCGCTTGAGTCGTTCCACGACGCGCACCGTGCCCCCATCCGCGAGCTGCAGCGCGAGCTCAAGAACCGGGCCGGCGGCGGGCTGACGCTGGAGTTCGCGATAGCGGGCCGCTCCCCCGACCCGGAGGCCAAGCGCGGTCCCGTCCTGCGGATGAAGATGGGGCCGGGCCGTAGCCCCTTCGGTGGCGGCGGGGACCTGTCGCTGACGCCAGTGATGGCCCGGCTGGGCGCCGAGGACCTGGAAACCCTGGACACGCTGATCGCGGTCGGCATCGCCGGAAGCCGCGCCGAGGCTGTCCGCTGGGCGCTGGCCCGCATCCGCGAGCGCCCCGCCTACGAGCAGATCCGCGCCCGCTCCCGCGAGATAGAAGACCTGAAGTCACAATTCTGACATCTCCCACGCCAATCAGCCCAGCGCGCTTCGCAGGTGCTGGAGCAGCGTCTCGGCGTTGAACGGCTTGCGGATCAGGGGCACCTCGGTGGCGGTGCCCAGGTCGCTAGGGGACGATCCTGCCGTGTAGCCCGACATGAGCAGTACTGGCAGCGCAGGACGGTGATCCCGCAGGCGTGCGGCCAGCTGGACCCCTGACATGTCGGGCATGACAAGGTCGGTCAGCAGGGCGTCGACGTGAATGACCGGGTTGGTGATGATCTCCAGCGCGTCCTTTGCCGCGGCCGCCGTGATGACCCGGTAGCCGGCCTCGGTCAGCATCCGCCTCACCACCTCCCGCATGGCATCGTTGTCCTCCACCACGAGGATGACCTGGCCGGCGTTGCCCGGCTCGGGCGCGGGGCTGGTGGCTTGCGCGGTGGTGACCTCTCCCGCGGCCGCGGGCAACAAGACAGTGACCGAGGTCCCGATGCCGGGCTCGGACTGCAGCCTGACCTCGCCGTCGGCTTCCTTGACCACGCCGTAGACAGTGGAAAGGCCGAGGCCGGTGCCTTTCCCCGGTCCCTTGGTGGTGTAGAACGGTTCGAAGGCGCGCTGGAGGACCTCGGGGGACATGCCCGATCCGGTGTCGGTGACGGTCAAGGAGACCAGCGTGCGCTCACCGCCGGTTCGAGGCGGCCCGTCATCGTCGTGATCGATGTTGGCAGTCTCGATGCGCAGCCGCCCGCCATCCGGCATGGCAGCGCGGGAGTTCATGACCAGGTTCATGACTACCTGCTCGATCTTGCTCCGGTCGATCGTGATCGGGTACAGGCCCTCTTGGGTGATGGTCAGGAACTCGATGTCCTCGCCTATGGTGCGCCCTAGCAACTCCTTGAGGTCAGTAATGGTGCCGTTGAGGTCGAGCGTTTCGGGCTGGGAAGGCTCCAGCCTGCTGAAGATCAGGAGCTGGCGGGTGAGGCCGGCGGCGCTTTCGGCCGCCTGCCTGATCTTCGCCATGTCGCGCCGGCCGGGATCGTCGGCGGCCAGCTGCCCGCTGACCATGCTGGCGTAGGCCAAGATCACGCCGAGGAGGTTGTTGAAGTCATGCGCGATCCCGCCGGCCAGGCGGCCGAGGGAGTCTAGCCGGTCGGCCTGGCGCAGCTCCCGGTCGAGGCGGTCACGTTCCTGGTCGGCCAGGACCCGGCTGGTGACGTCGCGCAGGATCCCCTCGCTGGCGATGACCTGGCCGCTGTCGTCTTGGACGCCGACGGCGCGTTGCTCGGTCCAGGTGACGCCGCCGGCGGGCCGCCGCCAGCGCACGGTCAGCGGCGGCGGCGCGGGCGAGCGCCATGATGCCTCGACCGCGGCGCGATCGGCGGGGTCCATCGCCGCGAACACCAGCTCCGGGTTGGCGTACAGGTCCTCGGGCTGGCAGCCGGTCAGGCCGGCCACCGCGGGGCTGACGTACTCGAAGCCCGCTTCGGGTAGCAGGCGGTAGCGGAAGACGATGTCCTGGACATGCTCTGCCAGCAGCCGGAAGCGCTCTTCGCTCTCGCGCAGCGCCGCCTCGGCGCCGCGCCGTTGCCGGCGCACCTGGGCGTCGCGCAGTTCCCGTTGCACCGCGGGGACTAGCCGCATCAGCCGGTCCTTCAGGATGAAATCGTGCGCGCCGGCCTTCATGATCGCGGCGGCGGTCTCCTCGCCCACGGCTCCGGAGACCACGATGAACGACGCGTCCAGGCCACTGTCCCGGAGCAACTGGAGGGCTTCTAGCGCACTGAACCCGGGCAGGTTGTAGTCGCAGATGACGATGTCCGGAGGACGGGCGGCCAGGGCCTGGGCGACTGCCTCGGTGGTGTCCGCGCGCTCACTTGCCAGCTCGATGCCGCTGCGGCGCAGGTGGGTAGCGAGCAGTAGCGCGTCGTCGTCGTTGTCCTCGATGATGAGGACCCGGATGGCGGTCATGCCAAGCTCACCGCGGGTCACACAGATGCCGACTGGTTGATCGCCAGCCAGTAGACCCCGAGCACGCTGGCCGCGTGCAGGAAGTCGCTGAAGACGACGGGCTTGCGGACGAAGCTGTTGGCGCCGAGCCGGTAGGAGTTGATCATGTCGGTTTCCTCGCTTGACGTGGTGAGGACGATAACCGGCAGCAACTCGGTCCTGGGATCGTTCCGTATGCGGCGCAGCACCTCCATTCCGCCGACCTTCGGCAGCTTGACGTCGAGCAGGACAAGCGCCGGGCGCAGGGCTGACGTGTCGTTCTCGGGGAGAAGGAGATCGATGGCCTCCTGGCCGTCGTTGGCGATGACGATCTCGTTGGAGATGTTGTTCTTCTGGAATGCCCGCAAGGTGAACGTCACATCGTCTGGATTGTCCTCGACGAGCAGTATGGGACGCATGTTCATGACAACTTCCCCGGGTTGGTGCCGCTGGATGTGAGGGTGAAGAAGAATGTTGCTCCCTTTTCCGGTTCGCCTTCCGCCCAGACCTGGCCGCCGTGGCGGCTCACGATGCGGTGCACGATGGCCAGCCCGATTCCGTTGCCCTCGAAGTCGGTTGCCCTGTGCAGCCGCTGAAGCGGGTCGAAGAGCTTGCTCGCGTAGCGCATGTCAAACCCGGCGCCGTTGTCGCGCACGAAGAACACTTGCTCGCCGTCCTGGCGAACCGCGCCCACGTTGATGACGGCGTCCTCGCGCTTGCTGGTGAACTTCCACGCATTGGACAGCAGGTTGTCCAGCACGACCCTGACGAGGTTCGAATCGCCGGACGCGGCAAGGGGATCGGCGATCACCACCGTGACCCGGCGGTGCGGCTCCGCGCTGCGGAGGTCGTCAATGACCTGCGTGGCTAGCGCGGCGATGTTCACCGGGCCGCGGGTTAGCCCGGTCATCGTCGAGCCTGTCGCCGTAGTCCTCCACCAGGATCTGGCTGAAACCGTGCAGTGAGCGCAGCGGGGCGCGCAAGTCATGCGACACCGAGTAGGCAAAGGCGTCTAGCTCTCGGACCGTCGTCTCCAGGTCCGCGGTGCGGTCGTGCACTCGCTGCTCCAGCTCCGCGTTGAGCTGGCGGACCTGCTCTTCGGCCCGCTTGCGGTCGGTGATGTCGGTTGAGATGCCAGCCACGGCGTATGCCTTGCCCGCACTGTCCAGCAGGGGGAACTTCACGGTGATGTACGTATGCAGGCCGTCCTCGCCTGGCGCGACCTCTTCCATCTGCACCGGGCCGCCGTTCGAGGCCGACCACAGGTCGTTGGCGCGAAACGCGTCAGCGATCTCGCCGGGGAACAGGTCATGGTCGGTCAGCCCGACTATGTCCTCCCGGTGCAGGCTGAAAAGGCGCTCGTATTCCCGGTTGACCACCATGTAACGCCCGTCCAGGTCGCGCATGTAGATCACGGCGCTGGTGTTGTCGATCAGCGCGAGCAACTGATCACTGCCAACCCGGAGATCGCGGACCTGCCGTGACCCGGCCTGATCCTCAGGAACAAGGCCTTCCTGCGTGAATTCTGGCGTCATCACACGCCTCCGGTAATACTGATCTCAGCCCCGCATGGCCGGCGCCGCTTCTCGTGTAATGCCTGCCTGGCGATGGCCCTGGACGGGGCAGCCAGTCGCCTAGGCGGCCCCCCGCGCCGTGCCCGGTGAACCGGGTAAGGCCGCCGGGGCCTGGCGACGAGGCTCGCAGCGCGGCGAGGCCCGCGAGGGAGTCCAGCTCGTCGCCGCCTAGGACGTGCAGGCTGGCGAGCGCGTGCCGCTGACGCGCCCGGGTCAGGTCCTCCAGGTACTGCTCGTCCATGCCCGTGGTGCCCATGCGGTTGGACACCACGGTCGGATCGCCGAACCCGGCCGCCTCACGCCGGCGCTGCGGCACGAAAAGGTACTTCTTGGCGATCTTGAGGTGGACGCCCGACATCCGGGCGTGCCCGACGAGCAGCAGGTAGAGGGCGGCGAGCACCGGGTGGCGGCCGACGGTCTCCCGCAGTTGCGCCGGTGACGACTCCGCCAGCGCAAGCTCGTCGAGTCCAAGGGACCGCAGCGCGGTATCGGGCACCGACGGACGCTCCATGAGCCGCGTCAAGAGATCACGCTCGACGTCGAGCAGGGCCGGGAAGATCCGCTTGGTATGAGCGTCATAGCTCGGAGTCCTGACACCGAGAAGGTAGTCGCGGGCGATCGCCTCCGGGTCGGCGGCGCCACTCGGCGGGAGGTCGTCGAGCGTCCAGTGCGCCGCGTACTGCCGGAAGATGTCCATGAAGTAGTGCGCCTGCAGGCCCTCATGGGGGGGAAGCCCCGTGAAGTGCGAGTTCAGCTTGCGCAACTCCCCCAGCAGCACAGCCGCCAGCCTGACTCGGTCGAGCGCCTCCGGGTGGCGAACATCCAGCGTGGTATCGGACACTGGCATCAGCGTCTCGTTGATCGCCCGCTCGATGGCCTCAGACACCTTGATCAGCTCAAAGAACCGCCGCTCGTCGGCGGTCCCGGTGTAGGTGCGCACCAGCTGGTCCCGAAACACCCCCGCCAGCACCGCGATGCGCTCGCCCGCCCACCACACCTCCGTGGTCGGGACATTCCACCGGGTCAGCGCGGCGTAGCTGTCGCGATGGCAGTGCCCGGTCCTGGTCCGCTCGGCTAGCCCCTCGAAGTAGGCCAGGAACGGCACCGCCCCGGCTCCTACGAGGCACGGGCCGAAGGCGCGTTCCGGCGCTGCGCGGTGGCCCGTGTCCAGCTCCTGATAGTGCCGGCTGACCGAGGCACCCGCCAGCCCCAGCAGCACCACCAACTGCTTCGCCTGCCGCGGTGTCAGGGACTGCGGAGGCGGCAGGCCGGCGAGAACTGAATGCGTCAGCTCAGCGCCCAAATCGGCAGGCGGCCGACGCCGCGCCAGGATGTCACCGTTCAGGCCCGGCAGCTCGGTCAGCACCCAGGAATTGGCGCGGTCGATGCGTTGCAGCACCGTGCCCTCACTCGCCTGCATCAGACCACTCCTCTCGTGCGTGGAGCCGGGAAGACCCCAATGCGAATCGTGGTCAACGGCACACTAAGAGTAATCACTCCAGCGTACTACGATTTCCGGGATGCCGCAGTCCGGCCCCAGGGTAACCGTCACGGGACCGCGATGCGCTGGCGGAGAGTTACCGCGTCGTGGGCTAGGGCGGTGACCAGGACCGCGGGGCCGGTTGCCAGGGGCATGGTCGCGACGAACTGATCCGCGAGCGCCGGCTCTGGAATGCCGAGCGCAGGGCCGACGCGCAGCAGAGTGCCGCAGGCGCGATGGCCGGACAAGATCGCGGGGCCGCGCGTCGCGTCGTCGGTGCCGCTGACCTCCAGCGACTGACGAAGCAGGGGGAGGCCCGCGTAGTCCACGCGCAGGCTGTTGCGATAGCTGCCGCCCCGCTCGCCGTGACGGCCCAAGATGAGCTCGTCGCGCAGGACAAGCGAGGCGCCCTCGGCCAGGGTGACCCGGATGTCCGTCGCGTGCCGCGCGCCGTCGGCGACCACGACCGGCTCGGGCAGGTACTCCAGCGAACCGCCCGGCTCAACCGCCGCGGTCACCGTCAGCACGGACTCGGCGTCGTCGAGGCCGGGCAGCGCGACCGACGCGGCGACCGTCCGCAGGCACAACGACGCGCCGGCCCGGACGGTGATCCGCACGGACAGCTGGTCCCCGCCGAGCGGCCCCGCCGTCGCGCCGACCAGGTACACCCCCTCTGGGGTCCGCCGTAGCACGAGCGGCGCCTGGGACCGGAGCACCGGCAGCCGCGTGCTGCCGCCGGGACCCGGCTCCGCGACCACCTCGGCCATCGCCGTCACGTGGTTTCGCGGATTCTTGCTAACGGTCGACGAGCCGGGAAAATGTGAGCTTGCGGCGGGAGTGGGAGCGGCGGCACGTGGCACGTGGCACGGTCGCGCAGGCTAGGCCGGGGAGGGCTGCCGGAGCGCGGCGCGCACCCAGGCAGCGACCGACGTGGCGAGGGGGTCCTCGCGCAGCGAGGTGAACAGCACGGGGCGGCCCGCGCGGACGGCGGCGGCATCGCGGTCCATGACCTCCAGCGACGCGCCGACCATGGGAGCGAGGTCGGTCTTGTTGATCACCAGCAGGTCGGACGTGGTGACGCCGGGGCCGCCCTTGCGCGGCACCTTATCGCCGCCGGAGACGTCGAGCACGAAGATCTGCAGGTCGGCAAGGCCCCGGCTGAACGTCGCGGTGAGGTTGTCGCCGCCGCTTTCCACCAGCACCAGGTCGAGCGGGCCAAGGCTGGCCTCGAGGTCCTCGACCGCGTCCAGGTTCGCGGCGATGTCATCGCGGATCGCGGTGTGCGGGCAGCAGCCGGTGCGGACCGCCGAGATCCGGTTGATGTCGAGCACGCCGGCCTTGCGCAGGAAGTCGGCATCCTCGGTGGTGTAGATGTCGTTGGTTACGACCGCCAGGTTGACCCCGCCGGACAAGGCGCGACACAGCGCGGCGACCAGGGCCGTCTTGCCGCTGCCGACCGGGCCGCCGATGCCGATCCGCAGTGCGCGCCCGTCGCGGGCCGCGACCGGGTGCTCGACGGCGCCGTGCTCATGAGGACCGTGCTCATGAGGACCGTGCTCGTCGTCGGGTGAGTGGTTAAGACTCAAAGAGTCGCACCTCCGCTCGGGCGTGTGCCTGCGCCAGCAGGTCAAGCGCTGGCGCGGACGGGAAGGGCAGGTCAGCGAGGGGGCCGTCGGCGAACGCGGCGGCCGCCTCAGCCACATTGTCCACCTCGCCGGCGAGCCGGGCCACGATGGCCGCCGCGGCCATCGGGTCGAGGGCAAGCAGGCGCACCGCAGCGCTGGACGGACCGGTCACTGCCTGGTAGGCGGCGATCCGCGCCGCCTCATGAGCCGGGCAGCCGGCCGCCGCCGCGCACGCCCCGACCGCGATCGCGTGATGCGGCTGCCTGCCAAGGTCATTCAGCCAGAACGCGCCCGGCCAGGCGGCCCGGGCAGCGCGCAGCAGCGCCCGCCCCTGCCGCCGGGACGCCTCCCGCTGCGCGGGCGACGGCGTGCGCGCGTCCGCCTCCGCGTCAAGATCCTCCCACTCGCCGCCCGGGTCCCCGGTGCCCAGGGCGCCAGCGTCGCCCCGAGCATCCCGGGTACCCGCCGCGTGGCGGAGCGCGAGCGTGCAGGCGGCGGCGGCAAGCCCGGCGGCGACGGCGGCAGCCGTCCGCAGCCGCCCGCGCAGGAACAGCTCAAGCGACGCCAGATCGGTTACGGTTCCGGCGGTAACTGCAGGCTCAACGCCGCCCGAGTGCGCATGCCCCCCGGCCGGGAACCGCGCGTCCGCCAGTAGCAGCGAAGCCGCGCTCACGGGGGTTCCTCCGCGGCCGCGATGGCGGCGCCGCTGCCCCGGGTGACGTGTGTCATCGGGTGGCTCAGAACAGGAAGTAGCGCTGGGCCATCGGGAGCTCCGCCGCGGGGGCGGCCTCGACAGGGTCGCCGTCGATCGTCACCGTGAACGTGTCGGGATCGACCCGGATGTCCGGGAGCGCGTCGTTGTTGACCATGTCGGCCTTGCCACGCGCGGACACGTCGAGTACCGGCACCAGCGACCGCGCGAGCCCCAGCTTTTCCGGCAGCCCCGACTCCAGCGCGACCGGCGCCACGAACGACACCGACGTCGCGGACGGTACCCGGCCGAACGCCCCCCACATCGGCCGCGGCAAGACCGGCTGCGGCGTCGGTATCGAGGCGTTCGCGTCACCCATCGCACCCCAGGCGATCATCCCGCCCTTCAGCACAACGTGCGGCCGCACGCCGAAGAACGCCGGGCTCCACAACACCAGGTCGGCCAGCTTGCCGACCTCGACCGACCCGATCTCGCCCTCCAGCCCATGCGCTACCGCCGGGTTGATCGTGTACTTCGCCACGTACCGCCGCGCCCGCACGTTATCCGCGACGGCATCACCCGGCAAGAAGCCCCGCCGCACCTTCATCACGTGGGCCGTCTGCCACGTCCGGATCACGACCTCGCCGATCCGGCCCATCGCCTGGGAGTCCGACCCGATCATCGAGATCGCGCCCATGTCGTGCAGGATGTCCTCGGCCGCGATCGTCGACGGCCGGATGCGCGATTCCGCGAACGCCAGGTCCTCGGCGACCGCCGGGTTCAGGTGGTGGCACACCATCAGCATGTCCAGGTGCTCATCCACCGTGTTAACGGTGTGCGGCCGCGTCGGATTGGTTGATGATGGCAGCACGTTCGGCTCCGACGCGACCGTGATGATGTCCGGCGCGTGCCCGCCGCCGGCGCCCTCGGTGTGGTAGGCATGGATCGGCCGCCCGCCGATAGCGCGCAGCGTGTCCTGCACGAACCCGGCCTCGTTCAGCGTGTCGGTGTGGATCGCCGCCTGCACCCCCGCCGCGACGGATACCGAAAGGCACGCGTCAATCGCCGCCGGGGTGGTGCCCCAGTCCTCGTGCAGCTTGAACCCGGCAGCCCCCGCCCGCAGCTGCTCCCACATCGCCTCCGCGCGGACCGTGTTGCCCTTGCCGAGCAGCACGATATTCACCGGGAACGCGTCGGTCGCCTCCAGCATCCGCGCGAGGTACCACGCGCCCGGCGTCACGGTGGTCGCCTTCGTGCCCTCGGCCGGGCCGGTCCCGCCGCCGATCAGCGTCGTGATCCCGCCGCCCAGCGCCTCGGGGATGATCTGCGGGCAGATCATGTGCACGTGGCAGTCGATACCGCCCGCGGTGAGGATCAGCCCGTTGCCGGCCAGGATCTCCGTCGACGGCCCGATCACCAGGTTGGGATGGACCCCGTTCATGATGTCCGGGTTGCCGGCCTTGCCGATCGCGACGATCCGGCCGTCCAGTATGCCGATGTCCGCCTTGATGATGCCCCAGTGGTCGAGGATGACCGCACCGGTAATGACCAGGTCGGGAGCGCCCTCAGCGCGAGTGGCCAGGGACTGGCCCATCGACTCGCGGATCACCTTGCCGCCGCCGAAGACTGCCTCGTCGCCGCCGGCGCACAGGTCCTGCTCCACCTCGATCGTCAGCGCGGTATCGGCCAGCCGGATTCGGTCGCCCGCGGTGGGTCCGTAGAGCAGCGCGTACCGGGACCGGCTCAGCTCACTCATCGCAAGACCCCTCCAGCCGTCGCCCGCCGATCTGCAGCCCCGGCACGCGCCGGTCGCCGGCCAGGGGCACCAGCGAAACCTCCCGCTCCACGCCGGGTTCGAACCGCACGGCGGTGCCGGCCGGGATGTTCAGCCGGTGGCCCCAGGCGGCGTCCCTGTCGAACGCGAGCGCCGCGTTGGCCTGGGCGAAGTGGAAGTGCGACCCGACCTGGACCGGCCGGTCACCGGTGTTGGACACGATGAGCGTGCGGACGGGGCGGCCCGCGTTCAGCACGACCGGCCCGTCGCCGGGGATGATCTCGCCGGGAATCACGGTATCGGCTCGTGCACGGTGACGAGCTTGGTGCCGTCCGGGAACGTCGCCTCAACCTGGACCTCGGTCAGCATCTCCGGGACGCCCTCCATGACGTCGACGCGGGTGAGCACGCTGCGCCCGGCCGACATCAGCTCAACGACGGGGCGACCGTCGCGCGCGCCCTCCAGCAGGAAGGACGTGATCAGGGCGACCGCCTCCGGGTAGTTGAGCCTCAGGCCGCGCGCGCGCCGCTCGCGCGCGAGTCCCGCCGCCACGTGAATGAGCAGCCGCTCCTGCTCATGCGGAGAGATCAGCATGCCGCAACTCTAGCCCCGCAGCCCTCGCCGGATGCTTCCCGCAAGTAACCGGCATGTTTCGCTGATGTCGAGGACGAGGCAAAGGCGCCTTCACCCGGCTGCGGAACAGGCCAGGTGCGCCAATGGCCGCGCTCTACCGGGCCGAAGGCGCATCTCACCTGCTCGAGGACGAGGCAAAGGCGCCTTCACCCGGCCGCGGAACAGGCCGGGTGCGCCAATGGCCGCGCTCTACCGGGCCAAGGGCGCATCTCACCTGCTCGAGGGGCTGGCCTACCCTTGCCTGGGATCGAAGCCTTGCCACGGGTCGTAGTCGACTTCCAGGGGCTCTTGCGGGGGGCGCTGCCCTTCCGGGACGTGCTCTAGGTTCAGCCTGATGCGGGTCCACGTTGAGCTGCGGCCGCGCATTGAGTCAACGAGCACGTCGGCCGGCTCCAGCAGCGGCCACACGTCGGCGTGCCGGGCCTTCCAGCGCTCCAGCCCCTCCA
>WNEY01004185.1_pt1 | contig 11243 bp, 9 predicted proteins | sample 5400531 | NCBI WGS metagenome assembly WNEY01 (sample SAMN13153338, study PRJNA577476) | soil metagenome | isolation source: 200 cm saprolite under Douglas fir tree site 1 | place: USA:California | collected 2015-04-18
ATAGATTTTTCCAGCCGACATGGTTAAAACACTTCGGATTTCCGCCGAAATGTTTGTCCGCAAATTTTCTGGCTTCCTCGATGTCTTCACCGGTGAAAACTTTGCCGGCAAAGTTTGCTTTCACGATGTATTGCAGTCCCGCGACTTCGGAGTGATCGAAAAAGCCGCCGCGCGAGCAAACGTAGGAATAGATGAAGCGCGTGTTGGGGGGATATTGCCACCAATGCGTAAGTTTGTAGCTGTCGGTGTTAAGGATCGGGTTGAGGCGAAGGGGTTGGATGGAGATCTCCTTGCTATGCAGGCTGCAATCCGGAAGAACCGCTATGGCATATCGTCATAGCTGGTCCAGGGTGAAGGCCACGAAAAGCAGGCGCTGTTCGCGCTGGATTTGCAGGACTACCGGCGCTCCCGGTTGCAGTGATTGCAGCGCGGCCCGCAAGCTCTCGAGCGTGGTCATGGGTTGGCCGTTGTGTCGCCCGCAGCGTCCGCGGCGCGCGCCACGACGATGATCCCAAACGGATCGCGGAGATCCTGGGCCATGGCCGCGATTTTCTTGTCGATTTCCACGCCGATAATGCCCAGCGGGCGCACGAGATTTTTCGCTGGATCCGCGAGCGAAGCGATCTGATCCATTTCGTGCGGCGGCTCGACCACAGGAACATCGAAAGCCAGCTTTTCCTGGCCGCGCAAGACTTCCAGGTGCACTTTTGCGCCCGCGTCCACGGACATCAGCCGAAACGAAACGTAAGGAACGCTGTCGGCCATGCGTCCATCCACGGTGAGCAAAACGTCCCCGACGCGCACACCGGCGGCCAGTGCTGGGCTCTCGGGAAGAACATCCGAAACAATCACGCCGTAGCTCCGCGGAAGATTCATGGCCGTGGCGAGGATCGGCGAAATCGTCTGAATGCCGATGCCGATTTGCGCACGGTGAATGTGGCCAAATTTGCGAAACTGCTGATATGCGACATTGACCACACTGCTGGGAATGGCGAAGCCGAGGCCTTCGTTTCCTCCGGATTGCGATAGGATGAAGGTGTTGACGCCGATCACTTCGCCGTCAACGTTGACCAGCGGCCCGCCGGAGTTGCCGGGATTGATAGGCGCGTCGGTCTGAATGTAGACCATCGGCGAATCCGGATCGATCTGGCGCGCCACGGAAGAAACTACTCCAAAGGTGACGGTGTTGCGCAAACCTTCCGGGCTGCCGAAGGCAAGGACAACCTCTCCCTGATGAATGCTGCGGTAGGAAGCTAGAGAAAGCGCGGGAAGCTTGACGTTGTCTACTTTCAGAAGAGCCAGATCAATTTCGCGGGCAACTCCGACCACGCGGGCGGGCGCGATGTTGGTACGTGATGACAGAATGGCCTGCAGCGAGCCGTCGGCAGGGCCCTCGGGCACCACTACTTGAACGCGCTGCGCTCCCGCGACCACATGTGCATTCGTGACGATGTATCCGGCAGGATCGATCACAAATCCCGAGCCGATGGCACGCTGTCGTCCAATGACCGTCGCCGTGTTGCCACGCTCGCCGGACTCGATGGGGCCGTAGCCGGTGACCAGAATCTGCACCACGCTGGGCGAGACCTTCTTGATCAGGGCGTCGACCGACTCATTGAATTTGCGCAGCGTATTCTCGTTCCGGTCCTGGGCAGTGACGAATGCTCCACGGAACGTCGCAAAGAAAAGCAGAATTGCAGCAGGAAGCGCAGTTCGCGCCAGTACGCGGCGGAGATCAATCATGGCAGCCTCACTGGTATCCTGCATTCGAGGATATAACGGGAAGCGACGGTCGCCAAACCCTCGGGGCTGAATAATGCGCCACCGGATGGAAAGCACAACGTTTGGGTTTCCCTTGACGCTTTTTTGGCCACGTGCGCGAATAACCAGCAGGCACGCGGGTTGCGCGCCGACCAGATGCAAAGACAAAAAGGTGACAGCATGGAATGTCGCTTTTTCGCATGGAACAGAATCTAAGACGCTATGCCACGAATACAGACCATTGAAGACAGCAGGCTGGAAGAAGCACGCACACGGAAGAAGCATTGGAAACGCTGGGGGCCGTATCTCTCGGAGCGGCAATGGGGAACGGTGCGTGAGGATTACAGCGCCGATGGCACGGCGTGGGAGTATTTTCCCCACGATCACGCGCGGTCGCGAGCATACCGCTGGGGCGAAGACGGCATCGGCGGCATCAGCGACCGGCACCAGATGATTTGTTTCGGCCTGGCGATGTGGAATGGGCGCGATGCCATTTTGAAGGAACGGCTGTTTGGGCTGACGGGGAACGAAGGCAATCACGGCGAGGACGTCAAAGAGCAATACTTCTATCTCGATGCGACGCCAACACACGGCTACATGCGCATGCTTTACAAGTACCCGCAGGCAGCATTTCCGTACGCCCAGTTGGTGGAAGAAAACCGGCGGCGCGGTAAGAATGCGCCGGAGTTTGAGCTGCTCGATACCGGAGTGTTCGCGGAGAACCGCTACTTCGACGTGTTTGTCGAGTATGCGAAGGCAGATGTCGAGGATATTTTGATTCGCATCACCCTGCTGAATCGTGGCCCGCAGAGCGCCGAACTGCAGTTGCTGCCTTCGCTGTGGTTCCGCAATACCTGGTCCTGGGGTAAAGACTTGCGGCGGCCTTCGGCTCGGGCGGCGACCTGCGTGCCCGGAAGTGTTTGCACGGAGTTGCAGCACTGGCAGTACGGAAAGCGCTGGATGTTGTGTGCCGGTTCGCCGGAGCTGCTGTTCACCGAAAACGAAACGAACAATCAGCGTTTGTCCGGTGGGAAGAATCGCTCCTATGTGAAGGACGCGTTTCATGCCTATGTGATTCAAGGCGACAAAGCCGCCGTGAATCCGCAGCAGATAGGCACGAAGATGGCCGCGCTCTATCGTCTGGAGCTGGCCCCGGGCGAGTCAGCAACGCTGAAGCTGCGGCTGACGGATCTGGAGCCGCTTGGCGCCATGGACAACAGTTCGCCCATGGTGGGAACGATCAACGCCCCCGGGCATGCGGAACGCGCGGAAGGCGTACCCGGCACAAATGATTTTGGCGCAGGATTCGACGACTTGTTTGCAAGACGGCGGAAAGAAGCGGATGAGTTTTATGCTTCGCGCATTTCTAAGGAACTGTCGGAGGACGCCAGACTGGTGATGCGGCAGTCGTTCGCCGGCATGCTGTGGTCCAAGCAGTTCTATCACTACGACGTGCGAACCTGGCTCGATGGCGACCCCGCCGGCCCGCCCGCTCCAAAAGAACGATTGCAAGGGCGCAACCATGATTGGACGCATTTGTATAACGACGACGTCATCTCCATGCCTGACAAATGGGAGTATCCGTGGTACGCGGCTTGGGACTTGGCGTTTCACACCATTCCCATCGCGCTGATCGATCCGGATTTTGCGAAGGAGCAGCTGATTTTGTTGCTGCGCGAGTGGTACATGCATCCGAACGGGCAATTACCCGCGTATGAGTGGGCCTTCGGAGATGTAAATCCTCCGGTGCACGCATGGGCGGCTTTTAGAATTTACAAAATTGAGCGGCGCTTACGCGGCGCCGCGGATCGCGGATTCCTCGAAAAAGTCTTCCACAAGCTGCTGCTGAATTTCACCTGGTGGGTGAACCGCAAAGATCCCGAAGGCATGAACATTTTCCAGGGCGGATTTCTCGGCTTGGACAACATCGGGGTCTTTGATCGTTCGGCGCCGCTTCCCACCGGCGGGCACTTGGAGCAGTCGGACGGCACCAGCTGGATGGGTATGTATTGCCTGAACATGCTGGCCATGGCGCTGGAGTTGGCGAAGGAAGATCCGGCGTATGAAGACGTGGCCAGCAAGTTTTTCGAGCATTTCGTGCACATCGCGCACGCCATGAACGATATGGGCTCAGATGGCCGTTCGTTGTGGGACGACGAGGATGGTTTTTACTACGACGTGCTGCATTTGCCCAACGGCGAAGAACACTTTCTGAAGATTCGCTCGATGGTCGGACTGATTCCGCTCTTCGCCGTGGAAACTCTGGAGCCGGAGATGGTGGAGCGCTTGCCCGGCTTCCGGCGACGCATGCAGTGGTTCGTGGACAACCATCCCGACATGCCCGAACACCTTGAGACCACGCAGCGTTCGGCGCACGGGGTGCGGCGGCTGCTGTCGCTGGTCAACCGGCGCCAGCTGAAGCGCGTGCTGGGGCGCATGCTCGATGAGACGGAATTTTTGTCGGATTTCGGAGTGCGCGCGCTTTCGCGGTATCACAAGGATCATCCCTATGAGGTCTATGTGAATGGGCATGTGAGCCGCGTGGAGTACGAGCCCGCGGAATCGACCACCGAAGTCTTCGGCGGCAATTCCAATTGGCGCGGGCCGATCTGGTTTCCGGTGAACTATTTGCTGATCGAATCGCTGCAGAAGTTTCACCATTACTATGGCGAGGATTTCAAAGTGGAGTGCCCCGCCCGTTCCGGCAAGGAAGCAGATCTGTGGCAGGTGGCCGCTGAGATTTCGCGCCGGCTCATCCGTATCTTTTTGCGCAGCAAGGATGGCCGCCGGCCGGTGGCGGGTGGCACCGAGATTTTCAATTACGATCCGCACTGGAAGGACTTGATCCTGTTCCATGAATATTTTCATGGAGACAATGGCGCCGGAATTGGCGCGAGTCACCAGACGGGCTGGACTGGGTTGGTAGCCAAATTGATCGAGCAAAGCGGTGAATAGAGCGCCTTCAGCTAATTTCACGGACGTCAAGCCGCGGGACCTTCCGGTGCTTCTCTCGATGATGCGACACCTGGCGGAACAGCCGCCTTCAATTCCGTTTGATGAAGGCGGGCTCCGCGCACCCTTGGAAAAATTTCTTGCCCATCCGGAGCTCGGGCGAGTTTGGCTCATGCAGCACCAGGAAAAGACCATTGGCTATGTCATTCTGACCGTGAGCTTCAGTTTTGAGTATCGCGGGGTGGACGCCTTCATTGACGAGCTCTACATCGAACCGCAGTGGCGCCATATGAGTTTCGGCCGGCAAGCGATGCAGCATGTTGAATCGCAGGCGCGAGCTTTGGGCGTGAACGCGCTGCACCTCGAAGTCGATCGAGGAAACGATGCGGCAATCGAGTTGTACCGGCGCGCCGGGTACGCGGATTACGGCCGACACCTGATGACCAAATGGCTGATAAGGCGGCCGGGCTAATGAACTCCACGTTGAAATTCGACCGCGAATTCTGCGACCTGGAAACGGCGGAATCGCGCGAATGGCTGGTGACCAATGGTATTGGCGGATATGCTTCGGGCACGATTGCCGGAGGGATGGCGCGCCGGTATCACGGACTGCTGATTGCCGCGCTGCAGCCGCCGGTGGGACGCACACACCTGGTCGCGTGTCTCGACGAAACTGTGCGCTATGGTAGTGCGGATTTTGAGCTGGCTACCCATCGTTGGGCCAGCGGTGCCGTGGAACCAAAAGGATTTCAGCACATTGAAGAATTTCGCCTGGACGGCACAACGCCGGTGTGGACTTATGCGCTGGCCGACGCGCGCCTGGAGAAGCGCGTCTGGATGCAGCAGGGCGCAAACACAACTTATGTGCAGTACACGCTGCTGGACGGCGCAGGCCCGGCCGAAATGGAGCTAAAGGCGCTTGTAAATTACCGCGATTTTCATGCTTCGACGCATGCGGGCGACTGGCGGATGCGCATCGCAGCCGTCGAAAACGGTGCGAGAGTCGAGGCCTTCGACGGTGCGGTACCGTTTTATCTGAGGAGTGTGCAAGCTTCTTGCCAACCGCGGCATGTTTGGTATCGCGATTATTTTCTTCCGGCAGAACGGGAGCGCGGGTTGGATGATCACGAGGATCACTTATTTGCCGCGGAGTTTCGCGCAGCAGTACGGGTGGGAAAGAGCGTCACGATTGTCTTGACCACGGAAGAGTCGGCGGCGCTCGATGGAGACATCGCGAAAGAGCAGCGCGCTGCTCATGAATCGGCAGTGCTGAACGCTTGGTACCAGCAGAACCAGACGATTGAGTCGGAGTCGCCGGATTGGCTATCCCAGCTTGCGCTAGCCGCCGATCAATTCATTGTGAAGCGCACTTTGCTGGAAGAGCCAGAGGGACGCAGCGTGATTGCGGGCTATCACTGGTTCGCCGATTGGGGGCGCGACACGATGATCGCGCTGCCCGGCTTGACGCTGACAACCGGACGCGCGGACATAGCGCGGCGGATTTTGCTGGCGTTTGCACGCTATGTCGACGCCGGAATGTTGCCAAATAATTTTCCAGACGCGGGCGGTAAGCCGGAATACAACACAGTGGATGCTGTGCTGTGGTACATCGAGGCAGCTCGACAATGTCTCGCGGCTACGGGCGATACCCACACGCTGCAAAACCTGTTCCCCGTGCTAGAGGGAATAATCGATGCCCACGTCAAAGGGACGCGCTACCAGATCCACGTGGACCCGGCGGACGGTTTGCTGTACGCAGGCGAAGCTGGCGTGCAACTTACCTGGATGGACGCGAGAATCGGCGATCGGGTGGTCACGCCGCGCACTGGCAAAGCCGTTGAGATCAATGCCCTGTGGATCAACGCGCTGGAAACGATGGCTGGGTTTGCGCGATTGTTGAAGAAATCGAGCGAAAGGTACGAAGTCCTTGCGCGGAAGGCTAAAGACGGCTTTCAGAAATTCTGGAATGAAAAGCAACATTGTTGTTACGACGTCATCGATTCACCCGGGATTGGCAATGATGCTGCGATTCGGCCCAATCAAATTTTTGCGGTGTCGCTGCCGCTAAGCCCGCTGACGCCTGAGCAGCAGAAATCCGTGGTCGATCTTTGCGCGGAGCGCTTGCTTACGCCATATGGTCTGCGCAGCCTTGCGCCCGGCGAACCTGGCTATCAGGGCCACTACCTCGGCGCGCCGCGCGAGCGCGACGCCGCTTATCATCAGGGAACTGTCTGGGGCTGGCTCCTGGGGACATTTGTGCTCGCGCATTTTCGCGTGTATCGCGATCGTGCGGCGGCGATCGGCTTTTTCGAGGCAATCGGGAGCGCTATTCGCATGTACGGCCTCGGCACTTTGGCCGAGATCTTCGAGGGCGACCCGCCGTTCACGCCGCGGGGCTGCATTGCGCAGGCCTGGACCGTGGGCGAGGTGTTGCGGGCCTTTACCGAGTTGGCGCGGGCGCCGAAATCGATAGGCAAGCAGCCAGAAACAACCGCCGCTCCGGCCTAAACGCCGCCGCGAGGTTCGTACAATTCCACCAACACCTTGTCGGCATTCGGCAAAGGCACGAGGAAGAAATTTACTCTGGTGCCGTCGGCCCCAGCCCGCGTTTGCGCATAAATCGGCTGCATCCCAAATTTCTCGCTCAAGATGTGCGTAGCACGATCCACGTTGGCGCAGCGAAACTCCACCTGCTGAACCCCTTCTCCAAATTTAGCCAAATATTTCGCGATCGCGCCTTGACCTTCCGCGTCGCGTGTGGTGAGCACATCGAGAGAAATATCGTTCGGGAAATGTAGCTCGAACTCTTGGGCGTCTTGATCCGGCGGCGCCTCGGATAGCGACGGCGACCCGTTGGCTTCGCGGATGCGCGCGAAGGTGCTCGGCCGCACCGCTAGGCCGACAGTGACCATTGGATTGGCCCCAAACAATGCGGCAAACTCGGGATTGTTCCACCAGGCATAGACCGCGCGATCCGCTGGAGCCCGGCCTCGGCGATAAATTTCCGTTGCGGCTGCAGCGCGCATGATGGCGTCACCTGAAGAAAGGTCCGTGATCGCCGCGGAGAGAGGGCTGGACATGGATAAGGCAAGGATTGTAGCGTGAGGGCGTCGCGAAGCGAAGCGCCGCCGCTGCAAGTAACCAAAACGCCGCGATTTTCATCCCAAGCTCTATGCCAAAGCCAGTGATGTTGACGGTGGACGACGATCCGGAGGTCTTGCGCGCCATTGAGCGCGATCTCCGCGGGCATTATGCCGACCGCTATCGGGTGATGCGCGCGAATTCCGGCAGCACCGCGCTGACCACGTTGCGCGAGCTTAAGGCCCGCAACAATCCCGTCGCGCTGCTGCTCGCCGATCAACGCATGCCGCAAATGGACGGCGTCGGATTCCTCACACAAGCCATGGACATTCACCCGCAGGCCAAGCGCGCGCTGCTGACCGCCTACGCCGATACGAACGCGGCCATCGACGCCATTAACGAAGCGCGCGTGCACTATTACTTGATGAAGCCGTGGGATCCGCCGGAGGAAAAATTGTTTCCCGCGCTGGATGACCTGCTGCACGACTGGGCCGCGCAATTTCGTCCGTTGTACGAAGGCATTCGCGTCCTGGGCACGCGCTGGTCCTCGCGCTCCTATGAGCTGCGCGATTTCCTCGGACGCAATCAGGTGCCCTACCAGTGGATCGATGTCGAGATCGCGTCGACCGATCCTGAAGTCCGTCGGCTCATCGAGTCGCTCGGGCCGGAAGCGGAAACTTTGCCGCTGATTCTGTTTCCCGATGGCGAACGCCTCGCCGAGCCGCCGTTTCCGGCGGTGGCTAGCAAGCTGGGTCTGCACACCAAGGCGCAGACCAATTTTTATGATCTCGCGATCATTGGCGGTGGTCCCGCGGGTCTCGCCGCTGCCGTTTACGGAGCATCAGAAGGATTGCGCACGGTGATTGTGGAGCGCGAAGCGCCCGGCGGCCAGGCAGGGCTCAGCTCGCGCATTGAAAACTATTTGGGATTCCCTTCCGGCCTGAGCGGCGGCGACCTGGCGCGTCGCGCGGTCGCGCAGGCACGGCGCTTTGACGTGGAGATCCTCTCGCCGCAGGAAGCCATGAACATTCGTGTCGATGGGCCTTACCGCCATGTCAAACTTTCGGACGGCTCGGAGATTTCCTGTCACGCGCTGCTGCTGGCTATGGGTGTACAGTGGCGCTCGCTGGACGTGCCCGGAATTCAGCGCCTGCAAGGCGCTGGCGTTTACTACGGTGGCGGCGCGTCGGAGGCAATTGCCTGCAAGGGCGAGACGGTGTACGTGGTAGGCGGAGCCAATTCGGCCGGCCAGGCCGCGATGCACTTCTCAAAATTTGCCCAGAGAGTGATCATGCTTGTGCGCAGCGGCTCTCTGGCGAGCACCATGTCCCATTACTTAATCGAGCAGATCGAAAAAACGCCGAACATCGAGGTTTGGACGCACAGCAGCGTGATGGAAGTGCACGGCGAGACGCGTCTTTCGGAGATCACCGTCCAGCGCGGGGTCACCGCGGAGACCGAAAAGCTCCCCGCCACCAGCCTGTTTATCTTTATCGGCGCGCAACCGCGCACCGAATGGCTCGATGGGTTGGTCAAGCGCGATGAGCGCGGTTTCATCTTGTCCGGGCCGGATTTGCTGCACGATGGCAAGCGGCCGGACGGTTGGACGCTGGACCGCGACCCGGGCTTGCTCGAAACGAATGTCCCCGGAATCTTTGTGGTCGGCGACGTGCGCCACGGCTCGGTGAAACGCGTCGCCTCCGGCGTGGGCGAAGGCGCCGTTGTCGTGCAATTCATGCATCAATATTTGGCCAAGGTGCAGTGATTGTCTTGCGGCACACGCTTGCATTTCTAAACTCGGAAGAGGCGAACCACGCATGACTGAACAGCCGGACAATGCTCGCATCGAAGCGCTGATCGCTGATTTGCGCAAGGTGCCTGCCTTCGCGGAACTCGCCTCCGAGGACCTCGAATGGTTCATTGGCCGCGCCGAGGAGCGCTGGGTCAAACCTGGTGAAGCCCTTGCGAAGGAGGACACCCCGGCCGACACCATGCTGGTTCTGCTCGCAGGCGAAATGCGCGGACGCCGCGAGGCCGATGGGCCGGACAGTCAGACGTACACGGTTACGGCGCCGGCGGTCTCCGGTTTTCTGCCCTTTTCGCGCATGAAAACCGTTCCGATGACGCCGCGTGCGGTAACGCCGATGCATGCGCTAGCGCTCCATTCCCAGCACTTCCCGGAGATGCTCCATCGCATGCCGCTTCTGGCGCAACGCCTGGTCGGCGTGCTGACCGACCGCGTAAGAAGCTACACACTGGCCGGCCAACAGCGCGAAAAACTCGCGGCCCTCGGCAAACTGTCCGCAGGTTTGGCGCACGAGCTGAACAATCCGGCCGCGGCGGCGCGGCGTTCCGCGGGCTCTCTGCGCGATTGCCTCGAGCGTCTGCGCCAAGTGGGGCGCTCTTCCACTATCGGCCCCGAGGATTGCGCGATGCTGGCGAAGCGCGAGGAGGAAATTCGCGCGGCGCTGAAGCCCGCTGCGTTCAAGGACGAATTCGCGCGCGTCGAGCGGGAAGAAGCGATTCAAAGCTGGCTGGAAGGCCGGAACGTTGCCGACGCCTGGAAGCTGGCGCCTCTGCTCATGGAAGCAAACTTCACCGACGCTCAGTTGGAAAGCTTCGCAGCCGTAGCGGGCGCGTCGCTGGGCTCGGAGTTGACGCGCTTCGCCACGCTGCTCGAAATGCAGCGCATTGCTGACGAACTCGAGCACAGCACCGCGCGCATCTCCGACCTCATCAAAGCCATCAAAGAATATTCCTACATGGACCAGGCCAAGCTGCAGGAGGTAGACATCACCAAGAGCCTGGAAACCACGCTGACCATCATGCATCACAAACTCAAGCGCGGCATTAGCGTCATGCGCAACTACGCTCCGGATTTGCCCAAAATCATGGCTTATGGCAGCGAGCTCAACCAGGTGTGGACTAACCTGATCGACAACGCCGCCGATGCCATGGGCGACAGCGGCAACCTGCGCATTCGCACCGCTCGCGAAAACGATTTCATCCTGGTCGAAATTGCCGACAACGGTCCGGGCATTCCCGCCGATGTCAAACCGCGCATCTTCGATCCGTTTTTCACCACCAAGAGTGTCGGTGAAGGCACTGGCCTCGGCCTGGACTTTGTCTATCGCATCGTCACCGAAATGCACGGCCAGATTTCCGTGGACTCCGTGCCGGGCGACACGCGCTTTGCGGTACGCATCCCGATTCAAGCCGCGCAGTAGCGCCACCAGGAGACTGCTATGGCCGACAACTGCACCCACACCGATCAGATTCGCAACCTAAAGCCCAAAGTGCGAGGGTGCGAGGAATGTCTAAAAATGGGCGACACTTGGGTGCACTTGCGTCTGTGCGAAAGCTGCGGGCACGTCGGCTGCTGCGACTCCTCGAAAAATAAGCACGCCACCAAGCACTTCCGCGCCACCAAGCACCCCATCGTGAAGTCC
>WNEY01003926.1_pt1 | contig 11242 bp, 8 predicted proteins | sample 5400531 | NCBI WGS metagenome assembly WNEY01 (sample SAMN13153338, study PRJNA577476) | soil metagenome | isolation source: 200 cm saprolite under Douglas fir tree site 1 | place: USA:California | collected 2015-04-18
CCGACCGGCCGTGCCCCGTCGCGGCAGAGCTTGATCCCGTTGTACTTTGCCGGGTTATGGCTCGCCGTAATCATCGCGCCGGGGATGCCGAGGCTGCCGCTGGCGTAGTAGAGCATGTCGGTGGAGCCGAGCCCGCCGGCGATCACGTCGGCTCCCTGCGCTGCGGCACCTCGCCCGAACGCCTCGGCCAGCGGTGCCGATGACGTGCGCATGTCATGCACGGTCACGAGCGCGGCTGCCCCAGTTAGCCGCGCGAACGCGGCTCCAATCCGCGTTGCTACGTCCTCGTCGAGCTCATCGGGGACAACGCCGCGGATGTCGTATGCCTTGAATATCTTCGCGTAGTCGGCCACTGTGGCCTGCCCTCCCGTGCTTGCCTGCTCGCCTCGCTGCACCCTCTGCCCGCGATCGCATCCCGCGACGCACGGACCCCGAGCCTAGTGCACCCCTGACGGGCTCACCGGGCGTGCGCGCCGGGTCGCCGGACTCGGGCAGTGCCTGGCAGCTGCGCCCGTCCCGGCGCCCTAGCGCACCCTAGCCGCGCCGCCCCCGGTCCGGCGGTGCAGAGCGCAGCACCCGCAGATGGCCGCGCCTGCTCACTTCCACGCCCTGCCCGACGGGCTCGGCGGCCGCACTCGGCGCCGACGCCTCCCTGACCGCATTGGCCAGCGCCTCCAGGTCGTCGGGTTCCTCCTCCACCGGGCCGACAGGAAGGCGGACCACGTCCCATCCCCTGGGTGCTGTCAGCCGGTCGGCATGGGCGCCGCACAGGTCGTAGCAGTGCGGCTCGACGTAGGCGGCAAGCGGGCCGAGTACCGCGGTGGAGTCCCGGTACACGTAGGTCAGCGTGTACAGTGCGGGCTGCTTGCACGCGGGCCGTGAGCAGCGGCGAGAACTCAACAGCTCACCTCGTTCACGGCTCCGCTCATCATGCCGGTCACGGCACCACGCCCAGGATCTGCGGGCCCGCCGGGTGCAGGCTCGCGTCGATCGCTCACAACGGCTGACCGTACCGACCGGCAGGCGGTAACGCCACCACCCGGGGCACTCTGCACGATCGTGTCTCCCTCGGGCGCCTGGATCTGCCCTCCCGGCCGCCCGCGCGGCCGCGTGCGCGGCCGTGCCGGAGCCGCCTGCGGTACCCGGGATACCCTCAGTGACTGTGCCTGCCGGCGAGAGCGCAACCGGGGGGGCCGCGCGGGTCCGGCGGCGGGACCGGCATGGCCGGGGGCTGCGCGGCATGCTCGTCCCCTCGCATACGCCGCTGTATCGCAGCCGCGCGGAACGATTCGACGACCTGGTGCTTCAGGCGGTCTCCCAGCTGGAACCGCGGTGGGAGACCGAGCTGTCGGGCATCGAGTTCGCCGTCGAGGAAATCCCGGCCGCCGAGCTGCCCGATGACGAGCCTGACCCGGTGCCGCTGTCCAGGCTGGACCCCGGCTCGGCCGACACTGGTGACGCTGAGCACCCGGCCAGGCCTGCCCGCATCGTCCTGTACCGGCGGCCGCTGATGGCACGCGCTGACGGCGAGGAGGAGCTGGCCGAACTGGTGCTCGACGTGGTGGTCGAGGAATTCGCGCGGCTGCTCGGCATCGACCCGCAGGCAGTTGATCCCGGCTACTCCGGCGAGGACTGACTGCCCGGCGCTGGCGTCAGGGCAGGACGGTCGTCAGTGAATCGCGGACGCCGGGCAGCGGAATCCAGGTCGGCGAGCTGAGGACCGGCAGGATCGACTGCAGCGCACTGCCCACGGTGAGCACGCGGCCTGCATAAACCGGCCCGGAGCCTGGCTGCGGCGTGATCACCACCATGAATGCCGATGTCTTGGCTGACCCCCGCGGCGGGCGAAGCCGCACGACGAGGGTCCGGCCGGCAGCCACCTGCACCACCTTGCCGCTCTGCGGCGCGAGGCCGGATTTCTCGGCCGCCACGGCAATCCGGACGCTGGCGGCGCCCTGCGGTGCCGACAGCACGATACTGGCGCTGCCCTTGGCCTTTCCCGGATTGTCAGCGACCACGCCCTGTTCCTGCACCGGGCCCGAGCCGACGGCGAATGCGCCCGGTGCCCCGGCCGCGCCCCCTGGCACCAGTATCGCGGCGGCCACGGGAACGCTTGCGGAGATCTCGATCGCCGCGGGTATCCCGCCGAGCGCCGGCAGCGCGACGGCTGCCGCCGAGCCGCCGGCCAGCTGGATCCCGCCGCCGCCAGTGGGCCGGTAGGAGCCCTTGGCGGTCACCGCGGTGAGCTTCACCTGGGCGTTGCCGCTGCCTGGCACGGCCACGTACAGTTCACGGGTGCCCGCCGAGCCAGGCAAGCCCGGGAGCACCAGGCGCCTGGACGGCGCTGAGGTAACCGGCAGCCAGGCACCTGGCTTGCGGGGGTTCTTCGTCTCCCGCACCGCCGCGACGATACGGCCGCTGCTCGCGCTCACATGCAGCGCCACGATCCTCGATCCGCGCAGCAGCTTCACCAGCGACTGGACCACCATGCTGTGCGCCGGGATGGTGATCCCGCTGTCTGCGCCAGCTAGCGTCGGGCCGCTGTCGGTCAGCGCTTCCACTCCCGCGCTCGCGGGCTGGCTGTCGACATTCATCAGGTACAGCTGGACGTCGGCCGCCGAGCTCTCGCCGGGGCCGACGAACCAGAAATCGGTGCCCGGCCCCTGGCACCGCGCGGTCACGAGCCCGCCAGGGCCCGTCTGCTCCACCTCAAGGCCCTGGGCCATGGACCCGGCCGCCGAGATCATCACTCCGCCCCTGGCCGCGGTCGCCGGGACGGAGCCGCCCGTCTGGCCGGCCGGGGCCAGCAGTTTCCTCGGCACGGCGGGCGCCGGCCGGATTGCCCTGACCGCAAGCTGGCCCGGATGCGTCAGGGTGGCCAGCGGCGCGCCCGGCGCGGCGCTGCCGGCCGGCAACAGCGAGCTGACCACTGCCTGACCTGCGCTCGCGGCGGCGGGTGCCGTGGCGACTGCGATTCCGCCGCCGGTAACGCCCAGGGAGCCGGGCGAGGGACAGGCGGAGATCGCGGCAGAGACAGCGGCGCGCGTCGGCGGATGCAGCCGTGTGCCCTCGGCGAAGGCGACGGTGTGACGGAGACCGGCCAGGCCGTACAGCCCGCCCAGGACGATGGTCGCCAGGGCGGCGATCACGAACCTGTTCGCAACCAGGCCTCTCACCAGTCATCCCTCTCTGGCTCGTGATCGGGAGCGGGCCAGCGTGGCGCGGACAGCTCATCTACCGCAGGCCGGGGCCAGCCAGGCTGCATCTCGTCGGCGGGCGGCAGCGGCTCCAGAAGGTCGCCGTTGCCCGACGGCCAGCCAGGAGCCGGCTCGGCCGGCGGCCAGCCCGGCTGGCTATCCGCAGGCCAGCTCGGCTGCTGATCGGCTACCGGCCAGCCCGAGGGCTGGGGCGCGGCGGGCCAGTCCGGCTGGCGGGCCGCTGAGGGCCAGCCAGCATGCTGCTCGGCTGGCCGGTGCGGCTGGCGGGCCGCTGAGGGCCAGCCAGCATGCTGCTCGGCTGGCCGGTGCGGCTGGCGGGCCGCTGATGGCTGTCCGGCAGGCTGTCCGGCAGGCCAGCCAGCCGGCGGATCCGCTGACGGCCAGCTCTGCTGCTGAGCTGGAGGCTGGCCGGCCGGGCGCTGGTGGCCAGCCCAGCTATCGGCCGGAGCCGCTGAGCCGGCCGCGGGATACTCCGGATACGCACCGGACGGCGATCGCCGCGGCGGCGGGCCGGCGGGCGGTTCCTCGGCATAGGGCCATGCACCGGACGGTGACCGCGGCGGCGGGCCGGCGGCGGGTTCCTGGTTATACGGCCACGCACCGGACGGCGATCGCCGCGGCGGCCTGGCGGCGGGATCCTGGCCGTACGGCGATCCGGAATGCCGGGAGCCTGGCTGCCCGGCGGGCGGTCCGGCCGGCGGCCCGGCGCCGGGCCGCCCCGCGGGTGGCCCGGCCGGCGGCGGGCCGGGCATCTGGCCGGCCGGTAGCCCGGCCGACCCCGCGGCCCGGCGTCCCGCAGACACAGCCACTCGTTGCGGAGCGGCCTCCGGGCGGCTCCGCCGCGGACCTGACGGGCCGTCCCTGTCCTTTCGCTGCCGCCGGGAGGACCGGCCGCTCCGGCCCCGGCCGTGGCTGCGAACCCGGCCGGCGCCGCGCGAGCCTTCCTCCCTCGCAGGCTCGGCCTCGGTGACATCCGCGGAGTCCCGGCCGGCACCGGCTGCCGCTGCTCCTGCGGACTCCTCAGCCGCGGACCTGACCCCGGGCAGCGCGAGCACGGCCACCACGGCGAAGGCGAGGGCCTCGAGGATGATCACGAGGCCATGAGCGAGCTCGCTGTGGCTGATGTCCAGGGTGCCTCCGCCTGGCGGCAGCCTGAATGCCTGCGCCCAGCTGCCGGCCGGGGACGCAGCGGCGCTCAGCGGCCTGCCGCTGAGCGTGGCGCTCCAGCCTCCGGCAGGCTCGGCCAGCTCAAGCGTCCCTCCGGTGACGGGAGCCGCCGCGCCGGAGACGCTGACCTGCCCGGACGGGATCGGTACCACCTTTCCGCCCGGCTCGACCAGCTGGACCCTGGCCGGCAGGCTGTCCAGCCGCCATAGGTCGAAGGTGGGGGTCGTGCTGACCGAGCGCAGGCCCGCGACGCCGTCCAGCAGCCTGGCCAGGCTCTGATTAATCGGGGCTCGCATCAGCACGAAGCCGATGTCCAGCTGCGCGAGCGACTGGCGCTGCGTCGCCGCCGCACCGCCGCCCGGCGCGACCAGGGTCGCCACGGCCGCGTTCAGGGCCTCCTGCGCAGCGGGCGGCACCACCAGATCCGGATCGGCCAGCGACGGGCTTGGCCCGCGGAGCAGGGAGTAGGTCACATGGCCGCCGGACGATCGCAGCACCAGCGTCCGGAGCCGCAGGCCCTGGTCGCCGGACACCGAGACGATCTCGGGCACCGTCAGTCCCTTGGTCGGGGCCACCGGGCCCTTGACTCCCGTCAGCACCCAGAAGGCAGCCGCCAGCACGGGAGCCGAGCACGCGACCATGGCCATCAAGGCGATGCCCGCGCGACGCGGGCTGGCGAGGCCGCGCAGGCCGCTGGCCTTTGGTGTGCCCGGCCGGAAAAGGCCGTCACCGGCCGCGACCGCGGCGAGTAGCAAGCCGACCGCGGCGACGGCGAGCGCAGGGCCCGGCCACCCGGTAACGACCGCCTGGCTGCCCGCCGGCCTCACGCTCGCGTGCCGCAACGCGATCGCGACCAGCAGGCCGAGCATGGCCACGCCCCAGCCGGCCATGACGAGCACGCGCCGCCTGCTGGCCAGCAGCGCGGCGAGGGCCGCCACCGCGAGGCCCGCGGTCACCCAGACCGGGGGCAGGCCGGGACCGCCAGGGCTGAGCAGCATCAGTGACCTGGCCGGCAGGTCAGGGCTGGCCAGGCCGCCCTGCTGCAGGCCCGCTTCCAGCAGGAACAGGGAGGGCCGGGCGGCGACCTGCAGTGTCCACGGCATGAGCAGCACCGGCGGGACGAGCACGACGATGGCCAGGTTGCCTAGCGTGCCTGGCCGGCCTCTGCGGAGCGCGAGCGCGGCAACCGTCGTGGCGATCAGCGTGATCCCCCACAGGAGCGGCACGAACGCGGCGCCGAGCGCTACCACCATTCCCGTCGCCCACGCCGCCCGGCGGGCCCGCCTCGGCGGCTGGCTGAACATCCGGCCCGCGAGCAGGCCGACGACCGGCAGCAGCACGAAGGCCGCGGCAGTCCCGATCCGCCCCCCCGCGACCGCGCCCGTGGCCACGGGAAGCAGCGCGTAAGTCGCTGCGCCCCAGACTCTGACCGTGGCGAGCCGGGTCAGGCGCCTGGCGGCGAGGAATGCGGAAATGCCGGCCAGCGGGACGCAGCCCAGCAGGATGACATCGACCGCGAGCCACGGCTTGCCGCCGAGCAGCGTCGCGAGCACGGCCACAATCGCCAGATAGGGCGGCACGCTGCTGCTCGACCCGATCCCCGACGGATGGAAGCTCTGCAGGTAGTCCTGCCACAGCCCGGATGCGCCGCCCCACGCGGGCACGAGCCCGCCGCCGCCCAGCGGACCGGAGCCGAACAGCGAGCGCTCGGCAACGATGGCGATCACGGTCAGCGCGAGTACCAGCAGCACGCTGGGGCTCGACAGGACTCGCTGCGCCAGCCCGGTGTCGATCAGCAGCGAATCGTCGTCCAGCGGATCGTCGGTCGCGTGATGCGAGCCGGCCGTGTCCAGCTGCGCCGATCGTGACGTCGCGGCGACAGCGAACTCGGCCAGCCGCCGCAGCGACCTGCCCCGCGGCAGGTCAGCCCGCAGCCGGCCGTAGGCCGGACGCCGACCTTGCGACCTGCGTTTGCGTGCCCTCAGCAGCCGGACCGGGTGCCCGACGACCGAGGCGAAGGCACCGATCTCGTCCAGCGCCGCGGTCGGCCGCTTGGCGACGAGGAAGAAAAGCGTGCGCAGCAGCGAGACGCCCGCGTTGCCGGCCAGCGAGGCGAGCATCGGCCACGCAGGCAGGTTTCCGAGCAGCGTGACCAGCGAGTTCCGGCGATCGAGCAGGCGGTGCCTGCGGCCGACGGAGATCGGCCGGCGGTTTCTGGCCGACGCCTGCGCGTGATACACCACAGCGTCGGTGATGACCCGGACGCGATAGCCGGCCGAGTGCGCCCGCCAGCAGAAGTCAATGTCCTCCATGAACAGGGCCATGCCGGTATCGAACCCGCCGACCTGCTCCCAGACATCACGCCGGATCAGCATCCCGGTGCTGCCCACCGCCATGGCGTCGCGGTCGCCGTCATGCTGGCCCTGGTCAACCTCGCGGGGCTCGATGCCGGTGATCCGGCGGCCCATGGTGTCGATGGTCACCCCGGCCTCGAGGATCACCTCGTGGTCGGCCCAGTCCTTCACCTTGGGCCCGAGCACCGCGGCGGCCCTGGTCTCGGCGGCGCCGCGGAGCAGCTGCTCGAGCGCGTCAGGGGCCGGCTCGCAGTCATCGTGCAGCAGCCATATCCACTCCGCGCGCTCACCCTGCTGCAGAGTCGCCGGACCGGGAACATTGACGTTGGCCGCCTTATGCTGCAGCGCCCTGGTGACCGCCGCGCCGTAGCCGGTCCCGCGGTCCATCCCGAACACCACCGCCTGGCCGAGCTTGCTGGCCAGGATGGCGCCGCTGCGATCCCGGCTGCCGGTGTCCACGGCGACCACCCGCTGTACCGGCCGCGTCTGCTCCAGCAGGGAGTCGATGACATGCGGCAGCCAGGTGGCACCGTCATGCGCGACGATCACCGCCGTCACGACATGCTGCGGGTATGTATCGTTTGGCGACAAAGAGGAGTCCGCTTGCTGCTCAGAGGGTTACCTGCAGGGCCAGCGCACTCCCCGTGCGATGCAGTCCTGCGGGGCGGGGTACCCCGTGAACAATACGCGAATACCACGCGCGAGGACGGCCAGACGCAGCGCTTCGCGCCCCCGGTGGCCCCGCCGCTGCGCACCTGGCCAGGTCACACCGTACGGCCGCCAGGCCGCCGGCCGAAGGCACCGGCCGGCACGACAGGCCAGCGCGCGGCGCGCCCGTGCCGCTCCCCGGAAACCTGTATGAGCCCCCTGGCACAGGTGCGACGCGGCGTCCCCTAGACCGCCTCGCGCTTCAGCCGGCGCCGCTCGCGCTCCGACAGGCCGCCCCAGATACCAAACCGCTCGTCATGCTCAAGCGCGTAGTCCAGGCACTCGGCCCGCACGTCGCAGCTGCGGCAGACCCGCTTGGCTTCCCTGGTGGAACCGCCCTTCTCAGGGAAGAACGCCTCCGGATCGGTCTGCGCGCAAAGTGCGCGGTCCTGCCAGCTCAGCTCCCCGGCATCGTCCGCGGCTATGCCGAATCCGTCCTGCACCAGCGAGACGATGACCTCAGTCACAGCACACCTCCTGCCCTCCTGCAACCCCGTCGGCTCGCGCCAGTCTCCCTAGGCACGAGAATTACACTGATGAAATTACACCCGCGTGTCTTGCGCTGCGTCAAGGGAGATAGGTGATAGTGGCCATGCGGTTGCCCGTGATGACGGGAAAGTCTGGCCAGAATCCTGGGATCCCAGGCTGCCTGCGCCCTGGCCTGGCGTGGCCTGCGAGACTGCCGATATGCGCATTACTGTGCTCGCGGGCGGCGTCGGCGGCGCCCGGTTCCTGCGCGGCCTGAAGGCCGCCGCCCCGCAGGCCGATATTACGGTGATCGGCAATACCGGCGACGACATCAGCCTGTTCGGCCTGCACGTGAGCCCGGACCTGGACACCGTCATGTACACCCTCGGCGGCGGCATCAGCGAGGCGCAGGGCTGGGGACGGGCCGACGAGAGCTTCACCGTCCTGCACGAACTCGCCGCCTACGGCGCCGGGCCGCTCTGGTTCAGCATCGGCGACCGCGACTTTGCCACCCATATCGCGCGCTCCAGCATGCTCAGCGAGGGCATGCCCCTGTCCGCGGCGACCAGGAAGCTCTGCGAGCGCTGGCAGCCCGGCGTGACGCTGCTGCCGATGACCGACGACAGCGTGCAGACCCACGTGGTCATCGAGGAGGCCGGGACGCCCCGGACGATCCATTTCCAGGAATGGTGGGTCGCCCTGCACGCCCAGGTGCCGGCCAGGCAGATCATCGCCGCCGGGGCCGAGCATGCCGTTCCCGCTCCCGGCGTGCTGCGGGCCATCGCGGAGGCTGACTGCATCCTGCTGCCGCCGTCCAACCCGGTAGTGAGCGTCGGCGTCATCCTGGCCATCCCCGGCATCGCGGAGGCCGTCAGCGCCAAGACCGTGGTCGGCGTCTCGCCGATCATCGGGGGCGCGCCGGTGCGCGGCATGGCGGATGCGTGCCTGGCCGCGATTGGCGTGCAGACCACGGCCGCCGCGGTGGCGGCGCACTACGGAGCGGGCCTGCTGGACGGCTGGCTGGTGGACGAGCGGGACTCCGATGCCGCCGGCTCGCCGGAGCTAGCCGGGATCACGGTCCGGGCGATGCCGCTGTACATGACCGATCTGCAGGCGTCGGCGGACATTGCCCGCGCGGCGCTTGCCCTGGCCGGGGAGGTGGGCAAGTGACTCGGGTGACTCGGGTGATTGTCTGGGGAGTGCCGGGGCTGCCCGAGATCGCCGCGGGCGACGACCTAGCCGCACTCATCGGCGCCGCCGCGCCTGACCTGCGGGACGGCGACATCCTCGTGGTGACCTCGAAGATAGTCAGCAAGGCCGAGGGCAGGGTCATCAGGGCAGACCGTGAGGACGCGATCGACCAGGAGACAGTGCGGGTGGTGGCTCGCCGTGGCCAGACCAGGATCGTGACCACCAGGCACGGACTGGTGCTCGCGGCCGCCGGTGTCGACTGCTCCAACACCGCGCCGGGCACCGTGGTGCTGCTGCCCGAGGACCCGGACCGCTCGGCCGCCGAACTGCGCAAGGCGCTCGGCGAGCAGCGGGGCATCAGCGTCGGAGTCGTGATCACCGACACCATGGGCAGGCCATGGCGCAATGGCCAGACCGACACCGCGATCGGGGTGGCTGGCCTGCTGCCGCTGCGCGATCATCGGGGTAAGGCGGACACCTTCGGCAACGCTCTTGAGGTGACGGTCGCGGCGGTAGCTGACGAGATTGCCGCGGCTGGCGACCTGGTCAAGGGCAAGACCGAGCAGGTCCCGGTCGCGGTCGTCCGGGGCATGGCCCAGCTGGTGACCGCAGCCGACGGCCCTGGCGCAGCGGCGCTGATCAGGCCAGTCGCCGATGACATGTTCCGGCTGGGGACAGCCGACGTGCTCTATGAGCGCCGGACGGTACGGGAGTTCACCGCCGATCCCGTCGACCCGGCAGCGATCCGCCGCTCGATCGCCGCCGCGCTCACCGCGCCGGCCCCGCATCACAGCGAGCCCTGGCGGTTCGCCGTGCTGGAAACGGCCGCCGCCAGGACCGCGCTGCTGGACAGCATGCTGGCCGCCTGGATCGCCGACCTGCGCCGGGACGGATTCACGGCGGAGCAGATCGCCCGGCGGGTCCGCCGCGGCGAGCCGCTGCGCCGCGCACCGATGATCATCGTGCCGTGCCTGGTCACCGATGCGGCGCACGGCTACCCCGACGAGCGGCGCGCCCTGGCCGAGCGCACGATGTTCCTGGTCTCGATGGGCGCCGCCGTGCAGAACCTGCTGGTCGCCCTGGCCGTCGAGGGACTGGGGTCGTGCTGGGTGTCGAGCACGCTGTTCTGCCAGGACGTCGCGTCGGCTGCCCTGACGCTGCCGCCCGGCTGGGATCCGATGGGCGCGATCGGCGTGGGCCACCCCGCTGCCACCCCGCCGCCTCGCCCGCACCGGGACCCTGAGCGCTTCCTCACGGTGCGCTAAAGCATCCCCGAAGCGACCGCTCCGCGCCCGCCGCCCGGCGTGACCCGCTGGCCTTCCGCCCCGCGGCCCGGCTCGGCGCCCCGCCGGTGCCGACGAGCTACCTGATCAACCGGTACACCGTCGCGCTGGCGAACGAGGCGTGGTACCGCAAGGCCCCGCGGCGGCGGGAGGGCGAGATCCAGACGATCGGCGCGTTCTTCCACCCCCTGGATGGCATCAGGAACTGGAACCGGGTCTACGGCCCGGCCGGATTTCGGCAGTACCAGTACGTCGTGCCCTTCGGGCGCGAGGCGGCGGTGCGACGCTCGCTGGAGCGGATCAGCCAGGCGCGCGCACCTTCGTTCGTGACGGTACTGAAGCGCTTCGGCCCGGCCGACCCTGGCTTCCTGTCTTTTCCGCTGCCCGGCTGGACGCTGGCGCTGGACTTCCCGGCCCGCACCCCCGGCCTGCCGGGGCTGCTGGACTGGCTCGATGAGCTGGTGCTCGAGGCGGGCGGGCGGGTCTACCTGGCCAAGGACTCCAGGGTCAGCGAGCAGATGTTCGCCCGGATGTACCCGCGGCTTGAGGAGTTCCGCAAGCTGCGGGCCGAGCTTGACCCGACGGGAATCTTTGCCTCAGACCTCTCCCGGCGGCTGGGCCTCTAGCCGGCGTGCCGCGATTACTTCGTGATCGTGGTGGATCGGGCAGCATTTCGTGCCTATCCACCACGATCACGAAGGACACAGCTTACTGTCTCAGATAGTGAGACGTACTTCTTGATATATGAGACGTACTGCTAGTGTTCCGGTATCGCAGGAGCTCACTGGCGAAGGGGCTGTGTCGCTCATGGCAGCCAGGGAAGCCGTCTACACCCACGGTCATCATGAGTCTG